>Ga0181598_1000059_pt1:10000-75000 | contig 85476 bp, 77 predicted proteins | sample 041ome_4_FD_153295 | JGI IMG/M metagenome (GOLD analysis project Ga0181598, IMG submission 153295) | Coastal salt marsh microbial communities from the Groves Creek Marsh, Skidaway Island, Georgia - 041404US metaG (spades assembly) | ecosystem: Environmental > Aquatic > Marine >... | reverse complement strand
ATGATACGAATTTTCCAATCTTTCACTTTGTGAAAGAGGGTTAATTTCACTGTACGTCATACTTCCAAGAAAAGCTTGCACTGCTCATGAATTTTAATAACCTGTACCCGAAACCGACACAGGTAGGTTGGTAGAGTATACCAAGGGGCGCGAGATAACTCTCTCTAAGGAACTCGGCAAAATGGCCCCGTAACTTCGGGAGAAGGGGTGCCCTCTTCGGAGGGTTGCAGTGACCAGGCCCAAGCAACTGTTTACCAAAAACACAGGTCTCCGCTAAGTCGCAAGACAATGTATGGGGGCTGACGCCTGCCCAGTGCCGGAAGGTGAAGGAAGTTGGTTCGCGTATGCAAAGCTAATAACCGAAGCCCCGGTGAACGGCGGCCGTAACTATAACGGTCCTAAGGTAGCGAAATTCCTTGTCGGGTAAGTTCCGACCCGCACGAAAGGCGTAATGATTTGGGTACTGTCTCGGAGAGAGGCTCGGTGAAATAGACATGTCCGTGAAGATGCGGACTTCCTACACCTGGACAGAAAGACCCTATGAAGCTTGACTATAGCTTGGAATTGGCTTCGGGCTCTACTTGCGCAGCCTAGGTGGGAGACGTTGAATCATTTCTTCCGGGAAATGAGGAGTCATCATTGAGAGACCACTCTAGTAGAGCTAGAATCCTAAGAGTGATCCTTGAATCAGGACACTTAACAGTTTCAGGTGGGTAGTTTGACTGGGGCGGTCGCCTCCTAAAAGGTAACGGAGGCGTGCAAAGGTTCCCTCAGGCTGGACGGAAATCAGCCGTAGAGTGTAAAGGCAAAAGGGAGCTTGACTGCAAGACCTACAAGTCGAGCAGGGGCGAAAGCCGGCCTTAGTGATCCGACGGTTCCGCGTGGAAGGGCCGTCGCTCAACGGATAAAAGTTACTCTAGGGATAACAGGCTGATTTTCCCCAAGAGTTCATATCGACGGGAAAGTTTGGCACCTCGATGTCGGCTCATCGCAACCTGGGGCGGTAGCACGTCCCAAGGGTTGGGCTGTTCGCCCATGAAAGCGGTACGTGAGCTGGGTTCAGAACGTCGTGAGACAGTTCGGTCCATATCCGGTGTAGGCGCTAGAGCATTGAAAGGAGCCTTCCTTAGTACGAGAGGACCGGGAAGGATATACCAATGGTGTACCAGTTCTTGTTCCAACAGGAAACGCTGGGTAGCTATGTATAGAGTGGATAACTACTGAAAGCATCTAAGTAGGAAGCCCACCTTAAGATGAATGCTCTCTATCAGGTCACGGGAAGACAATCCGTAGATAGGTGTCAGGTGTAAAATCAGTAATGGTTGTGCCGAGACATCCTAATAGACCGATCGATTTTGACCATATTTATAAGAATTAATGTGTTTTTGAAAAATAAGTAGACCCTCTTAACAGAGGATATCTATTTATTTTTCAAACATATCATCTATTTAATAGATGTCCTGGTGTTCATGCTTTTATGGAACCACACTAATCCATCTCGAACTTAGTTGTGAAACGTAAAAGGGGCAATAATACTACGTGGTAGCCTGCGTGGGAAGGGAGCTTAATGCCAGGGCAATTTATACCTTATCTTTTTATAAGATTCATAGAATTTTGATTTTTTGTTTCCAGAATTTAGTCTAGAAACAAAATTATTACCATTTGTGATCACTTGCTACTTGGTCAACAATACCATATTCTTTTGCATCTTTAGCAGATAGGAATTGATCACGGTCAAGATCACGCGATATTTTTTTTAACGGTTGTCCTGTTTTTTCAGCATAAATACGTCCGATTTGTTTACGAATACGGATTACTTCTTCAGACTCAGCTAACACTTCACTAGCCTGTCCTTGGCTACCACCTTCAGGCTGGTGGATCATAATACGAGAATGTGGTAACGCGATACGCTTTCCTCGATCACCTCCAGCTAGAATAAACGAAGCCATAGAAGCTGCAGTCCCTACACACACAGTACTAACACCACATTTTACATAGTTCATTGTATCATACACGGCAATACCACAGGTTACAGAACCACCAGGAGAGTTAATATATATCATTAATTCACCTAGGTATTTAAACCTAGGTGAATATAGTTACGACAACTAAGTCGTTAATTACTGATGAATTGTAATAATGTTAAACATTAACAATCACATAACCATAGAACTATGCGTTTACGGAAGGAGCTTCAGCAGCAGCTAAGTCTAGAGGGAAGTTGTGAGCGTTACGTTCGTGCATTACTTCCATACCTAAGTTAGCACGGTTTACGATGTCAGCCCAAGTGTTGATTACACGACCTTGAGAGTCTACAACAGATTGGTTGAAGTTGAAACCGTTTAGGTTAAATGCCATAGTGGAAATACCTAAAGCAGTAAACCAGATACCGATAACAGGCCAAGCAGCTAAGAAGAAGTGAAGAGAACGAGAGTTGTTGAAGGAAGCGTATTGGAAGATTAAACGACCAAAGTAACCGTGTGCAGCAACAATGTTGTAAGTTTCTTCTTCTTGACCGAATTTGTAACCAGCGTTAGCGGATTCGTTTTCAGTAGTTTCACGAATTAGGGAAGAAGTTACTAGGGAACCGTGCATAGCGGAGAATAAAGAACCACCGAATACACCAGCAACACCAAGCATGTGGAATGGGTGCATTAGGATGTTGTGCTCAGCTTGGAATACGATCATGAAGTTGAAAGTACCAGAGATACCTAAAGGCATACCATCGGAGAAGGAACCTTGACCGATAGGGTAGATTAGGAATACAGCTGTTGCAGCAGCAACTGGAGCGGAGTACGCTACAGCGATCCAAGGACGCATACCTAGACGGAAGGAAAGTTCCCATTCACGACCCATGTAGCAGTAAACACCTAGTAAGAAGTGACATACGATCATCTCGTATGGACCACCGTTGTATAGCCACTCATCAAGAGAAGCAGCTTCCCAAATTGGGTAGAAGTGTAAACCAATAGCGTTAGATGTTGGGATTACAGCACCAGAAATGATGTTGTTACCGTATAATAAGGAACCAGAAACTGGCTCACGAATACCATCGATGTCTACTGGAGGAGCAGCTACGAATGCAATGATGAATACAGTAGTTGCAGTTAATAATAATGGGATCATACAAACACCGAACCAACCGATGTATAAACGGTTTTCAGTGGAAGTTACCCATGCAGCGAAGCGAGCCCATAGGCTTGCGTTTTCACGTCTTTCTAAAATAGCAGTCATAATAATCTCTCTTATAATATTTAAAATAAATAGTTTGCCGCAGTTACCAACTAAAATTTATTCTAGCTAGTATAATGTACTGTTGAAATAATTAAACCATAAAAATCTTATTAAGTCAAGTAAATACTTGACTTAGTAAGATTAAAAAACTCGGAGAGAGAGGGATTCGAACCCTCGGTAGCAATAAAACTACGACACATTAGCAATGTGGTCCCTTAGGCCACTCGGGCATCTCCCCTTAAGAATACTTTATATGGTAAAATATTCAGCAAAAAAAAACAATCCATATTTTAAATAGGATTTTATTTGTACATCTATTTAGATGTACAAATAAAACTAACATACAAATTCAATTATGCTGTTGCTTTAAACTCAGCTGTATATTCGGAAATTGCTTCTTTTAAAACTTCTGTCATTTCAGGAGATAAAGTGTTAGTACTACCCACATTTTCCCCGTATTGAGGTTTATTTGTTGCTAAGTAACTACGTAAGCCTACTAAGAACGCACGTACTTGATCAACTGCAATAGTATCTAAAAGTCCGTTTGTACCAGCATAGATTGTTGCTACTTGATCAGCTACAGATAAAGGAGAGTTTTGCGCTTGTTTTAATAACTCACGTAAACGAACACCACGTGCTAATTGATTTTGAGTCGCTTGGTCTAAATCAGAAGCAAATTGAGAGAATGCTTCTAATTCAGCAAACTGTGCTAATTCTAATTTAAGTTTACCAGCAACTTGTTTCATTGCTTTAACTTGTGCCGCAGAACCTACACGAGATACAGAAATACCAACGTTAATTGCAGGACGTAGACCGGAGTTAAATAAATCTGCAGATAAAAATACCTGACCATCTGTAATCGAAATAACATTAGTTGGAATATATGCAGATACGTCACCTTCTTGAGTTTCTACAACAGGTAAAGCTGTCATAGAGCCAGAACCTAGCTTATCACTAAGTTTAGCTGCACGCTCAAGTAAACGAGAGTGTAAATAAAAAACGTCACCTGGATATGCTTCACGACCCGGTGGACGACGTAATAATAAAGACATCTCACGGTAAGCTTGTGCTTGTTTCGTTAAATCATCATAAATAACAAGTGTGTGACGACCAGTGTACATAAAGTACTCTGCTAAAGACGCACCAGTATATGGCGCTAAGTATTGAAGCGTTGCTGGATTATCTGCTGTTGCAGAAACGATGATTGTATAAGACATCGCATCGTTTTCTGTTAAAACGTTAACTACTTGAGCGATAGAAGATGCTTTTTGTCCAATTGCTACATAAACACAAACAACATCTTTACCTTTTTGGTTGATGATCGTATCGATTGCAATAGCAGTTTTACCTGTTTGACGATCACCAATGATTAACTCACGTTGGCCACGTCCAATTGGAATCATAGAGTCAATTGCTACAAGACCAGTTTGTAATGGTTCATGTACAGAACGACGGGAAATAATACCAGGAGCCATTGATTCGATTAAACGAACTTCATTACTTGGAATATCACCTTTACCGTCGATTGGTACTGCTAAAGCATCAACAACACGACCTAAATATGCTTCTCCTACTGGAACTTGTGCAATTTTACCTGTTGCACGAACAGAGCTACCTTCTTGAATTGAACGACCTTCACCCATTAATACAGCACCTACATTTTTAGATTCTAAATTAAGAGCGATACCAATTGTACCATCTTCAAATTCAAGAAGTTCACCTGCCATTACTTTTTCTAAACCGTAAATACGAGCAATACCGTCACCAACTTGGAAAACAGTACCTACGTTTACAACTTTAACTTCTTGATTGTATTGTTCGATTTGCTGGCGAATAATACTACTAATTTCATCAGGTCTGATTTTAACCATTACTACTAAGCCTTATAGTTTCTTAATAATACAATATGGAAATTAGTTATCGAGCGGTGGAAAGAAGAATCCTTAGATTTTTGTGTAAGTAAACGATCTTCTACCTGAGCTAACGCAAGAGCTACAACTTGTTTAGATAACTTTTGAAGTGCTGTCTGTTGTTGTAGAGAAATAATCTCTTGTTTAGTTTGTTCAAGTCGTTTTGAATCTTCTTCTGTTTGCATAAGAATTTGGTTTTTCGCCTTCTCTGCAGCCACAACACTCTGTTTACGAATTTCCTCTGCTTTACTCTTGGCAGATGCTAGAGCTTTTTTTGCCTCTTCTAATTGGGCTTGGGCTTGCTTTGCTCTTTCTTCAGCTTCTTGCATTGTGCTTAGAATAGCTTCCTTACGGTTAGCTAATGTAGCTTTTAATGCATCACCACCGACAGTAAAAAGAACACCTAGTACAACAACTAAGTTAATAATATTTGTATCTAAGATGTTTGTATTTAGTGCAAAACCTCCAGAGTGCCCAAGAGGGAAATGACTTAGGAAAATCATATCCATAAGAGTCTCCTATTTTTGTTTCGATAAATTTATAGCTAAATGCGAAAGAGTTTATAACTATTTGCACACAAGATATAAACTTTTTATTCAAAAAATATTTTTTGAATATTTTATGAATCTTTTTCTATAATAAATAAAAAAAGATTCATATCAATTTGAAATAATCACCGAATGAACGGAGAGTTTTACAATTGAATTACTTCTTAACCTGCAAATGGGTTAGCGAATAATAAAACTAAAGCGATAACTAGACCGTAAATAGTTAATGATTCCATAAATGCGAAACTTAGAAGAAGAGCACCACGGATTTTACCTTCTACTTCAGGTTGACGAGCAATACCTTCAACAGCGTAACCTGCTGCAGTACCTTGACCCATACCAGGACCAATTGTTGCTAGACCAACAGCTAGACCAGCAGAAATAACAGAAGCTACAGCGATAAGTGGGTTCATTTTAGATTCTCCAAATTACTTATTATTTTTTTAATATATTTTTAATTTAATAAATTAAAAATATTATTTTATTTATGTTGCAGAGTTCACAACAAATCAAAATTGTTCTTTTTTTTCAAGATAGTTTTGAAGACTCTGGCTTTAAGTTAAGCCTAGGTCATTTTAATTAGATTGTAAACTACTCTTTTTAAAAAATAAAATTATTCTTATTAAATAATATTAAAATATTATTTAAAAATTTTTAATGGTAAATAAAACTTAGTTTTTATTTACAAATACATGGAATTTTTCTGAAAGAAAAATTATTAATGATGATCTTCTACAGCTTCTCCAATGTACGCACCTGCTAAAGTAGCAAATACAAGTGCTTGAATACCACTTGTAAATGTACCTAGTAACATAATAGGAATTGGAATAACTAATGGAACTAAAGAGATTAGAACGGCTACTACAAGTTCTTCAGCAACAACGTTACCAAATAGACGGAAACTTAAAGATAGTGGTTTAGTAAAATCTTCTAATACGTTAATTGGTAATAAAAATGCTGCAGGAGATACATATCGTTTAAAGTAACCTAAACCCTTTTTAGAGATACCTGCGTAAAAGTATGTAATAGATGTTAATAATGCTAAGGCAGCAGTCGTATTAATATCGTTCGTTGGCGCAGCTAATTCTGCATCTGGAATTTCAATTAAACGCCACGGTAATAAAGCACCACTCCAGTTAGATACAAGAACGAATAAAAAAATTGTTCCAACATATGGAACAAATTTTAAATAGTCATGTTCACCAATTTGTGTTTTTGCTAAATCACGAACAAATTCCGTAATAAATTCTGTGAAATTTTGCATACCTTCTGGAATAACTTTTAAATCACGATTACCAGAGAAGGAAAGTGCTGCACAGATAGCTAAAACTAGCCAAGAAGTAAGTAGTACTTGACCATGTACTGGAAATCCTCCAATTGTCCAGATCCATTGATTACCAATACTAACTTCAGCAACATCAAAAATAATATTGTTTGAAAGCATAAAAATTTATGTCTTTTGTATTAAGTTTTTACTAGGGAAATTCAATAATATTATTGGAAAAACCTAAATAGTCTCTTAAGCGGTTTAAGAGAGAGCATTTTAGTTTTATGATTTCAACGTAAAATTCAATAAATTAAATTGAAATCTAAATTTTTTAAACGCTATGCTTTTATCTTAGCTAAGCTAGTTCGCTAGATGCAAGTTCAAAAGTATTAACTTTTAATTTTAATGAAAAAAACAAGCAGTGCATTAACCTTGAATTGGTTCAGTTTTTTGCTTACCTGCATTAATAGCAGAACATAGTTGATTTAAAATAAGTTCTAATGAACTTACAGAATCATCATTCGCTGGAATAAATAAATCCGCTAATTTTGGATCACAATCCGTATCTAAAATAGTAATTGTTCTTAATCCTAATTTTTTACATTCATATACAGCGTTTAATTCTTCAGGTTGACCAATAATAATCACAATATCTGGAATATTTTTCATATTCTTCATACCGCCAAGATATTGCTCTAAACGTTCATGTTGTTTATTTTTCAATGCTGCTTCTTTTTTTGGTAAACGTTCAAACCGACCACTTGATTTATCGTCTTCTAATTGTTTTAAGTTATTAATTGACGTACGAATTGTTCGCCAATTCGTTAACATCCCCCCTAGCCAACGATGATTTACATAAAATGAATCAGAATTAACCGCATAGGTATAAATCAACTCTTCTGCTTGATTTTTTGTTCCAACAAATAAGAATGTTTTTCCCTTTGCCGATTGTTCTGTTACAAATGAACAAACATCTTCTAAATAATTCGACGTTTGAATTAAATCAATAATATGTACTCCATTTCGTTCCCCATAAATATATGGTGCCATACGTGGATTCCAACGACGAGCTTGATGACCAAAATGCATTCCAGCTTTTACCATTTCTGCTATTGTAACCATATTGCTATATTTTTTATTTTATTATGCTATCTGCCCTATAAAATAGATTAATTTAAATATGAATCAATTTTTTCTATTGGTGTTAGAAATTCTCTAAAACCTGTTCCTGCTGGAATAACATGCCCTAAGATTACATTTTCTTTTAAACCTTTTAGAAAATCAGTTTTACGATCAACCGCTGCACGTGCTAATATTCGTGTTGTTTCTTGGAAACTTGCTGCTGAAATAAAACTTTTTGTTTCTAACGAAGCTTTTGTAATTCCTAATAAAATTGGTTCGTATTTTGCCGGTGGTCCTTCAATACCTTGATTAATTAATTCGATCGTTTCTAAATTAATTAATTCACCCGGTAAAAACCCAGTTTGTCCTCCATCAATAATTTTAATTTTGGATGTCATTTGTCGAATAATAATCTCTAAATGTTTTTCAGATATTGTAACCCCTTGGCTCTGATAAACCCGTTGAACATTTTCAACTAAATACTGTTGAATCATTTGCACACTTTTACGTACCGCTTTTGCATGTGGGATTTTTAAAGAAAAATCATCGTAAAATGTTAATAATTTTTCTGGCACACTATTTGGAATTGGTTCACCATATTTTGAGGAACGTGCTTCAAATAACTCTTCAATTTTTGGAATACCTTGAACGATATCACCTGTTTGTAACCTACGATAAAATAATGTTAAAAGTAAGCTACCTTTCTGTACTAAATCATTATGATTAATATGAAAAACAGCACGAGAAGAAAACAAAAATGGATTACCTTTACGTAAAAGTAACTGTGTTTTGCCATTGATTTTTCGAATACCAATTAGTTGCCCTGGATTTGATATTGCTTTTGAATTAAATATCCGTTCTTCCTGCCTAATAAATTTAGCAATATAATTTTCAGGAGTATATCCTATATTATTCGGGTTCTTATTATCCGATTTGCTAGTATTATAGATAATCATATCTGATTTTGATAACAATAAAATTCGAGATTTTTTTGAATTATCTGAAAAAATAACTTCCGAGTATTGAGTATTTAAGTTTTGACGTTTAGCAATAATTTGATTCTTTGATAAAGTATTACCTAAAGATGTAGTGAACAGTACTTGACCAATATGCGTACTTTTATTTTCAATAATTAAATTTTTCTGTTTAATAACGGTTGGATTTTTAAAAAAATAAAAACCTACTAAATTTAAAGAATTTCGACCATCAATACTAATCTGGAAATTTTGGTGTTGAACTGTTTTTAGTTTATTTTGGTGTAATATTTCGGTTGAAAAGATCGGCCTTATGGTAATTTTAAAAGGAAAAAATTTAAGACCATATTGAATTTTTTGAGTATTTAAAAGAAAATCTTTTAGAAAAGGATCTAAGGTTAATTGCTCAGTATTTATTGGTACTAATTGCTCAGCTATGGGATTTACAATTTCTTCAGAATAAAGTGTTTGATAATGTGTTCCAAAATATACTTGCGTGAAATTCCGAGTATTTTTAATTTTTGATTTAGAATAATTAAATTTTATATAATTATTTGATAACGTTTCAATTTTCTGGTTAATTGAAATTTCTGTTAAAGGTTGAATTAAAAAAACCAAACTTTCTTTAGCAATTTCATTTCCCGTTTCCCATACATTTGTTGTTTGGGAATAATAATGAACATGCTCCTTAATAAATTTATTTTTTTGAGGACTACAAATATCAATAGTTAATTTTACTTGGCAAAAATCAAATATAATGTCATCAATTAGATGAGTTCCAGCCCTATAACTTCGCAAATCAGAATTGAAATTTAATTTTAATAGTTTAGATTCATATGGCCAATCTATACTAAATGAATATAATGTTAAATTATTTTTTGTTAAATCGTTTATCGCTAAGGTATAGGATTTGACAATCCCAGTAAAATTGTACTCAGGCGTGATAAGACTACCTTGTAATGTTTTTCGTTCAATTAAATTAGGGCGGTTTATTTCTAAACTTGAAATAATCGCTATTTTTACTTTTTTATTTTTAGAGTTTAAATAGGATGTTGTAAAACTTTGTGGAAAATTAATAAATCTTGTGTTAGTTTGAAGTTGCTGAATATAAATTCCATTAAATCCTAAATCTGATATGATCGAATTTAATTGTTCAATTTTAAAAATATCTGAAGCAGTTTCAATCCAAAATGGGGCTTTTGTTTTCTGCAGTTCATTTAAGCCCCTGGAAAATTTAATTCGATTTTTATCGCTATTTTCATCTCGTATTAAAGGTAAATTAAAATTTTTCGATAAAATATCGGTGTCATTAATATAATATCCATCTTTCCAACGAAGATTATCTATAGGTAAGGAATTAATATTATTCACAATACCAAAAACAGTTTGATTATTATGAGTAATCGTTTTTAATTCCCCATTTTGATTATTTATTAAAAGATAATCTAAAATTGGGACATGGGGGTTAATTAAATCACCTCGTTTTGCAAATAATGAATGCTCAATTGTAGAGTCTTGTATGTTACCTGGTAAAACCCAAATGGAACCAAATTGTCGAGCTGACTTAACTAATTTAGTATTTTTATTTTTAAAATCTTTAAACCCAAGTAAAACATCTTCGAAGAAAACTTGTCCTTGAGTTGGAGAAAGAAAAGATTCTTTAGATTGAATTCTTTGATTACTTTCATAAACAATTTGCGAATATTCGGCAATTAAATCATTTTTCTTTAGAACTTCATTTTGTTGAAGAAATAAAATCGAAAAAGCGGGGATTGCTATTTCTACTTGTTGAGCGTTATCAAGATCTGTTATTTTACAGACAGCTGAATTTTTTGTTAAAAAAGCTATTTGCCCATGATTTGTCCGAATTAATTCGCCTTCGTAATGATCTAAATAAGATATTATACCGTCGATTGGGGATTTAATTTGTTTAAAAGTATCACCAGTAAAAACACCACCAGTGTGGAATGTTCGCATAGTTAATTGAGTTCCCGGCTCCCCAATAGATTGAGCAGCGATAACCCCAACTGCTTCGCCTAACGAAACAATTTGATTATGAGCTAAACTCCATCCATAACAAAGTTGGCATATAGATTCTCGAGCAGTACATGTTAAGGGTGAACGAACTTTAACAAAAAAAGTATCTGGAGAAGTCAAATATAATTCATTTAATGTATTTGCTAATTGAATATTAATAATTTCATTTCGGCTAGCAATTAATATATTGCCATCATATATATTGGACGCTAATGCACGACCAAGAATACGATCTTTAAGCGATAAAAGTAATTTTGTACCCTCAAACATTGGAAGCATTGTTAAACCATCTTCAGTTTGGCAATCTAATGAAGAAATCATTACATGTTGTGCAACATCAACTAAACGACGTGTTAAATACCCTGAATTTGCTGTTCGTAATGCAGTATCAACAATCCCTTTTCGAGCACCATAACATGAAATAACATATTCAGTTAAAGTTAGACCTTCCCGGAAATTACTAGTAATTGGATAATCAATAATTTGGCCTTGTGGATCAGACATCAAACCACGCATACCGACTAATTGGCGAACTTGTGATAAATTACCACGAGCTCCAGAAAAAGCCATCATATAAACTGGATTTAATGTATGATTTTTGCGGAAATTTTGAACAACATCGGTTTTCAAATCTTCACTAGTTAAGTGCCAAATATCAATCATATGTTGAAACTGTTCAATGGCTGTTAAATCACCTCGTTTATATTTATTTTTATTATTTTGAATAATAAATTCAGCTTTTCGAATTAAATCTTTTTTTGTTTCAGGGATCAATAAATCATCAATACTTAGTGAAATACCTGCGATTGTGGCATTATGAAAACCAAGAACCTTTAACTCTTCTAATAAATAAATAGTTTGATATTCACCATACGTAACTAAATACCAACTAATTAAATTTTTTAATCGGACTTTATCAAAAGTCCGATTAAAAAAAATAGGTGGTAATTTTTTTGGATTTGTAAAACTTATAGTCATTGGAAATAATAGGTTTTAATTTTTTGTTTCTAAAAATATTGACGAAGACCATATTTTCTGATTAATTAAAACGCGGCCTGGGGTTGTACGAATATAACGTGTAAGTAACTTTCCATCAGCGGAAAATAATTCTGTTCGGTCACTATAAATATAATTAGCTCCACGATATGTATCTATTTGAATTTCTAATGGCTGAATAATCTTTTTTTCCGTTTCAACAAAACCAGTAAATTTTAACCAAATAATGGATTGTCCTTGAACTTTGCCAATTGAATAATCATATAAAACTTCTTCACTTGTTGCATAAAAATTTGATAACCCAAATTCTGGTTTTTTTACCGTATGAGGACTAGTTGTTGTTAAATAAAAGCAGCCTAATACCATATCCTGGCTTGGTACTAAAATTGGTTGGCCTGTGGCAGGTGATAAAATATTATTTCGAGACCACATTAAATTCCAGGATTCAGATTTTGCTTCATACGATAATGGTACATGAACCGCCATTTGATCCCCATCAAAATCAGCATTAAATGCCGGGCAAACAAGAGGGTGTAAGTGAATTGCCCGACCACTGACTAATTTTGGTTGAAATGCTTGAATACCTAATCGGTGTAAAGTCGGAGCACGATTTAATAAAACTGGATGATCCCGTAATACAATTTCTAAACATTTCCAAACAATTGGATCTTGGTTTTGAATTAAATGTTTTGCCCCTAAAATCGTTCGTACTACATTTGTTGATATTAATTTATGGATTAAAAATGGTTGAAATAATTCAATAGCCATCTCTTTTGGTAATCCACATTCATGTAACTTTAAATGAGGTCCAACAACAATAACTGATCGACCAGAATAATCTACACGTTTACCTAACAGGTTTTGACGAAAACGACCTTTTTTACCTTTTAGCATATCTGATAAAGATTTTAATGGTCGTTCATTTGCTGCTGTGATTGGATCGGCACCACCTTTTCCATTTTCAATTAATGAATCAACTGCTTCTTGTAATAATCGTTGTGCATAATTTAATTCATCTGATTGAGTAATTAAATTGTGAGAACGTTGATGACGCTTCATTCGATTATTTCGGAAAATTACTTTTTGATATAATTTATTTAAATCAGAAACAGCAACTTGTTCACTATCTAATTGTACAATTGGTCGTAAATCCGGAGGTAACACAGGTAACACTAAAAGAATCATCGACTCTGGTCGTGTTTTCGTTTTTCTAAATTGTCGAATTAATTTTAAACGTTTTAACATTCGTGTACGTCGTGCTAATAAATATTGAACACGTTTTTCTTCAAAGATTAGAAAATCTAGCTGGTTTTCTAGTTCTTCAATTTCTTCTTGCATTTCAAATAATTCATGACTTACTTGACGTTCAAGACCCCCTAAATCAATTAAGGATAATAAAGTTAAAATAGCTTCGGCTCCAGTTTGAGGTTGATGGCTATAAGAATTATTCATTTTTAAATTTTTTAAAAATGAATATGTTGGTATTAATTTATCATCTTGATGATGTTGTGCTGTTGCATAATAACGAAATAACCCCTCTTCTTCTTGCGATTCCCAAACAAATCGTTTTGATAATCCTAAAAGTGAAATCGGATTTTGTTCAATATGTGGTTTTGTAAAATTTAGTTCATTGTTTACAACATTATTTTCAATTATAGTGGAGTTTACAATTGTATTTATTTTGGATTTTGAAGTAATTGAAATACTTTCAGTGCAGTAGATAATCGATTCTACTTTTTTACGAGGCATATCTAATAAAATCGAAAGGTAACTTGGTGTTCCTTTTAAGTACCAAATATGAGCAACAGGAGCAGCTAATTGAATAAAACCTAATCTATATCGACGTACTCGCGACGAAATATAATCAACTTCACAATCGGGGCAAAATTTTTGTGTTGGTAAACTTCGTTTTTTGCCGCATGCACATTCAAAATCTTTAACAGGTCCAAAAATTTTCTCGCAAAATAATCCACCCGGTTCCGGACGTAATGTTTTATAGTTAACTGTCTGAGGATTTGTTACTTGACCAATTAATCGACCATTTGTTAATTTCCGCTCTGCCCAATTCTTAATTTGATGCGGGGAGGCTAAACCTATTCGAATAGATTCAATACGTTTAAAATTTTCCATTTTTAGTTATTAATTTTATCAGTTCAATATTAAACCACAAAAAACATAAAGTTTTAAGTGGTTTAGTTGTTGATTAAGGCAGTCGTAAAATATCAACCTGTCGTCTTTGACCTTTTTCAGTAATAGCATAAACACCAATATCTAAACAAAGAGATTGTAATTCACGAACTAATACTTTAAAGGATTCCGGGGTACCTAATTGCATGGGCACATTTGTTAAAATCGAATCCATAACTTGATGACGTCCTTTCATATCATCTGATTTAACAGTTAACAATTCTTGTAATGTATAGGCAGCACCAAAACCTTCTAATGCCCAAACTTCCATTTCCCCTAACCGTTGACCCCCATGTTTAGAACGGCCACGTAATGGTTGTTGAGTAACAAGAGAATATGGACCTGTAGAACGTGCATGGATTTTCTCATCAACTTGATGGACTAATTTAAGAATATAAGAATATCCAACCAGCACATGTTGATCAAATGGCTCCCCTGTTCTTCCATCAAAAAGTTTGATTTTACCTGGAAAATTAGGGTTAAATAACCAAGGTTTTTTGGCTTTTTTGCTTGCATCATACAATTTTTTATAAACAATACTACGTGATACTTGGGCACCAGCAATTTCATCAAAAGGTGCTATTTTATAATTTTCATGTAAATATGTTCCAGCTAAACCTAACAAACATTCATAAACTTGACCAACATTCATACGAGATGGAATACCAAGTGGATTTAAAACCATATCTAACGAAGTACCATCAGGTAAATAGGGCATATCGTATTTGGGTAATATTCGAGATACAATACCCTTATTACCATGGCGTCCCGCCATTTTATCCCCAACTTGAACACGACGACTTTCAGCTAATAAAATACTAACTTTCACTATTGGTAATTCTGAGTTAATACTGTTGTCCATTCCTAATACTGGTAACGGGCGTTCATAACAATTTCCATCGGTATCAAATAAACGAATATTAACTACACGTGCTGATAGGCCCTTTGGAACTCGTAAAGAAGTATTTTTTACATTACGAATATCTTTACCAACAATATCATATAATAAACGTTCATGGGGAGATAGTGGTTTTTGGTTAATTGGTGTTACTTTACCCACTAAAATATCATTTTCTTTTACCCATGAACCAAGCTTAATAATACCCCAATTATCTAACTGTAACTTTGAAGAGATTGGTAGATCAGGAATATCAGCTGTAAATTTTTCTTCACCAAATCGAGTATCTTTTAATTCAATATCATATTTTTCAACATGGAGTGAAGTATATAAATCTTGTTTCACTAATCGGTCACTAATTAAAATTGCATCTTCAAAATTATATCCTTCCCATGGTACATAGCCAATTAAAATATTTTTCCCTAACGCTAGTTCTCCACTTGCACTGGCGGAACCATCGGCTAGAATATCACCTTTTTCAATCCATTGGTTTTCTTGTACTAAAGGACGTTCAAAAAGATATGTATCTTGGTTTGAGCGGGAAATACCTTGTAATTTATAAGTAATGGTTTTAAAGGACCAACCCCTTTCTGAAGATAAAATATTTGTCGACTGTTCAGTTAGTGTATTAACTAAGCTATACACTTTAATTTCTTGATTACTGACAGAAAGAACATAACCACTATAGCGAGCATTAATAGTATGACCGGAATCAGAAACCACCCGTGCTTCATTTCCAGTTCCAACGATTGCACGTTCAGGTGTTAAAAGAGGTACAGCTTGACGTTGCATATTTGATCCCATTAACGCACGATTTGCATCGTCGTGTTCTAAAAATGGAATTAATGATGTTGCAACAGAAATCATTTGTAATGCCGAAATTGCTAAATATTGAATTTTTGTTGGATTTTTGTAAGAAAATTCTTGTTGACTTCGAATAGGTAAATTTTTATTGGCTAAAAAAGCATATTTATTTTGTTGAATATCCCCAGGAGCAACAATAGCATTTTCTTCCTGATCTGCCGTTAAATAATATAAATGGCCTTGTGTTTGACCTTTTAAAACAGGAAAAAATGGACTTTCTAAAAACCCATTTTCATTAATACGAGTAAAAATTGTGGGAGAATTTACTAGACCGGCATTTTGACCTTCTGGGGTTTCAATAGGACAAATACGACCATAATGGGTTGGGTGAATACTTCGAATAGCCATACCAGCTGTTTCACGACTAACACCAGACGGTCCTAAAGACGTAAAACGACGTTTGTGAGTAATTTCGGCTAATGGGTTAGTTTGATCTAAAAATTGTGATAACTGACTAGACCCGAAAAATTCTCGAAATGCAGCATTTAACGGTTTTGTAGTAACTAAATTTGAAAGAGATAGTTCATCCCCAGTCCGGCGCAAACGCTCGCGGACTACTTTTTCAAATCGAGTTAAACCTAACGCTAATTGATTTTGAATTAGTTCACCAGAAGAACGAATACGTCGATTTTTTAAGTGATCAATATCATCAACAGGAGCTGTACCATTAAATACTTCAAATAAATATTCAGTTATTTTTAAAATATCTTCGGTAGTTAAAATCCTATCTCCTAATGGTGTTGAAATATTAAAACGTTTATTTAATCTAAAACGACCTAAATAACCTAGATCATATGTTCGTGGATTTAAGAATTTTCTAAATAAAAAAGCACGGCCCATATCTGGTGTAATTTCAATTAAGTCACGTTTGGGGTAAACTAAAGCATAAAGAGAAATTAATGCCCATTCTTGTGATGAATAATTTTTTTTAACTCCGTTTGTTTGTTTTCTATAAGCCCTCTGAACTTCATTTAAGCTCGTAAATTGATACCCGGCTTCACTTGAATTTTTAAACCAACTATTATTTGAAAGCCTCTGAACTAGTAAATTGGTTGTTAATCCCATGGCATTTAATAATAATGGAATCGGAATTTTTGGAGTTCGTTTCATACGAACATACGTTTTATTTTCCCCATCAATTTCAAATCGAAGCCAAGTACCACGTTGAGAAATTAAATCTCCATAAACAGTTTTTCTTCCTTTTCGATCCACTGATTCAGAATAATAAATTCCAGGGCTTCGTACCATTTGATTAATAATTACACGTGGTGATCCATTTAAAATAAAATGGCCACGGCGATTCATTAAGGGTAAAGTACCTAATAAAATCCATTGGAAAGATGTTGTTTTAGTTTGAGAATCAATTAATTGGCCGGGAATATATAGTCGACAAGCGTAAGTATTACCCGTTATCATAGCATCCTGAACACTACCTTCAGGTGGACATAATTGATAATATTCAGGATAAAAAATTAACGAGGTTCCTGTTTCCTCTTGTACAATTGGATTTTTTGCATTAATTTCTTTAATAATTCCCGTTTCTAAAAATCGTTGGAAATTATCTCGTTGGATTTTAACAAAATCTGGCACAAAAATTTGATTATTTTGGTTCATGATTTGAAATAATAAAATTTACACATTTTTTAGATTTTTAAACTAAAGAGTTTGAAATTAATAAAATAGTAAGGTTACGATATAGCATTACAAGGTAATCTATGCTAAGCTAACGATTAGAAATATACTAAAGGCGGTATAGCCAAGTGGTAAGGCCGTGGATTGCAAATCCTCTACCCCCAGTTCGAATCTGGGTGCCGCCTATTTTGTTGAAAGTCGTATTATCAAAGTTATATATTTTAACTATATAAACTATATTTTGGCTCACCCGAATATATCTCTAATTCTAAGTTTTTATGCTGCTTCTTTCCAGATCTGACATGATAAAAAATTCGTTAGAATATACTAAAGTGAGCTTAATATAAGGCTATCATTTCTAGTAAAAAAATCAAGTAACTTTAGCTATGACTTAAATTTTTAAGTCATAGCTAAATTTAGACAATTTGTAGAACTATTACATTCAAGAATTAGTCTAAAGGACGCATAGATAATGCTGGTTCAGTTTCACGGTCAATACCTTTTTCGAAACCTGCCGCAGCAGCACGAGCACGACCAGCGTGCCATAAATGACCAATGAAGAAAAAGAAACCTAGAACGAAGTGAGAACAAGATAACCAACTACGTGGAGATACATAGTTAATTGCGTTAATTTCAGTTGCTACACCACCTACAGAGTTTAATGAACCTAGTGGAGCGTGAGTCATATATTCAGCTGCGCGACGTTCTTGCCAAGGCTGTACGTCGTTTTTAAGTTTAGCTAAATCTAGACCATTTGGACCACGTAATGGTTCTAGCCAAGGACCACGGAAGTCCCAGAAACGCATCGTTTCACCACCAAAAATGATTTCACCTGTTGGAGAACGCATTAGATATTTACCTAGACCAGTCGGACCTTGAGCAGATGCAATATTTGCACCTAATCGTTGGTCACGTACTAGGAATGTGAAAGTTTGAGATTGAGAAGCTTCAGCAGCTGTTGGACCATAAAACTCACTTGGGTATGCAGTGTTGTTAAACCAAGAGAAACAAACAGCAATGAAACCAAAACAAGAGATAGCTGCAAGACTGTAAGATAAGTAAGCTTCCCCAGACCATACAAATGCACGACGTGCCCAACCCCATGGTTTTGTTAAAATGTGCCAGATACCACCAAAGATACATAGTGTACCGATCCAAATGTGACCACCAATGATATCTTCCATGTTGTCTACGGAACATACCCACCCATCACCACCAAATGGAGATTTCAGCAGGTAATTTAAGATAACACCGGGGCTAACAGTTGGGTTAGTGATAGTACGGACATCACCACCACCTGGTGCCCATGTATCATAAACACCACCAAAATACATAGCTTTCCAGACAAGTAACCATGCACCAATACCTAGTACCACTAAATGGATACCAAGAATTGTAGTCATTTTGTTTTTATCTTTCCAAACATAACCAAAGAATGGGTAAGATTCTTCTAATGTTTCAGGCCCAATTAAAGAGTGATAAACACCACCAAAGCCAAGAACAGCAGAAGAAATCAGGTGTAAAACACCAGAAACAAAGTATGGAAAAGTATCAACTACTTCACCACCTGGACCAACACCATAACCTAAAGTTGCTAAGTGTGGTAATAAGATTAAACCTTGTTCATACATTGGTTTTTCTTGAACGAAGTGTGCTACTTCAAATAAGTTCATAGCACCAGCCCAAAAAACGATAAGACCTGCGTGTGCAACGTGTGCACCTAAAAGTTTACCGGATAAGTTAATTAGACGAGCGTTACCAGACCACCAAGCAAAACCGGTAGTTTCTTGATCACGTCCACCTACAGTTAGAGCACCATTAAAGAGCGTTTCCACGTGGTAGTACCTCCTCAGGGAATACTAGTTTTTCATGTGGCTGATCTTGAGCAGCCATCCAAGCACGGATACCTTCGTTTAGAAGGATGTTCTTAGTATAGAAAGTTTCAAATTCAGGGTCTTCAGCAGCACGGATTTCTTGAGATACGAAATCATATGCACGTAAGTTTAATGCTAAACCAACAACACCTAGAGCACTCATCCATAGACCTGTTACAGGTACGAATAACATGAAGAAGTGTAACCAACGTTTGTTGGAGAATGCAACACCAAAGATTTGAGACCAGAAACGGTTCGCTGTAACCATGGAATAAGTTTCTTCAGCTTGAGTTGGGTTAAATGCACGGAATGTGTTAGCACCATCACCATCTTCAAAAATAGTGTTTTCAACCGTTGCACCGTGAATTGCACATAGAAGTGCAGCACCTAAAACACCTGCTACACCCATCATGTGGAATGGGTTTAGTGTCCAGTTGTGAAAACCTTGGAAGAATAAGATGAAACGGAAGATTGCAGCAACACCAAAACTAGGTGCGAAAAACCAACCAGATTGACCTAGTGGGTAGATTAAGAAAACAGAAACGAATACAGCAATCGGACCGGAGAACGCAATTGCGTTATACGGACGAATACGTACAGAACGTGCAATTTCGAACTGACGTAACATAAAACCGATTAAACCAAATGCACCATGTAGGGCAGTAAACGGCCAAAGACCACCTAATTGACACCAACGAGTGAAGTCACCTTGAGCTTCTGGACCCCATAATAATAGTAAAGAGTGACCCATACTGTTTGCTGGTGTAGATACAGCTGCAGTTAATACATTACAACCCTCTAAATAAGAACTTGCTAAACCGTGAGTGTACCAAGAACTTACGAAAGTAGTACCTGTGAAGAAACCACCTAAAGCTAAAAATGCTGTAGGGAATAATAATAGCCCAGACCAGCCTACAAATACAAAACGGTCACGACGTAACCAGTCGTCAACAAGATCGAACAGACCACGTTCTTGAGCAGATTTACCAATCGCAATAGTCATGACGATTTTTCTCCTAATTGTTTTTTAAATAGTTTACAGAATAAATTCTAATTGAACTGAGAAAAACTACTCTTTTTGATTAAAGAGTGTTTTAAAGTATAATTGTTTTAGGATATTATAAACCATTCTTTGTTTTTTAAAAACTTTTTAAGTTATCCTATTTATTAGACTGGTATATTTAATTAAATATACCAGTCTGGTTAAAAATTAAATATTTAATTGATCACCACGACGATATTGTAAATAAGCAGTTGTAAATAAACCACCAATACTTACAGGAACTAAACCTAAGATAATTCCAGATAAAAGTGCTTCTACCATAAGGGTTTTAATTTTAATTAAGTTAATTAAATAAGTTTTGCTTTTACAAGTCCAATATATAAAACAATCGTTGCACCTAGTGCACCAACAAGAAGTCCGACATAGCTAATAACAGTTAACATAGTTTTTCCTTAAAATTTTATTAATAGAATTAACACATGAAATTAATGAAATTAGAAGTTCATTTCGGAAAGTTGTACTTTTTCGAATTGTTTTTTCTTCAGAACAAATAAAACTTGTGTTAAGATTGTTGCTGCAAAGAAAGCTAGCATACCATAAATACGTGCAGGGTTTTGAAGAACAACTTCCGTTTCTGTTTGACCAAAACCACCAACATTCGGGTTAACTGTTAATGGATCGTTTGCTTTCACAACTTGTCCAACTGTAACAACTAAATCCGGACCATTTAGAATTTCAATTTTTTCAACATCACCTGTTGATTGAGTAATAGATACTACAGTAATTTTTTCTTGTACATCAATATCCGTAATTTTACCGGCTACAGTTGAGTTTGTAATGTTGTTATTACTTTTAGAACCATCTGGGTAAATTTGGCCTCGACCACGGTTCCCACCAACATAGATTGGGTATTTAAAGAAATGAATATCTTTGTCTGTAGCCGGGTCTGGAGATAGGATCGGGAACGTAATTTCAGCGTATTTTTTAGATGGTACTGGACCAATGATCAAAATATTTTGTTTATCATCAGAATACGGTTGAAAATAAGCTTTACCCACTTTTTTCTGCATTTCTTCAGGTATACGATCAGCCGGAGCTAGTTTAAAACCTTCAGGTAAAATTAAAACAGAACCAACGTTTAAACTACCTTTTTTAGCATTACCTAAAACTTGTTTAGCTTGTTGATCAACTGGAATTTTAACAACTGCTTCGAAAACAGTATTTGGTAAAACCGCTTGCGGAACTTCAATTTCAACTGGTTTTTGCGCTAAATGACAGTTCGCACAAACAATACGACCGTTTGCTTCACGTGGGTTTTTATATAATTGTTGAGCATATAGGGGGTAAGCATTTGCTTCCGAACCCATAAAAAAGCCTACAAATAAAAGTGCGAAGGTTGCTTGAATAAATTTCTTCATATCAAATAAGTATTAAATTTTAAATAATTTTCTTCCCAAAGTTTTATTGGATTTGAAAATCCAATAAAACTATATATCGCAGTGGATATAGTTATATTAACAACACCTTTCCAATTGAGTTATTAAAACCCGATTGGAAAGAATATTTATTTGATATTAATACAGTTAAACAATTTCGTCTTTTTCAATATATAAGAAAAGTGCTGCCATTGTCACAGCCGGGAAAACAAGACCTACTAATGGTACTAATACAGAAGGTAACCAAGATGCTGCCATAATATATCCTTATTTATTTATTTTTACACAAAAAGTGTTTCTTATTACTTAATAATACCAAAAAAAAGTATGGTTTGAAAAACTTCGAAAGAATAAATTTTTTATTCTTCAATCTCAAAAACAGTACGGAAAATATCACGTACTTTATCACCAGAATCAATCGTTTCTAATGGATCTTTTCTTAAACGGTGACGTAAACAAAGCGGAATAACTCGGTAAATATCATTAATATCTACTTCAGTACGACCTTCAAATGCTGCGATTGCTTTGGAGGCACGATTTGTAACTAAATCACCACGTAAACCATCGACATTTAATTCAGAACAAATTTGAGAAATACGAACTCTAAATTCATAAGATAATTCTACAGACTTTAATCGTGCTCGTGCATCAACTAATTTGTTACTTAATTCATCTTGTGAAGTTAAATAATCTTGGCGGAAATTAGCTGGGTTTTCATCAAAACTTGCTCGTTGTTCAACAATTTGTACACGTAATTCAGGTTCCTTTACTGTACCAATTTGTGCGTGCATACCAAAACGATCTAATAGTTGTGGACGTAATTCCCCTTCTTCTGGGTTACCAGATCCTACTAAAATAAAACGAGCTGGATGGCTGATGGAAATACCTTCACGTTCAACAGTATTCCAACCCGATGCTGCAGAATCTAATAGTACATCCACAAGGTGATCATCTAGTAAGTTCACCTCATCAACATATAAAATACCACGATTTGCTTTTGCTAATAAACCCGGTTCAAAAGCTTTTACACCTTCCGTTAATGCTTTTTCAATATCAATTGTACCACATACACGATCTTCAGTTGCCCCAAGAGGAAGGTCAACCATTGTTGTTCGCTTTTTAACAATAGAGATTGTTTCGTTATTCTTGATTCGTGTTCGAATCTCTTCACTCATTAATTCAGGATCTCGTGGGTCAGAATTAAACGGGTCATTTTCAACAACATCGATTTCCGGTAATAAATCAACTAGTGCTCGGACAGTTGTGGATTTACCGGTACCACGGTCTCCCATAACCATAACGCCACCAATTTTAGGATCAATTACATTTAATAAAAGTGCTAATTTCATTTCTTCTTGTCCTACAATTGCAGTGAACGGAAAAACTGGTCTTGCTTCAGTATCTTGTGCCATATTATAGATAAAATTTTTTTAATTTACTTTATAATTTTGTTTAATAAACAAAAGAGGAGTATTTACACATTAGGTTTAAAAATAAAATTAATTATTTAAAGAACTTACTTATAGTCTAAACGAAAAGCTAAGAGAAGAGAAGTAGTAATTTTTTTAGAATAGACCCAACCGGGCTCGAACCGATGACTTGCTGCTTGTAAGGCAGCCACTCTACCAACTGAGTTATGGGTCTTAAATCAAGCCTGATATCGGAGTCGAACCGATGACCTTCGGTTTACAAGACCGATACTCTACCAACTGAGTTAACCAGGCTTTTGAATATATGGTAATTTGTTTTTAAAAAGAATGCAATACCTAAAAATAGAAAATAGAAGGTTAAAAAAAAGTAATAGCAAAAACTAATATTTGGTATAATATTATGCATAGTAGCTTATAAAAATAATATTTAAATTTAATAATTATGTTAACGTTAAAAATTTTTGTTTACACTGTTGTAACATTCTTTATTTCTCTATTCATTTTTGGTTTCTTATCTAACGACCCAGGTCGTAACCCGGGTGGTTTAGATTAATATATTATTTACCCATTTAGTTAAATGGGTAAATAAGATTACTACCTATGAAGTACGACCAGTCATTTTTAACCAATTTTGTGCTTCAATATAATTTGACGGAGCTAATCGAATTGCTTCATTCCAATAATCCGCTGCTTTATCAAAAAGCATTTTTGCAATTTCCATTTGATTATTTTCTATTGCCTGTTCACCACGATAATGGAAAATTACTGCAATATTATTTAATGCTTGGGGTAAAGATGGATTTCGCTCAAGTGCTTGATAGTAATACTCAAGAGCACGGGCATGCTCTCCATTACTTGTATGAATTAATCCAATATTATAAAGAATATAACTACGATCATAAGCGTCAATTTCTAGCCTTAATGCTTCATAATAATTTTGTAGCGCTTCGGCATATTCCCCTTCGGATTGGGCAGACATACCATCCCGGTAATAACTAAACGCTTGTTTTTCTCGTTTTGTTGTTGGTAAAACATTTAATAAAATATCAGCAACCACCGTAAAAGTTTTATCAATAAAATTATCATTTCGTTGAGATCTTGGCATAAGATAAATTATATTGTTGATGTTAATAAAATTAAATGGGAATTTTTATTTGCATCCAGCAGGAATTGAACCCGCGTAAAACCAATTATGAGTTGGTTGCCTCAACCACTCGGCCATGAATGCATCCCAGTGTATTAGTTTAAATAATGTTGAAATTTAATTTTGCATTATCAAATAGAAAATCCATGGAGTTGGTGGGATTTGAACCCACGTCCAGAACTTTGTACAATTTAAAACATTTTCACAACTTTATAGCTAATATAACCAAATTAGCATGGATTAAGAATTATTAAAGACTATTTAAAAATTTAAAAGTATATAAAGAAAACACCATTAGGCAGCAACAGCTGCTTGGCGAAAAAACGGAAGAATGTTATTGCCAGATGAACAATTGTTTTGTTGATTATGTTGTTCAAAAGTTTGAACAATAAATTGACGTTTTTAAGTTCTGTCGAATCCGTATCAACCCCGTAAAATAATTTCGACTTTTATTAATAATACCATTTCTCTAAGTAAAAATCTAACTTTGATATTAAATAATTCAAATAAAATAATACCCCTCCCTTAAATAAGGGAGAGGTATTTAGAACTTTGATAATCTTTGTAGAGATTATAGAGTATCCATTGCAGCGAATTCGAATTTAATTTCTTTCCAAACTTCACATGCAGCAGCAAGTTCAGGACTCCATTTACAAGCAGCACGTAAAACGTCACCACCTTCACGAGCAAGGTCACGACCTTCGTTACGAGCTTGAGTACAAGCTTCTAAAGCAACACGGTTAGCAGCTGCACCTGGAGCGTTACCCCAAGGGTGACCTAAAGTACCACCACCAAATTGTAGACAAGCGTCGTCACCGAAGATTTCTACTAGTGCTGGCATGTGCCATACGTGAATACCACCGGAAGCTACTGGCATTACACCTGGTAGAGAAGCCCAGTCTTGGGAGAAGTAGATACCACGAGCACGGTCTTTCTCAATGTAAGCGTCACGCATTAAGTCTACGAAACCTAGAGTAATTTCACGTTCACCTTCTAGTTTACCTACTACAGTACCGGAGTGTAAGTGGTCACCACCAGACATACGTAGAGCTTTAGCTAGTACACGGAAGTGGATACCGTGGTTACGTTGACGGTCAATTACTGCGTGCATAGCACGGTGAATGTGTAATAAAAGACCATTGTCACGAGCGTATAGAGCTAGGGAAGTGTTAGCAGTGAAACCACCAGTTAGGTAGTCGTGCATGATAATAGGTACACCTAAGTCACGAGCAGCTTCAGCACGTTTTAACATCTCTTCAGATGTACCAGCTGTAGCGTTTAAGTAGTGACCTTTAACCTCACCAGTTTCAGCTTGAGCTTTGTAGATAGCCTCAGCTACGAATAAGAAACGGTCTCTCCAACGCATGAATGGTTGAGAAGTTACGTTTTCGTCATCTTTAGTAAAGTCTAGACCACCACGTAAACATTCGTAACAAGCACGACCGTAGTTTTTCGCGGATAGACCTAACTTAGGTTTAATAGTACAACCTAATAGACCACGACCGTATTTGTTTAATTTGTCACGTTCTACTTGGATACCGTGTGGAGCACCAGCAAAAGTTTTACAGTAAGCAACGGAAATACGTAAGTCTTCTAGACGTAGAGCTTGAAGAGCTTTGAAACCAAATACGTTACCTACGATAGACGTAAATAAGTTTGTTACAGAACCTTCTTCAAATAAGTCTACTGGGTAAGCAACGTATGCGATGTACTGGTTGTCTTCACCTGGAACTGGCTCGATATCGTAACAACGACCTTTGTATCGGTCTAGGGAAGTTAGACCATCAGTCCATACTGTAGTCCAAGTACCTGTGGAGGACTCAGCAGCTACTGCAGCACCTGCTTCTTCAGCTGGTACACCTGGTTGAGGTGTCATACGGAATGCAGCTAGAATGTCAGTATCAGCTGGTTGGTAATCAGGAGTGTAGTAAGTTAAACGGTAGTCTTTAACACCAGCTTTAAAACCTGCTTGTGTTTGCGTTTCAGTTTGAGGAGCCATAATAAATATCCTATTTCTGATCTCAAATCATCTAGTCTACTCGGTAAGGAATTTTTAATTCTTTATTTTTATTTATATTAAACAATACCATTATATTTAGTTAATTTAAAATATATAAAAAAAGTATTTAATTATTTAAAAATACAAAAACGTTCAAGTTAAACTTTCTTGCAAATTATGTGGGTTTTATTGTATAATCTATTCATACGCACTAATTAAACCTATTGTTTTTAAACTCAGTAAACTAAAAATCTTTACTTTCAAATAGTGCACCGATTTAAATCTTTAAAGCAATTTAAAGATAAATTATTAATTTAACTAACAGAACTTTTTTATGACAACATCAGTACAAGCAAAAAGCATCGGTCAAGTAACTCAAGTTATTGGTCCAGTTATCGACGCTTCTTTTCCAGCTGGTAAACTACCAAACATTTACAACGCATTAGTAATTAAAGGTAAAAACCAAAGTGGTGATGAAATTGCAATTACATGTGAAGTACAACAATTGTTAGGGGACAACTGTGTTCGTGCGGTATCTATGAGTGCAACAGACGGTCTAATGCGTGGTATGGACGTTATTGATACTGGTAGTGCTTTAGCAGTTCCAGTTGGTAGTTGCACACTAGGTCGAATTTTTAACGTACTAGGTGAACCAGTAGATGAAATGGGCCCTGTAAAAGCAGAAGCAACTTCTGGTATTCACAGACTTGCACCGAAATTTGTTGACTTAGATACAAAACTTTCTATTTTTGAAACAGGTATTAAAGTTGTAGATTTATTAGCACCATACCGTCGTGGTGGTAAAATTGGTTTATTCGGTGGTGCAGGTGTAGGTAAAACAGTACTAATCATGGAATTAATCAACAACATCGCAAAAGCACACGGTGGTGTATCCGTATTTGGTGGTGTAGGTGAACGTACTCGTGAAGGTAACGACCTTTACATGGAAATGAAAGAATCTGGTGTTATTAATGAAAAAAATTTATCAGAATCTAAAGTAGCACTATGTTACGGTCAAATGAACGAGCCGCCAGGTGCACGTATGCGTGTTGGTTTAACTGCGTTAACTATGGCAGAATATTTCCGTGATGTTAACAAACAAGACGTATTATTATTTATTGATAACATTTTCCGTTTTGTACAAGCAGGTTCTGAAGTATCCGCACTTCTGGGTCGTATGCCATCTGCTGTAGGTTACCAACCAACGTTAGCAACTGAAATGGGTGGTCTTCAAGAACGAATTACTTCTACTAAAGAAGGTTCCATTACATCTATTCAAGCAGTATACGTACCAGCCGATGATTTAACTGACCCAGCTCCAGCAACAACATTCGCACACTTAGATGCAACTACAGTACTATCTCGTGGTTTAGCATCTAAAGGTATTTACCCAGCAGTAGACCCACTTGATTCTACATCCACAATGCTACAGCCATGGATTTTAGGTGAAGAGCACTATAAAACTGCACAAAGAGTTAAACAAACACTACAGCGTTACAAAGAATTGCAAGATATTATTGCAATTTTAGGTCTAGATGAACTATCTGAAGAAGACCGTTTAGTAGTAGCACGTGCTCGTAAAATCGAACGTTTCTTATCTCAACCATTCTTTGTAGCTGAAGTATTTACTGGTTCTCCAGGTAAATATGTTAGTCTTGCTGATTCTATTCGTGGTTTCAACTTATTATTAGATGGTCAAGTTGATGCGCTTCCAGAACAAGCTTTTTATCTAGTAGGTAATATTGATGAAGTTATTCAAAAAGCTGAAACATTAAAATAAGTTTTTAATGTAATTTTTCTAATTAGAGCAATACAAATTGCTCTAATTAGTAAGCTATCTTGATAAACAAAAAATAATTTATATACTATGGTTTTAAAAGTTTGTATTATGACTCCAGATCGTATTTTCTGGAATGATGAAGCAGAAGAAATTATTCTTCCAACAAATACTGGTCAAATGGGTGTGTTAACAAATCATGCTCCAATTATTACAGCGTTAGATATTGGTGTAATGTCTGTTCGTGCAAAAAATGAATGGCAGCCAGTAGCATTAATGGGTGGTTTTGCATTAGTTAAACAAAACCAAGTAACTGTTCTAGTTAACGAAGCTGAAGCTGTTAAAGATATCGATGCTAATACAGTTGAAGATTTATTCAATGAAGCGCGTACTAAATTAGAAGCTGCAACAACAGAAAAAGAAAAAGTTGAAGCAAATTCTGTATATAAACGTGCAAAAGCAAGATATCAAACTGTAAAACAAGACGGTTTTTAAGTTAAATGCAACATACTCATTTTATACTGAGTATGTTGCATTTAAATAAGAATGAATAATTTCTGAACTTGCATCTTTTGTAGGTTTCAGGTACTATTCAATCAAATAGTTACTTATTAATAATCATATGAGTAAAAAACCATTTACTCATTTCTAATATACAATCTTTAAAAGGAGTCCTCAAAATGGCAAGATATCGTGGTCCACGTATCCGAATTGTTAGACGTCTAGGTGAACTTCCGGGTTTAACAACAAAAACAACAAACCGTACGTCAAACCCAGGACAACACGGAGCAGCGCAAAAAAAACCTTCGCAGTATGGAATTCGATTATTAGAGAAACAAAAAATTAGATACCACTATGGTGTAAAAGAATCTCAATTAATTAGTTACGTAAAAAAAGCAAAACGTTTACGTGGTTCGACAGGTGAAGTTTTATTACAAATGCTTGAAATGCGTCTTGATAATACAGTTTTTAGATTAGGTATGGCTCCAACGGTCAACGCTGCTAGACAGCTAGTCGGACATGGTCATATTTTAGTTAATGGGAAGAAATTAGATATCCCAAGTTATCTTTGTAAACCAAAAGATACAATCTCAATTCGCGCAAAAAAAGAATCGCAAGATTTAGTAAAACGTTTTGTTGAAATTAATACAACGATTATTCCACCACATTTAAGTCTAAATACACAAAATTTAGTGGCTGTTGTAAATAATATTGTGAGTCGGGATTGGGTTGGTCTGAAATTGAACGAACTTTTAGTTGTTGAGTTCTATTCTCGTAAACTATAATATTTTTTGTTATTGTTGGTAATAAAAATTACCAGCAGTAAAATAGTATTTACCATAAATTCGGAAAGACAGGGATTCGAACCCTGGGTAGTGTTACCTACACACGCTTTCCAAGCGTGCTCCTTAAACCACTCGGACACCTTTCCAGTTGACTCTTTTTTGGTTGGGGATAGGGGGACTTGAACCCCCACAGTAATAAAACCGACGGATTTTAAGTCCGTTGCGTCTACCGATTCCGCCATATCCCCGTTTTAAACCTAAAAAAAGTATACCATAAACTTTCAAAGAAACAATATTATTTATATTGCTTTTTTTTTTTTTTTTGCTATATTAATTCTATGGGTCGATGCTCGAGTGGTTAATGAGGTCGGTTTGTAAAACCGATGGCTATGCCTACACTGGTTCAAATCCAGTTCGGCCCATATTTGATGGAAAGATTTGTAATTGCCAAAAAAGTAAAAAGCCGTTAAAATTCATATTGTGGGCTCATCGTATAAGGGATAGTACAGGAACCTTCTAAGTTTCGAATGTAGGTTCGAGTCCTACTGAGCTCATTTGCATTTTAACTATTAGATATTTAGTTAGATAATCGAATTCACTTTTTTATTAACTATAAATTTTTAATGTGCGAGATTATAAATATAAAACTCAAACAAATATAAACTTCTATGTCAATACTTGCTTGGATTGAAGACCAAAGAAAATTAAAGCTATTAAAGTCACCAAAATATACAGAACAAATAACTGAAACAGGTCAAGGTCTGTGGACACGTTGTGATAACTGTGGAGTGATTTTATATATTAAACATTTAAAGGAAAATGAGCGCGTTTGTTTCGGTTGTGGCTATCATTTACAAATGAATAGTTACGAACGTATTGAATCTTTAATTGATGAGGGGACATGGCGACCGTTAGATGAAATGTTATCACCCGGAGATCCACTTGAATTTAAAGATCAAAAACAATATACCGAACGTTTAAAAGATGCTCAACAGAGAACAGGAATGCAAGATGGGGTTCAAACCGGTACGGGTTTACTTGACGGGATTCCAGTTGCATTAGGGGTTATGGACTTTAATTTTATGGGTGGAAGTATGGGTTCAGTTGTTGGTGAAAAAATTACAAGATTAATTGAATATGCTACTCAAGCAGGCCTTTCTTTAATTATTGTTTGTGCATCAGGTGGTGCACGAATGCAAGAAGGTATTTTTAGTTTAATGCAAATGGCAAAAATATCAGCAGCATTACAAATTCATCAAGCAAATGCTAAATTATTGTATATTTCAGTATTAACATCACCAACAACAGGTGGGGTAACAGCGAGTTTTGCCATGCTTGGTGATCTTATTTTTGCAGAACCAAAAGCATTAATTGGGTTTGCTGGTCGACGAGTAATTGAACAAACATTACGTGAACAATTACCGGATGATTTTCAAACTTCCGAATATTTATTACACCATGGATTAGTAGATTTAATTGTACCCCGTTCATATTTAAAACAGGCACTATCTGAGACGATTACTTTTCATAAAAATGCTCCATTTAAGCCTGAAGGTATAATTACACATGGGGTTCAATTACCAAATAATCTTGTGCACCAAGAACATTTAAATCGTGAATTACTGAAAAAAGCTGATTCATCATACCAAGAACTTGTAAATGCTTTTAATGAGCTTTTAGAAATGACATCAGATACTGAAAATATGGAATCTATTTTAAGACAAAAAACTAAAACTTTATCTGAAGGGGTACATGGAAAGTCAATTTTATGGCAAGCAAAATACGGTAAGGTAGAGAATGGTCAAACGAAACTTTCAAACCTAAAAATTACTGCCGATTAAATTATATTTCTCTGTGTAAAATAAATTACACAGAGAAACTATTTTAGCTAATATAACAATTACCCTGCTAACAAAGTTGTATTATTGAAAAGAAAAAAAGACCATTTCTATGGGAATATTAATTGAAAATATATCAAAATCATTCAAGGGTAATTTAGTTTTAAATTACGTGAATTTAGAAATTAAAACAGGCTCTCTTGTCGCGTTAGTTGGTCCATCTGGTTCAGGAAAATCCACCCTTTTACGGACAATTGCTGGATTTGAGAACCCTGAAGAAGGCCGTATTTGGCTTTTTGGAAAAGAGTCAACGCAAATACCAATACAAAATCGTGAAGTTGGATTTGTTTTTCAAAATTACGCCCTATTTGATCATTTAAATGTATTTGATAATATTGCTTTTGGCTTATCATTACGCGATATTGATCCTATTAATATAAAAAAGCGTGTTTTCGAATTAATCGAATTAGTTCAATTAAATGGTTTTCAAGAACGTTACCCTAAACAATTATCAGGAGGTCAACGTCAACGAGTTGCATTAGCACGAGCACTCGCAATTGAACCAAAGGTTTTATTATTAGATGAACCATTTGGTGCATTAGACGAAAAAGTCAAAAAAGAATTAGGCTACTGGTTAAAAAATTTACACAACCAAGTACCTGTAACAACAATTTTTGTTACTCATGACCAACAAGAAGCTCTAGATATTGCAACGGATATTGTTATTTTTCGAAATGGTAAAGTCGAACAAATGGGGTCGCCACAAGAAGTTTACGATTATCCAGTCAATAATTTTATTTTGGAATTTATGGGTAATACAAATAAACTTATTTTGCCAAATTTAAAGAGCGCTCCTATCCAATTACGTCCACACGAATTTAAAATATTTGCTGATTTTAAACCAGGAACAATTTTATGCAAAATTACTCACATTATTTTTGGTGAACCATTAATTAAAATTATTGGTGAAGTTAATCACCAACCATTGGAATTATTAATAGGTCGAAAATCATTTTTTACCTTTTCACACTTAAAAGTAAATAGTTTAATATATATTAAACCTTTCTCTACCTAGGAAAGGTTTAATTTTAAGTTAAAAAGCTGTATTTACCAACAAAATAATTTTCGCTATTATATTCATAATAATACGACTTATTAATTTGCGGGTATTGCATAAAGGTAGTGCCCTTGCCTTCCAAGCAAGAGGTACGGGTTCGAGTCCCGTTACCCGCTATTTATAATCTAAAATCATTTATAAAGTATGGGCGAACGACGGGATTTGAACCCGCGAATGATGCAGCCACAACGCATTGCCTTACCACTTGGCCACGCTCGCCATATATAAGCAAGGATAGCAAATAATAATTGATTCGTCTAGCCTTAAAAATTTTTATTGAGGGTAAATATCTACCCTCAATAAAAGATATAAGTTTGATATTTTTAGTTTTTTTCTAAAAATTATAAAGAAGAACCTAGACCAACGTAAGAACCGTAAAATAATACGCCACCTAACGTTAATGCTAAAATTCCTACAACAACACCAATAAACCAAAGCGGAATACGACCAGTTGTTCCAGTATCAGACATAGGGAATGAGTTGTTCGTTTTGAATAATTTGTAAATAACAATAAGATCAAAATTTTTTATTAATAAAAAATTAAGAAATGAACTACGATTACGTTGTAGTTTTAGTTGAAAATATAGCTAGAAAATAGAACAGCTAGAACAAAAATTAGTAAAAGTCCAAAATAAAGACTTGTACGGTTTAATTCTACTGACTGTTTGTTTGGATTTGCTTTAACCATAACTAAACCTCAGATTCATTAACGTTGAATAAATTGCATTGAAGTAATAGCCCCTAGGAAAAATACTGTTGGGACTGCAATTGCGTGAACTGCAAGCCAACGAAATGTAAAAATAGGGTAAGTGTATGTTTTTTGAGATGCCATAATTCTATTGCGCAGATAGGTTTTTCACTTGCTCCAGAGCGTTGAAACGATCTGTGATTAGTGGGTTGTCTTGACGGTTTTCTGTAAAGTACTCATTTGGTCTCGGACTTCCGAATACATCGTATGCTAGACCAGTACTTACGAAAAGCCACCCAGCGATAAATAGGGAAGGAACAGTAACACTGTGGATTACCCAGTAGCGAATACTAGTTAGAATATCAGAGAACGGTCTTTCACCTGTAGTTCCAGCCATGATTGACTCCTTTTAGATAATTTTCAGTAATTTTTAAGTAATTAAGGAGCTCTGTCATTTTCAATTTACTTTTAAAAGTAAAATTGAAATGCTTTATCCTAATTGTCTATTTTTTGGAACGAATTGTTCCAGTTATAGGTTGTCAATTTTCTGTAGTATATCGCTCAGAAAAGCAATAAGCAAGCTTTACAATAAATTATTTACCTTTTTCCGCATTAAAGTTTATTATTTCATTAAATTATTCAAACAAAACTTAATTTTTTTTTATTAATAAAAATCATAGTTATTCGAAAAGTATTTTTATTGGAAAACTTTATGGTAACATAGATATAAATATAATAGCATAGAATATCAAAATATATTCTACAAAGAAATGCACATAGGAGACTTTCATATATGCTTCTAATTTTCCAATTAACACTTTTTGCATTAATTGTTGTATCATTCCTACTAGTTGTTGGTGTCCCTGTAATTTTCGCGTCCCCAAATGCGTGGTTAGAAAATAAAGGTACAGTATTTTCCGGTTTAGGAATTTGGTTTTTACTTGTTTTTGCAGTTGGTATTTTAAACTCTTTTGTCGTATAGCTTAAACAGCAAGCGAGCTCACTATTTTTTAAATACAAAATAGTGGGAATTTTACAAAAAAATTTGCTATCGTCGAAAGTAGAACTGCATGTTAAACTTAAGATATTAAGTTAACTCTTTTGAGAGTATTTCGAATTTAGTTATCTTAAGATCGGCAATAAATTATTCTCTTTCCAAATTATGAATAAAAAAATCCCATCCTTTATTATTAATGAATCGAATCAAATCCGAACGAAAATTGAACAGAAAATCAATACCCATTATGATCAATTTTTTCATTGGAAATCAGTAATTGCAGTAATTCCACTACTATTTAGTGTTTTTTATACAGTGGGAGCTACAAAAAATCGAATTCATTTTAGTGATTATTGGACACAAAATATAAAAAGTTTTTCAAATAAATCAAAAAAACAAACATTACCTATTTTCCTTTACAAAAATTTATTTAATTTACAACCACAACCAAATAAATATTTAAGTTCACAATTAATCAATTTTAGAGTTGATAATGAAAACTCAAAAGAAATTCCACAAACATTACCATTAATTCTTGGTAGTGATAAGGTAAATACTTTTAATGTAATTAAAACGACTCCAACTCAATTACAAAAATTCCTTAACTTATTAAAAATAAGACGATTAAACCTTCCGGAATTCATTGATAATAAAACATATTTAACAAAACCACAAAATTTTTTAAAGAAAAAATTACAGCTCGCTCAACTTTATAATTTAAATACTGAACAAGTATATTTTTTATTAAAAAAAGAAAATTTATTTGCAAAATATAATATTGCTTTAAATGAATATCAGTCAATTAATTCCGATTTTAGTTCAGGAAATAGCTATTTAGGAAATTCTAGTGTAACTAAACTAACAAAAACGTTCCCAATTTATTCGACACAAAGTGGACTTAATTTCCCTGAAAAAACTTCAAATAAAATTGGTTTAGAAAACCTTGTTGTTAATCCTGGTAAAGCACTAAATTTAGCATTAGTTATTAACCCATTAACTAATGATATTATTGTACAAAACCCAATATTACTTAAAAAATTAATTAGTAATTTACAAATTAAAGACTATTACGAGCCAACAAATTTAGATTTTTTTGGTGGGGCAATTCGAAGACGTTTAAAATATACACTTTGTAGTGTTAATTTAAAAGAAAACCCCTTCAATTATGATCTAAGAGAAAATTTAAATCCATTAACGGCTAAAGACGCTGATGCGACAATTGTAGCAGGAACACATCAAGAAAGGTTACCAAAATATCCCCCTAATATTGGAGAAATTCAAAATAAAGCGGGAAACCAACTATTCCAGTTACCATTTCAAAAAACATTAGTTGAATTAAAAATGCAGTCTGGAACCAGAAGTTTCAAATCAAAAGACTTTAAAAAACATGACAATCTGAGTTTTTCAATCCCAACCCCATTTAATTGGTTAACCTATTCGGATTCTATATTGAAACCACTTTATCAATTTGAACTGGCTTGGACTAATCGGAGCCCTGTTAAAATCCAACATTATCAATATTTACCAAGTATTTTTTCGAAAAAATTTGACTCAAATTTAATTGTTGATACTTATCAATTTATTTCCCATAATTATTTGATCGCATTTAGTCAATTGAGTATCGCCTTTTTCCTTTTAAATTTGTTAAAAAAACTTTATAAGTCTTATCAATACGAACTTGGTTTATATTTACTTGAATTTGCTTCCCGATTAAACTTATATGATGATGATATTAAATCAATTATTAATGAAGTTCAAAATGATGGTAATGTACGAGTTTTCACAAACTTAAAAACATCCTTTATTGATTTAGGTGGTATGATGGAATTATTACCTAAATTTGGTGAAATCGTTTGGCATTTAAAAAATAAGTGTCGACCAACTAGAAAAAGTAATCTAATACCAAAGGCAGTTTTATTAGTAGGACCACCAGGAACAGGTAAAACCTTATTAGTAAAAGCTATTGGAGTTGAAGCAAAAGTTCCGATTTTAATTCAATCAGGAAATGGTGTTTTAGAAGATACAAATGGTGTGACTAAACTTCAAGAAGCGTTTCAAAAAGCGCGCGACTTAGCCCCATGTATTTTATTCATTGATGAAATGGATACAATTGGTGCAAAACGAAATCAATTAGAATTAAGTGCCAATCAAACGAGTACAGAAAGTACACCTAATATTTCGTTACGTGTTGATAGATCCATTAAAAAAAACCAACAATTTCAAAGTAATCATGGTCAATCTGCACAAACATCAAAACAAATTAATGCTTTAACACAATTATTAGTTGAAATGGATGGTATTGAAAATCGACGTGGGTTTATTATTTTTGGTGCAACAAATCGTCATGAAAGCTTAGACCCCGCATTAATCAGACCTGGGCGTTTTAATGAGATTATCGAAATTGGCCTACCAACACATCAAAAACGAATCGAAATTTTAAAAATCTATTCAAATAAATTAGGTATTGAAAACAAAATAAATTGGGATAAATTTGCGAACCGTACTGTTGGATTTTCTGCTGCGGACCTAGCTGCAATTGTTAATAAATCTTCAATTCATTCCATTTTATCTAGTACTAAACATACCGAAAATTCTCTATTACATGGGTTAAAAGATACGAAAGAAATTGGAAGTTCCGAAATAACACATAATCTCCAAAAACTACCAATTAACCATATTTGCTCATTAGCGTACTATGAATTAGGTCGAGATTTAATTGAAACTATTTTAATTAATACAACTAAATCAGATTCTCTTTTACGTTTTTTACTTACACCACGAACAATAGATAATAATCAATTGGGAATTTTATTAAGACCATTTGAAAACACAAACCGTGATAATACTAAAGATATAATTCAACAAAAAATTCAAACATTTTCACCATCTGTTCGAGATTTAATGATTTGGATGATGGCTGAATTAGCCGGTAAGAGTAGTGAAATATTATTAACAGCAAACTTATCGACTTCACGAAGTGCTTATCATCTATTAACGACAATTGGTGAAATCGATCTATACCGAGCAAATATTTTTGCTGAATATTATCAAATTATTATGGAGAATAATTATTCAACTTTTATTACAAAGAATCAGGTTGAAGTCAACTCTAATACATTAACAATGAATGATGACAATGTGATAACGAAAATGTTTTTAGATTTTGATGATAAACAATTATGGAATTCAAAAAGTAATTGGCTTGACTTAGTTACTAATAAATTAACTAAACCTATTTGTCGAAAATGGTTCCGTATTCATTTGTCAAACCCAGAAACAAGTATCTTAAATGATGAAATTATATTTTCAGATAATTACCAGTTAATAACACAAGAATTCGGTTTTGAAACACAAATAACAAATGAAATTACCTGGAACAATTTTCTAAAGACAGCTCCTGATCTAGAGATTCAATCAATTTTACTCATAAATTTACAAAATACCTTAAATTTATTAAATGAAAACCGTGAAGACTTGGATAAAAATGTATTTGAATTTGTGATAGCAAATAATATTTCGTTAGAAACAGTTCAGACTAAAATTTATGATTAATCTAAGTTTCTATTTTAATCTCCTTTTTGATCTTCTCTCCCTAAACGTATCAAATACAAAAATATTACACGCCTTTTCTACTGGTAATGATTCAAATATACTTTTACAGTATTTATTACATTCACGTTATCAATTTTCAAATAATTTATATTTAAGTTATAAAAATCATAGTTTACAACCAGCAAATTTATATACTGAATATCATCTTTTTAAGATTGCAATATTATATAATCTCCCTTATAATTCAAGTCTTTTTTTAGAAGATCGTCAGACTTCAGAATTTAAATATAAACAATATCGATATGATTTATTACTGCGTGAATCATTATTTACTGGTTTCTCGACAATTATAACAAGTCATACTCAAACAGATTATTTAGAATCAAAATTCATTGAATTTGCAACTAGTGGTACTTTTAAAACTTTACCGCATGTAAATAAAAAAATTAATTACAATCGATTACTCTCTGATTGGCCAATTCCTGTTTTTAAAAGTCCATATGAAAATAAAAATTATTTTTTTAAATATAAACATTCAGCCAAAATATTTTTGCGAAAAAATATGGTAATTCTACAACGACCCTTTTCCTATATTCCACGTAATATTATTTGTAAAATAAGTACAGAATATCGGCTACCGGTACAAGCTGATTTTACTAATTTCAATAATTATTATTTACATAATATTTGTCGTCACCAATTATTACCTTTATTTCGATCAAAATTCGGAGTAAGTTTTGACAAAACCCTCTATAAAGCAAGTTATATAAAACTATTTGACCGAATAAAGATAAAGCATGTAGCTAATTTCCCAATCAAAACTAAGGATAATTTTTCATATTTTTATTATGACGCTAAAAATTTATTTATTAATTTAAACGTTATTTTGCAATTAGATGAACAAGATTGGGAATTATATTTAGTAACTTTAAATGAATTCTATAATTTAAATTGCTTAAGATCAGACTTTAAATTATTATTTTCAAAAGCGTTTCAAAATAAAAATTATATTTTGAGAATTACTTATCCTCAATTATTGGTGTGGAATAATTATTTAGTAGTTCGGTTTTAGAATTTGGGATGCCTGGGACTTGAACCCAGAACTAGTCGATTAAAAGTCGAGTACTCTACCAATTGAGTTAGCAACCCATTGAGTTAATGATGAATCTTAACAAATTATACTAGTTTCAGGTATAGGACGCAAGAGATAAATTTTCGTTAAACAAGTGTAATTAGCGAAAATTCGGCGATATAATCAAATATCGATATAATTCTTTTTTAGCTTATGATATAATCAGTATATAACCTAGAAAAAATAATACTTTTTTTAAAGTAATGTTGTATTAATCTCAATTAGTACAAACTATTATTAATTCGCGCGTATTGAATAAAAAAAGGAAACCTTCGTATGACATCCATTATTCTAGCTAAATTACCTGAAGCATATGCACCATTCGATCCAATTGTAGATGTTCTTCCAGTAATTCCAGTTCTTTTCATTCTACTTGCATTTGTATGGCAAGCTTCTGTAAGCTTCCGTTAATTTATTATAATAATTCTAAGTCACTTAGAATTGAAAAAAAAAACCAAAATCTAGTACTATTATGAATTTTGAAATCGTTTTTCAACTAGCATCATTAGCTTTTATTGTTGCAGCAGGTCCACTTGTAATTGTTTTATTAGCAAGTCAAGGTGATGGTGCTACAAATCTATAAATAATAGTTCTTGTTATTTATTTAACAACATTTATTTAACTTAAAAGGAAAGAAACTATTATGATTACAGATAGCCAAGTTTTTCTTGCATTATTTGTGGCTTTAATCACAGGTATTCTAGCTGTACGTTTAGGTACAGAATTATACCGTTAAACTACGATCAATAAGGTATTTCGATAACTGAAATACCTTATTGAAAAAAATAAACAAATTAGCTCTTGATTTAAAACAATTTATTTGTAGCATAGTACTATATACTATGTATAAAAGCCGGGATAGCTCAGTTGGTAGAGCAGAGGATTGAAAATCCTCGTGTCACCAGTTCAAGTCTGGTTCTTGGCAAATTCAAGAAAAATAATTAATTGAGATATATGGATCTATTCCATTGACAAGAAACAGAATCTTATTAAAATACTAGGTAAGGTTTTGTGGGGCATGGCCAAGTGGTAAGGCAGGTGGTTTTGGTCCACCCATTCGGAGGTTCGAATCCTTCTGCCCCAGAATTTTAAAAACGTAAAAGTTAACATAAAGATACCTTATGCACACTTTTTTTATGCCATATTTTAAAGTAAATGTGCAAAAAAATTTTCCGAAAGTAATTGTTTTGATTATAACTGTTGACTCTAGACGTTATCAAATAATCTTTATTTATTCTTTAATAGAGATATATTACTTGGATTTATTTTATAAAATACGAATTAGTACTTAGAAAGAAACGTTAGGAGACTGAAAATGACTATTAGTCCACCGGAGCGTGAAGCTAAAAAAGTAAAGATCGTAGTTGATCGTAACCCAGTAGAAACAAGTTTTGAAAAATGGGCTAAACCAGGCCATTTTTCAAGAGCATTATCTAAAGGCCCGACTACAACTACTTGGATCTGGAATTTACATGCAGACGCTCATGATTTTGACAGTCACACAAGTGACTTAGAAGATATTTCCCGTAAAGTATTTAGTGCTCACTTCGGCCAATTAGGTATTATCTTTATTTGGTTAAGTGGTATGTACTTCCACGGAGCTCGTTTTTCCAACTATGAAGCATGGTTAACTGACCCAACTCATATTAAACCAAGTGCTCAAGTTGTTTGGCCAATTGTTGGTCAAGAAATTTTAAATGGTGACGTAGGTGGGGGTTTTCAAGGTATTCAAATTACTTCTGGATTCTTCCAATTATGGCGTGCCTCTGGTATTACTAGTGAATTACAATTATACGCAACAGCAATTGGCGGCCTAATTATGGCTGCAGCAATGTTTTTTGCTGGTTGGTTCCACTATCATAAAGCAGCACCAAAACTAGAATGGTTCCAAAATGTAGAATCCATGATGAACCACCACTTAGCTGGCCTTTTAGGTTTAGGCAGCTTATCTTGGGCAGGTCACCAAATTCACATTGCAGCACCTATTAATAAATTATTAGATGCTGGTGTTGATCCAAAAGAAATCCCGTTACCACATGAATTTATTGCAAATCGTGATTTAATGGCACAGCTTTACCCAAGCTTTGCAAAAGGAATTGCACCTTTCTTTAGTTTAGACTGGGGTGTTTACAGTGATTTTTTAACATTTAAAGGTGGATTAAACCCTGTAACTGGCGGTCTTTGGTTAAGCGACCAAGCTCATCACCACTTAGCTATTGCTGTTTTATTCCTTGTAGCTGGTCATATGTACCGTACAAATTGGGGAATTGGTCACAGTATGAAAGAAATTTTAGAAGCACATAAAGGACCATTCACTGGTGAAGGTCATAAAGGCTTATACGAAATTCTTACAACATCTTGGCATGCACAATTAGCAATTAACTTAGCAATGTTCGGTTCGTTGTCTATTATTGTTGCACACCACATGTACTCTATGCCTCCGTATCCATATTTAGCAACAGATTATGGTACACAATTATCCCTATTTACGCACCATGTGTGGATTGGTGGTTTTTGTATCGTAGGTGCAGCGGCTCATGCAGCAATCTTTATGGTGCGCGACTATGATCCAACAAACAACTACAACAACCTATTGGATCGTGTGATTCGTCACCGTGATGCAATTATTTCTCACTTAAACTGGGTATGTATTTTCTTAGGTTTCCATAGTTTTGGTCTATACATTCACAATGATACAATGTCTGCATTAGGTCGTCCAGAAGATATGTTCTCTGATAAAGCAATTCAATTACAACCGGTATTTGCTCAATTTATTCAAAACACACATTTCCTAGCTCCACAATCTACAGCACCAAATGCTGGTTTAGCTACAAGTGCTTCTTGGGGTGGTGATGTAGTAGCAGTAGGTGGTAAAGTTGCAATGATGCCGATTTCTTTAGGAACAGCAGACTTCATGGTTCACCACATCCATGCATTTACTATTCACGTAACTGTATTAATTCTATTAAAAGGTGTTCTATTTGCTCGTAGTTCTCGTTTAATTCCAGATAAAGCAAACTTAGGTTTCCGATTCCCGTGTGATGGTCCAGGCCGTGGTGGTACTTGTCAAGTATCTGCATGGGACCACGTATTTTTAGGTCTATTCTGGATGTACAACTCACTATCTATTGTTATCTTCCACTTCAGTTGGAAAATGCAATCTGATGTTTGGGGTACAGTAAGCGGAAGTACTATCTCTCATATTACTGGTGGTAATTTCGGTCAAAGTGCTAACACAATTAACGGTTGGTTACGTGACTTCTTATGGGCACAATCTTCCCAGGTTATTCAATCCTACGGTTCTGCACTATCTGCATACGGTTTAATTTTCTTAGGTGCACACTTTGTTTGGGCATTTAGTTTAATGTTCTTATTCAGCGGTCGTGGTTACTGGCAAGAATTAATTGAATCTATTGTTTGGGCACATAATAAATTAAAAGTAGCTCCAGCTATTCAGCCTCGTGCCTTAAGTATTACACAAGGTCGTGCTGTTGGTGTTGCTCACTACTTATTAGGTGGTATTGCAACAACATGGTCATTCTTCTTGGCTCGTATTATTGCAGTAGGTTAAATCCTACACAGTCTTCTTAAATATAAAATTTATATTTAATTCTTAATAATTGGCTTTTTATCAAAAATAAAAAGCCAAAACAAAAATGTAAAATTCACCTCAAGGAGGGTTTACTTTATGGCAACTAAGTTTCCAAAGTTTAGCCAAGGCCTTGCGCAAGATCCAACTACAAAACGTATTTGGTTCGGTATTGCTACTGCACATGATTTTGAAAGTCATGACGGTATGACAGAAGAAGCACTATATCAGAAAATTTTTGCTTCTCATTTTGGTCAGCTAGCTATTATTTTTTTATGGACATCTGGTAATCTTTTCCATGTTGCATGGCAAGGTAATTTTGAACAATGGGTAGCAGACCCATTACACGTACGTCCTATTGCACACGCAATTTGGGACCCACATTTCGGTCAACCCGCTGTTGAAGCTTACACACGTGGAGGTGCAAGTGGTCCAGTGAACATTGCTACTTCTGGTGTTTACCAGTGGTGGTACACAATCGGTATTCGTGCAAACCAAGAACTATACGTAGCTTCTTTATTCTTAGCTGTATTAGCTGGGGTATTTTTATTTGCAGGTTGGTTACATTTACAACCAAAATTCCAACCTTCTTTATCTTGGTTTAAAAATGCTGAATCTCGTTTAAATCATCACCTTTCTGGTTTATTCGGTGTTAGTTCTTTAGCATGGACAGGTCACTTAGTACACGTTGCTATTCCAGCAGCTCGTGGCCAACACGTAGGTTGGGATAACTTTTTAACAACTCTTCCACACCCACAAGGTTTAGCTCCTTTCTTTACTGGTAACTGGTCAGCTTATGCTGAAAACCCAGATACGGCTAACCACTTATTTGGTACTTCCACTGGTGCAGGTACTGCTATCCTAACTTTTTTAGGTGGATTCCACCCACAAACACAAAGTTTATGGTTAACGGATATTGCTCACCACCACTTAGCTATTGCAGTAGTATTCATTTTAGCGGGTCACATGTACCGTACTAACTTTGGTATTGGTCACAGTATGAAAGAAATTTTAGAAGCACACACACCACCAGCTGGTGGTCTAGGTAGTGGTCACAATGGTATCTATGACACGTTAAACAACTCTTTACACTTCCAACTAGGTCTAGCATTAGCATCTGTTGGTACAGCGTCATCTTTAACTGCACAACATATGTACTCATTACCTCCATATGCGTTCTTAGCACAAGATTTCACAACACAAGCTGCTCTTTACACACATCACCAGTATATTGCTGGTTTCATTATGTGTGGTGCATTTGCCCACGGTGCAATCTTCTACATTCGTGATTACGATCCAGAACAAAATAAAGGTAATGTTTTAGCGCGTATGTTAGAACATAAAGAAGCAATTATTTCCCACTTAAGTTGGGTATCTTTATTTTTAGGTTTCCATACTTTAGGTCTATATGTTCACAATGATGTTATGCTGGCTTTTGGTACTCCAGAAAAACAAATTCTTATTGAACCTGTTTTTGCTCAATGGATTCAAGCAGCTCAAGGTAAAACATTATATGGCTTTGATGTACTTCTATCTTCCCCTGGAAGTGTATCTGCAGCAGCTCAAGGTATTTGGTTACCGGGTTGGTTAGAAGCAATTAACAGTAACAGTAACTCCTTATTCTTAACAATCGGTCCTGGTGACTTCTTAGTACACCATGCAATTGCATTAGGTTTACACACAACTACATTAATTTTAGTTAAAGGTGCTTTAGATGCACGTGGTTCTAAATTAATGCCAGATAAAAAAGATTTCGGTTACAGTTTCCCTTGTGATGGTCCAGGCCGTGGTGGTACTTGTGATATCTCTGCATGGGATGCTTTCTATTTAGCTGTCTTCTGGATGTTAAACACAATTGGTTGGGTAACTTTTTACTGGCATTGGAAACATTTAGGAATTTGGCAGGGTAACGTTAGTCAATTTAACGAATCTTCGACTTACTTAATGGGTTGGTTACGTGATTACTTATGGCTAAACTCCTCTCAATTAATTAATGGTTATAACCCATTCGGTATGAATAGTTTATCTGTTTGGGCTTGGATGTTCTTATTTGGCCATTTAATTTACGCGACTGGGTTCATGTTCTTAATCTCTTGGCGTGGCTATTGGCAAGAGCTTATTGAAACATTAGCTTGGGCACACGAACGTACTCCATTAGCTAACTTCGTACGCTGGAAAGACAAACCTGTAGCATTATCCATTGTCCAAGCACGTGTTGTTGGATTAGCGCATTTTGCAGCCGGTTTCGTTTTAACTTATGCAGCATTCTTAATTGCATCTACATCTGGTAAATTCGGTTAATAATCTAAACAATAAATTACTTAATTGTGATTTTATTTTTAGCACCAGTAATAACTGGTGCTAAAAAAATAAAATACTGATTTTCTTGCTATAACCAATACTTTCTGCTAATCTGTTAATAGATCATCAAAAAAAAAACTAAACCAGGTTTATATGGCAAAAAAAGCAATGATAGAACGTGAATTAAAACGTAAATATTTAGTTAATAAATACGCTGAAAGACGTTCAAATTTAAAAAATCAAATTTTGGTTGCTTCTTCGTTACAAGAAAAACTTCAATTACATGGAGAATTACAAAAATTACCAAAAGATAGTGCACCAGTTCGCTTACATAATCGTTGCATGTTAACAGGTCGCCCAAAAGGTTATTTTAGAAAATTTGGTGTATCACGCCACACTTTACGTGAAATGGCTCACCGTTGTTTATTACCTGGAGTAACAAAATCTAGTTGGTAGTAATATTCTCATTAAGTGGAATTCCACTTAATGAGAAAGAAAATCAATCTCGGAAACTACTTGACAATAAAAAAAAAAGATCTACTATTGTAAGGTAAGACATACTAAAAAGCCCCCATCGTCTAGAGGCCTAGGACGCTTCCCTTTCACGGAAAAAACAGGGATTCGAATTCCCTTGGGGGTATTCTATAAAAATAAAAAAATAAATTAGTTCGATAATCTTACTCAAGATTAGCGGGAGCAGGATTCGAACCTACGACCTCAAGATTATGAGCCTTGCGAGCTACCAGGCTGCTCTATCCCGCAACATATATATGAATAAATAATAGCATATAACCGTCTTTTGTAAAAGTAAATTAATTTTTTATTTTCAGCCTATATTTGTTAACCTATGAATTGCGTTATTTGACGCAAAATGGTACACTCTTAACAGAACTAATATATAATAGGAGATTGTCAAAATGACTCGTGTAAAACGTGGTTTTGTCGCTAAAAGACGTCGTAAGAAAATTTTAGATCGAACTGAAGGTTTTATTGGTTCTTCTTCAACTCTATTCCGTACTGCAAACCAACGCTATATTAAAGCTTTAGTTTTTTCAACACGTGATAGAAAACAAAGAAAACGAGAATACCGTTCATTATGGATTAGTCGATTAAATGCTGCAGCAAATGAATACGGCTTAAATTATTCAACATTTATTTCGAGTTGTAAAGATAAAAATATTTTATTAAATCGTAAAGTATTATCTCAACTAGCAATTCGTGACCCACAAGCTTTTAACAAATTAATCCAACTAATCCGTTAATTATAGTATGAAAAACAAAAAACGATTAGGATTATCAATTCCAACTTCTGATAATCCTAGTTTAACACCAACAACAATTGATTATAAAAACATTATTTTATTACGTCAATTTATTAGTGCAGAAGGTAAAATACTCCCGCGTCGTGTAACAAATTTAACAGCAAAAGAACAGCGTTGGGTTTGTCGCGCAATTAAACAAGCACGTGTTATGGGATTATTACCATTTGTAAATAAACGCGTTTAATTATATTAATTACCAAAGTTTTTAAAAACTTTGGTAATAAATTTAAAATGCTAAAATTAACGAATCAGGGAAAAAACGGTTAATTTCAATACATAGACCAGCAATAAAACTAACAGTTGCTAATGTTAAAACTGGAGCAGTAGATAAGTAAGTTGTAAAATTTTTCATTATTTGGCCTTACATTTTTATATAATATATATATACATTATATACATATCTTTTTATAAAAAAATGTTTTTATAACTCTTTTTATAATTTTTCCTCTTGCAATCTGAGATAGAACCAGTTATGCTGTAGAATTAAGAAGCATCGGGATGTAGCGCAGTTTGGTAGCGCTCCTGTTTTGGGAACAGGAGGTCGCAGGTTCGAATCCTGTCATCCCGATAGATCAAAAAACGCTTGTAGTTCAGTTGGTAGAACGCTGGTTTCCAAAACCAGATGTCGTGGGTTCAAGTCCTACCGGGCGTGATTTAATATAATTAAAAATAATTTTTATTTTTAGCTGGTTTATTGAAAAAAAAAAATTGTTATACTAGTCAGTAAAGATATTTGGAAAATTTACAATAAGAATTTAATTTATAATATTTATGCCTACTATTCAACAGTTAGTTAAATCAGCACGTGAGCGACAAACAACAAAAACAAAATCTGCAGCTCTTGTATCTTGCCCACAACGACGTGGTGTTTGCACACGTGTATATACAACTACACCAAAAAAGCCGAATTCAGCATTAAGAAAAGTTGCTCGAGTACGACTAACATCTGGTTTTGAAGTAACAGCTTATATTCCTGGCGTTGGTCATAATTTACAAGAACACTCTGTTGTTTTAGTCCGTGGTGGTCGTGTTAAAGATTTACCCGGAGTTCGTTATCACATTGTTCGTGGTACCCTGGACGCTTCTGGTGTTCAAGACCGAAACCAAAGTCGTTCAAAATATGGAACGAAAAAACCTAAAAGTAAAGGTTAATAAATAAACAAAAGGAGATTTTATATGTCTCGTCGTAGAACTGCTATTAAACGGATTCCGACCCCAGATCCAGTTTATGAAAGTCGATTAGTTCACATGATTGTGAATCGACTAATGAAAAAAGGGAAGAAAAGTATTGCATACAATATTATGTATGAAACTTTAGAAGAAATCGGTGAAACAACACAAGAAGATCCAATTAAATTATTGGAGCAAGCTGTGCGTAATGTAACCCCTGTTGTTGAAGTTAAATCTCGTCGAATTGGAGGCTCTACATACCAAGTTCCTTTAGAAGTTCACCCCGAACGTGGGACAACATTAGCAATCAGTTGGATTCTAACAGCTAGTCGCTCAAGACCTGGACGTACAATGATTTCAAAATTTAAAAATGAAATTATTGATGCTTCAAAAAATCTTGGGAATGCTATTCGAAAACGAGATGAAGTTCATAAAATGGCTGAAGCAAATAAAGCGTTTGCTAAATACCGTTTTTAATTAAAATTTAGAAAACATATTTATTTCCTATTGAATCTGAAAGTTAATTCTTGTTATTGTAGAGATGGGACTTTTTAATTTTTAAATTAATAAAGTCTGATGGAGATAAAAATTTTATAGAAAAATAAAAAAAAAGATTATGGCACGCGAAAAATTCGAACGTAAAAAACCACACGTAAATATTGGTACAATCGGTCACGTAGACCATGGTAAAACAACGCTAACAGCTGCAATTACAATGGTTCTTTCCGCTGCAAGTGGTGACAAATCTGGTAAAAAATACGATGATATTGATTCTTCTCCAGAAGAAAAAGCACGTGGTATTACAATTAACACAGCACACGTAGAATATGAAACAGCAGAACGTCACTACGCTCACGTTGACTGTCCTGGACACGCAGATTATGTTAAAAACATGATTACAGGTGCTGCACAAATGGATGGAGCAGTATTAGTCGTATCTGGTGCTGATGGACCAATGCCACAAACTAAAGAACATATTCTTCTAGCAAAACAAGTAGGTGTTCCAAGTATGGTTGTTTTCTTAAATAAAGAAGATATGGTTGATGATGCTGAACTACTTGAATTAGTTGAAATGGAAATCCGCGAAACTTTAAGTGAGTATGAATTCAACGGTGATGACATTCCAATTGTTCGTGGTTCTGCATTAATGGCATTAGAAGCTGTTATTGCTGACCCAACTGTTAAAAAAGGAACTAATGAATGGGTTGATAAAATCCACACATTAATGGAGACAGTTGATAGTTACATTCCAACACCTGAACGTGAAACAAGTAAACCATTCCTAATGGCAGTAGAGGATGTATTTTCGATTACTGGTCGTGGTACTGTAGCAACAGGCCGTGTAGAACGTGGTGTTGTAAAAGTTGGTGAAACAATTGCAATTATTGGGCTAGGAGATACGACGGAGTCTACTGTAACAGGTTTAGAAATGTTCCAAAAAACACTTGAAGAAAGTGTTGCAGGGGATAACGTAGGTATCTTATTACGTGGTGTACAAAAAGAACAAATCCAACGTGGTATGGTTCTAGCTAAACCAGGCTCCATTACTCCGCACACAAAATTTGAATCTCAAGTTTATATTTTAAATAAAGAAGAAGGTGGTCGACACACACCTTTTTTCCCGGGTTACAGACCTCAATTCTATGTTCGTACAACAGACGTAACAGGTAAAATTGAATCTTTTCTTGCTGATGATGGTTCTGAAGCACAAATGGTAATGCCCGGTGATCGTATTAAAATGGTAGTTGAATTAATTCAACCAATTGCTATTGAAGATGGTATGCGTTTCGCAATTCGCGAAGGTGGTCGTACAGTAGGTGCTGGGGTTGTTTCTTCTATTCTAAAATAAGAAACTGAAAATTTACCTATGCTAATTTCATTAGCATAGGTAAAGATAAACGTATAAATTAAAAATAATATGAAATTACAAGAATTGGTTAAAGCAATTGAAAGTGATCAATTAAAAACTGATTTACCAAAAATTGCAGTCGGTGATACCGTACGTATTGGTGTTTTAATTCAAGAAGGTAATAAAGAACGAGTACAAACGTACCAAGGTACTGTTATTGCAAAACATAATGCGAATTTAAATAGTACTATTACTGTTCGTCGTATTTTTCAAGGCATTGGTGTTGAGCGTGTATTCCCAATTCATTCTCCGCAAATTAAAGCAATAGAAATTATGCGTCATGCGAAAGTAAAACGTGCTAAATTATATTATTTACGTGAACGTTTAGGTAAAGCGGTGCGTCTAAAAGAACGATTCGAAACTGATAAATAAATCCATAATCATCCCATGAATATTGACAAAAAGCAAATCCGATATGAAATTGTTGTCGGATCACGAAGACTTAGTAATTATTGGTGGGCTACCGTAACGGGGTTTGGTGGCTTGGGTTTTTTATTAACAGCAACTTCAAGTTTTTTACAAAAAAATCTTCTACCAATCATTCATGCTGAAGAGATTATCTTCTTTCCTCAAGGTTTAGTAATGGGGTTTTATGGTGTTCTTGCGCTTTTATTTAGTCTTTACACTTGGTTAACAATCTTTTGGGCTATTGGTGAAGGTTTTAATGAATTTGATAAAAATTTAAATAATATTCGAATTTTTCGCTGGGGATTTCCAGGCTCCAACCGTAAAATTGATCTAAATTATACTTTTGATGAAGTACAAAGTATTAAAATTAATGTTCAAGATGGTGTTAACCCGAAACGAGTTGTTTATTTATGTTTAAAAGGTCAACGTGAAATTCCTTTAACTCGTATTGGAAATCCATTAACAGTTGAAGAAGTAGAAACGCAGGGTGCCGAATTAGCACGGTTTTTACAAGTTCCATTAGAAGGTCTATAAATTATAACTGAAATAAATACTTCATTACTATATGAACGACTTTTTAAAGTTCCGCTCGAAAATACTTTCTAATTTTTTCAAAATATTAATTGAAACATATATTAAATTAGAAAAAACTGAACTCTTGGTTATATCTAATTCTAGTAATGAAGGGCGTTTTTTTGCACCTCAACAAAAATTAGAAAATAATATACAAGAGTCGGTTGTATTAGAATTACAATCGATTTTCCAATCACTTGAATATCAAAAAAAAGTTATTAAATATTTATGTTTTGGGATTTATCCCATCTTTCCTGTTGAAGTAGAAACGAAGATATTTACAGATCAATTTGATTCATCAACTTTTGATAAATTTGTTATCACTAACGAATTTGAAGAATTAATAAAAACAAAACAATGGAAAAATTGTTATATTTTATTAATGAAACTAATTAATTTCAATCTTCGTAATACGAAAACCTTAATTAATATACTAGAACAAGGTAAAATCGTACGTCCCGAAAATGTAATCGAGTATCGTCAAACACGTTTGATACCACGGTCAATACCGCGAACAATTGAACGGTTTATTGATGAATTACAATTAACAGCGGAAGATCGCTATATTCAAGAATTTAAATTATCACGTGAGCAGATTTGGACCTCTTTCAAATCATTACTTATTTTAATTTGTGTACCAATCATAATTACAAAAGTTATTAAAAGTATTATTTTTGAACCAATTATTAGTTATGAGTGGAACACTTACAATCAAGATTTTTTCCTTAATCATCAACAAGAGCAAACTGCTTTATTAGAAGTTAAAAATTATGAAGAACAAATTTATTTTGATCAACTTGTTCTTTTTTTCAATAATTCTGAAGAATTAATTGGTTGGTCTCAAACTGACCAAAATGTAGATCTCGAAATTAATAAATTAGATCAAAAAATACTTACAATTGCTGATAATTACAATAAACAAAGTATTACCATACTAAGTAATATTGTTGGTGATTTTTTAAATATTACGATTTTATTATTTTTATTTTACCGCTTAAAATCAGAAATTAAAATTATCCGGTCATTTTTAGGCGAAATTCTTTATAGCCTTAATGATACTGTAAAATCATTTTTAATTTTACTAGTAACAGATCTTTTAGTTGGTTTTCATTCACCAAAAGGATGGGAAGTATTATTACAAACAACTTTAGATCATTTTGCTATTCCGAAAAACGAGGATTTTATATTTTTATGTGTTGCAACATTCCCAGTACTTTTAGATACGGCGTTTAAATATTGGATTTTTAGATATTTAAATCGTTTATCGCCATCTACAGTTGTTACATATCATAATATGATTGAATAAAAACTTTTACACTTTTTTTACCACTATAAAACCATAAGTAATATGACGTAATATAGAAATAAATAAATTAAATTTAAACGTTATATCTTTTATTTAAATAAAAACTCAGACCTGAAAAGTCTCTACTAATTTTTAAGGAGATCTTTATTTATGATTATTGATTTCGTAAAACGTCCTGTTTTAACAGAAAAATCAGTACGATTAATTGAAAATAATCAATATACTTTTGATGTTGATCCAAAATTAACAAAACCACAAATTAAAAAATTAATTGAATCTGAATTTCAAGTTAATGTTACCGGTATTAATACACACCGACCACCCCGTAAAAAGCGACGAATGGGGTTATATGCTGGTTTTAAAACACAAAATAAACGTGTAATTATTACAATTAAATCGGGCCAAACAATTCAATTAATTCCAACAGAAGAATAATTTTAGCTGAATTATTAAATTATTTTAAGTAACTAAAACCTGACAGTGAGGATTTTTATGGGTATTCGACTATATCGCGCATACACTCCGGCAACAAGAAATAGATCTATTTCCACATTTGAAGAAGTAACAAAGGCTAACCCCGAAAGTAGATTAACAAAAGCAAACCACCGTGCAAAAGGTCGTAACCATCGAGGTTTAATTACATCTCGTCACCGTGGTGGTGGTCACAAACGTTTATATCGATTAATCGATTTTCGTCGTGAAAAATATGGGATCCCAGCAATAGTAACAGCTGTGGAGTATGATCCAAATCGTAATGCACGAATTGCTTTACTACATTATAAAGATGGAGAAAAAAGCTATATTTTACATCCACGCAATCTAGAAATTGGGAGTGAAATCCTTTCTGATTTTAATGTACCATTAAACATTGGTAATAGTATGCCACTAGCAAACATGCCGCTCGGTACGGAAGTACATAATATTGAAACACAACCGGGTTCAGGTGGTAAAATCGCAAGAGCGGCCGGTTCTGTAGCACAACTTATTGCGAAGGAAGGTACCTATGCTACATTAAAACTAACTTCTGGTGAAATTCGCTTAGTAAACCAAAAATGTTGGGCAACAATTGGCCAAGTTGGTAATGTTGAAGCTACAAACATTCGATTAGGGAAAGCCGGTCGTAAACGTTGGTTAGGTAAAAGACCGCATGTTCGTGGTAGTGTTATGAACCCTTGTGATCACCCACATGGTGGTGGTGAAGGTCGTGCTCCGATCGGACGTTCAGCCCCAGTAAGTCCATGGGGTCAATTAGCATTAGGTAAGAAAACACGTAATAAAAAGCGTTATAGTGATAACTTAATTTTAAAACGTAAAAATTAAAGAACTACTACTTAAACTAATAGGAGATAATTATGCCACGTTCATTAAAAAAAGGGCCTTTTGTTGCTGAACATTTACTAGAGAAATTACAAGCATTAAATACAAAAGGTGAAAAAAAAACAATTATAACATGGTCTCGTTCATCAACAATTGTTCCAATCATGATTGGCCATACAATTGCGGTCTATAACGGAAAACAACATATTCCTGTATTTATTACCGATCAAATGGTAGGCCATAAACTAGGTGAATTTTCTTTAACAAGAACTTTTAAAGGTCACGTTAAAAAGGATAAAAAAGCAAAGCGTTAAGTAATAAATAATTTAGATAAAATTATTTTCATTTATTAAAAAAATAAAATTCAAATATGGGACAAAAAGTACATCCACTCGGCTTTCGTATTGGTATTACACAAGAACACAAATCAAAATGGTTTGCTGGAAATAATGATTATGCAAATTCTATTTTAGAAGATCAGTTTTTACGTAATTTTTTAGACCAAACATATAAAGATGCTGGCATTATAGAGATAAATATTGAACGTAAGTTAGATCAAATTCAGATTAGTATTCGAGCTGCACGACCAGGGATTTTCTTAGGACAAGATAGTGGGAGTTTAGATAAGTTACGTTACCGTCTAGAACAAAAACTAACAAGTTTCCGTAACCGTTCCCTAAATCGATCTGCTTACCCAAATAGTAATCGAAATACACAAAAGCCAAGTATTGCCTTAAATATTAATGAAATTGAAAATCCTAATCTGGAAGCAGCTTTTTTAGCAGACTTTTTAATTGAGCAACTAGAAAAACGTGCGCCTTTTCGCCGTGCTATTCGCCAAGCTGTTCAACGCGCCGAACGGGCAAATGTTCTTGGTATTAAGATTGCAGTATCTGGTCGGTTAAATGGAGCAGAAATTGCACGAACTGAATGGGTCCGTGAAGGGCGTGTACCATTACAAACATTACGCGCGGATATCGATTATGTTTCTAAAACAGCCCAAACAATTTACGGTATTTTAGGAATTAAAATTTGGATCTTCCGTGGTGAAAAAGTATAAAATTCGTAAAATATAAACTTTAATTTAATATGTTAAGCCCAAAACGAACAAAATTTAGAAAACCACATCGTAATCATTTTCGAGGTAAAGCATCTGGAGGGACAACCCTGCTTTATGGTGATTTTGCCTTACAAGCTTTAGAACCGCATTGGTTAACTTCAAGACAAATTGAAGCTGGTAGACGTGTATTAACACGATATGTTAAAAAAACAGGTAAACTTTGGATTCGAGTTTTTCCAGATCATGCTGTAACAGTTCGACCAGCCGATACACGTATGGGTTCAGGTAAAGGTTCGCCAGATTATTGGACAGCTGTTATTAAACCAGGTCGTATTATATATGAAATTACAGGTGTAACAGAAGAAATTGCACGCGAAGCATTTAGAATTACATCTTATAAAATCCCATTTAAAACAAAATTTTTAACTAAATAATCGAAAGATTTGAAAAAAATATGATTCAACCACAATCTTATTTAAATGTCGCTGATAATACTGGCGCTAAACAAGTGATGTGTATTCGAGTTTTAGGTACAAAAAAAACAGCGCAGATTGGTGACATTATTATTGGTGTTGTAAAAGATGCAATCCCAAATATGCCCTTAAAAAAATCCGATATTGTGCGTGCTGTAATTGTACGAACACGTAACGGTATTCAGCGTAATAATGGAAGTTATTTGCGATTTGATGATAATGCTGTAGTACTTCTGTCTAAAGACGATAACCCTCGTGGAACACGTGTTTTTGGCCCCGTTGCACGAGAATTACGCGAAAGAAACTTCACAAAAATTGTATCTTTAGCCCCAGAAGTTTTATAGTTAAAAAAAATTTAAATTAAATCAATTAGAAATTGATTGATAATAAAACTGGATAGTAAACTAACTATGGCTCAACGACTAAAACAATACTACTTAGAAAAAGTAGTTCCACAACTAACAGAAGAATTTAATTATAAAAACAATCTACAAGTTCCAAAATTACAAAAAATTGTAATTAACCGTGGTCTTGGTGAAGCAGCACAAAACCCTAAATTCCTAGATTCATGCATTAATGAACTTAGCTTAATTTCTGGTCAACGTGGTGTTACAAAAATTTCCAAAAAAGCAATTGCAGGTTTCAAGGTCCGTGAAAATATGCCTATTGGTATTACTGTAACTTTACGTGGTGATAAAATGTATGCTTTTTTAGACCGTTTAATTAATTTAGCATTACCAAGAATCCGTGATTTTCAAGGTATTAGCGCAAAAAGCTTTGATGGTCATGGGAATTATAGTATTGGTTTCGAAGAACAATTAATGTTTCCAGAAGTCGAATATGATAAAATTGATCAAATTACAGGTATGGATATCTCAATCATTACCAGTGCTAAAAAAGATAATGAAGCAAAAGCTTTATTAAAAACACTCGGGATGCCATTTAAAAATTAATATCTAAAATAATAGGGGGTTTTATGGTAACAGATACAACAAGTGATCTTTTAACACGGATCCGTAATGCAAATTTAATTAAAAGTCAACAAGTAAACGTACCATTAACAAAAAGTAATGTTGAAATTATTAAGATCTTAGAAAGTGAAGGTTATATTGAAACATTTACTGTTAATAAAAATGATGTAACAATTAAATTAAAATATCAAGGTCGAGAACAAAAGCCGTTGATTACAAACATGAAACGAGTTAGTAAACCAGGCCAACGTATTTATTCAAAATCGAAAAATATCCCACGAGTTCTAGGTGGAATTGGAATTTTAATTGTTTCAACGCCGAATGGATTAATGAGCGATCGCCAAGCTCGAATGAAAAAAGCTGGTGGTGAATTAATTTGTACAGTATGGTAAGTAAAACGTATTATTTTTTAGGAGGTAATAATCTTGAATCCTTCTAAACAAGATCTTATCGAAATGCAAGGAGTTATTACACAGTGCTTATCTAATGGGATGTTTCGTGTCAAACTTGAAAATGGTTTTCAAGTTTTAGCACATATTTCCGGTAAAATCCGTCGAAATTCTATTCGAATTGTATTAGGTGATTGTGTAGTTGTTGAATTAAGCCCATATGATTTAACTCGTGGAAGAATTGTATATCGCGGCAAACAATAAACAAATTAATTTCTTTATTTATAGAATTAAAATGAGGTAGTTAAATGAAAGTTAGATCTTCTGTTCGAAAAATGTGTTCAAAATGTCGATTAATTAAGCGTGGAAATAAAATTTTAATTATTTGTACAAATCCAAAGCATAAACAGCGCCAAGGTTAATTTATAAATAGTGTAAACAATAAAAAAACGAATCCTGCCAAAATTATTATGGTGAAAGAATCAAAAAAAAGTTCAACACGTCGAATTAAAAAGAAAATTACACGTGGTATTGTAAGTATTCAAGCATCGTTTAACAATACAATTGTCAGTATTAGTGGTGCCAACGGCGATGTTATTGCTTGGTCTTCTGCTGGTGCTTGTGGTTTTAAAGGTGCCCGAAAAGGTACACCGTTCGCAGCAAAAACTGCTGCTGAAGCTGCAGCAAAAACATCATTTGAATATGGTGTAAAAGAAGTTCAAGTTTTTGTTAAAGGTCCTGGACCGGGGCGCGAGACTGCGATTCGGGGCTTACAAGAAGCTGGTTTAGATATTACATTAATTCGTGATATCACATCTATTCCACACAATGGTTGTCGACCACCTAAAAAACGTAGAGTTTAATCTTTATGAATTATACACCATTAATTTTATGTCTTGATTCACGGATTGAAAATTCTACTTCATTATATGGACGTTTTCAAATCGGACCCATTAAAGAAGGTCATGGTTTAACCGTAGCAAATGCACTTCGTAGAATTCTATTATCTGAAATCAAAACAACTGGAGTAATTGCAGCAAAAATTAAATTTAATAATGGTTATATTATTCCTCATGAATACTCATCATTACCCGGTGTTAGAGAATCAACTCTGGATTTATTATTAAATTTACGGAATATTATTTTTCAAACAACTAAATTTAACAGCGCACCTGAGGTTGCGTTCCTAAATGTTACCGGTCCAAAAATAATACGGGCCTCTGACTTAAATTTACCTGAAACGATTGAATTAATTGATCCTGATCAATATATTGGAACAATTAATGATGCAGCAAATTTATCAATTCAATTATTAATTGGGTATGGTAAAAATGGAAAATCATATGTTCAATGTAACTCAAATGAACCAGGATTATTTACGTTATCTCCAACCTTTTCAACTGTTGAAAATTGTAATTATAAAGTAGAACTATTACCTTTAAATAGCGATGCTCAAGTAAATTCATTACAAGAAGAACAAATTATTTTTGAAATAACTACTAATGGTAGTATTCATCCTTTTGAAGCATTACAAATTGGAATTCAAGAATTAATATCATTATTTACTTCTTTAACAATTAATCCAGTATATTTTTCAAATAACAATTCTAGAGTAAATACAATAGTACCAAAAATTAATTCAAAATTACTTGGAGATAATATTTTAATTAATACTGCTATTAAAAAACGATTATGTTCATTAGATCTTGGTAATCTAAACTTATCCTTAAAAACGTTTCGTGAATTAAAATATAGACATTTTCAAACTATTGGTGATTTAGTTTTACAAGGTTTAACAAATCTCGAATTAAGTTTATCTGAATCAAGTTATTTTGAAATCCAAACAGCATTATTTGAATTGGGTTTCGATAAAAAAACATTATAAATTGTTAAAATAAAATTCTAAAAATCGGAGGGTTTATTTAATGGCAACTATTATTCAAGCAGTTGGTAGAAGGAAGTCTGCAATTGCACAAGTTAAAGTACAAGACGGAAAAGGTGATATTTTAATTAATGGAAAGACGGTTGTGGATTATTTACAAGGAAATCCATCTTCTATTAATCAAATTCAAAAACCACTAGAAATTCTTGGGTTAGCCTCTAATTTTGATATTGATGTAAAAATTAGTGGTGGTGGAATCTCTGGACAAGCAGGCGCAATTCAATTAGGTATTGCTCGTGCGCTATGCTTAATTGATGAAACATACCGCGCTGCATTAAAACCGAAAGGTTTATTAACACGCGACCCTCGTGTTAAAGAACGTCGCAAATATGGTCTTAAAAAAGCCCGTAAAGCACCACAATTCTCAAAGCGTTAAAAACTATTTTTTTATCTCTATGTTCCATGGTTAAGAAACCGTGCTTTTTTATCAATAAAAACAATTAATTTAAATTATAATACAAACGAGATCACAAATGACTACAACTGATGAAATTATTGAACAGTTAAAAACTCTTACACTTTTAGAGGCATCTGAATTAGTAAGTAAAATTGAAGAAACATTTGGGGTTGACGCTTCAGCAGCATCTGGTGGTGGTATGATGATGATGTCACCAAGTACTGGTGGTGGTGAAGATGCTGGTAACGATAGTGCAGCAACAGCATTTGATGTTATTCTAGAAGACGTTGATGCATCTAAACGTGTTGCTGTATTAAAAGTAATTCGTAGCTTAACAAGTTTAGGTTTAAAAGAAGCAAAAGATCTTACAACAGATTTACCAAAATCTATTAGAGAAAAAGTTTCGAAAGAAGAAGCAGAAGCTGCTAAAAAAGAATTAGAAGAAGCAGGTGGTAAAGTTGCTATTAAATAAAATTATCTGGCTTATTTAATTAAATAAGCCAGATAAACATATCTTATACGAATAGGTTAAAATAAACCTAAAGTTAAAGAAATATCAATTGGTAATGTTGCACCAATACCTAGGTAAATCGCAAAAATAGTACCTACTAAAAATACTGTCATTGCAATTGGACGACGGAATGGATTTTGGAATTTATTGATACTTTCAATAAATGGAACAGTCATTAGACCAAGAGGGATTGCACCATTTAGAAGTACACCAACTAGTTTATTTGGAATAGTACGTAATAATTGGAAAGATGGGTATAAATACCATTCTGGTAAAATTTCTAATGGTGTTGCAAACGGATTTGCTGGTTCACCCATTGCAGCCGGGTCTAAAATTGCTAGACCGATGGACATACAAAAGATACCAAAAATACAAATCGGGAACATGTATAAAATATCATTTGGCCAAGCAGGCTCACCATAATAGTTGTGACCCATACCTTTGGCTAATTTTGCACGTAAAATTGGATCAGAAAGATCTGGTTTTTTAATAACAGCACCCATAATTTTCTCCTTTTTTATTTAAAATAAATATTTAGTTTCAATTTACAGAGGGCCAGAAATACCTTGTTTACGAATCATTAAGAAATGCATTAACATAAATACAGATGTTAATAAGGGCATTACAAATGTGTGTAAACTATAGAAACGAGTTAATGTTCCTTGGCCAACACCAACACCACCACGTAGAATTTCTACTAAGCTTGGACCAACAACTGGAATTGCATCTGGAATACCAGTAACAATTTTAACAGCCCAATAACCTACTTGGTCCCATGGTAAGGAGTAACCTGTTACACCAAAAGCACAGACACAAACAGCCATAGCTACACCTGTTACCCATGTTAATTCACGTGGGCGTTTAAAACCACCTGTTAAATAAACACGACAAATATGTAAGATCATCGCTAAAACCATCATACTAGCAGACCAACGGTGTACAGAACGAATTAACCAACCAAAGTTAACATCTGTCATAATATACTGAACAGATGCAAACGCTTCTGCTACTGTTGGGCGATAGTAAAAAGTCATAGCAAAACCAGTTGCTACTTGTACTAAGAAAGATGTAAATGTTAAACCACCAAAACAGTAAAAAATATTAACATGCGGCGGAACATATTTAGAACCAATATCATCTGCAATAGATTGAATTTCTAAACGCTCTTCAAACCAATCGTAAACTTTACTCATTAGTTTTTATTCGATTATTTTTTTATGTGCTTGCTCAAGTATTTTAAAGTAAAAGTGTTATTTTATCAATTTATCAAGCTAGGAATATGAATTTCCTAGCTTGATAAAAGCTCGAATATACTATTAAAATAGTACGCGGGAAATTAACCAGCCATGCTTGTCCAGTTCATTGTTACATCATCTAGAAGAACAGAAGAGTTGTAAATTTCTAGAATAATAACAAGGAATACGGCAAATAATGCCATGAATACACCCATTACAATAGTCGTACCCCAACCTGGTGCAACTTTACCATATTCAGAGTTTAATGGTTTTAAGGCTGTACCTAAACCAGTAACAAGGCCCGTATCCATACCTGCTTTGGCAGTTGATTTTGTAGTTCCAGTTGCCATAGTATTTTGATTTTTATTTAAATTTTTTAGATTTTTTTTGTTTTATATACTATACTATCTATAGTAATTACAATTCTAAAGAATAGAATTGTTTATAAAACATAGCTAAATAACTAATATTTAAAGCGGAAAACTTATGGAAAGTCCAGCTCTCTTTTTTTCTATTTTCTTTTGGTGCCTTCTAATTAGTGTAACAGGATACTCTGCATACGTTGGTTTTGGACCACCATCAAAGGATTTACGTGATCCATTTGAAGAACACGAAGATTAAATACATTTCTTCTCAATTTAAATAAATTGAGAAGAAAAATAATAATCATTGAAATTAGTTTTCAATTCTTGGCGGTTCTCTAAAGAAAATCGCAAAGAAAATGATACCTAATGTCCCGATTAACAGGAATGTGTATACTAGTGCTTCCATTTTTTAAAGTGACTTTGATTTTTTTTATAGTTTGAAAGTAAAACTGTGATTCTATACAGACTGACGACGCGTTGTTGTATCACCTAGTTTTAAGAATGCACCGAATTCTACTTGTTCATCTAGATCTGGGTCGATACCAGCAAATACGTCACGGAAGATTGTACGTGCACCGTGCCAAATATGACCAAAGAAGAATAATAGAGCAAAAGATAAGTGACCAAAAGTAAACCAACCACGTGGGCTACTACGGAATACACCATCAGATTGTAATGTTGCACGATCAAATTCAAAAACTTCGCCTAATTGAGAGCGACGAGCATATTTCTTAACTGTTGCTGGATCATCAAATGAAATACCATCTAGTTCACCACCATAGAATGTTACATTAACCCCTACTTGTTCAACAGAGTAACGAGATTCTGCACGACGGAATGGAACGTCAGCACGAACTACACCATCTTTATCTAATAACACAACAGGGAATGTTTCAAAGAATGTTGGCATACGACGTACAAATAATTCATTACCAGCTTTATCACGGAATGTTGCGTGGCCTAGCCAACCTACTGCAATACCATCACCACTGTTCATAGCACCAGAACGGAATAAACCACCTTTAGCTGGGTTATTACCAATGTAGTCATAGAAAGCTAGTTTTTCTGGAATTTCACTCCAGGCTTGAGATAAGGATTTACCTTCAGCTAAAGAGTTTTGTACTCGTTGTTCAATTTCAGCTTGGAAGAAGCCTTTATCCCACTGGTAACGTGTTGGACCAAATAATTCAACTGGAGTTGTCGCAGAGCCGTACCACATAGTACCAGCAACAACAAACGCTGCCCAAAATACTGCCGCAATACTACTGGATAATACTGTTTCAATATTACCCATACGTAGACCGTTATATAGTCTTTGTGGTGGACGTACACATAAGTGAAATAAACCAGCTAGAATACCTAATACACCAGCCGCGATGTGGTGAGATGCAATACCACCCGGGTTGTAAGGATCAAAACCATCAGGACCCCAAGAAGGAGATACTGGTTGACAAGAACCTGTTAAACCATAAGGATCAGAAACCCAAACACCAGGCCCAAAAAGACCTGTTACGTGGAATGCACCAAAACCAAAACATAATAGACCAGATAAGAATAAGTGAATACCAAAAATTTTTGGTAAGTCTAGAGCTGGATTACCAGTACGTGGGTCACGGAATAATTCTAAATCCCAGTAAACCCAGTGCCAAATTGCTGCAGCAAAAAGTAAACCCGATAATACGATGTGTGCAGCTGCAACACCTTCATAACTCCACACACCTGGGTTTGAAGACGTCTCGCCGTTAATAGACCAGCCACCCCAAGAAGTACTAACACCTAAACGTGTCATAAAAGGAAGTACAAACATCCCTTGACGCCACATTGGGTTAAGAACAGGGTCAGATGGATCAAAAACTGCTAATTCGTAGAATGCCATAGATCCTGCCCAACCAGATACTAATGCGGTATGCATTAAGTGAACTGCAATTAAACGGCCCGGATCATTTAAAACAACAGTGTGTACACGGTACCAAGGTAGTCCCATAAATGAATTTTTTAGTTAATTGTTCTTTACTTTTTTTCTTTTTTGTTATAATAGATATATTATATCATAATAAATAAGTCGTGAATTCTAATAAGGAGGGTTTGTATTATGCCAATTGGAGTTCCTAAAGTTCCATTTCGTTTACCTGGTGAATCTTCTGCTCAATGGGTAGATTTATATAATCGTTTATATCGAGAACGGTTATTATTTTTATGTCAACAATTAGATGATGAATTATCAAATCAATTAATTGGGATTATGTTGTATTTAAATGCTGAAGAATCAGGAAAAGATTTGTATATATATATTAACTCTCCTGGTGGTTCTGTAACCTGTGGTATTGCCGTGTATGATACAATGAACTATGTAAAATGTGGTGTTAGTACTGTGTGTGTAGGGACTGCAGCTTCTATGGCTTCGTTTATTCTAGCTGGAGGTGATCGAGGAAAGCGTATCGCGTTACCACATTCTCGTATTATGATCCACCAGCCTGAAGGTGGTAGCCAAGGACAGGCTAGTGAAGTGTTAGCTGAGTCTGAAGAAGTAATCCGTATTCGTAAACAAATCGGACGTATTTATGCTGAAAAAACAGGACAACCGTTAAAAAAAATATCGCGTGATCTTGACCGTGATCAATTCCTATCTGCTAAAGATGCAAAAGAATATGGTATTGTTGACCAAGTAGCAAGTGATCACAAATGGTAATAATTTTGTTTCTAGACTAAATTCTGGAAACAAAAAATCAAAATTCTATGAATCTTATAAAAAGATAAGGTATAAATTGCCCTGGCATTAAGCTCCCTTCCCACGCAGGCTACCACGTAGTATTATTGCCCCTTTTACGTTTCACAACTAAGTTCGAGATGGATTAGTGTGGTTCCATAAAAGCATGAACACCAGGACATCTATTAAATAGATGATATGTTTGAAAAATAAATAGATATCCTCTGTTAAGAGGGTCTACTTATTTTTCAAAAACACATTAATTCTTATAAATATGGTCAAAATCGATCGGTCTATTAGGATGTCTCGGCACAACCATTACTGATTTTACACCTGACACCTATCTACGGATTGTCTTCCCGTGACCTGATAGAGAGCATTCATCTTAAGGTGGGCTTCCTACTTAGATGCTTTCAGTAGTTATCCACTCTATACATAGCTACCCAGCGTTTCCTGTTGGAACAAGAACTGGTACACCATTGGTATATCCTTCCCGGTCCTCTCGTACTAAGGAAGGCTCCTTTCAATGCTCTAGCGCCTACACCGGATATGGACCGAACTGTCTCACGACGTTCTGAACCCAGCTCACGTACCGCTTTCATGGGCGAACAGCCCAACCCTTGGGACGTGCTACCGCCCCAGGTTGCGATGAGCCGACATCGAGGTGCCAAACTTTCCCGTCGATATGAACTCTTGGGGAAAATCAGCCTGTTATCCCTAGAGTAACTTTTATCCGTTGAGCGACGGCCCTTCCACGCGGAACCGTCGGATCACTAAGGCCGGCTTTCGCCCCTGCTCGACTTGTAGGTCTTGCAGTCAAGCTCCCTTTTGCCTTTACACTCTACGGCTGATTTCCGTCCAGCCTGAGGGAACCTTTGCACGCCTCCGTTACCTTTTAGGAGGCGACCGCCCCAGTCAAACTACCCACCTGAAACTGTTAAGTGTCCTGATTCAAGGATCACTCTTAGGATTCTAGCTCTACTAGAGTGGTCTCTCAATGATGACTCCTCATTTCCCGGAAGAAATGATTCAACGTCTCCCACCTAGGCTGCGCAAGTAGAGCCCGAAGCCAATTCCAAGCTATAGTCAAGCTTCATAGGGTCTTTCTGTCCAGGTGTAGGAAGTCCGCATCTTCACGGACATGTCTATTTCACCGAGCCTCTCTCCGAGACAGTACCCAAATCATTACGCCTTTCGTGCGGGTCGGAACTTACCCGACAAGGAATTTCGCTACCTTAGGACCGTTATAGTTACGGCCGCCGTTCACCGGGGCTTCGGTTATTAGCTTTGCATACGCGAACCAACTTCCTTCACCTTCCGGCACTGGGCAGGCGTCAGCCCCCATACATTGTCTTGCGACTTAGCGGAGACCTGTGTTTTTGGTAAACAGTTGCTTGGGCCTGGTCACTGCAACCCTCCGAAGAGGGCACCCCTTCTCCCGAAGTTACGGGGCCATTTTGCCGAGTTCCTTAGAGAGAGTTATCTCGCGCCCCTTGGTATACTCTACCAACCTACCTGTGTCGGTTTCGGGTACAGGTTATTAAAATTCATGAGCAGTGCAAGCTTTTCTTGGAAGTATGACGTACAGTGAAATTAACCCTCTTTCACAAAGTGAAAGATTGGAAAATTCGTATCATGCCTTAGCTCAAGGAAGTTTTTTTTCTCCCTCTCAACACTTCGAACATTTCCATCGGAATCCTATGCCGACCACCTTAGCCTTCTCCGTCCCTCGTTGCTGACTTTTAATAAGTACAGGAATATTAACCTGTTTTCCATCGACTACCCTAGCATGCTAGACTTGCCTTAGGTCCTGACTCACCCTCCATGGACGAACCTAGTGGAGGAATCCTTAGGTTTTCGGGGTATTGGATTCTCACCAATATTTTCGTTACTCAAGCCGACATTCTCACTTCCGCTTCGTCCACACCGGCTTACGCTGATGCTTCACCCTATAGCGGAACGCTCCCCTACCGCATTCTCTTTAGAGAATACCCACAGCTTCGGCAGACCGCTTAGTCCCGATCATTTTCGGCGCAAAAACGCTTTACCAGTGAGCTATTACGCACTCTTTTAAGGATGGCTGCTTCTAAGCAAACCTTCTGGTTGTCTGTGC
>Ga0181598_1000059_pt1:0-5000 | contig 85476 bp, 77 predicted proteins | sample 041ome_4_FD_153295 | JGI IMG/M metagenome (GOLD analysis project Ga0181598, IMG submission 153295) | Coastal salt marsh microbial communities from the Groves Creek Marsh, Skidaway Island, Georgia - 041404US metaG (spades assembly) | ecosystem: Environmental > Aquatic > Marine > Intertidal... | reverse complement strand
ACCGCGGTTCGTTGCAATAATAATTTCTGTATCTTCAGGAATAGCTCCTAATAAGGGAATTCCAAGCATTTCTTGAACATCTTTAACCGACATCATATCATTTTTTTGTACCATTTCTGGACGAACACGATTTACAAGTAATTGAGTATTATAAATACCATTGGCTTCTAATAATCCAGCAACACGATCTGCATCTCTAATTGAAGTAATTTCGGGAGTTGTTACAACAATAGCTTCAGTAGCTGAATTAATTGCATTTACAAAACCAATATCAATACCAGCAGGGCAATCAATTAAAATGAATTGAAATCCCAGTTCCTTTAATGATTGAATCAAATTATCCATATCATTTCGGGTAACATTATAACGTTGACGGTTTTTAGAAATTGCTAATAATGATAAATTTTTCCAACGTTTATCACGAATTAATGCTTGATCTAAACGGCATTGGCCTTCAATAACTTCAACCCCAGTATATAAAACTCTATTTTCTAGACCTAATAATAAATCTAAATTACGTAGACCAATATCAGCATCAAGCAACGCAATTCGGTACCCTAACCGTGCAATTGACATTCCGAGATTTGCTACGGTAGTAGTTTTACCCACTCCTCCTTTCCCTGAAGTGACTACTATTACTCTTGGTGAAATTTCCATAGTGCATTATATTTAGTTTATATAGGATATTTTACTAAAACTATTTAGGGATGGGCGAGGAGGGATTCGAACCCCCGACACCGTGGTTCGTAGCCACGTGCTCTAGTCCACTGAGCTACACGCCCTTTTCCCGATCTTATCTTAGTATATTGTACACAAAAAAAATTAAATTGCAAGTTCAAAAATTATGACCACCACCCATAACTATGTAAACCTTTACCAATTAAATTTACCCCAAGATAACATACCCAAATTATTACAAATCCTACAGATGATATAATTGCACTTTTTCTACCTTTCCAGCCTTTAATTAAACGTGTATGTAAATAAATAGCAAAAACAAACCACGTAATTAATGCCCAGGTTTCTTTTGGATCCCAACTCCAATAAGACCCCCATGTTTCATTCGCCCAAATTGCTCCAGAGAATATACCTAATGTCAATAATGGAAAACCTACACCTAATGTTCGGTAACTTAAATCATCAAATAAATTTTGAATTTCTGAATAATTTTTTGTGTTTTCAATTGTAGTAGATTTGGCATAAATTACATCCAAAACCAAATAACAAAGGCCCAAAATACAACCCACTAATAACGCACCATAGCTTAAAATCATAATCGTTACATGCATAATTAACCAATTTGACTGTAATGATGGTACTAAAGCAGTTGGAGATTGCATAGTTTCTGGTAGTAGAAAATTCGCAAATAAATTTATTAACAAAATAATGGGCGTTAACAATACGCCAAAAATTAAATTATTAGTTTTATTTTGTAATTGAATTACTGCTAATTGAACTGTCCAAGATAAAAAAACTAAAGATTCGTATAAATTACTTAATGGAAAATGACCAGAAGTATACCAACGAATAGTAATAGAAATAGATAAGAGGCAAAAGGAAAAATAATTTAGTTTTGTTGCTATTTTAGAAAAGTTTTTTAACCAATTAAAACTGGAGCCAAACCAATAAAATAACATATTACTAAATAATGAGAAAAAACAAATATTTTGAAGTATAAGTTCCATATAATTTATATTATAAAAATTTAAATATTTCTTGTATTAATTTAAATTAATACAAGAAACGAAGATTAGTTATTCCAAAAAAATATACCTCGATCTACAGGTAAAAATTTTTCTTGTTTTTGGAATAAACTTGCACTTGTTGGAATTGTTTGATATCCAAGATTAGTTTGCATGGATTGTTCGAGTATCTTATAGTGAGGATCACTATTAGGTAATGACAAAATATTATTTAAATTTTTTGTTACTAAAAAATTTGATTTACTTTGAAGTGGGAATGTTGTAATAAAAGTTTTATTACTAGTTGTTTTGCTCGGAAGATCAACAAAATGCGTATAGCGGTTTGTAATCACATATTGTCGACTATCAGCATCCCAGCCCGTATAAATTGGAATTGGTTGCCATTTTACTAGCTCTAAAGAATTTGGGTGCGAAAGTCGTAATTCTTCATGAGTAATTAAATCATTTGCTTCTTTTACGGATTTATTAGTATAAAGTGGTTGATCGTAACGAAGTATTTTATTAATTTCTTGATCTATGGATTTAGTCAAATCAACCCGGAATAAACGTCGAACAATACGTAAACTACCTTTTGATTGATGACTAATTAATTTATTGGAAAAACTTTTGGAACCATCAAAAAAAGTATAAAAATCGTCTTTATAAGGTAAGTTTTTATATTTTCGCAAAGTATTTGTATAACTCTTTAGTGCACGTTGGATTTTAAGAATATTTGTATCATCCGTTTTGGACGTAAATTGTTCTTTCGGTTGATTGAATAGAAATGTATTAATATCACCTTTTAATAAAGTTTTATAGATTGGATTATCGTAGTAACGAGTCTTAATTTTTGCACTTAATCCCTCTACAGCCAATACCATAGAATTATCTACAAATGCATATTGCGTTACAATTGAACTTAATGGGGAACCTGGTGAATCTAATTTATTAAATTTTTTAAATCGTCTATCAATACTGGAATTTGGTGTAACTTTAATAATACCGGGATTTACGATATCATCCACTGCAGTATTTTCGGGAATAACTTTTACTGCTTCATTATTCGTACCAATTTGAATACCTAATTTTTTGAAAACATTTCGGATAAAATTTTTTGCTTTTTCATCAGCCATTGAGCTTTGTCGAAGAGTTCGGTTTACCACATCTTTTTCAGCACGATAGTTTAAGTCTTCAATTGGTAATTCAATATCACCTTGTTGAGTATCAAACGATTGATAATCCATACTATTAAGCTGAATAAATTGACTTGGATTTTTTTTAAGTATGGTACGATACTGTTGAATATTATTTTGAACTAATTTTTCTTGGGAATGTAAACCAATTGAATTTGTTGTTAAATAATCTAATGTATAGTAAGGAATAGATGTAAATGTTATTGTTAATATAATAATGGAAAAAAATGAATTTATATTTTCACGCCAAATTCGTGGGTTAATACGTTGTCTATTCCAAATAAATTGGAGTACTTGTTTAAAACCATAAGATAATAAAACAATACCACAACCTCCGCCTAAAATAATTCCAATCGTATAAATTATTGTATTTAAACTTAGGTTAGAAAACGTTGTTAGGCTATTAATTGGATCTAAAATCGAATTTAGATAAGGAAAACAAATTATTTGTTCCATCCATGATAATAAAAATGGAATTGCTAAATGTCGTTTCCAATTACCTGTCATATTAAAAGAAATACTTCCTGATACATTAATACCCGTCGCTGGTATTTCATTATATTTATATGTTAATAATAAAATAAATGTAAGGGAAATAATATAAATTAAACTATCTGCCTTTAACCATTGTTGAAAGAAATATGTATTTCCACTATTTAATAAAAGGTTATAGCTATAAATTCCTGATACAGTTCCAAAGAATGATATTAAACCAAGTTTGCTGTTACTAATAGCAACTTCTCGTAAGCTGTATAAATGACTAATGGTTAAGGGTAAACATAGGAAAAACCCATTAAAACATCCGCTAATAAACGGATTAAAAATAATAGGGTTTAATAAATGTTCTTGAAAAAAATTTAAATTCTCTACTCCAATATATGATTGTGAATTAACCGCACCAACTTGACCCGGGAGAGTATTAATTCTATATAAAAGATCATTTAACCATGTAAAAGAAAATAAATAAGTAGTGGGTTTAATTATTAAAAAACAAAGCAATTTTATAAAGTCAACGAAGTAAGAAATGATATTACTACCATCTAATGACTTTAGTTGAATTAAAAAATATTGAATTTCGGAACTAATTGTCATTAATTATATAAGTCTATTATTTAATTTTTTTTTGCGTTTTGTAATGTATTAATTGCTAATAAAAGAATTAATGAAATTAATAAAATTACCGTACCATATATAGTTGCTCCTGTTTTATCGTATTGTTCTAATGACTGAAAAATTAAAACAGAAGTAACTAAATCTCGAAAAGGTATATTAGAAGCAACAATTACGATAGAACCATATTCACCAATTGCTCGTGAAAATGCAAGAGTCATACCCGTTAGTAACGAAGGTAGAAGCGCAGGTAAAATTATTTTCGTAAAAGTCTCAAGTGGTGAAGCGCCTAATGACCACGACGCTTCTTCAATATCAATTTGTAATTCTTGAATAATTGGTTGTACACTTCGTACAACAAATGGGAAAGAAACAAAAACCATCGCTAACCCAACTCCAACACGTGTAAAAACAACTTCAATACCACACGAACTTAAAAAAGAACCCAACCAATTTTGATCACTGTAAACAGTAGTGATCGTTAATCCAGCAACAGCTGTTGGCAGTGCAAAGGGTAAATCAATTGCAGAATCAATAAATTTTTTACCAGGAAAATCAAATCGAACTAAAACCCAAGCCACAAGTAGACCAAAAAAGCCGTTGATTAATGCAGCAGTTAATGCAGTCGATAAGGTCACATAATATGCAGATAATGCTATTGGTTGAAATGCTTTTAGAAAAAATTCAAGTGGTAATGCTTCGCTTGCTTTTGTTAGTAAGGCTAATAATGGTAATCCAAACATTACAAACAGATAACTTCCAATGATAATATTAAGAGAAAATTTTGTTTTAGTTTGGGTCATTTTAAGATTCTTCTATACTAATTTTTTGATTCTAATAAGTCCTTTAATACTGATTTAGCAGTCGAAATAGCTTTTCTTGCTTCTTGTTTCGCTTCATTTTTCCAAACAGTTTTACGTTTATTTGTTTTTGTTTTAGATTGACGTTTTTTAGGAACTGGCATAAAAGTCTCCTTGTTATTAAATTTTATGTTTACTATTATGAATAGTACACG
>Ga0181598_1000054_pt1 | contig 90061 bp, 62 predicted proteins | sample 041ome_4_FD_153295 | JGI IMG/M metagenome (GOLD analysis project Ga0181598, IMG submission 153295) | Coastal salt marsh microbial communities from the Groves Creek Marsh, Skidaway Island, Georgia - 041404US metaG (spades assembly) | ecosystem: Environmental > Aquatic > Marine > Intertidal zone >... | reverse complement strand
GAGGACGACCGAGGACCGACGGACGCCATTGGACGACGACCGGGTGCGGCGTGCGGACGCGAATCGACGACGCATCATGGGTGAGGCGGACGACGCCGACGCCGCGGACACCGCCGACGAATGGCGACGACGACGACGAATGGTGTTGATGCCGCATAACACCGTCATCGCGACGACGACGACGAGTGCGAGTGCGGTGGTGAAGTACGCGCGGGCGAAGACGAAGACGACAACGAAGGCGCACGCGACGGTTGGACGACGAGAGGGGACCGAAGAACGCCCATCATCAATCGCGCCGAGGGTGAAGGAGGATGATGATGACGACGAAATGGGGACGACGATGCAAACGACGATGCAAACGACGATGCAAACGATGACGATGAATGCGGTGAAGGGTGCGATGACGACGACGATGACGAGGGCGACGACGACGAGCGCGGTGGGAGCCGAGCGGTCGGAGGGCGAAGCGCGAGGATTGGACATTGTGCGCGAGGCGCTCGCGAACGCGCCGTCGCGCGTGGGTGCGCGGACGTTTGTGTTCAAGTCGAGGAATAAGTTAGCGAGAAGTGCAAAGGCTGAACGGGAACAGCGGGCGAGATTGGCAAAGCTTGCGGAGTCGAGTGCGTTTTTTGAGCGGGTCGACTGCGCGTCGCTCGCCGAGGAGAGCGCCGAGGCGACGCCAAAGCGTGGGGCGACGATGGGGGAGCCATTGAGCATGAGTCCGAGTGGATTGATTGATGCTTTACAAGGTCTTGGATTGGTGAATGACGCACCGGTGTTGAAAGCGAAGATTACTGGCGTGAAGGTTGAGGGCGAGGTGTTGCGCGCCAAGACGTTGCCGCGCGAGTCGATGAGCGCGTACGACCGCGTGTCCGATTGGGTGTCCACACTCAAGCCATTCTCGCCGCTCAAGCCAACGATGGAGCAGGAATATGATACCAATTCGGTTGGCGCGGCGTCTGCGATGCGATCGCCATCCATGTGCCCGACGGAGGTGGCTTCGGATTCTGAATCCGTCGCCGACACGGAATCTGTCGCGAGCTTGGGCGACGCGCTCGAAAGACTCGACATTGGCGATGAACACTCGCCTTTGACTGCACTTTTGCGCACGTGCGGACAAACGCAGGATGACATCAAGACCATGGCGACGTTGTGTAAAAAGTACTTTTCAAACAAGGCGAAAAAGATTGGCGAAGGCACGTACGGCGAGGCATTCAAAGGCGACGGCGTGGTGACGAAAATTATCCCCATGGGTGGTGACGCTTTGGTGAATGGTGAAGTTCAAATGGGTCCGAGAGAAGTGTACGCCGAAACGGCGATTGTCAAGAGTCTCACGGAGCTCAGCGCGAACGATACGCGCAAGAATTTTACTGATGGTTTCATTCGTCTTGTCAACGCTTCGGTGTGTCGTGGTCCGTATTCGAAAAAGCTTCTCACGGCGTGGGACAAGTACGCGGTAAAGGGCGAAAGTGAAAACGAAAAGCCCGATAATTTGCCATCGAACCAATTGTACATTGCTTACACGTGCGAAGACGGTGGTGCGGACTTGGAACATTTTGAGTTCCGCTCGGCAACCGAAGCCGTGGCGCTTCTGTTTCAAATCGTCGTCGCCTTAGCCGTTGCGGAGGAAGAGAGCCAATTCGAGCACCGCGATTTGCACTGGGGTAATGTTTTGATCAAGCGTACGCGTGTACAAAAGAAACAAGCGCGATTAAATGGGGTTGATATCAACATGCAAACGTCTGGATTGAATGTCACCATTATTGATTTCACGCTTTCGCGGTTAACGGCGGACTCGGGCGAGACGTTCTTCCTCGACTTGAACGCCGACCCGGAACTTTTCAACGGTCCGAAGAAGCACTGTCAATCGGAAACATATCGACGAATGAAAAAGGCGATCAAGGGCAAGTGGGATGCGTACGAGCCGAAAACAAACGCGCTCTGGCTTCACTACCTCGCCGACACTGTACTCGAACAAAAGCACTACAGCGTGACCATGGAACAAAAGAAGGCACTCAGTGATTTCCGCAAGCGCGCACTCACGTACAAGTCAGCTCACGCCGCGATGTTTGACGAATTGTTCTCTGGTATTTGGACGTCTGGAAAGTCGTCATTCGATAGCTAAACACATTCTAAATCTATAAACTCACACACACGCACATCTAAAATCTAATTCTTCCGTCCCCACTGCGAACCCCATTCGGCATTCGCTGTATCGTCGGTAATTTCAACAATCTTTTTTGTCGTTCGCAGCGGCGTCGGCGCGTACACCCACGCGCTTACGCCGCGCGCGTTCTCGGCGCGCACCCGAGCCTCCAACGTCACCCCTTCCCCGATCCCATCCAACACGAACGAATCGTCATCCCCCAAATACACATCCATCCACGCGTCTTCATCTTCCCCGAGCGCGTCGAGCACCACGCGGTCGACGCACCGCACGCTCACCGCGTGTTCCTCTCGCTCCACGTTATACGTTCCAGCGCGCCCAGCGCGAGTCCACGCGATTTCAACCCCGCGCGCGCTGTTCGTCATCGTCACCGCCACGGGCGCGTGCGGAAGCGCGGCGAATAGTCTCGATGCGATCCATCGCCACGCTTCGCGAAGCATGTCGTCGTCGTCGTCGTCGTCGTCGTCGCGCAGTGGCGACTGACACAGAAAAGTGCACTTTTTCCAAGCCAACAGCCCCAGACGCCGACGCGCACGCACGCGCGCACGCGCCGCCACCGCCGCTGCTGACGCGGCTCGATGACGTCCGCGCCTTCGGGCATCGTCACCCTCACGTTCGGCGGGTTTGCGAATCACGTCGGCGCGCACTATTGGAACATTCAAGACGATGCACACGGTGGAGACGATGGGACAGAAGCGCGCGTCGTTGACGTGGATTGGCGCGTGGAATACGCCGAACGAGAGCGCGGTGCGGGTGCGAACGCGTCGTACGTTCCTCGTGTGGTGATGTTTGATTTATGCGGCAGCTCCAGGGTTGCATTGGGCGCTGAAGGCGGTGGGTCAACGACGTCGCGTGACGCGGAGACGGCGTCGACGACGAGCTGGGACGGTCGGGTGGAGGTGTGTAGAGCGCCGTTAGCGAATAGGAGTGCGTTTGCACAGGCGTTGGATCGAGAATCTCGTGCGGTAAAAGCTGCGGCTACCGTCAATGAGGCACAGACGCGATCGGTGTTTGATGAGGATGAAGACGAACGCGACAGTCAAAGTCGGTCGAAACTCGGCGCCGTCGGTCGAGCGTTGGACGTCGGACGTTCAGCGTCGTCGCCGTCATCGATGGCGAACACAGATCAAGGCATCGTCGACAACGCAGACGATATCGCACGCGCACTCGTCGCGGGAGCGTGTCAGTTAGACGAAGACGCGCGTCATTGGAGTGATTTCTTAAAAGCTGAAGTTTACGAGCGCAAGAGTTGCTTTGCGCTCGCCGGCAAATGGACCAACATTGACGCATTTTCTGGCTTTGGTGAAGGCTTGGATTGGATCTCGACCGAGGACAGACGCGAAGATATTCGAGAATCCATCCGTTATTGGGCTGAGGATTGCGACGTGCTCGGTGGATTTCACATAGCGTGCGACGACTCGAGCGGTTTTGGCGGCGTCTGCGCGCAGGCGATGGAGGACATCAAAGATGACTACGACGGAGCGCCAATTTGCGTGTTTTCCGTCAACGCACCTCGCATACATGCGCAGCACGGTGAACGACGCATGGATATGCTCAACGCTGCGTTTGCTTCAACCGTACTGGCGGATAACGCAGACTTGTATTGCCCACTGGCGGCGTTTGACGACGGATGTCAGAGCCGATTTCGCGCCTCGGCGGCGTGCGCGTTGGCGATGGAAACCATCACCACGCCGTGGAGATTGAAGAAATCGACGACGACGACGACAGCGACTGTTGGTGGGATGAGTTTACACGAAATGGCGCGACACATGACGAATCGTGCGCCTGGGTCTCGGGTATCGGCGCGCGTCTCCGCGCCGACGCCAGACGCCGCCGACGTCGACGCGTTTTTCACGTCGTTTCAAAGCGCGACGCCGAATGAGTTTATTCCACGAAAACGAACTCACGGCAACGATAACGACGACGACGATGCAGATCTTCGACCATTTGCAGAATCCTTTGTATTCCGCGGCGTCGTCGACGATATCGCGTGGTCTTCGTCCTCGTTTGACGCCGCATTTGCCCGCGAGCTCCATCGATGTCCCCGCGCGCGGTGCGCGTCCCGCGCCCCCGTCTCCATCCCATTACCATTCCCAAAACTTTTCGGCCATCGAGATGTGACAAACATTCCAATCTCTACGCGTTTGACATCCGGCGAATCATCCGCTCGGGTGTTATTCGCTATAGAATCCAACGCGAGACGCGCCTCGCGCTCCGCCGCGGGCAAAGCCGCGTTGCGCGCGTGGTCCGCCGACGCCGTCGAATTTGAAGAAATGTGCGAGAATCTCCTCACCCAAGCCCGCGCGTTCGCCGGCGAGGACGACGAATGATTACGCGTGTGCGCGTGTACGACTATAGAGCTGTGTTGTAAAATCGCTATGGTATAGAATTAAAAAGTCTCTCTCTCGCTCGCGCTCGCGCCCCCCTCGGTGCCCTAGGTCTTTGGGGTTTCATCTATGAATGTGTGTGTGTGCGACGTATATCGTTCGACATCGCCGCCGCTAAGGAAAGAATAGAATGCCTAAAATACTCCTTACTTCTTCTCCTTATTCCACCCGCGCACGGCACCAGCCGGGGCCAACACCTTGCGCCCCTTGGCGCGTCGCAACTTGAGCACCTTGCGCCCCGATGCGGTGGCTTTGCGCGCCCGAAACCCGCTCGTGCGCGCGCGTTTGCGACGCGTACCGCTCAACGTGCACCCGATCGATTTACCACCAGCCACGATCACGAGCGCCCCGCGCCCTGGCGTTTGGCGCGGCGCGAACGCGCGCGCGGACAACGCCCCCGGCGTCGCCGCCACGGATGCGCGAAACGCAATTTTCGGCGCGCGCGTTGCGCGCGTCAAGCACGCGGACGACGACGGCAGCGCCGACGCCATGGCGGACATCGTGAATGCAGACATGATGATGATGATGATAATGCGGCGTGTGATTGATTCTACTCTCGATCGCGTCGATGAATGTCGCGCGCGCGGATCGGCGTCCACCGTCCGCCATGGCGTCGCCATCGTCGTCGTCCGCCATCGTCGTCGTGCGCCATCGTCGTCCCGATGTCGCGCCGATTGGATGGATAGGGCGAGGTAGGGGGGGGGCGTGTTCCTGGTCCTCATCGGTGGAATGCATTGTCACGTGTTTTTTGATGGTGCGCGCGCGTCATATCGTCGTATGCCATCCATCCATACTAGTACTACATACACAGGGCCGAATATGATTGATGTCCACATGTCCGATGTTATTTGACCACCCCATCGATCATCGATCACGTGATCGATGGATGGCGTACGGACCGGTCGGTCCGCGACGACCCACGTCGGACGTGGGGATTGATTGATTGATGTGATGTGATGGATTGGTGGACGTTCGCGACGCGCGCGCCATTCACGCACACCTTCGACGTCGTCGCGAGATCACCGTATCGGTCGTCGTAAAACGTAAAAACGCACACACGTTTTTACTTCGTTACACCAACACACACACCAACCAACCTCACACACGATGAGCGCGGCGTCCATGATGCGCGCATCCACCTCGACGGTCGCCGCGCGATCGTCGGTCGCGAGCAAGGCGAGCAAGCGCTCGAGCGTCGTCGCGGCCGCCGCCGATCGTAAGATGTGGTACGTATGTAGTATATATAGAATAGAAGGCGTAAAAGGATGTCGTTCGCGGTTGTCGTTCGCGTGGTCGACGACGGCGCCATCGCGCCATCATCGTCATCATCATCATCGCTGCGTATCTCGCGGCGATACGATGGGTGACGGATATATCTCGCGACAATGTCTATCTCGTCGATCGCGTCGTCGCAGGACGTCGCGGTGTGTAGACACAGGCATGGGGTGTGCGAACACACACACGCTCGATGCGTCGTGTGCGGGGGTAGAGCGTTCGTCGTCGTCGTTTATGCGTGTACTGACCGACGCGTGGTTTCATTCATGCATTCGCAGGCTTCCGCAACCGTACGACGCTCCGGCGCACCTCGACGGGACGATCGCGGGTGATTACGGGTTTGACCCGCTCGGCCTCGGCTCTGATCCGGAGCGATTGAAGTATTTCCAAGAGGCGGAATTGATGAACTCTCGCTGGGCTATGATGGCTGTGGCTGGGATTGTCGGTACCGAGGTGATGGGCGTCGAACCGCGCTGGTGGGAAGCCGGGACGGAGGATTACGGCTTTCCCCCGCTCGCGCTCCTCGCGGTGCAACTCCCAGTCATGGGGTTCTTGGAGAACAAGCGCATCCAAGGTTGGTTGGCCACCGGGTCTTCTGGGGTGAACGAAACGTTCCCGTTCGACCCGATGGGTATGGGTGCCAAGGATGCCAACATGAAGCTCAAGGAGATCAAGAATGGCCGCGCGGCGATGATCGCGTTTGTCGGGATTGTCGTGCAAGCGATTTGCTACCGCGAAGGCCCGGTGGCGGCGCTCAAGGATCACATTGCTGATCCGTTCGGATGCAACATGGCGACGAACATCATGAACATCCCGGTCAACTTGGCGTAAACATGATGAAAGTATAATATGTTTGCGTCTCAAAGCGCCCGTCTCGTCTCTCGAAACCGTTTCGGCGGCGTCGTTCGTCGTCGGCGGTGATTTTGGATGCGCACTTACTTTTAGCGGTTTACTTGTAAAACTCAAAACACAGAAGACTCGTCGTTGGAGTTATTTCTATATCATTTGTGTGTCATTCACGTGCACGTTTCGCGTTTCAATAATTGTCTGAAGCGCTCGGCGCGCCCTCGCCCTACGCGTCCTTCGTCTCGACATCAAGTGCCCCATTACGCGTCGCGCGATGACGAAATCACCCACGATACACGTGCGGTTCCCGAGCGAACTCGCACCTGGGACGAAAATCACCGCCTCCACCGCGCGCGATGCCATCGAAAAGCTCAAATCCGCGCGCAAAGACGTCGCGGCGCTCGGCGCGGGCTCGAGTGCGTACCACGATTACGCGTTAAAGCTGTCGGAATCATCGGCGTCCGGCGCTGGGAGAGCGCGCGATGCGATCGAGACGCTCGCAGACGATGCGATTTTGGTGGATGGCTCGACGTACGTGGCGCATTTGGTGAAGGAGTACGCGTTGCGGGCGTTGACGCCGGCGCGCAAGTACGTCGTCGGGCGGTTTAAAGGCCAACGCGCGCCGACGTTTACGTCGGGGGAGAACGCGCCGGTGGAGTGGCAGATGCGTCATAGCAAGAGTGATGTGCATGGGTCGATGATGACGCTTTCTGGGGGGAAGAAACCGCGAGCGACGTACACGGGGACGCGTGATGGGCAAAGCGCGCAGTATTACGTCTTGCTGCAGCAGGGCGACGCGAGCGTCGTAGCTCTGCCGTGCGAAGAGTGGTATACGTTTTCTCAGAACGTACAGCGGCGGGTGTTTACGCTTGAAGAAGCTGAGGCGCGCATGGAGGCTGGGAAGAAGGCGGTTGGCGATACTTGGGGCCGCATGGATCGAAGCGCGGATGCCGCTGGGTATTCAGACGACGAGAGCGACGGTGACCGCGGTGGACAAAAAGATGAATCTTCTGACGATGAGGACGATACATTCAAGAAGAAAAAGACGACGAAGAAGAGTGCAATTCCAGGGGCAGTCGACAGCGACGATGAGGAAGATAAGAGAAAGTCCAAGGCGAACAAGGATGAAGAGGGCGGCGAGGATTGGGAGCACGACGCCGAGTGGGACGACGACGAAGATGAAGTCGCCATCCCCGAAGGTGAAGATGCCCCGAAAGAACCGGGGAAAATAGCGGGTGATAGCGACAACGAAGAAGAACTCGGCAAGGAAGGGTTGGCGGTGAAGAAATTATTAGGCAAGCAAGAAAAGTTGGAGAATGGAGAGTTTAGCGACGACGATTCGGATTCGGACCTCGAAGAAGATTTTGATCCCGACAAGGAAGACATCGCCGTCAACGTTGTGGGAACGTTAATCGAACAAAGCAAAAAATTAGAGGCGGAAGAAAAGGCGGAACCATCTTCCATGGCGGCGACGCCGTCACCAATGGTGAAATCGGCTTCCGCCGCGTCGGTTGGCGTCAAGCGCAGCGCGAGCGCCGCGGACATCGATACTCCCGCCGCCAAGGTTGCGCGTAAAGCCGAGCCCGTGGTGGCGAAACAATCTCCAATCGAGGCGACGATCGTGGAAGTTGTGCGCAAAAATCCTGACAGCACCACGGTCAAAGTTATCACCAAGGCGTGCCGCAAAAAAGGTTTGTTAAACAGCACCGCCGGCGTCGAAGAGCTCAAAGCCGCCATCAACACCTTGTTAAAAGTGAAGAAATTGCGTGATGGCACGCAAGTACTCGTTTTGAAATAAGAATCTTTCGTGCACGCACCTATTTGCCATGTTGCCGCGCACAAATCGCCAGCCTTGCGCGCGCGCCGCGCGCAGCGTCAGGGTTTAGCCTCGTTCGGAAACTTCCGGGCGTTCGTGCGGCACTTTGCGTCGCCCTCGTCGTCGACGCGATGTCATCCATCACCATTGGGGCTTTAGAATCCCCATGGCTCACGTTCCTCTGTACTTTACTCTTCATCATCATCGCCCGTCGCGTGTTTGCCGTCGACAATCGTTCGCACAAGGCGACACCATCGGAAGACGAGGACGAGGAGGTGTTCCCAGACCCCATGCCCGCCGGGGACATGACTCGACGTGAGCTCGCCAAGTACGACGGCTCGGACGAAACTAAGCCGATATTAATCGCCGCCAAGGGCGTGGTGTACGACGTGACGCGAGGGCGGGATTTTTATGGGAAAGGAGGGCCGTACAACTGCTTTACAGGAATCGATTGCTCGCGCGCGCTCGGCAAGGTGAGCCTCGATAAGGAGAATTTGTGCGCAGATGTGAAGGATTTTGCTGCGAGTGAGCGGGATGTTCTGAATGATTGGGTGGCGAAGTTTAACGCCAAGTATCCAGTGGTGGGAAAACTAACAGATGGCAAATACAATGGGAAGTTTTGAAGAGAACCGGGCAAAATTGAGAGCGGTAGAGGTAGTTTTTATTTTTAATACAGTAGAAGAAACGCTCTTCAATTTTATACAACACGCAACAAACTAAAATCTACGCACGCGACCACCTCGATAACCTTTGCTATCGCCCGCTCGCATTCCCGGTGGTGGACCGGAACGGTCGGGGCACGCCCGAAACCAGTCTGGTAGTGGCTGATTGGTTTCTTCGAATACTTGCTTCAGCGCTCTATGGATTGGGCCGTTGCCAATATCCTTCTGGAATCCAGGCGTGTACAGACTTGATGCAATGCCACTGCGACCTGCTCGTCCAGTACGACCGATGCGATGGATGTAATCGTCAAAATCACGGATTTCTGTGGGCAAATCGAAATTCACCACGTGATTTACGGCGGGTAAATCAAGCCCACGCGCCGCGACGTCAGTGGCCACTAGATACGTCGCCCTTGCCGTCGCAAATGCATCGAGCGCACGCAATCGTGCACCTTGTGTCAAACCACCGTGTAGTTCTTCAATTCCAATTGACGGATTTTGTTCGACGAGTGCCGCACGCAGCCAAGCGCACGTGCCTTTTTCCTTGACAAAAATCAACGTCAACCCGACATCCGTGCCTTCGTTTTCGCATTTCCGACGAACTGTTTCTAATACATTGAGTAAATATGGAAACTTTTGCTCTCTTAAGTGTGGAGTTTCGATGAGAATTTGTTGAATACCCTTTACCGTGGCCCCGACGCGACCAACGATGACGCGCGCAGCGTCTGGTGGCGCGCGCAAGTAATACCCCGCCATTCTCAGCACCGACTGCGGGAACGTAGCGCTAAACATCATCGTCTGTCGAGAATCACGATCGGGCATACCATGATCTTGGAGCAGCTCGCGTAATTGGGGTTCAAAACCCATATCTAGCATTCGGTCTGCTTCGTCGAGAACAAGCGTCTGGACGCGCGACAAGTCTACATACTTTTCCCGCACCATGGTCAACAATCTCCCAGGTGTAGCCACTAAAATATCCGGACCAAAACTCAACTCTTCAAGCTGAGGCTTAATCGAGCTCCCACCGTACGCGCACGCGGCCCATAAATCGGTGCCGTATATAAACCGACGCGTTTCGATGTGGATTTGCAGCGCGAGCTCGCGCGTCGGGGCCAATATCAACACTCTCGGCTTTGCTGGTGTGCCATCGTCGCTCGAAATAACCTCCACCATTGTATTTGCGTCTTCACGCACCATTCGCGCCACGAGAGGTAGAACGAACGCCGCCGTCTTCCCTGAACCAGTCGGCGCGTTGCACAACACGTCCACTCGTTCCGCGCCCAAAGGCATCGCCCTCCGTTGCACCGGCGTCAGCTTTTCAATCCCACATCGCGCTAAATTTTCGCAAATAATCGTAGGAAACACCGCACTCAGCGATGCAACGTCTACATCGTACGCCGATGCGTTGTTCCCATCATAAATAACCTCGCACTCCGCGTCGTCGTACGCCCCGACGTCTCGCGCTCTCGCCTCCTTCGTCATCGTCATCGCAAACAACTGTTCCTCGGTATCCGGGACGCACCGTCCGTGTGAACGCGCGCCACCGACGCCCGAACTCGCCGCCGCGCACTCCTCGACAAAGTGTCGTCGCTCGTCTGCAACGCGAGCTGCGTTTTTCGCCAGCTCAGCCTCGCTCGGTGGCGCCCGACGCCGCTCGGATGCGCTCGAGCCGTACGACGGCCCGCGTCCGCGCCCACGCCCGCGCCCGCGTCCGCGTCCACCGCCTCGCGCGCTGGACGACGCTCGGCCGCCGCCGCGTCCGGCGCTCCGCGCGGTGACCACGGTGAGCGCCATGCGCGCCGATGTTTGACGCACTGTGCGCCTCTCCGTGCTCGCCGTCGCCGTCGTCGCCACGCGCATGATGACGACGACGTTAATGATGATGATGTCGACGACGACGCGCGACGCGCGCGCGCGCGCGAGCGGCGGAACGGCGACTGTGGCGCGAAGTTGTCGTGGAGGTTGTTGGTGCGCAAAGTCTTTGTCGTCGTCTTTGTCGTCGTCGCTCTGGCGATTGCGTGCGTCGACGCGGTGTCAGCGGGCGGTTCGAAAACGGCATGGGACGATGGCGTCGAGTCGTGGAGATGGGGCGTCGGTGGTGTTGATTGGCGCCGGTCCGGGGGGGGCCGAGTCGTTGACGCTCGCGGCGGCTCGAGCGCTCGAGGCGTGCGACGTCGTCATGTACGACGACTTGGGTGGATCGGCAGAGGATGTTCTCTCCCTGTCGAAACCTGGGACAATACGGATTGCGGTTGGTAAGCGCGGTGGGGACTCGAAGTCATGGACGCAGAAGGAAATATCGGAAACGTTGGTGCGAGAGGCGACGGCGTCGCCCGGGCGCGTCGTGGCGCGACTCAAAGGTGGATGTCCATCGGTTTTCGCGCGCGTGAGCGATGAAATAGCGGCTCTTCGAGCGGCAAATGTCAATTATAAGATTATTCCTGGCATTAGCTCGGCGTTGGCGGCGCCTTTGAGCGTAGGGATACCACTCACGGATCGCGAGCTCGGAAGGCACTTCTCAGTGACGAGTGCACACGACCCAGATGCGCTCGATTTTGCGGCGTTTGCGGGAATCGACACGTGCGTGTATCTTATGGTTGGTAAGTCGCTACCGCGTGTAGTCGATGCGCTCGTGCGCGAGGGAGGTAAAGACACTGAGACGCCGTGTGCGATTATTAGAAATGGAATGCAGCCGGATGAACGCGCGTGGTTTGGTTCTTTAGGTGATATCGTGCATAAGACATCCGGTGAGTCGCTATCACCATGTATATTGGTCGTTGGGAATGTCGTAACGCTCGCACCACAGTACGATAGCCATCGATGTAGTGACCAGTAGCGACAAATTCAATTGGTCAACTGTGTTTTTGATAAATATAAATATAGTTAGCGTCGTCCAAACGTCACACTTCGATGCGAAGCGCGAGGACAAAGCAGCTGCTGATTCTAGGAAATAGAAGAAATCGCACGAATGATTTGCTGCGGGCACTCAGCGCTCGACGCACGGTTGATCCAGAGATTTCAACATCCAGCGCACAGAGTACTCGCGTAATGGACACTCGTTCGACTCTGTCAGATTCCACGGCGAGACGCACTCGAATGTACAAGCGCTTAAAATTCGTCGAACCTAAAGTTGATACAGGTCTGCGACGCCGGCGTAGAAACACTCGCGAGTCACCTCCTCCGGTCGTCGTACACATTGAAAGTAAACAAGAAGTCTCAGAGGCATCATCAAGCGAGTCGCGAGACGTCTCTCCTACCCATTCATGCGAAGATGAGAGTTTGGATGAGACGATGGATGCAAAAACTGGAGATGAGGATGACGTTTTCACCCCAGCTCGAATTAGAATTCGTAAAAGAAGCGTCAGGGAGGCTCGTGAGGCGCTGATTATTTTGCGCGCGAGACCGCTCAGTCCAAAATCGGTGGAAAAGTTTCGCAAGGCTTTAGAGAGTATCCGAGCCCAACGCACGTTAGTGGATCTCAGCTTACTTCGCGCGTACAATAATTCAAACTTGAATGAGCACGATCAACTCGACTCACTCGATGACGAAGTCGAGTCAGATGCTGAGCCGGATCGCGTCGAGGACTATGACCCGAGCGAACAAGTCTGTGAAGAATTTGTCTCGGTGTGGGGCGCTGTAGCGCACGAGAGTCGAGATCTGTTAAGGGGAGAACCAATGGCAAACATGAAAGAGGTCGAGCATCATTTATTAGAGAACTACCCGGCGATCCGGAACATATTCAAGTATTATTCGAGTTTGACAAAGCCATTCGATGAAAATATCACCGCATCGGAGCTCGGTAGCATGACTTTAGCGGACTGGATGCAGTTTGTTAAAGATTGTAAACTCATTGGCCCTCACCCAAAACATCAGCTGGTTAAATCAAGTGCAGAGTTGCTATTCATTCGTCTCAACTGGGTCACTGATGAGGGCGGGCGCAAGGTGAAGAATCAAGATATGTCGAATAGCGACCGCACGCTCATCATGCCCGAGTTTATGTGCGGCATTCTACGACTAGCAAAGCAATGTGGCGTGCACATGGAGACTCTGGGCCTGACTGCAAGTAAATTCATTGAAGAAATCGTGTGCGCTCGCGCGCATTCTGTCGATGTTGAGGAATTCAGAACGCGCATGCGATTTCGCTCGGCGCGCGCCGTGCTACAAAAGTATGCCACCGAAATCTCCGGCGTCTTTGCCAGATATGCCGCTAGCGAAGCAAGCGATCGCGTAGGCGCAGGCTTAGAAACTCTCGACTTCAAAGAGTTCATGAATCTATGTCGAGCGCTAGAAATCATCAGCGCGCACGACGACGGGCTTCTCGCGCCGCTCGCCGCTCAGCACGTTTTTGCCCTGAGCCAACTCCAAGTCGTCGGCGACGACGCCGGCGAAATCGACGCCGATGAATTCGTCGAACTCATCTCTCGCACCGCCGAGAGTTTTTTCGATACCTTCTTTACCGCCATTTACACCACCGCCGCTCCGTCCGCCCCGCCGGCGTCCACCCCATCCGTGCTCTCCCACGCACTCGCACTCGTGCACCCACGAGAGATCATCTTGGCGCACAAACTCGCGTGGTTCCTCCCTAGACTCGATCGCGCGTTGGCGTGACGACGCCCCGCGTGGTCGCGTCGCGCGTATGATGTAGACACACAGAGATAATAAGATATGAACCGCCAGGGGCGCGGGGCGACCCAGGTGACGCCACTAATGTATCACCACTCGACCATCTCGCGCGATGCGCGCGCCCCATCCGCCTTTTACGAACACGTCAACGCACGATGGCGGAACAAATGGTGCGTATCGATCGACCCATCGCACGCGTCGCGTTCGTCTCGCGCGCGCGTGCTCTCCCGTGTGTCTCTCGTCGCGATCGTCGTCGTCGCCGCGCGCGCATCTCTCGTGCGTGGCAGCATCGCCAACGTGACCCTAACCGCGCGATGCCGTGTGTCTTTCGACCGTCACAGAGCGTACAAACCTTCGGGCGCAAGGTACGTGAGCGATGCGATTGAATGTGTATCATTTTGATGCGTCTCGCGGTCGCGTGTATCGCGCGTTATCGTCGTCGTCGCCGTCGTCGTGAGATGATGATGCGTGATGGGGGCTGAGCGCTAGGGTCTCGATCCGCGACGTCGCGCCAAATGACCGTCGTCGTCGACGATCGAACGCGTGCACGTCAAGCGTGACGGTGTGTATCGACTCTAGACACTAACCATGCGTCGTGTATTCGTGTATTCGCACGCGTAGAAAACCGCCGTGGCCGTGGCGCACACCAAGCGCGGTAAGGGCTTGATTCGCTTGAATGGAACCCCGATCGATTTGGTGCAACCGGATACGTTGCGCTTGAAAGCCGTGGAGCCTATTTTGTTGCTCGGGAAGGAGCGATTCGCGAACGTTGACATTCGCATCCGCGTCAAGGGTGGTGGACACGTGAGCCAAATGTACGCGGTGCGCCAGGCGATTGCCAAGTCTTTAGTGGCGTATTACCAAAAGTACGTCGACGAGGCGAGCAAGAAGGAGATTAAGGATCTCTTGGCGGCGTACGACCGCACGTTGTTGGTTGCCGATCCGAGACGTATGGAACCGAAGAAGGCTGGTGGCCGTGGTGCGCGTGCCCGCTTCCAAAAGTCTTACCGTTAAATCTCGTGCGTTGTTGCGTGGATTTATTTTGGTTTTTGACGTCAGCCGCGGGTGGCGTCGAAATGCGAAATGTGTACGGTTTTTAGTCGTGAAGGATCTAGAGAGGTCAAGTAGAGTGTCGAAATTGGTTGTAACGAGAGCGAAGTCAACAACCGCTTAATTCTTATGTCTTTTACGTTTCGTTGTGTTTGTTTAAAATCGCTGCGTTTTTTACAAGTCTTCTACTAAAAAATTACGTTCGTCATCCTCCAACGCGGAGACGACGCCGTCGCCATCTTCAACGACAACGTTCAATGGGGTGATGCTACTCAACGTGCGACGAATACGCTTATATCGACTCACGAAGTGTGCACCAAACTGTACAGTTACTAAACCACTCGCAGAGGCGAGAATGGCGAAGGCCCAACTCGTGGACGCCGCCGGGTAGCCGACGTCGTGGACGATTTGCGCCCCAAACAGCTGTCCGAGCATTTCACCGGTGAAATAACACGAAATGAAAAGTCCATTAACGAAATCTTTCACTTTCAGGTCTTCACGCGCGACGGCAGCTTGTTGAAGCGGTAGCAGAGGCACAAACGCGAATGCGCTTCCCACGCCGTAGATGAAAGATGCGGCTATGACGCACAGCCACCATCGCGCGGCGTCGTCTAGATGCGGTAAATTCAATAACGTCGAAGGTCCGAGCAAGAAATGCGCCACTGCCATGCTGCCCATGCCAATGAGACAAAGGACAACATTTCCAAGCTTGCCATCGTGCGAAATGAGTCCAATGAGCGGTGTGCACAACGCGTACAAACCGGCGAGCAACGCGTACACGCATCCAATTTTTGACGGCGACAAATCGAGCGTTTGGCGCAAATACAACGGCAATGTGGTTGGAATCCCACCAAATGACGTCGAAACGACTAATTCTGCTAATAATGACGCCACAAATGTCGGATGTCGAAGCACGCGGCTGACCATGGCTCGCGTCGAGTGCTCGACGCCTTCGACGGCTTCATCGCCCGCCGCCGTCGTCGACATTGTCGTCAAACGAGTCAGCGCGTATTGCACTGGAACTATCGAGCTCGCGATGAGCACGCCATTCACGATCAACGGCATCATTGGACTCCCACTCACATCGTAAATCGTCCCGCCTATGATGGGCCCGATGAGCGTCCCCAAGCCCGCGGCAATTTCTTGCAAACCACTCGCGAGCGACACCGCCTCTGGCAACGCTCGCGTCACTAAACACAATATATTCACCGACGTCGCACCATTCGCCACGCCTTGCGCGAAACGAAACACCAACCATACCACCCAGCGCGCCCGCCCGGCGAACGCCGCCGTCCCGACGACGCACGCCGCCTGCGCCGCCAGCCCAGCTCGTACGACCCGCGGCGCGCCGAATCGCCACCCCAGTTGCGGCGCATACGGCGACACCGCGAGCACGCCGAGCGGAAGCGCCGCAAACACCACGCCCACGATCCACGGCTCCACCGCAGCGTCGGCAAACTCTTGCGAAAGGAATGGAAACGGCAGCGACATGGATGCCGTGGTCACGACCAGCGTCAACGCGAACGCGCTGAGCGTCCACGCGTGACGCGCGAGGACATCCATCGACGACAATGGTGACGACGGTGCGGTCTGCGCGCCGCCGCCGCCATCACCGCCGCTGTCGGCGTCAATCAAGCGCGCCTCGTCGCCAGCCATCGAGGCGCGCTCTGCCGCCGCCGAGACAGCGCTCCATCTCGCGACGCGCCGCCGCCGCGACGACGCCACTGACGACGACGACGACGATGACGACGACGACGGCGATGTGTCCACCGCGGTCGCTGTCGCAATCGACGCGCTCGGGCGCGCCGGGGGCGATGCGCCCGCGCGCGCTCGCGCCCGCCGCCACGCGCTCGGGCGCGACGTGGATGACGCACGCGCGCGCGTGTGCGTGCGCGACGTGCGCTCGAAAGGCGCAGACGCGCGCGGTGGTGTTTTTGCCGCGCGGTGCGCGCGCGGCTGCGGGCGCGACGCGCGTCGTCGCGCGCGCGAGCGGTGGAGCCGGCGAGGAAGGGTGGGAGGATTTGTTTGCCGAGTTTGCCAAGCAAGCCGAGTTCGCGGAGGCGGAGCATTCCATTCCGCGCGCGAAGACTCGCGTGCTCGAGCGCGCGTTGGCTCGAGGACGTCGACAGGTGCAGGTGAGAGAGCTGTGTCAGGAATTAGAGTTGGATCGATCGGAGATATTGGCGTGGTTGAAGCGAAACGGGCATCGAGCGCACGAATTGGCGAAAAAGCACGCAGAGGAGATGGAGAATGAGGATGCGGAACGAGAAGAGGAGGAGCGCATAAAGGCGGAAAAGGAACGTGCAAAGGCGAAGCGAGACGCTATGAAGGAGGAAGGCGCGCGAGCGACTGGGCCGGGGGGTATGCCAAAGTATAAGTCGTATAAGAAGACGCGTCTTGGGTCAGCCAACGTGTCGACGTTGGAAAAGGTGTACGCGACGACGCAATATCCTGATGATCACATGATTGAATCTATTCATCAAGCCACTCGATTACCGGTGAGTAAGATTATTACTTGGTTCAAGGAGAGGCGCGGGGAGCAAAAGGTTACTCGGGACAGGCAGGTGCGAGCGCTTCGCGACGACGCGCCCTCGTACGGCGGCATTGACCGTCGCGAAGGCTCTGCTGCGCGTCGTGGTACGACAGGGGCGTATTCATTCACCGGTCGTCCGCAGCAGCGACGAGATGAAGGTCGAGACGATCGTCGGGCGGGTATGCGCTCTGGTGATAAACGTGACGAATATGGATCCTCCGCTGGGAGAAGAGCAGGGCGCGACTCGTCTTCTGAATGGACATCGAATTAATTGTTTTGTACAAAACGCGCTCGCTCGAGCTGCGTTGCTTTGCTACTGATTGTAATGCTTGTATCTAAAACTTATCAGCACCTATGGATGAGCTCAAAGTGTGAAGTCCGATGGCTCCATCGCCGGCGAATTCATTGTCGTACTCGTCTGAATTTGCAAGTAAGCTTGGCGAGCGATATGCTCGCGAATACTTGAGCACGCGGAGAGTTCGAATGAGCATAATGCTCGTAACAACCCATAACGCAAGCAAAACGATGCTTGTGATGACAAGAGTTGTCACGTGACTCGATGCTCCATCAGCGTTGTACCCAGAGGCTTCGTTCGACCGCTCGGCGTTACCTACGCGTTTATTTGGACACGCGCCGACATCGCGGCGTAAAATGGCAATATCAACAGGTTCCATGGCTTGAGCGGATACGTCAGGGATGGTACGACATGTGCTAGCGTCACCAGAGCGCTCAAAGTATGAGTTGCTCGCCGTGGTATTCGCCACGCACGTCGTTCGCCGCCATTCCCACGTGGCGTGCGTGTCGTTATGAATGAGCAGCGATCCAGCACCAAATGAACCTTCTCTAAATGCACTAAATCCAGGCTGCGGTTCAATCCAACCTTCGCCGTATGGACCTTCGTAATTGCCACCATCGCCAACGACAATGTGCACAGGACCGCACGCATCCTCAGCGTAATTAAACACCGGTTTGAACCGCTCATACGCATGCACGTGGCCATTGAGCACGACATCGACGCCAGCATCATACAGAACTTGCTCCAAGGCTATTCGAGCGCGCTCGGCTTCCTTGAAATGACCACGATTGGAGTTGTACCACGGCACGTGAAACACAGCGATGATCCAAGGAGTGTATTCACGATTGATGCTCGCTAAATCATCGAGCAACCAGCTCATTTGAGGCGTATCAGCGCCATCAAACAGACCCACATTAGGATTGGCGTAACTATTGAGCCCAATCACGTGCGCATGACCGAATTCATAGGACCAAAACAGTTGAGACGGACTCTTTGATGAGACGCTGGGCGATGGGTATCTCATAGTGTACGCCGTCGACTCCAATCCATTCACGCTGACGTCGTGGTTCCCAACAACGGACAACATCGGTATCTTACTTGTTAGGAATTCCATGAGACGTCCAAAGCTGTCCCATCTCGGCGCGAATCCATCGGCATACGCTAAATCACCGGTGTGAATAAGCACTTGCGCATCGCTGAGCGTCTCCGCCACATGCGTGAGCACCTCTTTTGTCACCTCGGTTTGCCCAGTGTCGCCAACGACGGCAATGCGCGTTGACGTCCAAGATTGATGATGGCTTGAGTGTCTCGTTGGCACCGTAGGCACGGTAAACGTGCGCGAAGTCGCGCTTCCGGGTAACGTATACGCCACACGAGACCCACCAATCAAATTTCTCAGTGTCGCCTTGTGAATTAACGGTGAATGATACTGCGCATCGGGATTGTTGTAGTCCAAACACACCCCTTTATCATACGGCGCGCTCGCGAAAAACCCTGTCGGAATGACATCCTCAATCGCGCGCACGACGCGATAGTTTACCGCGTCTGTCGCCGCCCAAGCGCTCGTATTCGCGAGCTCCACCACCTTCATCGGATCCACGCTCGGCGTCTGCCCCATGCGCGGCGCAAATAGCGTCCCAGACCCAAAACAAATTTGCGTCGTGTACGAATCGCTCGTCACCGTCGCCTTCTTCGAGCCATTCGTGCCTCGGTCATCGTCATCCACGCGTTCGTACGACACCGTCGCGTCTCGAGCAACGCGCGCTCGCGTGGCCCACGTCACCGTGATCTCACCAATCCCCGTCGGCGTCAAGTGCACTTGCGACGGAACATCCCCATCGTCGCCATCGTCGTCTAATAACGCGCGCTCGTGCGCCGCACGCGCGTCTATACCGAGCGCGAGCACCGCAGCTGCGGGTGGCCTTTCAAACGCGCTCGTCACCCCGTCGCCGCGCACGCCGCGCGAACCGCGCGCGCCCGGCGCGACGCTCGCGCACACCACAACGAGCGCCGCGCACGTCGCGCGCGCGCGAGACGCGAACGACGACGACCGCGACGCCGTCGTCATCCTCCTCGTTGTGACGTTTTCGTGATGATGGTCGTGGACGTCACATCATGCTTCGCACCGCGCCGTCGCGTCGGCGCCGCCCGCGACGCGCGGCGCGCATCGTCGTCCTCGTCGCATCCGTCGTCACCGCCGTCGTCGCGGCGCGCCCTGTCGCGGCGCACCGGCCGTGGCGCGCGCACGATGCGGGTGCGTTCAACCAACGCAAGTGCACCGTGCCGACGATGGATGTCGCCGACGCGTCGCTCGAGCACTTCATGCGCACGTTCGCCGCCGCGAACGCGCCCGTGGTCATCACTGGTTTACGTGCGCATCGCGCGGCGTTTCGCGAGGCGACGACGCGGGGGAGACTGTTGGATGACTACGGCGATGTCAAAGTCACGCTGTCCACGGCGAACACTTTTTCGTACGATAAAGTTGTGAAAACGTTGCGAGAATACATCGAGCACGACGTGGAGAAGGCGGTGGAGATTGGACAGCGTGCGAATGAGACGCTGTATTGGTTTGGCGACCACGTGGATTCGGATGGGCGCAATGTGTGGTCGACATTGTTTTCTGAGTACGCGCCGTTGTCGCTCGTGCCGGCGAATGCGGATGTGGCGTTTTCGTTCGGGATTGGTGGACCGATGTCGGGCGTGCCTTTACACGTGCACGGACCAGGGTGGAGTGAGACTATTGTTGGGAGGAAGCATTGGTTTCTGGCGCCACCGACGCCGGCACCGGAATTTGATCCGAACGCGACGGCGTTTCAATGGGCGAGCGAGCGGTTGCGTCGAGGGAGATTTCACAACGACGACGCGCCAGAGGAAATGCTCGAGTGCACCGTCGCGAGTGGGGAGGCGATTTATTTCCCGAATGATTGGTGGCACGCCACGCTGAATTTAGATGAATCGGTGTTCATTTCGTCGTTTGTGAATTACGCGAGAGATGGCGAGGGAAAGACAGAGTTGTAGATGGGGTATAGTTTTATAAAACACAAAACGCGCGAGTGCTCGCGCGTAGCACTAGGAGTAGCGGTAGTAGTTGTAGTAAATAAGAGCCACTACTTTTCAGTGAGCTCACGGAATCCACGCCAATCTTTCGGCGCAACGTAGTTGTGGGCTTGCATGACTTTTAGTAGACTCTCACTCGGTCCGTCGCTCACCAGAGCGCCAGATTTCATCGTGACGGTTCGCGTGCGTTGTAGAATTTCACTCGCCTTGCGCCATTCGCCGCCAATGTAGTGCTGTAGGGCGCGATTGAACTCGAGTAAGAAGTCGTCACTCACGCCCTTGCGGAGTTTGACTATGTCCGGATGTTCTTCGAACTCGTCGATGTATTCGTTCAGGCTCATGGTTTCTTCTTCAAACGTGCGCAATAAATTGACATCCTTCCCGGGCGGATCGATGTTGTCTAATCGCACGTCAAATGTGAACAATTTGACTGGATGCAGCGAGCCTTTTACAGTGACGCAGTCAATTTGTCGGCACATTTTGCGGACGTTCGGAGAAAGCAAATCGGCGAATTCACCAGTGAAGAGGAGCGGAACGCCAAATTGCTTTGTCGCCGCTTCGAGACGCGCGCTAATGTTGACGTTTGGAGACAAGTATGAGGCGTCTACCTTGTACTCGCTTCCGATGGCGCCCTCAATGGCCCACCCGACGTGTAAACCAAAACCCATTTTTACTTCGAAATTTGCGATGCGTTCGTTTAGTGCTTTGTTCCCGCGGTATCGGTGCAGTCGAGCGCTTCTCCGGAGCGCGCCGATGATGGTGATGAAGGATGCTAGAGCGTTGTCAGCCACAATCTGCACGTCTCGACGCTTGTCGCCAACAAGTGATGCGCTCGATGAAATATCATCCGGACTGATCGTCTTTGGGAATTTCCAAACGAGCAAAAATGCATCGCCGATATTTTTATTCGCCGATCCGCCGTGTAAGTGGACTTCGACGTGGACGATTTTGGCAATCGTGTTGACAAACTCCATAATGTCCTCTTGAAGAATCTCCGTCGTATCAGTGAACTGTCTGATGTCACAAAAACCAAAAATCGCAGTCATCCTCTTACCAGGAATCATTGGATCGATCGCACCGCCGCGCTTCATGTTTTCAGCAATGATTTCTGATCCAGCGTCGCCAAAACCGACGGCGAGGAGCGAGCAGATGCGAGAAATACTATTCTCCAACATCCTCGTCTCCATCTGTTCATCACCGTCGTCATTGCTGATGGTGAACTGTGTGAGGGGATTTTCGCTCATGACTTGTATCTTGGTCACCATTCGATCGAGCGGCCGCAGAACTAAAGTATTTGCATCCTTGCTGAAGAACATCGCTCCGAGGAGCAAAATGATGCAAACAAAGCTTGTGCGCATCATGTTCAGCAGCGCCTGACGTTGACTCACCTCTTGTCGATCAAAAAACACGAAACTAAATGTACTATCCACGTCACTTTCAAATGGATAATACAGAGAGAACTCGAATTCCTCGCATCGAAGCCGCTTGTGCGAGTATCCATCGAGTGAAAAGTCAAGATTTGGATCGTCTTGATAATCCGTACCGTTCAATACCAGGCGATACATGCCAGTCGTTTCGGCGTGATATTGATTCACTGCTCGATAGAAACCACTCAGTGCAGACGGCGAGGCATCGGCGTTGATGAGTATTTCGTGCGCCATGTTCAATCCACCCATGGCGAGCTCGGTTCGAGTCCCGACGGCATACAATCCAACGTCAAATGTCGGCAACGCAAACAACATGAGTAACACACCTACAATCACGCGCTTCGTAGTCAACTCACCAAGTTTTTGTCCAACGCGTGAGTTCGAGAGTTCGTAATCTGCAAGTGAGTCGATGTCGTCATCGTCGTCGCCGTCGGCGTCACCATCCACGCCTCCTACGTCTTCAGAAAACGGCGCATCCGTCGGCAGCTTAATCACACTTTCTCGCTTCATCGTCGTGAGACTATTAAGTCGCTGTCTCGCACGCGAAATTTCAAACGTTTTAAATATCTTCACCAGTCGTATCAAGCGAATGATGCGCACGATTCTTCCTGCTCGAGTTGCCGCCCGAGAAGCTCGTCCAGCGCGCGCAAAACCGCCATCCGCCATGCTGCCATCTGAACCGCCCACTGTCAAACTGCTGTGAGCATAGTCGAAATTTGACCCATACGAATCGACGCCTTCGCACGCGCCCATTCCTATCACCTCCATAAACTGCGGAATGTCTGCGAGTAGACTCATCGTGGCGATAGAATCGAGCCAAAAGTAAAATCCAAACACGTACCCATCCACCGCGGCGACGCTCGCCAAGAGCTCAATTCCAAAGCTCACCAAGCACACGTACACCATGAATAAAAACCCAGAATCTGCATCAATATCCGTCGCGAGCATGCGTAAATCGTCACCAAATAAACTCCATACAGTGATCAGCGCCATCCATGTTGACACGCGTCCGCCGTTGAGAATCTCTCGCGTCCGCCTGCGCAGCGCGTGCACGCGAGCACTGGCTCCCGATGTCGTCGACCTTCGTTCTTTCATCCTCGACGAACGCTTCGCGGCAATCTCTTCGTCGACGAAAATATGTGTCTTGTGCGTCGTCGACGAGTCATCCGCCTCGTCGTCCGCGTCGTCGGCGATGTACGTCATCGGCGCGAAGGTGAGCTTTATGTCGGCATCACTTCGAGCGCATGGTGCGGGCGCACCGACGAATACGCTCGACCTGCGCTCGTTTGGGCCACGCGCGGCATTGCGGCGTCGCGTTCGGGCGATATCGTCCGAACGCGTCGCGGGTGTGGGTGCCATGGCCCGCGTGCGCGTCGCGTCGAGGTGTGAGGCGGCGATGCGCGTAGTGTGTTTTGAGCGTTTTTTTGAGGAGACGAACAGTCACGCAGTTGAAGACGAGACACATGTCGCGATAAATCTACATTGCGTACGTATTTTACATGCAAGGACTACGCGCCAGACACGCCGTGCACGCTCCATCGAGCGCACACGCGGCGTGGAATGTGTGCGAACAAGGGAAGGTGATGATATCAGATGCGCCTCGAGCGAGCACCGAGCGGCGGCACGCGGGACACGCGCTGAGATCCATCTTGACGCCCCAATCGCCTCTGTCTTCGATAGAGGGCGATATCGGAGTGACGTGAGGAGCTTTGAGTGTCCATGCGTTTGCGTCCGCATTGTCGTCTTCATCGTCTGCGACGCGTCGGCGAACGAATGGAAGCGCTTCCACAGCGTCTGGGGATATAATTTCAGCTTCGAGCGCGGCGCGGAGCTGAGGAAATCTACCATACGTCCGAGGAGGAGGTCGATACAAGTGTCCATCGAGAGGCTCAAGAAGTTTAGCGGCGTTACGACGCAAACCCAAATCAATCGCATGCTCGGTAGATAGCCATACGGTGGCGGTTGTGAGGATTTTGCTCAGCGCCACCGCCACGGGCTCTGTAGCTCGTTGAGGAGCGATAATCTTTGCCAAGACTTCATCTTCCGTTGCCTCGGTAATGCACTTAATCATCGCCGACGGACCTAGTACGGCAGAACCAATGCGCATGAGTCGCTCGATGCGTGCCGAGCACTTACTCACTTGTGGTGAGTCTTGACTGAAAGAAGACGTGAGCTCGGAGAGTGCTCGTCGAGCGCAATCGACGACGACTGTTGTGGCATCTTCAATCTGAACCGCTCGAAGACTCGCCACAAGATCCGTTTCTGCGGAATGCACACTCTTTTCGTCGTTATCGTACTCGAACAAGGCGTCTTTAAGCGTCTGAAGTTCGATAGAAACAAGAATTGGAGGCGTGCTGTGCTGCTCTTTTGAGCGCGCGCGCTGATGTTCTGGCGTCGTCTTTTTCAACGCTGGAGTGTCCAGATCTAATTCATCCACTGCGCCTCGAAGTGAATGTTCGATTTTGTAGAGTAAAGCTTCACATGGATATGTTGGCAATCCACCTGAGTCTTCTGCTGCACTCAATCGAAGCATTTCTTCGCAAATATCACGCCATTGTCGTAAGGACGGAATGAGCTGCGTTGCGTCCAAACTCACGCGACATGCCGTGAGGTCTTCCGCGCACTTCACGACTGTGTTCACACGACTTTGCATGGCTGTTCTGTACTCAAGCCTCAAATTTGTTCCAGAAGACGCAACATTTGTTTTCGACGGGGCGAGGGCATCGTATGTACTCCAATGTTCAAAGCGCGCGCCCTCGTCCACGAGCGCCGCCTCAGCCGCTTGAATTGCGCTGCGCCATTGAGCGTCATCAAACTTGTCACACTCTATCCAGTCTTGTTCATTCACTGGAATTTCAACTTTGAAATCTTTGGGTACTAGAGATACCTTGGCGAGCTCGTTTGCTGGTGGCGACGACGGTTCTTCCTGTTGAGCGTCTTCTTCGTCTTCATCGTCTTCTATAATTTGTGCTTGTCTCTTTAGAACCACTTTCGCCGGTTTGGTTTTGGATGGACTGTTTTCTGCTGAGCCAATTTCATCACTTGTCAATATTGACGTATCTTTCGTTGTTTTCGCAACGCCTCTTGGGTTATAGAAGAAAATGCCGCCATCGCTCTCGGCTTTCGGGTACTCGCCCAAAGCCGCTGATACGCCTTCCTTCGGTAGAGCAAGCGCGGCGACTGCAGTCGCAGGCGGTTTTCCGCTCGGCGGTTTTCCGCTCGATTCACGTGGTCTAGATATTAACTGAGTCGGAGATGGCGCAATGGCCTCCGCAGCCGTAGACTTCTCGCGAACATCTGCTCGAACATCTTCTATCGACGGTAATTTTGTGCCAACATCCGCACCCCAGCGAATTAGAACATTTAGTGCGTCCTTCACACCTAGATCTTGCACATCAGAGGTCTCAACTAACTCTCGACCTAATTTAAATAATGGTTCGTCGTAAAAGTCGAGTTTCCTGCACAGTTCCAACGCATCAATGACTCTAGTTACTGAAGTTTTGTCACGCGATGTATCCTCGATCAATCGCCTCACATCCGCAAATGATTCCAAGCACCAGACCGAGTTACCCATGTCCCCAGCAGGCGTTAAGAAGAACGCGCGATGATGTGAGACAGCCATATCGACAAAACCAGCGCTCAAATCTTCGCTTCCAGACTCTTTGAACGGATACCAACGGGTAATCGCCGGAGAAGCAATATCTACGATGGCGACAGCTCGCTCGCTTGTCGATAACATGCATGGACCAAGCTCGTGCAAGAGCCCGAACTCAAATTTCTTTGTCAATCTTTTGAGCTGATCTGCAGTCAAACCGTGTTCAGGTTGTTTCCATCCAGGCGTCGTTGATGGTGCTGGAACCTCTGGCTTAAGCGTCGCCAACACCTCTGGTACAGTCTTTTGTCGATCGCTCTTAAATTTCGCTATCCAGAGCTTGCGCCCCGGACGAGCTAGCACCGCGTGCTCCACAACTGGTTCCGACGTCAAATCACCATCCGCCCACTCATCCATTTCCTCTTCCTCTTCGACGCCATCGTCGTCTAAACTCCTAGTTGAATATCTATGGAAGCAACTTCCGTATGCTCCTTCACGTTGTTTACTTCCTATGTCTACTTTCACGCCACCCGCGATGACTAGAACCTGCGCACTGCACTCTGCACTTAAAAGTGCATGAACATCACTTGGTGAAATATCGACTTGATGTATCTTGCTCGCGAGCTCTACAAATTCTGTCTTATTAGTTGTCGGCGGTCGCTCGCCCACGCGTCCGCTGTCGCACCACTCTAAGAAATCTGCAAAACACATCACAGTTATCATCCCTCGATCACTGCCGGCGAATAAATCTCGACCATTCGAGCTCCAACGCAACGCAGTGATTCGCTGTCCTCCATGTGAAGTCAATGAATAACCAACAGTCGCTCCAAAGGAACTTCTCCGCTGCGTCGCTTCTCCAGTCGCTAATCCATCAAGCTCAATCACTCGCACCGACCCATCGATGAAACCCATCGCACACAGACGTCCACACGGTGAAACACGTATCGCACTCACACTCTGCGGTGCCAAGCGCGAACCGTGCGCGACGAAATCAATCACCTCTGGCGTTAGCGTCGTCACAAACCGAGCTTTGCATTCCGCGCGATCCAATCCACCTCCTCTTCCGCTCGTCGACGCTTCATCCTCGCCATCGACGGTTCTCGCAAACACATACGCACTCCCAGTATTCGCTCCGAGGAAGACGTGCGCGGGTGTGACGTCGATTGATGTGAAACGCACGCGCTTGCTGCTCACTAAACGCAAGTCTTCGCTCGACGCAATGCACCGCCAGCGCACCGCGTCGTCGTCGCCATCGCCACCGCCGGCGTCCGTCATCGCGGAGCGTTCAACGACTAACACCTCCGCGCGTCACCCAGCGATGCGGTGGTCTCGGCGCCGTCCGCGCGCCGCACTCTGTTGTTGCGCTCGCAGCGTGTGGTGTTCGCGTCCGGGACAAGGAAAAAGAAGCCGTCGCCGCGGCATTTCTGCGCGCGCGGCATGCCGCGCGTGAGCGCACACGCGCGCTATGAACTCATGTTTAAGGACAAGGCTGGTTTGCGCGACGCTATCGGTGCGCTTCGGCGTCGGTACGGCGCGCACGCGGCGCTCAAGGTGAATTTACCAAACAAGGATAAAAGCGATGACATCTTGAGTTGGATTGATGCGGTCCGTGCGCTTGAAGGTGGGGACGACATCGATATCGTGCCGCATTATAGCATGAAGAATAATTATCATCGCGACGTGAACGCTGTGTTGACGAAGCTGGAGACGTTTGCGAAGACGTGTACGACGCGCGGGACGAAGAGGTGTTTGTTAGTGACAGGTTCGGGCGACCGGAAGCTTGATTCGGTGGAGGCGTTGCGGCGGCTCGGGATGGATCGTGCATTTAAGCGCGATGTCGTGCAAGATGGTGGATTCAAGTTTGAGTGCGCGTTTAATCCGTATTTTACGGAAAAGTCAGAGTTGGACCGCGAGTTTGAGCGTTTGGAGAAAAAGTTGAATAGTGGGCTCGTCGGTGGATTATGGTTGCAGATTGGCTCGGATTGCGACGCCCTTGACGCTGCACTCGTCCGAATAAAAAATATGTCAGTCAAGAATGCGGATGCACCGTTACGTTTGCACGGATCGGTGTTCATGCCTTCTAAACAGCTCTTGGCGCAAATGAAATTTCGCCCGTGGCGTGGTGTCTTCTTGTCAGAGGAGTGGCTTGAATCGGTCGAGAACGCCGAACGGGTGACTATGAAGCAATTGGAAATATTCGCACGTCACGGAGTACACCCTCTGATTGAGTCTGGCTTGGTTACTGATGCCCAGTTTGACCAATGTGAGCGACTTTTGGCGGCGTATCACAAGCACAACAAGCGCGCTCGAGCTGAAGACGAAGACGACGCCAACACAACGTACACAACGTAGTAGTTTATCATTCATCATAGAAATCATTCAATTCAAGGTTCTAGTTCTAGTTGTAAGTCGTATAGGTTGCTCTCTATTATTCGTTCGCACTCAAAGATTTCCAACTCGATACGAGAAGTTTTTGGACGCACGTGAGGGCATATTTGCGCACTTCGTCGTCTTCGTGTGACATTAATCGCATGGCGTGATCTTTTCCTCCCAAATCGTTCGCTAAGAAACGCCCAGCAGGATAGTGCACGGCAAACTCACCAATATCATGAATCGCTACGGCGAGCGTCTTCGGGTCCATGGTTTCAGAGCCGTCAACAAGTTTGATGAGTACACGAAGTACTTGGCAGTTGTTATCCGTCAATTTCGTCGCGCATTCGCGCCAGAATCCCTCGTCCTTATGCGCTGCGCTCCACTCTAAACTTCCACTCATCACCTCGTTGCGATAGCGCTCCCAACTACTCGCTTCTTTGCGACGAGCGCGTAAATCTTCGTCAAGTTCGGTGAGCGTCGACGATAGCTCTTCGTCTTCAAATCCGCGCAACGACAAATTATTCACAACTTTGCGCAACGACTCATCAACCGCGGTAAAGTTGTCACCAACCGCATCACCATCAACACCGTGCCGATTAGTGATGTTCTTCAGCGCTAAAATAGCAACACGAATCACTTTTTCTTTTGTTGCTGAAGCCGCGCACGCCATGAGCGCTTTGACAGACATGGCGCCTCTTGCGCACATCGCTCGTCTCGCGTTAGTGTTGAAACTCATCAACCAAAAACAAAGCGCAACCTCATACATCACTTGCACGCTTTGCGACGGTGCTGAGTGTAGGAGCGGAGTGAGTAACTCAACTGCGCCTTCGCTCGCCGCGAGCTCTCGCGCTTCAGGAATCTCCAAAACCATCGCCAACGTCCCTACAACCGCCGGAATGACTCGCTCATTCGTCTCATGCGCACCCGAACGCAACTCTCGTACCGCCCACCGCGTTAATGTACGTATCGCACCCTTCACACTCGTCTGTTTCGTCTCATTCGCCTTTTTCGGTCGCGCGCGCACCATCGCCGCCAACGCCCGCGACGCCTTCTCTTTTATAAACCACGAACTCGCATCCTCCGGTCGCTCCAACGTTCGCCCAACCGTCCCGTACGCATCCTGTCCCAACACTTCCTCCGCACCACTTCCAACGTGATTCACGAATAACTCTGCACCGCTTGCGCCTTCTTTCGCCGAAGCGTCCCACGCGCGTTGAAACAGTACCACATCCATCAACGCCAACACGTGCTCCGTCGCATCCACCGCTCCAACGTTACGCAGTGTCCCGAGCAAGGTTTCGCACACCGCATCCCCGTGATGCTTTATCGTCGCCCGCATCGTCGTCACCGCATCGTACGAAGGCTGAGCGCCACGTCGACGATCAGCGCCATCGCCATCGGCATCGAGCATCGTCAACGCGCGCGCGACGTCGGCAATCTTTGTCAACCGCGCGACGTCTTCTTCATTCATGAGCCGCCCGCGAACGAATGATTCCCACGCAGGTTCGCGCATCAACGCATCCCGCGTCGTCGTCGTCGTCGTCGTCGTCGTCGAAGTCATGCCGAAGGATGTCACACTCTGACGCCATTGCATCGCACCGACGATGGTCGCCATCGCATCGACGACGACGACACCGCTGGCGCGACCAGCGCGCGCGCGACGCGCGGCACGCGTCACACCTCGCGCGCTCCCGCCGTTTCGTAGCGATAAGAGCGAGATTAACCGGCTGAAATATGTCATTACGACGCTCGAAGCGCAGGTGCGCGAGCTCGCGGCGGACGCGCGCGAGGCGAAAGAGACTGCGGCTCACGCGGTAGATTCGCTTGATATGTATAAGCGTCGATTGAAAGAGGCGGAGAAGGATGTTTTTAAGCTGGAAAAGGCGTTGGAGGAGAAGACGGCGGCATTTGAGATGGGTATGGCGCAAGCGAGACGACAGATAAAGTTCACCGAAGAACGCATGCGCGAGGCGGAACGCGCGCGGGACGAAGCCATGGATGGTGGTAGATGATTAGTATTAGTGAAAGCAAATGCGCGAAAATGTAGTATTAAATAGGTGCTAAGTGTGTGTATTATTGTTGGTGCGGCTTAACGCGGCGAGTTTGGGGGCAAACGACGAGGATTGACGAGGATGTCATCCTGTCGCACGACGCCAGTGAGACGACCTTGGTTGTCGACAATGGCGATGAGCGCCGCGGCGTCGCGAACGCAAATCATCGCCGCTTCACCGACAGTTGTTGTTTCATTGGATAGTCGCTCGGGCGCAGCGCCCATGACTTGGTCAATGGTGACCTCGGCGCCGACGTAAGAGTCGGCTCGTCGAAACGTGCCGATTGGCACACCCGTGTCGTCATCGACGACGACGGCGGTGTTGTTATTACGTAATCGCTCAAGTGCCTCGGCGACGATCTCAGAGCGCCGGACGACGACGCCTTCGCGCATGCTGTCGCCGATGTTTGGCAAAATGCGCTGAATTGGCTCATTGGGTGCGACGCCATCCTTGAACAACAACGGCTCGACGGCTCCGGCGTTCACGGCGCTCGCCCAACCGCCGCGCGGCGGAGGGGCGGGCGACGCGCCGATGCCCTCTTCGTCGAATTCGTCGTACGACCACGCGCCGTCGAGCAAGTCCAAAGCTTGCGTGACGCTCCATACATCCGGTTTTTCCCATCGGCACAACGACGCTACGGGATCTTCATCGAATGTATTTTTCAAGCCTTCTTCCTGTTCATCGTCGCCGTCGTCGAATGATTCGTCAAGCTTGACATCGCATTCGAGAACTTCTTGAACGAATAGCGCGACGAGCACACCGCTGGAGCGCGCGCGGAAAACTTTCGCCGCAGCTTCTTCGCTCCGGTTTTGTACGCTAAAGATTGCCGCTCGAGCGCCTTCGACGTCACCTGCCGCCGCGCACGCCTCGGCTTGAAACATGTCGCACTCAGCCGCAATCTCTTCAGATTTGTTCTTCTTACGAAGTTTATTGCCAACGCCACGCACGCCGTCGATGTCTCCACTCGTCGCTAATGATCGCATAACGGTAAAGTACACCGACGGGGAGATGTACAAATTCTGCTTGATGCCAAACTCGAGCGCGTAGAGCGCATTCTTCATATCGCCGTACGCCACAAAAGCGTTGACAAAGGCGCCAATGACGATGCCATCGTAGCTCACTTCATTTTCTCTGAATTCACGCCACAAATCAATGACGACATCAACGCCGCCAGCGTGTTCTTTACCCGCGAGCTCTCGCGCCGCGGCGCACTCGGCGACGAGCGTCGTGGTGTACGACACCTCATTCGGGCGCCTGTTTTCATCCTTTAAGCGACTCATGCGTTTCAACAGCGCCCGGCACCAGTCAGGACGTCCAGCTTTGGCACACGCGGATAACGTGATATTATACGTCACTCGAGTTGGTTCGACGCCCGCGCGCGCCATCTCTGGAAGCACATTCAAGCACAGCAACGCGTCGTTGCTTCGCGCGCACGCCTTGACGAGCGCGTTCCACAAATACTCATCTTCGTTGAAAGTATCTCCCTTGACGCGACCTTCCCAAGTTTGAATGCGTTTCATAAACTTTCTTGTGCGTTGTACGTCCCCATTCGTCGCGCACGCGTCAAGCGCGGCGAATAACATGCGCGTCGTCGCCGTACGTTTTGGGTGCCACTCCGTGCCCATGTCATCCTTCTTGCCAAACTTTGGCACGTCGTCTCGCGTCCACTTCCAAGAACCACGCATGATGATGTTCCCGCGTTTACCTAAACCAAACTTTCCATCTTTTGGTCCTCGTCCTTTTTCCCATTGATCTAAAAGCTCGAGCGCCTCGAGCAGACGGCCTTCGCGCGCGTAGCCGAGCATGAGCGTGCTGTACGCCGGCGCCCCGGCGCCGCACTCGTTGACGCCGTCGAGCTGCATCAACATCTTGTACGCCACGTCTAATTCTTTGCACTTTACGCACGCGCCGATGACAGCACCTATTGTGATCTTCCTTCCATTCGGCGTCGATGGTATCGATGACATTTCCAAAAGCTCAAACACATCCTCTAAACGTCGAGCGTCGCCGAGCTCTTTAATCTTGGACGTGAGCCGCCTGCCACCCAACGGGACCAACTTTGACCTCGACCCATCGCGAGCGGGCGCACCCCAACGCGTCGACGGTTTCACCGCTTTAAACGCACGATTGAGCTCCGCCATAGGCACCGCCGATGCCGACTCTGACGCGCGCCAACCGTCGTTTTTGTCATTTTCGTCATCCGCGTCCACGCTCTCCGTCGAGTCTAAATCCAACGTCCCGCCGACCGTGCTCAAGTGCCTCCACGACGACCGATCATCGCTCTTCCTCGCCACACCGCTCGTAACATCACGCTGTCGTCTACTGCTACTTCGCCCTCGATCATTCATGCTTTCCCACGCCCCGAGCGACGCTAAAGAATCATCTTCTTCTTCATCATCGTCTTCATCAAACGTGGGCTCTCTCGCGCGAGCTCCACCCCGCCCCGCCGCGTGCGCGCACACGCCTCGCGATCGACCGCGTCCTATCGACGCAAACCCTTCACACGGACCCCTCGCGCGCGCGCTCGTCCCGACCGACGCCCCGCGCGACGCGTACGACGCATCGGCAGTCGACGGTGCCAGCCCATCGCATCGCGCCGCCCGCGACATCCCATCGCATCTTGCGCGCCCCGCACCGCTCGCGCGCGCTCGCCCCGCGCGGCGACCGGGGCCGAACGCACCGGCGATGTGCGACGACGCTGAGGTCGTCGCCGCCGGTGACGCGCGCATCATCGATGCGGCGCTGTGCGGGCGAACGCGCGCGGTCGAGGCGTCTTATCCACGACCGCGCGCGGCGTGTGTGACCCTGTGGGTTTTATCGTTTGATACTATTAAGACACGCACAGTATGCAATCGAGAGGTGTCAGGGTTTAGAGATACATATTGTAAGGTGATTAAGAGTGCATATATGTTCACGAAATTGTGTTTTCAAACGCGCGTTCGAACGCGCGCTCGCGGCAGACCTCGCCGCCGCTGCGCCGCGCCGCCGACGACAGATGGACGCCGAAGACGACGCGAGATGGTGGGCCCGTCTCGTGCCCACGTGCGACGTCTCGCGCGAGTGCGCGCACGTCGATCGCGCGGCGCTGACGCGAGATGATGCGGGGAATCTCGTGACGCTCGCCAACGATGCGCCGCTGCGCGGACCCGAGATTAAGCTGCGGTTGAAGTCGTGCGTGCTCGGGAGGGTGGTGATGAATAAAGAGGGCACGGCGCGTGCGAAGAGTCAGCCCGCGGACGTGGCGTTGGATGTTCCCAGTGGTGCGTGGTGTTGAGATGTGGGTGCTGTTTTTTTTTGAAGACGCGGAGCTGTCGGGTGAAGACGTCGTCTTTCGATGCTGGCGTGCGTGCGTGTGCGCGCGAGTTTGTGTACTGACGCTTGCGTGTTTTTGATATTTGACGCCGATAAACGAACAGTGAGCGCGAAGCATGCGGTGATTACGTGTGAAGTGAAGGATGCGGAGGCGTCGCCGCCAGAGTTTGAAATGAAGGTTGTCGACGTCTCGAGAAACGGTTTAACGTTGAATGGGAGCAAGTTAACCAAGGATCAGTACTACGCGTTGAAGGACGGCGATGTGCTGACGTTGCCGTTTCATCTTGAGTATAGATTTGAGCTGAATCCGGAAGGTGTGCTTCCTCGGGCGACGCGCGTGCCCGTGGAGGACCACGTGACTCCGGCGCAGAAAAAGTCACGAATTTCTCCGGACGTGTCGCCTTATAGCAACGACAACAAGCGCATGCGAGAAAGCGGTGGAGAGAGTGCTGCGAGAGGTCTCAACGCCGTGAGTGAAGCTCTGAGTGTAGAAAACGATGAATTACGCAAGCGCGTGGCGGCGCTCGAAGAGGCTGCCGTCAAGGCGTCCACGCGCGCAGCGACGCTCGAAGCAGACATGGAGAAGCTCCGTGCGTCGGAAATGGAGGCACGTGAAGCTATGGAAGCGAAAACGGTCGCACCGAGCGAATCTGATGAATCTGTGAAGGCTGAACTTGAAGCCGCGATGAAGCGGGTGGAAGAGCACGCCGCGCGTGTCCAAGCGTTGGTGTCTGAGCTCGAGGAGGAGAAAACCGCCCGCGCGACCGACGCGGCGGCGTCGGCGACTGCCATGGAGACCATCGAGGCCAAGATTGAGAGCGACAAGCAAGTGCGCAAAGAAGAAGTCGAGGCTTTACAGACGCGTATCAAAGAAGCCGAGGAAAAGGCTGAAACGAGCGAGAAGGAGGTTGAGGCGATGCGAGAGCGCGTCGAACAAGCTAAAGTCAAGCTCACGACGGTCAACGCCTTGGAACAATCTCTCGAAAAGTCGAACGCGCGAATTGAGAAAATGACAAAAACGATCGAATTGCAGCAACAAATGTTGCGCAACGTGCGCACCAAATATGAAACCATCAAGGATGTTGTTGACCAACTGGGTGCCGAGTTTGTCGAGGCGCAACCAGACGCCACGACTGACGTTGATGCGGACGGGGATGCGGACATGAACGAAGCCGCAGAAGACAATAACGATAACGATAACCAAGGCAACGAAGGCCATGACAAAAAAGACGATGACAATGTCGACGATGACGACAAGAGTGATACAGAGCTAGAGGATGACGCCGACGATTTTCAAGTGGTGCACACTTCTCAGGGTGCAAAGAATGAATTCTCTGACAGCATTTTGGCCGACATGACGTTTCCACAAACCGAAACGCAGCGCGTAAGTGCCTTAGAAGAAGAAGACGGTGAAGACGAAGTGGTCAACGCCTCTCCGCTTCGTTCGATCGGGAACAGTCCTCGCGCTGATGGTGATAACACCACCGCCGACAAGAGGCGCGCGAGCGCATCGGCGGCGCGCGAAGCCGCATTCTCGCAAGAAGACGAATAAACGAGCTCAGCAATTTGAAATGATAACGTACATTACATCGATAATATCATCACGTTAATTCGTACAACATAAATGTCTTACATGCCTAGAACTACACACACGAGCCATGGGTTGAATTTGAGTAATTTTCGAGCGCGCTCACGCCGAAGAGACTGCAAAGCGCTGCACACTTGGAGGTACAATTGACGTCGTCGACCGCGAACGGAGAACGCCGAATAGGGTTGGCGTGACGCTTGATTGTGAGCCGAGGACGCGAACTGTGTTGACACGATTTTCGTCGTCATTGTCGTCGTTGGTGAACCTGTCGACGCGGCGTCCAGCGATGGACAACCCACGGTCCCAGCGCACTCGTCCGCGATCGACAGCCAAGTCACTCGCCGCGTTTGCAAACAACTCACAACCATTTACAAGGTTGACTTTAGCGCCGCCTGTCACGCACACGCCGTCGTTGGCGTTATCATGTACGACACACGCTGAGATGGTGACGTCGGAGTCGTGCTTCACCGGAGATGTTGAGTCAACGTCATGTTGCTCATCGACGCCGAGGAGAAAGGCTGAGAATTCTTCTTCAACATCACGATCCTCATCAATTTCATCTTCATGCGCATTGAAGTAATCTCGCGTCGTGTAACGCTGTGAAACGTCGATACCGTTGAACATGTTCCCTTGAATATCTGAGTGGCTGATGACGCCGCGTCCGCACATGGCAATGCCCACACTCGCGTTGTTCGCCACGATGGTATTGGTGATGTTCGCTGTCGACGATGCACCGACAGAAATCCCAGCTCCAATGTTATTGGCAATCAAATTGTCGTGAATCTGCCCGTGCGCCGAGTTGAATAACACAACGCCGTGTGCAAAGCCGTTGACGATTCGATTGTTTACAATGCGAACTTCTCCAGACAACGCCGTGACGGCAGCAAACAAGTGCGCAAACCCAGAGGGGTTCATTGCATCAAGTTCGTCTTCTGACGAACCTTCAGATGAGGACTCGTCCACTACCGAAGTCGCTGCAGTGATGCGACACGCCGTGAGTGAGCTCCCAGCGCCGCTCAAGAATGAACTCAAAACAGAGTGAATATTACTCGCGTGCACGTGAACAACACAGTCCGTCGAAGTTGCCGCGACGCCTTCACCTGCACTAATGATATCACAGCTATCCAGTCGCAATGTAGTGCCTTTGGATACATACACGCAAGCTTGATGCGTATCGCCGCTCAGCGTTCCTCTGGATGTGGCGCATTGTCGAAACAACGTAATATTCGTCACCAATGACGGCGACGCCCCACGTTTGACCTTGGTTTTCGTCTTTAACGCAGCTTTATTGTCGCTGACGATAATAATCTCTTCGCGCGCACCGCAGCCTACGAGCTCTACACCTGGTGGAATATTCACGCCGCCTTTATACGTCCCTGGCGACAACTCCACGATGTCGCCGGCGCGAGTAGTGTTCAACACTTTCTGTAAGACATCCGACGACATCGTGCCACCAACGCAATTCACGTGATGCACTCGACGCTCGGCAACTATTCCACGCGTGCTATATCGCGTCTTGAACGCTTCGCGCCACCCGCGCCCGCCGCGAAAAATATCTGGCCGCGTCGTCGCCGTCGCGCGAGACGACTCAAAAGGCAACTGCGCGCTTCTCGCCCACACCCGTCCCGGACGCCAACGCCATCGCTTTTCATACAACGTTTTCCACAATCCATCATCCTGCATCGTCATTGCTCGAAAACTCTTCGATGTTGACGCGAGCGCTTCCACGGTTCGAACATCCATAAAAGAGCACGCGTGCAGAACCACATCTCTCGGTAACGCACTCAACGACACCGAGCCGCCCATCGCGACATCATTGCACGCGACATTGTTTAATCCATCGCAAACACCACCGTGGGAACCACCGAGCGGCGGCGCTCCGTCTCGGCTTTCGTCTCGAACCGCGCCGACACCGCGCGAACGCTCCCCCGCGCGTTTTCTCTGCCTTCGATAATCCCGCCACCCGCTATGTTCACCGACTGGCGACCCTACTGGAGAATCATACGCCTTCTCAACGCCGTCGCGGCGCCCCCGCGCGCGCCTCGCGCGATGCGTCGGCGCCAAGGTCGTCGCGTGCCGTTTGGCTGCAACGGGTGCCGTTTCACCCACTTCTCCCTTTACGCGCGTCTCACGCGCCGCGCGCGCGGACCCTAAACCCATCTCTCTCGCACAAACGATTGGAAATAATGTCTTCCTTCATGTACGCGCGCGCGATCGATCGCGTGCGCGTCGCGTGCGTCGTCGTCGTCGTCTGCCGCGTCGTCGTCTGCCACGTCATTAACCGACACCATCCATCGATAGCTCGAGAACTCGATCGATATAAGTTATCGATAAAATTTTCAATCGAAAGCAGTCGACATCGATCGATCTTGGAGGACATACTCGATCACATGTCCGAACATCCGGATAGTGTGGCGGAACGTTCCGCGACGTTCGGCACACGCCGCCGACACCACCGGCGCGGACCACCCGCGACGCCGACACCACCGCGCGCACGCATTTCGTGTGTACGTTTCACCGCTCGCGAAGCACATCGGCGCCATGTGTGGGATCTTTGCGTACACAAACTACAACTGCCCGAAGACCCAGAAGGAGATCGTCACCAAGCTCTTGACTGGGCTCAAGCGCCTGGAATACCGCGGGTACGACTCCGCGGGGCTTGCGATTGAGGATGGTGAGTCGTACACAGAGTGTACGTCCAAGGTGTTTCGTGAGACGGGGAAGATTGCGAATTTAGAGGCACTTTTGGAGGCGAATGCTGGGAACATGCATCCGGATTTGGTGTTTGAGAGCCACTGCGGGGTGGCGCACACGCGTTGGGCCACGCACGGTCCTCCCGCGCCGAGGAACTCGCACCCGCATACGAGTGATAAAAATAACGAGTTTTTAGTGGTGCATAACGGAATCATCACCAATCATCAAGCGTTGAGAGAGACATTGATTCGGAAAGGGTACATGTTTGAGAGCGACACGGACACGGAGGTCATTCCGAAGTTGACAAAATATTTGTTTGATAAGTTTCATGATCAGATTACGTTTAGACAGCTCGTTATGGAGGTGTTGAGGCAATTACAAGGCGCGTATGCGTTGTTGTTTAAGTCTTCGCATTACCCTGGGGAATTGGTGGCGGCTAAGAGAGGTTCTCCGCTATTGCTTGGGATTTCGGAAGGACCGCATCCGGGCGAGCAACACGCGATTGTTACCTCGGAAGGGTTCACGCCGAGCACTAAGCGCGCTAAGCGCACGTCGATGGAGTTTTACTTCGCTTCGGACGCGAGCGCGATGGTGGAACACACCAAGCGGGTGTTACATTTGGAAGATGACGACGTGGCGCACATTCACAATGGTGGATACGGGATTTATCGCATGGAGCGTGTACATTGCGAGGGTGATGATTCACCAAGCTTGGCATACGGTCCAACGGTGCAATCTGCTGAAGTTGAGCGTACAATCGAAACGCTCACGATGGAGGTGGAGCAAATCATGAAGGGTAACTTTGACCACTTTATGCAAAAGGAAATTCACGAACAACCCGACGCGGTTGGCCAAACGATGCGCGGTCGCGTCGTGTTTGAAGACGACGGTAAGACTGTTCAGCGCGTCTTTTTAGGTGGTATGACCGATTATCTATCCACCATCCGTCGCTCGCGACGCATTATTTTGTGCGGATGCGGCACGAGCTACCACAGCGCCATTGCCGTGCGTCAGCTCATGGAGGAGCTCACCGAGTTACCGGTGACTTTAGAGCTCGCCTCGGACGTGCTTGATCGTCAGTGCCCGTTCTTCCGTGATGATTCTATAATTTTTATTTCTCAATCCGGTGAAACCGCGGACACGCTCCGCGCGATGGAGTACGCAAAGTCGAAGGGTGCGTTGTGTATTGGAATCGTCAACGTCGTCGGCTCTGCAATTTCTCGCGCGACAGATTGCGGGATTCACATCAACGCCGGTGCGGAAATCGGTGTGGCGTCGACAAAGGCGTACACGTGCCAAATCACCGCCATGGTTCTCTTAGCTTTGGCCCTCAGCGAAGACTCTCGCTCGCGTGCGGCGCGAAGATTGGACATTATGCGCGGCGTCGCGCTGTTGCCCGACCACATGCGTCGCGCTCTCGCGCTTGACGGTCAAATGCTCGAGCTCGCCCGCACGTTGGTCAACGAAAATTCGTTGTTGCTCTTTGGTCGCGGCTACAACTACGCCACCGCGCTCGAAGGCGCGTTAAAGGTCAAGGAAGTTGCATTGTTGCACTCTGAAGGCATTCTGGCGGGTGAAATGAAGCACGGCCCGTTGGCGCTCGTCGACGAAACGCTTCCCCTCGTCGTCGTCGCCACACGAGATTCGTCCTACGTCAAGCAAAAATCTGTCATCGAGCAACTTCGCGCGCGAGATGCGCGTCTTATTTTAATCGTCGGCGAAGACGATGACTCCCTCGATTGCTTCGCAGACAAGAATATGATCATCAAGGTGCCAGAAATCGTCGACTGCTTGCAACCGCTCGTGAACATCATTCCTTTGCAGCTGTTGAGCTATCACTTGACCGTCTTGCGTGGGCACAACGTCGACCAACCGAGAAACTTGGCAAAGTCCGTTACGGTGGAATAATCACTAGTTAGATAGAAAAAGAGGCGCGCGTTTGTAGTAGTTCAAAGCGACTCGACCAAACTTTGCTCGCGCGTAGTCACACCACCTCACACTCACACGCGCGCGACATCGCCGACATGGCTGGCTTTTGGCGGCCCGGGGCATCGGCCGCGGATGAATCATTAGCGCCAGCCAAAGGCACGCTACTGTCGGCGGCGGTCGACGCCGATGCGCTCGACCTCGAAGGCACGCTCGTGAGCTTCAATGCCAATCCGCGCGCATCTCTCGCCCACCAGCGCCGTACGCTGCCAATCGCCGCGCATCGAGACGAGATTATGTACTGCGTTGAGAATCATCAGACGCTCGTCGTGGTTGGGCACACGGGGTGCGGGAAGACGACGCAGATACCGCAGTACTTGCGGGACGGTGGATGGTGCGCTTCGACGAGCGTCGCGGTGACGCAACCCCGGCGTGTGGCTGCGCAAAGCGTCGCCCAGCGCGTCGCCGAAGAGGTTGGATGCGTGCTCGGTGACATTGTGGGATACGCCATTCGCTTTGAAGATGTGTGCACGGAGAAGACGGAGATTAAGTTTTGTACCGACGGCGCGTTGCTCCGTGAGCTCGCCGACGACCCGCTATTAACCAAATACTCCGTCGTCATGGTGGACGAAGCGCACGAGCGCACGTTGGCGACTGATATTTTACTCGGATTGCTGAAAAAGGTACAGCGCGTGCGGAGAGATTTGAGATTGATTGTGTCGAGCGCAACGATTCAGGCGGAGTCGTTTGCGAGCTTTTTTGATGCAAGCGGCGACGCGAATGATGCCGACCCGAAAGGCCCGTCGCGAAAGCCAGCAATAATGTCCGTCGAAGGACGCGCATACGGGGTTCTGATTCATTACTTGAGCGAACCTACGGGGGATTACGTGCAGAGTGCAATAGAAGCAGCGCTCGACGTGCATCACAACGAAGGACCAGGGGATGTCTTAATTTTCCTCACCGGCGAGGCAGAAATCGATCACGCGGTGAACGTTTTAGAGGAAGAGGCGCGAATGATGCGCGAAGACCGCTCTCGTTCACGCGATGCCTTAGATTTATCGATTTGTCCGTTGTATGCGGGTTTGAACCCCGCGGCGCAACTGGAGGCGTTTCGGCCGCCGAGACGAGGAACGCGCAAAATCGTCGTTGCTACAAATGTCGCCGAGACTTCAGTTACGATTGAAGGTATCGTATACGTTATTGATTGCTGCTTTGCCAAGCAAAAAGCGTACGACCCAGAGCGTGGGATGGAAAGTTTATTAGTAGCGCCTGCAAGCAAGGCGAGTACCAACCAACGCGCCGGTCGCGCTGGTCGCGTTCGTCCGGGCAAGTGTTTCAGATTATGCACTGAAGTTCACTACCGCGCGCTCGCGGACACCACCGCACCTGAAATCGTGCGCAGCGACTTGGCGGGTACGGTGTTGCAAATCAAAGCCATGGGTATTGACAACATTATGAATTTCGAGTGGGTGTCGCCGCCGCCGGCGGCGAATATGATTAAAGCTCTCGAACTTTTGTACGCTCTCCGAGCATTAGACGACGACGCTAAGCTCACGAGTCCACTTGGTGTGCATTTAGCTGAACTTCCACTCGAGCCGCAGCTGGGAAAGATGCTCCTCGTGAGTGGTGAGATGAAGTGCGCGCGAGAGGCGCTCACCGTCGCGGCGTACATGCAAGTGCAGTCGCTGTGGGTCACCCATCGTGGGCAAAAGAAACGTCTCGACAACATGCGCGCGCGCTTCGCCGTCGAAGAAGGTGACGCAGTGATGATTCTCAACATCCATGACGCGTACTGTGATGCGCGCAACAAGGCGAAATTTGCCAACGCAAACATGCTCAATCAGCGCGCGTTGTTGCGCGCCGGGGATGTTCGCGCGCAGCTTGACAAGCATTTACGACGAATTGGCATCACAACAACCTCGTCGTGCGGCGACGACACCGAACCTTTGCGCCAAGCCATCACTGCTGGCTTTTTTGCCAACGCTGCCGCACTCGCGCCCTACGGCGGCGGCCCAGACGGCTCGGTGTTCCACTCGTTGCGCTCCACGGAGACGCGCGCGAAAAAACGCGAACTCAGAATCCACCCCAGTTCCGCGCTTTTCCGCGCCCGTCCTCCGTGCGTCGTGTACTGCTCCGCCCAACGCACGGACAGAGAGTACATGCGTGACGTCACCGCCATCGATCCCTCGTGGTTACACCGTCTCGCCCCGCACTTTTACGCCGAAGTCAACGCCGCCGGTGCCGCGTTTTAAAACGCGCGCCGCCGGTAGGTACCACCCCGTGCGTCAACGCACGTACGCTCCACCATCATAGATAGATAGATAGATAGATAGATACCGGTAGATATAGCTCTCTAGCCAACACCACCGCAACCAATCACGCACACATACCGATCCATCGGTACATACATACACCAACCCGACCCGTCGCGAGCGCGGCGCGCAAACGCAATCCAAAACCAAACAAACCATCATCAATCAAAAATCAAAAAATCAAAAAATCAAACGCGCCTTCGCGCCGACGCTCGCCGACGTCATCACCGCCCTCGCTCTCGCGCGACCCCCACGTCGCCGCTCGCGGCGGCGCGGTGTGCGCTGCTCGGTTCCCCGCCTCGCGCGGTGCCCGGCGCTTTAACGCGCGTCTCGGCGCGCCTTCAGGCGCGTCGCGAACGCGGACCGCGACCTCGACGTGGACGCGCGATCGATGCGAGTGGTTTATATATCAGACGGTGCGCGCCAGACGCGCGACCGACGCGGCAACGCGTTCTACCCTCGCGGAAAAGTCGCATGCGAGTCACAAGCCGTCGCGACACGACCCGGTACTGGGCGGGTGCCTGGTTTTTGGGTGCTTTGTTTGGGGGTAGGTGTCATGGTGAAAGTTATGGGTATTTGTATGTGTATGTGATGATGAGTCAAAGCGATGGATGGATGGATTGGTGATTGTGATTGTGACGACGACGACGACGTGAGTGTGCGACGCTGGTGCGCGTGAGGTGAGGTGTGTGTGTTTTAGTGGTGGTGCTCGCGTGAGCGGTGGGCGTGGTGTTTGGACGCCGAGACCGAGCGAGAGAACGGCGAAAGATTACTTGAAGTTGAGTGGATTGACATTCGATTCGCGCGAGGAATATATATATATATATATATATGTCGTGGCGCGCGGTGAAACGCGGTGGGACGATTGCGACGCCGGCGGTGGGTGCGTCGTTGTCGTTGTCGTCGTCGTCGGTGTCGTCTGCGGGTGTGGATGGTGGCGCGGGGTGTTGTCGTCCCGAGGCGAGCGGGACGACGTCGGCGTCGGCGGCGCGCGGATGTCGGGCTCCGGCGATTGATGCGCGCGAGATCGATGCGCCGCACGTCGAGGCGTTAGTGGCGTCAAAACGCGGGCGGTGGCTAGCGCTTGAACGCGGTGCGCTTGATGGTTGGGCGCGCGCGGTGGGTGAGGTTGAGCGCGAGGAGGAGCGGTACGAGGACGCGCGCGACGCGACGGTTGCGCCCGTCGCGTACGTAGAAGACAATGACATCGTCGATGCGCGGAGAGAGGGTATGGATGATGATGCCGCGTCGTCGTCATCGAGTGGTGACGGCGACACCGTCATCGCAGTGGACGCGTCCCGAGGCGTGACGATGAGGTCGGCGACGGCGACGGCGTCGTCCTCGGCGTCGTTTTGCGACGACGGTTCGTTGATGCAACTCTTTGATCCGGGCGTGCGCGAGACGAAACCCCTTCCGGGATCGCTTGCGATGCCGAAAACCCCGAGCAGCGCCACGCCGTCGCGCGATAGTGGGCGCCTGCCCGCGGTGAGCGTCAGTGCGGCGGTGCGAGAGGCGTCTACGATGCGATTTACGTTGGAGCTCGTCAACGTGCAATTTGAAGTCGGCGCGCTGGAAACCGTTGAAGGGTGCATGGCGTTGTACGATTTGCAAAGTCGCGTGAAATTGAGCGAAAACTTTTACTTTTCTTGGCCAAACGCCAAGCAAAGCGCTATAGCGGCATTTACCATACCAGGCGATGCGATGTCGTCGAATATCCGCTTGGTCGTGCACCTTACGCATCTCGCCGCCGACGAAGGCGGCATCGAGGACAAAGTGTACACGTACAAAGATGTTCGCAAAGCAAAAGTGCACGCCGAAAAGGAACGACAGCGCGTGCTCGGCATGGAGGCTTTGCGACAACACGAAGATGCGAAAAACCAGCGCGCCCACGCATCGAGACCGTCGACGTCGTCGATGCATTCATCGGCGGACGAGCAGCGCTCGGATGAGATTGTCCATCCAAACGTCGGCAAGCGTCGAGTTGCGCTCGCATGGGCCGTGTTACCAATTTTCGATTCGCGTGCGGGCGCCTCACCAGATTTGTCTTCGTTGTTGAGCGAAATTAAGTGCGAGGAGATGTATCGCGTGAAGGAGGCGTACACAGAGCACTCGCTCATCGACGCGGCGATGTCTTTTGGCGCGAGTGGTCACACGTTAAAGTCGCACAAACCCATTCGGTGCAAAATGTTGTGCGTGCTGAATCCGTTGCGCATTCCCGCGCCGAACACCGCCGAGGCGAATGGATTTACCTTTCCTGACGGTCTCGTCCACGTGCGCGACTTGACGTCATTTTGTCCGCGCACGTCCAACGGCGAACTCGATTGGGAATCCGCGTGGGGCGGCGCCGTGGACGACGGATTGGCGCGCGACTTGTACGTTTACGTCAATGTCGTCGACATTGGTAAACGACAAGATCTTCGCGTGCGCTTGCGTCTGCGTGATGACGATTTAGACATTGATGGACAGGGATTATTAGCGTTCCCATCGCCTTGTGGCCATGGGATGTGTCGCGAGAGTTGGACGACGTTGAGTCGACTACGGTCAAAAGGAGGCGCGTTTTACCACGAGGCGCGCGTGAAGCTTCCGGTGCGGTTGAATCCATCGCATCATTTAGTGCTGAGCATCTTTGGTGCGCAGAGCGCGTCGACTGGGCTGTTTGGTTCTGGTCCGGGCGAAGAGGAATTACTCGGGCACTCGGTGATTAATTTGTGCACACATGCGGAGACGTTGGCGGGGAACATTGCGAGCGCGATGACGCCGACGGGTTCAGATATCAGCCTCGTTGCAGTGCGCGAATTGTTGCCAAAGTACTTGCAGTCGAATGTGCGCACGCACATGCCGTATTGGGAGGAGCGTAAGGAGTGCGTGCACGTTCGTCTTCGATTGGCGTCGACGATGCATACGGGTGACGTGCACATCGGCGCGTTATTTGCGGCGTCGGCGGCGTGGTGCGCGGCGCAGACGCCTGAATCCGAGGATAAGCTGCGCATCGCGGTGAGCGAGCTGTCGCTCGCGAGCGAGCGCGCGTTGCTCCAGCACTTGCCTGCGATTTTGAATTTGCTCTTCAGCCTCACCCTTCGCGTCTCTGAAACCGAAAACGACGCAGATCAAAGAGATGAGCAAAGCTCGCGCCTTAGTCGAATGTCGATCGACGACGACGCCGTGTCGTTGGCGTCTGCGGGATTAAGCGACGATTTCGGTGGTAGCGTTGATTTGAGCAACGTCAACGCGTTGAACGTTAACATCAATAGACCATCATCGATGATGTCAATCATGTCCAAGAATGAGCGAGTAGATGAAACGCATGACATTGCTACATTAGCATTTCACACCATCGTCCGCGTCGTCGCCGCCATTCAGCGCGTCGATCCTGGGCCAAAGCCAGAAAGCCACGGCGCGATGAGTCATAGCCCGCCGCTCGAGGCGTATGTTACCTTGGCATTTGGAGCGCTGGAGAAATCATCTAGCACGCACTTGAACACTTTACAGACGATTGCAACGTCTTCTCATGCGGCAGTTCCCGTGCACACAATTCTCGCCACGCGCTATTCCGCAGTGCTGGCGAGATCAACGCGCGAATCTTATGTTCCATACGAAGAAGCGTTATCCATGTCGTGGTTTTTTCTAGGCGTAATTTTCCGCGCCCTAGCATTGGAGCGCGCACAATCGCCGAGCGATAGCGTTTCCATGGAATTCGATGAGGCACCGCTACGACACGTCGTAGACACGTTGTCAAATGAAGTAAAGACGCGTGGCGAGCGGTCGACGCCGTCATTTGCAGAACTCGAACAAGCGCGAAACTTGAATTGCGGATTGGCTGCGTTTTTGGCGATGATGTTTACTATACCTGGAATGAAGAAGGCGGTGACTGGGATATCCGCCCCCTCGGCAGCGGCGAGCAACAAATCAAAAAGCTCCGCCGGTCGCGCCGGGCCGTTGGCGCCGCTCGCGACGACGCTCGCGGCGATGCATATTGCATCGCTTGGTGAAGGTAACTCTGTGCACACGGCGTTGTTTCGTGAATTCTTAGACACGCTATGCGCATCTCCGGTGTATCTCGACATTATCACCGCCTCGGCGGTAAATGAAGGGAAAAATGGATGGACAAATCTCGAGACCACGAAATTTGGCCCGGGCGATGTGCTCGTGAGTGCCATTACCGAAAGCATTCGATTGAATTTGATCACCGTGAGCGGCGCACACGCCGACTCGAGCAACGCGCGCGCGGCGTGTGCGGCGCGTATCGTCGCCGCATCGTTGGCGAGGCACGCTTGGGATGTTGCGTGGCAATCGATTGGCGCGCGACGTTCAGTGGCCGCCGCATACGCGCCGCTCTTGCGTATGCTTGTGTCCCAGTATAACACCATCGCGTCGCTTCCGCTCTCAGCGAGGCGCGACGCATTGGTGAGCATATTGACGTTATCTCGCGATTCAGATTCCAACAAGCTCTGGACGTGGCTCAGCGAAGACGCGATTCGTATGAAGTGCTTCGTGAGCGCGCTGTCCATGGCGGCGAGAGATTTCGCGTACGAGCGAGACGAAACCAACGCGTGGAGTCCATCTGGGCCGCAGTCGTCTGCGAAAATGTCATCGGCAGAAGCAGGACACGACAAGCGCGTGGACGCGGGACATTTAAATACGTGCGTGTATACGATTATCATACGGCTCATTCGAGAGTGGCATACTAGAGTGAAATCGAATTGGGGCGTGATGCGGTATGCCGCTCGAGCGATTGGCATGCGTCAACAGGATGATCCCAATGCGACGGTGGTTATCGCGTCACCGAGAACGAGCCCGAAATCATCTCAAGGCACGCTATCGTTTGAAGATGCCGCAGAGAGTGACGGAAATGCCGACGACGATGGTGACGAGATCAAGGAGGTAAGTTTTAACGCTTTGGAGGGTGTCCTCGGGGTTATGCTTACGATTTTGTCTCGACCGCAAAGTGCGTCGGCGTGGGAAGCTTCGGCGCCAATTCTCAACGCGCTGCTTCGCGAGCATAGAAAAGTACTCATGGCATCCTTGCACGCGCGCGACAAGAATGCTCCCATTGAAGCATTTCCTCCCGCGATAGCCGCAGCACCAGGTATTACTCCGTATGCATTTTTGCAAGGTGCGGCAACGGCGGTGTTCAAAGCCGCAGCGCGACCGTCTCCCGTATGTGAGCTCGCCGTGGCGAGCTTGCGAACGATGCTCGAAGCGGCCGTAGACATCTTTGGCACGAGCGAGAAACTCTGTCCGACGTTGATTTATGCCCTCCATGCGGCATCTTTCCCGCTTACATCTACCGCATGTGGTGAAAGTTTGTCCCGGTCGTTGCGAGCGCTCAAACTCGGCACCGAGGTGAGCCCGAGTGGATGGAACAATTCTGTCAAGGATACACTCGCCGCGCTGGAGGACGCCGAGCGGTGCATCCGAGCGCTCGCGAACGCAGTGATGCATCCTAGTAGCAAGACAGATACTCCGCGTGCGGTGGAGCTCGAATGTGCCTTGGCGTCGGCGTTGAAAGCGTCACCCGCGGCGCAAGTCAAAGTTTTACGCTCGCTGTCAAACAGATTGGCCAATGAAGAAAACTGGGTCGAGGCGGCTGAGGCGTCGACAGCGGCGGCGATTGTCACCATGCAAGCGTTCTCTGTCGCGGCACCGCATCAATGCGTATGGGTTACGCATGACGTCGAAGATTTGCGAGATTCCTTCTTCGCATTGACTACAAAAGTCGCGCCGTTGCCATCCGTGGCGGGTATTCGATGCGGCACCGAGGAGATTGGTGAAGCGCAAATTCTCGCGCATTTATCTCGCGCGGTGGAGTTTTTCACAAAAGGAGGTCACCTCGAGGCAGCGCTTCGCGTCATTGACGCTGCGCAAATCGCATGGGAGTCTCACAGAGAGTTTGGAGCGCTGAGTGAATCACACGCGATGATGTCCGAGTTGTTTCGTCGCCTGCACGCGACGTCAAATGTCGGCGATGCAAAACAGTACAAGTGGGACATGGAGGGTAAACCACCTCCAGATCCCGCAACATTTTGGCGCATTCGTTTAATTGGCGATGCTTGGGGTGAAAAAAACGGCGCTGAGTGGATTTACCGAGAATCGCTCGACCGAACGCTCGGCGACATGAATCGAAAGCTTGTCAAGGAATTCTCAAACTATGTGCCGAGCGGCACTCTAATCAAGGCGTTGTTGACGAATGTCGAACCCGTCATCGACGAGGGTTGCGCTGGTTTGCAAATTATGGCTGTACAACGTGACGTGCATTCATTCGAGCAATCGGATGTCGGTGGCGGCGTTGGGGGCACGGGATTTTCGCAATGCAGAGTATTCACGTTTGACACGCCCGTGCTGTTCACGGAGAGCGGCGAGGTGAGCCAACAACACGGCCCAATCGTCGCGCCTCTTCGGTATCAAGGCAGACGACGCACCACCATCACCGTCAATGGTGCATTCCCTGGACTCGTCCCTCGCCTCTCCATTGCGGATACCAAGGTTGAAGAGATGAACCCGTGTCAGAGTGCAATCCAAATGCTCGACGAGCAAACGACGACGCTTCTCGCGGCGGCAAACGCTCGCGCGCCGCAAGCCGAGTTACTCCAGCGTCTACTTCAAGGCTCGCTCGCCGCGGGCGTCAACGGTGGTGTGCCGTCGCTGATTCAATCTTTCTTCAGTGTAGAAGTTCCAGCGACAGTTACGGCTGCAGGCGCACCATTTCTCACGCCGGCTCGAGCGGTGGAGCGCGCTCCCGAAACGCCAAGCTCTCGAGCGTCTACACCAGCCATCATGCATAGGAGAGTTCTGAGCGAAAACGTCGTTCCCATTGGTGCGGGTATCCCCCTGGACACCCCACCGTCTGCATCGTACCCATCACCATCGCCAAATTTCAGAGCACCGCCACCGAGTCCGGCGTCGGTGGCTTCATTGCCCACGCCGCTCGCGCCCACGCCAATGTCCGCGACGACGTTGTCGCCGAGTACTCCGGCGCCACCGCTGTCACGCTCGGACCGCTTGGGATTACTCAAAGCGTTATGGAAACTTCATAAGACTTGCAAAGTAGTTGTTGACGTCCATAGCACGCTGGATCAACCAGCACATCTGCAACAGCTTTTCGACGGCGCGATTGAAGATTTGCGCGCGAGCATTCAAAGCGTCGAAGGCGAAATCAGCGGAGAGGCTGATTAAACGAGCATGAAACATGTAATATCAGTACAAACAAATCAAACAAACGCGATATACATCATTATTACAATTTTACATACGATTCATATCATTATTGAAACACAAAGTTCCAGTTTTCGGCGTCGCTTTCGGCGTCGCTTTCGGCGAGATTGGCGTCAGGCACCAGTGCAGACCTCACGATGCGAGGCGACTCAGCGCGAAGCAATCCAACCAAATCTTCTTCGGGCATTTTAAAATCATCAAATGTCACTTGTCGACGTATGTTACCGTCGTCTTGAGAGAGCTTGAATCGCTTTGTGTGCGAATCCAACGTCGTTTGCTTCCAGCTCGGTGACGCTGAGAATTGAGGCGTCTTCGCCGTTGGCGAAACAATATTACTGCGGACTTGCTTGCTCGGTGTTCGTGGAGAACCACCACCACGCTCGATGAAATAGTTCAATTGCATGTCGCGACCGATACATCGCTCAAAGATGATGCACGCCATTAAGCAGAGCGGTAACGTGCCCGTCGGCGCGCTCGAACAATGGATGCGGGCGTGAAATATGGCGTCGTCGTATTTTCCAGTCGCCGAAACATCGGTATTGAAATCAACTTCCTTGACTGGTAAACGACCAACGAATAACAAGCAATCATCATGCTCGGAGCCGACGAAAAGAGTTCCAGGGTATTTCGATGGCAAGTGGTTGTGTGACATTCTGTTGTCTCGAGCGTCTTTGAAGAAGATTTTGACATCAATGTTCCATGAGCTCACACCAACACATTCGTGCGACATCTCAATGCGTAAAGCAGAGGGCAAATCTTTAACATCACTCTGCAAATTGTTACCAAATGGAAAGTCTTTGCCGAGCACCATCTCAATACGGCGAGGATCAGCTCGTTCAACGTCGCTCAACGTAGAAATTTTGGAATCCAAAAGCTTACCGATCGTCTTTTTTCCGCGAGCGTGTTTCAATTGAGAGATATGAATCTTCGAATCTGGCCACATGTGCACGCCTTGGTCCAACGACTTTGCGAGCGCGAACGCATTCGTGGCTGCAGAAAATGTCGCAGTAGATTGAAAATACTCTGACGCGGCTTTCAAGATGCGAACGCCAATGTGAAACACCTTTTCGCCTTCAATGCGCATCGATGGAAGAATAGTCAATTTGGGTTCCAACACATCAGTCAACATGTACTGCGCTACGAGATACAACTTTTCACTCGATGTGCGGATAACTTTCGATACAGTGAGCTTCTTTGTTTTTCCAGTAGCTTCGCGTAATGGGTAACGAATCAAGCCAGATTCACCGTCCAAGTTCAATGTCTTTAAGCTTTTCCGCTCATCTCGTCGAAGTTTGATCCCTTTGAGCTCGTTACTCGAGCACACCATCATGAGTAAATCACTGAACTGCGGCGTCTTGATCGCTCGCATGATTCCTTTCATGGTTTCGAACCGCAAATATCGAAGAGACATGATATCACCAGCGCGTCGTGGAAGAAGTGCGTCGTTTTCATTCAACGCGCACATTCCCGCTGATGTAAGCGCATCAAGCGTCGTGTCGACGATGCGTTTCACAGCAGCGTCAATCGTTTCGTTCGGCTTGAGTCCGTACCTTTTCGGATCGGCCCACATGCGGATAAAGTAAAATGTGCTCTTCAACCATTCGTGGGCGTCGGCTTTTGAATTCACTGTACGACAACTTATTTCAGCGTTCAAATACTCTGGCAACTCGGCACCAAGGCTGGACTCGAGAGGTGATTTGCCGTGTACTAACCCTTCATATCGTTGACGAAGAGAATTCTTGGTCATCACAACCGCCACGCCTTCGCTGTCAAATTGAGGTCGACCTGCTCGACCGATCATTTGAACGAGACTGTCCATGCTAATTTCCTTATAAGATCCATTGCCATCGTAAACATCGGTGCCACAAATAACGCACAAGTATGCCGGAAGATTGACACCAATAGCCAACGTGCTGGTGCTGCATAATACTGTAATGATGCGATCATGAAACAAACTTTCAACGAGCTCTCGATCCTCCTTTTCAAGCCCGGCGTGATGAAACGCGCACCCACCCAAAATGCACTCTGCGAGACTCTTGTTCTTCGCACGATTCGACGCTTCGCGAAGAGTCATCGCATGCCTTTGATCAACAAAAATTTTTCCATTCACGTTGGACTGCGCGACAAGAGCTTTAGTGACCTGCAACGTGTTGTCCCGGGACGCGCAAAACACTAACGTTTGTTTTCCACAATAAAAGTCAACGACAACTCCATACACGTGATCTTTCAAAAACTTGTTAAACATAAAGTCATTAGATCCATCTCGGAACGTTCGAACATATGTTTGTAGTTTCACCGGGCGGAATTCTTCGCCAAAGATCCACAATCCCGCGCGACTGCACCCGAGCCAGTCGGCGATGTTCTTTGTATTCGGAATCGTCGCGCTCACCGCACCGAAGCGCACACTACGAAGATACGAGTTTGCAAGCAAGGAAGACTTACTCAACAACTTTAATCGACTCACGATGGCTTCCAAGCACCCTCCTCGACTATCCCCGATCAAATGTACTTCGTCGATGAGCACACAGCAGACGTCCGCGAAGAATGACATCCCTCCGCGATTCGCATCCAATCGCGTCACCCGATCAAACTTCTCCGGCGTAGCCAAGATGATATCCACATTTTCCATTTCTCGCCAGATGTCCGCACCATAATCCCGATCCCCCGTGAGCTCGGCAAACGTCAATCCAATACGTCCCAATCGATGACTCCAATCGCGGAATTTCTCGCTCACGAGCGATCGAAGCGGTGCGAGATAAATCACCTTTCTCCGTCCCGTATTCGATCGCGCCGCGACCGATATCGCGTGCTTCCCACGCAACGCGTGCAAAATAGCCAATTCAAACAGCACCGTCTTGCCCGATCCCGTGGGTGCACCTGTACGTACAACAGAAAATACCCATCGCGTCAGTCGGCGTCCTCATCGTCGCGCATCACTTCACGTACTCGTCACGAACGATTCATTCGTATTCACCACGAAATCAAGCATCTCACTCTGAATAGAATTAAAATACCTACACCCGCGCGCAACGTACAACGTTGTCAGTCGATCGCATACACGCGTTACCATTGTCGCGCGCGTCGCCTCACATCATCCGAGACGCACTTAAACTCAAATACACATCGCACGTCACGCGGCTCGATATCGTCCACACTGCGTAACGCGCTCTTTCGTTGAATAGCATACATGTCGTCTGTGTGCCCGCGCGCGTGCGCGTCGTCGATGCGACGCGCGCGGACGCACGCGCGACGATAAATGACGTCGTTCGTGGTCGGCGCGCGGTGCCCAGTTTGCACACTGTACCCTATACCCTAAAACGGACGAACATTTTAGGGCTTTTGTGGCGTGACGCGGCACGGCCCACGCCTCGCGTCACTCGCGCGCGGCGTTCGACGCCCAGCCCATGTCGCGCCCGAAAGCCCACGCGCCGCCGGCGGCGCCGCCACCGCCACCGTCGCCGTCGTCGTCCACGCGCGAACCCGTTCGCGCCGACACGACGTCGCCGCGCACCGCCGCATCGACGTCGGGCAACGGTGGGAAAGATTTCGAGTACAAGATCGCCCTCGGGAGCTCTGGGTGGTTGTTTGTGTATTACATTGGGGTCGTGAAGGCTATGCGGGAACGCGGGTTACATGAGTACGTCGTCGTCGTCGTCGTCGTCGCGTCGTTCGCGCGCGCGCGCGTGTGTACCTGTGCGTGCTTTGCCGCGCGGTTTGAATATTCGAGACTGACGGGTGAACGTTCGCGCGCACGCACGTGTAGGCGAGTGAAAGTGTATGGGACGAGCGGAGGCGCGCTTAGTGGAGCATTGTTGTTTATGGATTGTGACTTGGACGCGTTGGTGCAGTATGTGTACATTTGCGCTGCGCGCGCGCGGCGTTCGGTGTGGGGGGCGTTTCAGCTTCGAAGTTATTGTCGAGGCGCGATGACAGAGTTTTGCGATCCAGAAGCGCACAAGCTCGTCGAAGGGCGGTTTGAGGTGTCAATAACGCGAATATTTCCGACGTGGAAGAATTTGAGAATCAGACGGTTCCCGAGTTACGACTTTTTCATCCAAGCGTTGCTGTGTTCGTCGTGCATTGTTCCGCTCTGCGGGTTACCGTTGTGGCTGAAAGGGTTTGGGTTGTGTCTTGATGGTGCGCTCACGGACATGCAAGTGTGGAAAGGGTTTCCTAAAAAGGGCACGTTCAGCAAGTTGCATTGCAAAGAGGACAATCCAAACATTGTCGTCGTTAATCCATTTTATTCCTCCCGCGCTGACATCAAGCCGAACAAGTATATTCCAATTTGGTGGTGCTTGTATCCACCAGAGCCGTACAAGCTCAAGCAACTTTTCGACATGGGATACGAAGATGCGCATAAATGGTTTGACAGAGACGCTGGATTGAGTCCCAGTAAGAGGCGGCAAAGTGCAGCAGTCGCCGAAGGGAAAGAAGTTGCCGATGTGTCAGATGTGACCGACGAAGCAACGGAAGAGTTGCGCGTTACCCCGCGCACGTACAGCGGCTGGGCCACTGAGTGTCAGCAGTGGGCGAGTCAAAGCGCTGAAACTGCGGCGTTGCGCACGGCTGCGGCTGCAGAATCGGCCCGTCGCGCAGCAGCAAGACACGCTGAAGAGTTTGGCTCCTTCATGAAGCACGAGGCGGAGATGATTTCAAAGATGCGTTTTCGCGCGTCAGAAGTTGCGGCAAGTGCGAAAAAAACCATCGCCGAATTGAAAGAGCAAAAAAAGGATGAAGAATCGACAACGTTTGCATCGAGAGCCGATGCCGCCGCACACGCTACTCTCGATGCTTTCGTGGTCGTCGGCAAAGGCTCCATCGTGCCGTTTCGATTAATTCTCAAAGTTGCCTCGTGCTTGCTCGTTTACCTCGAATTGTTGATTCAAGCATCCTTGGCGTTTGCTGGCGCCACGGTAGCGTGCATATTTCCAGGCAAGGTTGGTAAACAAGGCGATGAGTTGTGGGAGCGATGCAAGTCGTTTTCAGAGCCACTTCCTCGGGTGTTACTCCAAGCGGTGCCTGGCATTAAAGTTGAGGCAAAGATCAATGAACGCACGGCAAAGTCACTCGGCGAGTTGAGTGCGTTCTACCGTCTACTATGCTACTTGATTCACATGGAGGAACGCGAGTGGAATGTCGTGCAAAAGGTGTAAGACACACGCACACAGTTAGCGAGAATTTAGTGACTACGCAAGCTTTTCAGAAATGCAAAGTTTTGCTTGTTTTGTATAAGAAATCTTTTTAATTAAAAAAAAGGCATGCTTGCTTTGTCTCTCTACCACCACGCCGCTTCGCCATCCGTACCCGCGACGCGAATACCATCCTTGCCCGCGACGATGACTTGGTAAGACATGCCGACGAACAAACCGTGGTCAACGACACCGACGGTGTTCTTCAATTGGCTCGCCGCCGCGACCGGATCCGCAATCGGGGTCTTGAAGTGCAAGTCAACAATGTAGTTGCCGTTATCCGTCACAGCGATGTTGTCACCGTCATTCTTGTTGTTGCTCGACGAGCCCATGCGCAAGACGGCTTCGCATCCGGCGAGCGCCGGAAGCTTGGCAATGGTGCGCAAAGTGTGCATGTGGCAGAACGGAGTAATCTCAACCGGCAAAGGGAAGCCCGGGCCAAGGCCCTTGCACAACTTGGATTCATCAACAATGACGATGAACTTCTTCGCCATCACTTCAACCATCTTTTCGCGGAGCAAAGCGCCACCGCCACCCTTCACCAACGCGAGCGCCGGGTCGACTTCATCCGCGCCATCAATCGCGACGTCAAGTTCAGACTTCTCGTTCAACGTGCACAACGGAATGTTCAAAGATTCCGCTTGTTCGCGCGTACGTTCGGACGTCGGGATGCAAATGACGTCTTTGAGCTCGCCGCTCGCCAACTTTTGCCCCACGCGCTCCACGGCGAAATACGCCGTCGATCCCGTACCGAGACCGACAACCATCCCACTGCGCACGTGATCATCCACGGACTTGTATCCAACGAGTTTCTTCAATTCATCTTGCGACGCCATGGCGCGCGTGAGCGTGGTCGATCGAACGCTCGTCGATCGAACAGTGGTGCGCGTCAACTGCGCGCGGGATGGCGTACGGGAGCTCAAGTGCGCGGCGTTCGCGGCGGTGTGTGCGAGCATGGACGGTTGTTTCGGCGCACTTCGTCGGCGTCTGAGGCGTCGAGCGACGTTCTGTCGCACGGCGCGCGGCAGGGCGCCGATGGATAGGGCTCTTTGATGACGCGGCAGCACCGATTTTAGCGCTCTACGTATTCTAAGACATATATGACTAACCGAATGTCCGAACTTTAACACAGCGTACTCGACGGACGTACTGTAGAATTACTAGACTTATCAACGTCGTCAAAAATTAGAACCTGGCGTTCTGGACATGTGCAGGCGTTCGCGCGCACGTCGACGCGAGTCATCGACGCGCGCGTCGGCGATGGCGCCGAAACACATCGGAGACGATGCGCGCCCATCGTCGTGCGTCGGTGCGCGCGTGGAGCGCGGCGACGAGGGCGCAGCTGCGACGACCACGGCGACGATGACGAAAGTTGCACTTATACTAGGTGTTACGGGACAGACGGGGAGTTACTTGACCGATTTGCTCCTCTCCAAGGGCTACATCGTGCACGGCTTGACGCATAGCACGTGGCAAAATTATCCGGAGCGTCTGCAGCATATTATGTGCGAGAGTTCGCCGTTTCGGTCGCGTTTTGTGCTTCATCAAGGAGACATTTTGGAATTTGAGACGCTCGTGCGCATTCTTCACGATGTGAAACCGTGTGAGATTTATAATCTAGCCGCGCAGTCGAGCGTGCACTTATCGTTTCAACAGCCGTTGTCCACGGTTAAATCGGTCGGGTTGGGGGTGTTTAACGTGATTGAAGCGATTCGGACGGTTAATCCAACAATCAAGCTCTTTCAAGCGTCTTCGTCTGAAATATTTGGCAAAACGACCGTCTTTCCGCAGCGAGAAACGACTCCGCCCTATCCGTGTTCTCCGTATGCGAATGCCAAACTCATGGCGCACCAAGCGGTGATTATGCATCGAGAAGCGTACGGATTGTACGCGGTTTCTGGTATTTTGTACAATCACGAATCGAGCAGACGTGGCGCAAATTTTGTGACGCAAAAGATTGTCACCGCTGCTGTTCGCATCAAGCACGGTCTGCAACAACAAGTCGAGCTTGGAAACTTAAACTCCCGCCGCGACTGGGGACACGCGCAAGATTTCGTGGTTTGCATGTGGAAAATGCTCCAGCTCGATGAACCAGAAGATTTCATCGTCGCGACGGGTAAGACGCACACCGTGCGGCAATTCGTGAAGTTTGCATTCAAGGCTGTAGGTATAGATGTCAAGTTTCAAAACTCTGGCACGGAAGAGATTGGTATTAATAAAGCCACGGGTGAAGTCATCGTCAAAGTTGATCCAAAATATTTCAGACCGGATGAGCCGATACAAACCGTCGGCGACTCGAGCAAGGCTTTTGAGCTCCTCCAATGGCAACCCGAAATCGATCTAGCGCAACTCATAGAAGAAATGGTCACCGCGTGCGAATGGCGTTTGATTCATGGCGACAAACGAACTTCCACGCGCATCCGCGGCTTCGCGGGTTGATTTCATGTACGCGTACGGCTTGTATTTCACGCTTGTATTTCACGTCGCGTCGCGGCGCGTAAACGCCGAAGAGCGCTTCTTTGAATATTAAAATCGCATTGTATGCATTGTACGCTCGACGCCAGCTCCACAACTCGCACCCGCCCGATATCATTCAATATCATTCAATAGTTCCGCATTACAAAAAAACAGTTCCGGCACGTCACGTCGTCAGACACCGACGCTTCGGCGTCGATGGCCACCGACGTCGACGCCGACGCCGATGCCACCGACGCCGAGGACGCCGTGGCCGTCATCGACGTCCCGCTCCCGCCTTGGTGCGCGTTTCTCGTCGAGCTCACGGCGGCGCTCACGCCCGAGACGACGACGGTGCGCGCGCACAGCTGGCGCGAAACGGACATTGTCGGCGGCCTCGTGCGTCGCATCGCGCGCGCGCACGGCACACCCGTCGGGCGCGTATTCACCGCCGTCAATGAGTGTGGATTAACCGCGCTCGTGGGCGAGGCGTTGGCGTCGTCGAGCGAGAATGACGCTGAAGACGCAGACGCCGGCGCGGAGCGCGAGCGCAAACGCCGTGAGTGCGCGTTCGCCGTGACCACGCTCGAGCGCGACGTTAACTTGGGCGCGAGCGATGGGCGCAATACGAAGGTTGTCGTGCTCGTTACCGTGCCCGAAGAGTTGCATCCGCGAGGGGTGCTGGAGGATTTGAGCAGGAATGAAGCGTTGCGCGCCATAAAAATTGGATTTTTAAAGTTGGCCAACGACACAGACTTTGTCAAAGATGTGCGCGGGGCGAGGACGGCGGCGCACGTGCTGGCGGGATACGAAAGCGCGTGTGCGGTGCTCAAGGGCGAGCACGTGCGTCGAGCGACGATTGAGGCTGAAATTGCATCGAAACGCGGGGCGGAATTTACGGGGACGTTTGCCGGAGGCATCGCGGGCGACGTCAAGCGACGATGGGTGCACTATAAGAACGATTGGACCGACGCCTTCGAGGCGCCGGTGAAGTGCTTGAGTGCGACGCTGTACATGTATTTCGCCTGCCTCGGGCCCGCGATTGCGTTTGGAGGATTGGCGTACAATCAAACGAACGCCAGCGTCGGCGCGATGGAGTACTTGTGCAGTCAGGCGCTCAGCGGCATCGCGTGGGCGGTGTTCGCCGGACAGCCAGAGATTGTTCTCCGCCCGGCTGGGCCGCAAACGGTATTTCTGATTGAGCTATTTAAACGATGTGACTCGTGGAATATCGATTTCTTACCCACGTTTGCGTGGGTTGGCGTGTGGACCAGTATATTTATGATGATGATCGCCGTGTCAGACGCGTGCGCGTACGTCGCCACTCGATGCACGAAATTTACGCAGGATATTTTCAGTCTCTTTGTGTGCGCCATTTTCATTTTTGAAGGATTGAAACATTTATTCGAGTATCTAGGTGACGATACGTATTCCACTGCGACGGCGCTTTTCAGCTTAATGTTAGGATTGATGACGTTGCAACTCGGATTATGGGCGGTGCAACTGCGGAGCTCGCCGTACATGAATGCGACGATTCGCGAAGTCACCGCAGATTTCGGTCTCGCCGTCGCCGTTATCATCGCCTCTGTTACCGCGTATCTCAGCGGTATTCCTGGACTGGAAACGTTGCAAATACCGAGCTCGTTTACGCCGTCTATAACGACGCGCAACTGGTGGATTGATTTGAGTTCGGGCGACGCGTACATTCCGCTCATCGCCGTCGGACCGGCGCTGATGCTCACGGCGTTGTACTACATCGACATGAACGTCGCGACGTTACTGTGCAACACACCAGAACTCAAATTACGTAAAGGTGCGGCATATCATTATAATTTTGCCGTGCTGTCCATCCTCGTGTTGATTACGTCGTGTTTGGGCTTGCCGCCGCCGACGGGGTCGCTCCCGCACTCTCCTCAATACGTCTTGGCGTTGAGCGACGTCGAAGAGTACACTGTCGATGGCGAGACGCAACGTAAAGTCATAAAGGTGCACGAGCAGCGTCTCAGCCCGTTGCTCGTAAACGTCCTCATCGCGTTGAGTTTCCTCGTCGTTCCTCTCCTCAGATCCATCCCAATGTCCGTGTTGTTTGGGCTCTTCGTGTACACGGGCATCACCGGATTGTACGAAAACCATTTCTGGGAGCGCATCAAGATTGCCTTTATGGAACCTCGATTGCACCCACCGACGTCATACGTGCGTCGCGTACCTCTGAGTCGAGTGCACGCATTCACGTGCGTGCAAATCGCGTGCGTGGGCATGTTATGGGGCATTCGAAGCTCGAGCATCGCGCTCGCGTTTCCGCTCTTCATCTTGCTCCTGATGCCGCTTCGGTCATTTTTGTTTAAAAAGTTTAATATTTTTTCACCGGAATGGCTCGAGTTACTTGATGCGAAACGGTCATCAAAGCAAAATTTGGAACTGCATGATGATTTTGACGCTACGCTATTGGATGAGACGAAAGATAACGCGTGGTTGCACACGACGGCGGAAGAACGGAACCTCGGCTTTATGACGTTTGCCGAAGTCGGACCCGCGTTCAACGCCGCGTCCTTGTCGGCATCATTACGCGACAACGATGCGGTGACCAGTCGTGCTCGCACGAAAGGTGGAGGTATATTTGGAGTGATGAGTATTTTACGCGCGGAGTCGTCGTCGTCACCGAATCTAGAGGAGACGCACACTCGAAGCGTGAGTATGGGGTAGTTCGGATTGCAATTTCACGTAGAACATTAGTAGCACACACACACGCACACAAATAGTACACAACTCCGTCGTCGTCGATCGATCGATACACGTAACTAAATTTCATTACAATGATTACAATGAGATAATACCTACTGTCCGCCGGTATCAGTTGCGCGCCAGAAAAGTAAATTTACGGACGCGGCGCGAACACGCGCGTCGACTCTGGCGAACGGAGTTCTACCGACTTGCTACGAACGTGTCTCGGTACCGGCTTGAACGTGCGGCCAAAAACACCTCGATACATCCTCCCAATAACCCGATGAACAATCATAGCCAATGCGAGATTGATTGTGACTTCAAAAAACAAGTTGATGTGCCTATCCGTAGCGTACGCCTTGACGGCGTCCATTGTCTTCATCTTGGCTTTAATACGACGGCGCAACGGCGCCAAATATGTCTTCGCATCCTTTATCTTCGCCGCGTGCACCCGTCTCGCGTGATGCAACATATTTCGACTCGAAGCGCCCGCCTTTATCAACGCAGGCTTGAGTTTCGTCACGACATCCTTGATTAACGGTTTTGCGTCTCGAGCGAGCGCCTTGGCCCGCTTCACCGTGCCCACGGCCGCGTTCTTCGCCATGTCCAATACATCCGATCTCTTTGCGCTCCGCAGCTCTGCAACGAGTTCCTCTAATTGCGCAATTTCCTCCATCGCCGTCTTTTTCTCCTGCATCACCGTTTTCAACCGCGCTTCGATGTCTCTTTTGTCTCTTTTGGCGGCGGCGGCTTCAGAGCGAAAGTTCTCCGCCGACGCGCGCGCGCGTTCCAAATCTACGCGTAGCGTCGCGACGTCATCCGCGGTGTCCATCCCGAGCGCACCGCACTGAACCAAGAATGCGCTGCATATCGCACAGATGATTGCAAAGAGCACGGGGAGGCGTGCAACGCGTCGAACGCGTCCTCGTCGAGAGTCAACGCTGGCGGCTCGAGAAACCATAATCTCACCTCTTGGCTTTGACTCACCCACACGCAACCGTCGCACACGCACGCAACACACCACACTCGTGCTCACTATGGTTTACTTTGTATCTGTGGACGTGTTGAGCGCGAAACCGTGCGCGCCGACTAAGATTACAAAAGCCACCGCCGCTGGCGCGCCCAGTCTGACTTTAGGATCCGGATGCGAACGAAGCGCCAATCCAATCGATGGAATCACCGGTGCTAACGCAATCGGCCACAAATGAGTGTAATCTACGCGTCGCGTCGCGATCGTCTCGCGTTCACTAGACATGCACGCGTCGCGGTGTGAGGCGCGAGGGCGCGGAGCGCCGCGTTGTTGACGACGGTCGTTTGAGTCGTACGCGTTCGACGCACACCACGCGGCATCGCGCGTGAGAAAGAAAGAGAGAGAAATTACGTATTATGTGTATTGATACATCGCATGCGAACGCGGTGACGACGTTCGACGCGCCTAGAACTCGAGTGGACTTTGGAATTTGTTTACGAAAACGCCGACTTCGCGCCCGCGATCACCACCGCCCAGCCTCCGAGCACGGCAAACACAACCTACACACGCGCCAAGAACACATCCTATACGTCAGTCGATGCAATAGCGTGCGCACCACGCGGCGCTGGCGCGCATACACAACCTAAAAACGATCGCGTTTGACGTCGCGATCGATCGTCTCAACGCGCGAGCTCAAACGCCTTCACCGCGCCTTCACCGCGCCGCGATGCGCCATCACTCGAGACGTACGTGCTCCTCCTTCCAATTGCTCGGATTCATCGGGTCGTTCCACGGGTACGGCACCTTGGGCGGCGCGTTCGGGTCCGCGGCGTATCCGCGCGTCTGCGTGCGCGCAAAGGAGGTTTTCGCATCCGCGCGGCGCGCGAGCGCTCGCGCGGCGAGCGTAGACGTGCGTCGCAACGCGCTTGACATGGTCGTCGTGTTCGTGGTGTGTTGTCGGTGTCGCGAGAGCGCGGCGGTCGGGAACGGCGCGGGCGATGCGTCGTGCACTGGCGACGCAGCGGTGCGCTGGAGCTCCTGTCGTCATTTCGCGCCGCGCGCATGGCGACGATCGCGCGCGGTGTCGCCGCGCGCGCGCGCGGTGCGTGGGGGATATCGTGCGCGACGCGTGCGCGCGGCGAGAGACGCGTGGCGACGCGCGCGCGCGCGGTGGGGCGCGATGACGAGGGCGAGGGAGACGAGGAGGCTCCAATTCGATTCTGGCTCCATCGCGTGCACGCGACGGATGTGACGCTGAGCGACGTCGCGCGGTCGCACGGGACGAGCGAAGAGTATTTATTGGTGCGTGTGCGTGTGCGTGTGCGCGCGACGGATGTGCGCGCGCGTGGAGTGTGTGTTGAGTATCGCGCGCGTACTGACGGGACACTTTTTCGGCGACGCAGCGGTTCAACGCGGCGGCGGCGGCGCGCGCGCGCGCGCGCGGCGGTGCGCTCGAGATGAACGAAGAGATTTTAATACCGTATCGTTATGATGTCCGGGGGTATGCGCCGACGGCGAGGGAGCTGGAGCCAAAGAAGCGTTTCGTGGAGACGCGGGCGACGGTTGGAGAGACGAGTGGGAGGAGCGTCGACTCCGGCGAGCAATACTCCATGGGAGGCTTGGGCGCGTTGACGTTTGGATTAGGGTTATGGCTCGGGTTGAGCGTGTTCGGCAGGAGCGATGCGCGCCGACGAGGAGAACGCTCTCGATCGAGACGGTGATAGCCGGAAGCCGGAGAGACTCGTCGAGTCTCGTCCCGTCATCCTTGTGAATAATAATGTTCTTTTATTTGTGCTTTATTCATGAACGCGTGCTAACGCGGTGCTATCGTCTGTTGGCTAATCATGTTTGTGTTCCATGTGTGCTATTCATTGCGGCGGCGGCGGTGGGGGCGGTGGGACTTGCATCATTCCTGGTGGCATTTGGCCAACTAACGGTGGCGGCGGAATGCTCATCCCAGGCGGTGGCGGCATGCCACCAATAGGGGCGTGCATCATGCCGTATCCCATCATACCCGGTGGCGGTGGCGGCAAACTACCCATCATCATACCCGGCGGCGGAGGTGGGATAATACCCATACCACCGCCGAGCGCGGTGGGCGTAGACGTGGGACCGGCGGAGAACAACGTGTGCGGACGCACCGTCTTCGGCCTCTCAATCGATTGCGCTAACAATCTCTCCGCTTGCGATCCGTGACGCTCACCCTTAGAGTCTTTCTTAAACGCATACTGCACATTGATCTGTTTGTTGCACAAGAACTGTCCATTCATGGCTTCTATGGCGGCGTCTGACGCGTCAAAGGAATCGTACGCCACAAAACCAAACCCCTTGCTCACGCCATTATCCACGTCACGCATAATTTTCGGCGTGTTAATCACCACCCCAAACGCACTGAACGTGTCGTATAATAACTTTTCGTCGATATCCGGGTCGAGATTACCGATAAACAAGTTGGCGCCGACTTCGTCTCGTCTGTCCCCAGCCGACTTGTTCACCTTGATTGGTTTGCCAAACAGCTTCACCATGTTTAAAATCTTAATCGCCTGCGTGTGCGTCAACGTAACAAACCCACGCGTCAGTCTTCAGCGTTTTACACCATCACACGAGCACCCGCATCGTTTGACACGCCATCATGACTCAGTCGAAGAAATTCAACCATAATATCGTTTAACCTCACGAGTCGAAACTCATCAGAAGCGCGGATATTTTTATCATCCTCGTCATGCGTGCGCATCGCATCGAACGCAAAAAAACGCAACAAAAGGCACACGTACGTAATCTGCGTCTTCTTCGTTTCTATACTCCACGAACCCATAGCCTTGGTGCGAACTCGTGACGCGGTCCTTGGGCACGTACACGTTGGTCACCGGTCCCGCTTGTAAAAACAACTCCCAAAGCACCTCCTCCTCGACTTGCGCGTCGAGATTCCCCACATACACCGTCGCCTCAGCGTTCCTATCCGCGCCGTGCTGCCCGAGAAGATTCAAACCCGCACCGGCGGTGATGCGTCCGCCCGCGGCGCCTGCGGTGGCCATGATGTGCGTCTGATCACCGCGCAATTACCCCACGTCGCGCGCAATGCACACCAATCGCGCGATGCGAACGCGCGTGTTCGCTCTCGTGCTCGCACTTTTTCGCGGCGTCGAGCGACGGATACGCGCGCGCGTCACCGAATGGCGCCGATTGTTGCGGTCGGGCGCGTGTGTGTTGTGTCCCGGCGGCGGCTGGCGGCTGCGCAGCCGAATGCATGACGCCATTCATCGACGCTATCGCTCGCTCGCGCGCCACTCGCGCCACGGAGCGACCGAACGCACGCTTTTGTATCGCACGCCCGACTCGCAGTCGCGCGCTCAGGGCGTCATGCGTCCGCTCGAGGAGTCCGAGCTCGAACAAGTGTTGACCAAGCTCTTTTCGTTTGTCGGAAAGAACATTGAGAATATCCTCCAGCGCACGGATGCGCCGCATTCTTTGCGTTTGCATAAGAAACGTGTGTATTACGTGCGTGATGATGTGATGAAACGCGCGGTGTCGATCGGGCGCGATCAGCTCGTGAGCTTGGGGTTGTGCATAGGGAAGTTTACGCACAGCGACAAGTTCAAGTTGATGGTCGGGGCGTTGGATTTATTGGCGGCGCATGCGAAATATAAGGTACGTGCGCGTGGGAAAGAGTGTGCTTGTATCGCCCACGCCCGATGATTGAAGCACATTCAGTCTTCAAACTGATTTAACGATGAAGAAGACGTGTTCTTATATACGTACGCGAAGAGGGCGAGCGGCGTCGACGGCTGCGGACGACGTCACTCTCTGTTAAATGTACATGCGCCTCGTTCGCGCACTAACCTCGGCGTGCTTTACGTATTCAAATAGATGTGGGTGAAACCAACGTCAGAGATGAGTTTCTTGTACGGAAATCACTTGTTGAAGAGCGGTTTGGGGCGGATTTCAGAAAACACGCCGGCAAATGCGGGCGTCGTCATTTATTCCATGTCGGATATTCCCATTGGATTCGGCGTTGCGGCGAAGAGCACGCAGGATTGCCGAAAATTAGACCCGAGTGCAATCGTGGCCTTTCACATGTCGGATGTTGGGGAGTATTTGCGCGCCGAAGACGACATGGTGCAAGGTAAAAAGGATTGAGTTCGCGTATTTGTAATCATCGTTTAGCTTCTCTAGTTTTCATTCTACATGTGTCACATCGTCGTCGTCGTCGTTGCTCGTCATCATTCATCGCGTGCTATCTTCATCTAATCATCAATTCCATCCGCTTCATCTTGTACGGGAATGCGAACCATAAATCCAACCGAATCGCCTTCCTGTTCGGTTTGGGCGCCGTACCTAAACACCATTTCTAGAAAATTCCCGCGCGCGGCTAAACCAATCAATAAGTTACTCGGATTACTCGAGCATCCGAGCAAGCCGCGCGATAAATGCTTGGTGTTTACGCGCACCGTACTACCCACGCCGGTGGATTTAATCTCTGCTAATCGCGCGCTCACTGTGGCTGGTTCGCGCGCGTGTTCGTCGTACTCGTCGGCATCCGTTGGCAGCACGCGCAACCCGCGATACTCCGTCCCGAGTACGCTCACAGAATATTTACTCGCGCTCACATACAACGCCCCCGTGCGCGTCGTAGTAATCTCCACGCTCTCACTGACTTTCGAAAACCGTTCGATGGTCTCACGTATCGACTCCAACGCGTATCGGTCGGCGTCGAGCCAATACGGCACGTCGACGACATTCGCCCCGACGAGCGTCTCGTACGCCTCCACCTCCATTCTATTCAGCGGTCCAACCACCGGCACGTCTTGCGACACATCCACCGCACACTGTACTGTGGTAAAATTCACAAATGGCATCGAACGAGTGGATATTTCCGGAGACAGCACGCGTTTAATCAACTTGACATCCACGCTTCGCGCCTCCACGCCGATCAACCCTCTGAGCACGCGCGCCAATTGCATGGGCTCCAATTTCACCGCAATCTTATCCGCATTCACGCTCGAAATCTTGTACGATTCAAAAATTTCATCCACTCTAAAGTCTACGTGCGTTTCCACGCCCCCGCCCACGCGCGCGCTCGCGCAAATGTACAGCGTAGATGGTGTCAACAAGAGCACACATTCGCTCCCGAGTTTATCGAATATCGGCACGAATCGATCGAGCCAGCGCGCACCGACGTCTCCGAGCGTGGCTTTGAACTTCATCTCGACGCGACGCGCGCGGTGGCACGAGCGACGACGCGATCGCGCGCGGCGCACAATGGCGCACACATTTCAAATTTATTTCGAGCTGTCACCACACAGCTCCGCGCGCGTGTCTATGGCGTCGCGCGTCGACATCGACGCGCTCAAGGCGCGAATCAAACGCTGGGAGCATGAGTTTCAAACCACGCGCGGGCGCAGGCCCGTTCGCGCCGACGTCGAGGCGGACGTCGCGGTGAAGACGATGTATTCTGAATACAAGGCGCTGAGCTGCGCGCCTCGCGCCGCGCGCACGCCCGAACGGCGCGCCACCGCCGCGGTCTTGCGCGCTGAAGACGAAGTAAACGTGAAGACGGTGAGTTACCGCGACATTCAGCGCGGGTTGGCGGCGACGGAGAGCGGGGGTGATGACGATGATGAGGCGATCGAGGCGACGCCAGTCAAGGCGACGCGGACGCGACCGACGACGGAGCTCTCCTTGACGCCGAGGCGATCTCCGAGATTGGTGAACCGCACGCGGAACGATGAAAATGGATGCGTACCACCGTCGATGGCGATGGGCGCGGTCGCACAGGCGTCGGTGATGCGACGGCCGTTGGTTGAGACGACGGTGTCTGTCAAGACGGATTTCGCGTCTCGTGTCGTCGGCGGCGCAACTTCGACGAAAGCTTTCGCGTCGCTGAAGAGTGCGCGCGAGCGCGCGATTGGAGAGGATGGAAAAACTGTGCCGTTGCTATGTGAGGCGACGATTGCGGCGATGCGTGACGATGCGAATCGAGTGAAGAGGGAAACGTTGGAGTTGGGCGTGAGCGCGATGTTGAATGAGGACAAGACGAAAAAGCGAAGGAAGAAGGCGGATGCACCGGTGGTGGTGGGCGCTACTGCGGCGAGTGCTGTTGCGGTGGCGCGCACGGGTGGCAATGCGTCGACGAGCGCGGCACGCGATGCAGGCGCGGCGACGTCGGAGCCGACAAAGCCAAAGACAGCTGCGGACATCCGCGCCGAATTCGAAGCTGAACAAAAGCGAGCCAAGTTAAAGGCGTCCAAGGGTAATTTTATTAAGACGAATTTGAAGCGCACGTACAAGTCCAAGGTAAAAAATGGTGCGCGTAAAAAAGCGGCGACGCACTATCGCTACGGTGGTGGTCGGCGAGGGAAGAATAAGGCGGCGGATCGCGAAGACGCGCCAAAGGTTGACGCCGAACCGCCTTCCATTTGGGCGTCGGGCGACTGGACAGAGCCACCTCCCGAGGCGAATGTTGCCATGGTTGATAAGCTCACGCCGGCGAAGAAAGCACTCAAGGCGAGAGAAGCTGCGGATGGCTTAGCACGCGAGTACATTACCGCTGCCGCCGCGGAGTGCGCCAAGGCAGAGGCTGAGCGACGCGCTCGACTTGAAGTTGGACCAGAAATGCAAGCCGCAATCGCCCTCGCTGCGCGCGATCCAAGCGAAGAAAATCTCACTGATGTTTTAAAGCGTGGATTTGGCCACGACGGCTTTCGACCTGGGCAGTTGGAGATTGTCCAGCGTGTGTTACGCGGGGAAAACACGTTGGCTATGCTACCGACGGGCGCCGGGAAGAGTCTAACGTATCAACTTCCAGCCATGCTCCTTCCCGGGCTCACGCTAGTCGTGTCGCCGTTACTCGCGCTCATGGCGGATCAGTTAGACTCACTTCCGCCATCTCTACCAGGGGGATCTTTACGAAGTGACATGCATCGGAACGACATGTGGGAAACGTTGACGCGCTTGCGCGCTGGCGAATTCAAAGTTCTCTTCGTCTCCCCTGAACGACTATTGAATGAACATTTCGTGAACGACTTGTTAAATCTTCAAGGTGGGGTTTCCTTGGCGGTGATTGACGAAGCACACTGCGTGAGTGAATGGTCGCACAATTTCCGCCCAGCGTATCATCGACTGGGGCGTATTCTAGGCGATCGCGTGCGGGCAAAGACGACGCTCGCGCTCACCGCCACGGCGACGAAAAAGACCGAATTATCCCTCATCAAACAGCTCGGAATTCCAAGCGACGGTGTTCTGCGCAACGTGCGCGTGCGCGATAATTTAATTTTGTCCGTCATGCGTGTTCCAGAGCTCGCACGCGAAAAGACATTGCTACACATGTTAAAGTATGACGAATTACTCCAAACCGGAAGCGTCATCGTGTACACGTCTTTTCGAGCCGACGCCGATAAAGTGGCGACATACTTGTATGATAACGGCATCAAAGCCAAATCGTATCATGCAAAACAAGAACCTGCGCAGCGGCGTCAGACACAGAGCGAATTCATGATGAGTAAAATTCGCGTCGTCGTCGCCACCATCGCGTTTGGCATGGGATTGGACAAATCTGACGTGCGCGCGGTGATAAATTTTGCTCTTCCGCGCTCGCCTGAAGCATACATCCAACAAGCTGGACGCGCAGGGCGCGATGGTGCACCGGCGGCGTGCATTACGTTTATCGATCCAGTGGATTATTTGCGCTCCAGGTCGTTGACCTACGCGGACGGCGTCGACCGTCCATCCATCACAAAGTTGCTCCAGCACATCTTTCAATCTGGTCCGGTGAGCGCAAAGGAAAGCACCGGCGAGAACGAGGCGTGGACGCCATGCGTCGGCGCCATCTCCGCGAATGAAATGGAAATCAAGCTCGACATGCGCATCGAGGCAATTGAAACCGTACTGTCGTGTTTGGATTTATGGGGCGAAGGATTGATTGATATTCGTTCTCGTGATCCGTCGGCGGTGAACGAGCTCGACGCTCAGCACGCCAAGGGTCTCATTCGCGTATTACCGGATCTGCGGGCGACGTGTGAGGCTGAGTTCTACGGTCGCTCGCCCGCGGAGATTGGTGAGGAGTGCCCACTTGCGGCAGCGATTGCCAAGCTCGTGCCGAAACCAAAGGCGTCCAAGTACAAGTTTAAAATTGTGGATGCGGCGATGCTCATGCAAAGTGGATTTGACGATGTCGCCGCGCAGTTGAAGGCACTATCTAAACACGATCAAGTGCGATATGAGCTATCTGATCGCGCGGTGGGATTTGAGATTATTCGTCAACCGCCAAAAGACATCATACCGCTCGCCACAGCGCTCGCCGACCATTGTCGGGACATAGAGGCGTGTTCAGTCGGGAAGATTGACGCCTTGTACATCGCCATGGATAACGCCGCTAACGCCGAAAACGAAGATGCGCAGGGCGAATTATTACGTACATGCCTGGCGGAGTACTTGGATGAGAACACGGACATGCTCCCGTCGCCGCCAGATGTGGTCAAGCGCGAGTCGACGCTGCTCGGCCCTGATGTCAAGACGTTGTTGGCGCATCGAAGCGGCGGTAAAGGTGGTGGATCTGGTATGATGTCTGCGCGCGCAGTCGCTCGAATTTTACACGGGTTGAATTCACCCGCGTTCCCAAGTAAAGAATGGGCGCGCCATCACACGTGGAAGCGCCATAACGATGTGGATTTTAGTGTGATTTTAGCGCGCGCCGAAGAAGCCATCGCCTCTACTCGCGGCATCGGTAAGAAAACGTAGTTTTAGAGACGCACCGCACGTGCGGTAGCGGCGGCAATAGTGATTGTTTACAGCAGTGTATATTCTAGTATTATTATTTGAAGCTTGTGCTTGATGCGAGCGCTTGCCCGGCGTTCGTGATGCCACCAACCAATCCGCTTCCAACCGTCGTGACGCCGCTCACGAGTCCGCTTCCAACCGTCGTGACGCCGCCGACCAATCCGCCTCCAACTGTCGCGACGCCGCCGACCAATCCACCTCCAACTGTCGCGACGCCGCCGACCAATCCGCTTCCAACCGTCGTGACGCCGCTCACGAGTCCGCTTCCAACCGTCGTGACCCCACCGACGGCGCCACCGACGACGAACGAGCCCGCGTCGAATATACCGTTTCCAATGGCGCCCACGCCGTTGGTGATGCCGCCAAAAATCTTTCGATGGAAATCATTGATTATTTCTTGCACCAATCCCACGGCGACGCTTTTGCCCAATTCTCGCGGATTACCGAGGAAGTTATTCAATTCCCATCGCGCGAACGAAAATGGCGTCTCAGCGACTGAAAGAATTGATAAGTTCCAGTCTGCGAGGGTGAGATTTTGCATCCGCAACACCGTCGGCGCGCGATGGATTTTGTCGCTTGACAACGCGCTCATTTCGTCGTCATTCAACACTCGCACGCGTTGTAATTTATCTAAAATCGCCACCAATGCATACATGCGCTTAGTGAGATCGCTAGAGACACTTTGAATTGATTCACCGATCGCACCCGGAAGTTTCATAGCCTCTTGAATCTGCGCATCGAACGCCTTTTGCGTCGCTTCCAAGGAGCTCGTCAACCCACCGAAAAACGACGTCGACGTCGCGGCTTCGGCGGGCGCGTCCGCTATCACATCATCCTTCTTCTCCGTCAGCGTCGTCGTCACCGTCGTCGGAGGAGGTTTCATGATTTGATAGTTCTTCCTCTTCCCTGCGTCTTCGACGTACACGCGCGCACCAGAGATGAATATCTCGTCTATATACGTCGTCATGAATCCCGCAATAAAATTGCCTCGCTGCACCCGCCCAATCGCTGAAAGAAAATGCATGGCAATTTTAATTTCCTTAAACGACGCCAAGTGCGGAGATTTAAAATCAGCGTCGTCGTCGCCATCTTTCTTAGGATTTCCAATCACCAACCCGCGAATGACGACGGAATTCCAGCGCGCGCGAATGCTTTCGACGGTTACGTCGCACCGCGTTCTCTCGCTCGCCTCCTTCAACACCCGCGCCCGCATCCACGCATCGATGCGCGCGTACACTGCCTCCGGATGCGTGTACACGAGTCCACCGACGATGACGACGGCGAGGATGCCGATGAGCACGAGGCGAGAGAGCGCGTACCACACCAAGGATGTCGGGGACAAACTTCCAAAACCAAAGCTCACCGTGGAAACAACGCGAATCTTTTGTCGCCCAAAGTCATAGTTGCCCGTGATGACGTCTTCGGCGATGTGCTGGGCGAGGTTTTGAAGAACATCTGGCGGGAGATGGGCGGTGGACATGGCGTCGGCGTGCGAGAGCGTGCGGCGCGCGAGAGGCGCAAAGTGACGCGACGCGTTGAAATTAATCGCTATTCGTATTACTACATTCGTATCGCACCCGTGACGGCGCTGGATATGGCTTATACACAGAACACAAATCAAGAGCATGGGCGTTTTATCGCTCGCGGCGCGACCGTTCGCGTTCGCGGCTGCGCGACCTTGACCGCGACCTCGAACGGCGCTCGCTTTGGTTTTTAGCCTTCTTCGCCTCCTTTTTCATCTTTCGTCGACGACGCCGCCGCTCGTACGACGAACTGGAACTACTACTTAAACTACTACTCGAACTATCGCTGACACTACCGTCATCCCGCCGTCGCCGTCGGCGCCGCTTATGTTTTTTGTCGCCGTCCCGGTCGTCTTCGCGTCTTCGCGACGACGACTTCCTGCGCTTCTCACCCTTCGAACCGGGTGCTTCTAACCCCAACGCCGCCGCAATCGCCGCATCTTCTTTCGCCTTGATTGCCGCAAACTCCCTCGCGGCGTCTTTCGCGCTCGTCGGCGCGTCTTTGTCGTTCGCACCGCTCTCCCTGGTGTACCAAAACAAATCTTTACCCTTTTGCCAACGCCCGACGGACGCCTTGACAGAGTGCCCGAGGTAATGCTCGCGGTCGGCGTCGGATTTCACGTTATCCCACGAGAATTGATCGCGTCCGCCGCGCGTACCGCCGCGCGCGGCGCCGTCAGCCATGAGTTTTGACGCGTGCGCACGAATGGCGTCGCTTTATCCTACGACGCTCGAGCGAGGCATGCGCGCCGCGCACGCGACGCACGCGACGTCGGTGAACGCGAACGCCGCAAAACACTCGCGTACAAATCGTGCGTCGACGCCGCGACGGATGATGTCGCGCACCGCCGCGGCGGTGGCGCCGTTTGAATTCCAAACCGCAACGCGCATGGTTTTCGGACGCGGCGCGTTTGACCGCGTACCGGCGCTCGTTCGCGAGCTCGCCGAGCTCGAAGGCGTGGATACGACAAAGAATCCAGTTTTGATTGTTACCGGCGAGTCGGAGCGGTTTTCCAAGCCGCTCGAGGAGAAATTGGTGGGTGAGCTCGGGGCGCGCGCGGCGACGTTTCGGTGCCCGCGAGGCGAGCCCACGGTGGCGAGCGCGATCGCTTGCATCGAGTTCGCCACGAAAAATAAATGTGGGATCGTCGTAGCCGTCGGCGGGGGAACGGCGGTGGATACGGCAAAGTGTGTGGCGGCGATGATTACCAATGGCGGAGCTGAGCCGGATTTGTATGAATTTTTAGAAGTCGTCGGCCGCGCGCAACCGTTAACGAAGCGCACGGCGCCGTTTATTGCTATTCCCACCACCGCTGGGCCTGGTGCGGAAGTGGCGAAGAATTCAGTTTTGGAGGCAGGCGATCGAAAGGTGTCAATGAGGCATCCATTTATGTTACCATCCGTTGCGGTGCGTCGTCTTTGTCTTTGTCTTTTTTCTGGCTGTCCCGTTCGTTTCTCGCGCCATCCATCGCGTGCGATTGACTGACTTTACATTGTTTGTCCACGCATGCGCAGGTTATTGACCCGCTATTAACGTTGACGCTCCCGCGAGACGTCACCGCGCACACGGGCTTGGATGCGTTGACGCAGTGCATTGAACCGTACGTATGCTGTACGCCCAATCCAATGGTGGATGCGATTTCGATGGCGGGTATTCTCGCCGGTGCGGGCGCGCTCCGACGCGTCGTAGATGACGGTTCGGATATCGACGCGCGCGAACAAATGTGCTTGTGCTCGTACTATGGTGGATTGTCGCTAGCGAACGCGAAGCTCGGCGCCGTGCACGGATTTAGCGGGACATTGGGAGGATTGTTGCACGCGCCGCACGGCGCCATTTGTGCCGCCCTCTTACCGCACTCGTGGACGATTAATATTGGCGCGTTGGAAGGTCGCGTGGCGAAAGATGACCCGGAACTGGCCAAGCGAGCGCTCGCGCGATACGTAGATGTCGCTCGCGCGATTACGGGTAATCCAAACGCCACCGCGCAAGACGGCGTCGCATTTCTCGTCGACCTCGTTGAGCATTGCTCCGTGCCCGGTCTCGGGTCTTTTGGACTCAAACCGTCCGACTTCCCGAGCGTGATTGAAAAGAGCAAGCAAAGTTCATCCATGAAGGGCAACGCCGTGGCGTTAAACGATGCCGAACTCGCGGAAATGTTACGTTTGGCCCTCTGACAACCACATCGTCAATGTCAATTCAATCCTCTTCTATTCGTAAACGCTACTACTTGCTATCTAATCGTGCGCTGCCAACAACAGCGACGCGCTATGCGGCTAATGCGTGCACGACGTCGCGCGCCCAACGCGCAATCTCCGCCGGCGCGTCGTCCGCGCGCGCCCAATCCTCGGATAACTTTGCGGCGTCCACATCCATCCGCCGACCGACGCGCCTCCATCCCAATCTCAAACGTAACGCATTATCAATCGTGTGCCCCACAGCGTTGCAATCCGCGCTCACATTTTGATTACTTCTAAACGCGCTGCGGTCTGGAATGATGTTTGTGTCGCCAATCGCAACCAACGCGTACGTCGGCGTCGACGCGCCCGTTCCCGCGCTCGCGCTCGCCGCCGCACGAAGCACCTCACGCACCACCTCTCGCGCCTCTATCGCCGGCTCATCCCCTTCCGCGGTTTCTACGATGATGACATACGCCACGCCTTGGTCGTCGTGCGCCTCGGGCTCGGCGATCGCGGCAGTGACGACGCGCGAAGGCGCGTCAACCACCTCGAGACGATTGGCATCAACGCACGAATCCAACGCCCGCGCAACGACACGCGCGGCGTCTCGCGCCATGGCACCGCCGAACGCGACGACACGCACCACGCGCGCCTTTTGCGCTCGCCTTTTGCGCGCATCGTCGCGCGACGCGCGCGAGGCGATGCCGAAACGCGACGCGTTGTGGCTGAGCACCCACTCGATGAACGCGCGAATCGCGTGCACGAACGACAGCGCGCGGTCCCACACCGCGTAAATTCGTGCGCTCTGCATCACGCAGCGCGTCTGGATGCACCGCGCGAGCCGACGGTGGCGGTGGCGTCGACGCGACGCGACGCGACGGAAAACGCGCGCAGATGTGTGGACCGTTGTCAGTCATTGACACGCATCATTCGCGCGCATGCGCGTCATCGATCGCACGCTGCCCTTGCGCCATCGCCCGCATCGCGTGCGCGTGGTGATTCACGACGATGAGTCCGTGGAGATTGCCCTCGCGGACGACAGCGGGCGTCGGATGGATGCATCTGTGTCTGATGATTGTTTTGCAAATGTCTTCTCGCGCTCTTGGCTCGCCTCTATGTGCGCCAAGAGCGCGCGGGCGTCGTCGACGACACCGATGAGCGTGGATGCCTTTGTGCGCATGTTTTGTGATTGTCTCGATGCGGTGCGCGATGGGCGAGGGAAGGTACGAGGGTTGTTTCTTGATGTGTTGACGACGAGTCAGGTGAGACGAGCCGCGTGCGGAGGCGACATCGAAGACGAAGAATTCGATGTAGATGACGATTCGAAGCGGTATTTACTGGCGACACGGGTGGATAAATATATAGGTCGCGTGTATTTTCCTTTGCCGCTCGAACGCGTGGGGGGAGATGGGGGACATTCACAACATTCACATTCGTTGAACGCGTCGACGTCGACGTCGACGTCGGCGTCAGAATCAAAGTCGGCGTTAGTCAAGGAGAACGCGCGTTTGCGCGAAGCATTGCGTGAAGTTAAAGATGAGTTGGCGCGACGTAGTCGAAGGCGCGAGACGAACGCGACGTTGGTGCAGAAGAAGCAGGAATTGGAATTGCGCGCGGCGAGAGAGGCTAAAGAAGCCGCGACGCAAAAGGCGGCAGCGGCGGAAGCTGCGCTGGCAGCGCGCGCCATAGAAGCCGCGGACGCAAAAGCCGCCGATGCCGCACGCATCGCTGAGCTCGAAGCCGAGGTTGCTGAATGCAAGGAGACTGAGAAGCGATTGCGTGTGAAATTGCGCGAGATGAACGCGAGATTGAAACAGACGCAACGCTCGGTGGCACGTTCAACCGTCAAGACTCGACCGACGCGCGACGACGATCCGCCAGTGACGTGGACGCCGTCACAGACTACAAAACTTATAGATGATGCAGGGGCGCGCGTGGTTGAGGATGACAGGGATTGGCGCGTGGGTGTCGTTGAGGATGGCGTATTGGACGACATCGATAGACGTCTCAAATCGCTGCAAACGTTTCTCGCCGAAAAACGAAGCGCATTGCCTTCGCCGCACTCCTAGAATTCTATGCTTGTAAAATAAAAAATCAAGACTACGTAGTATACAACTATTCGACGACGCGTTCGCGTTTCTCTCGTTTCGGCCGTTCCTTCTTCTGTCGTTTCGGCAATTCTCGCTCAAACGTCTCGTCCCAGCTCAATCCAGAGCGCCGAGCGGCGAGAATTTTCACCACCGCATCTATATTCAACACCGTGTGCGTTTGCTCGGGCTTAAATTCACGAATAGGCAGCCGCACGGCGCGCAAACCAGCATTCGTGGCGCGAGTGACGCTGGTGCGCATGCCTCTTGTGGCTAAATCCACGATGCCACCGACGACGTACACTTTGCTCGCGTCGACTTCATCCAGCGCTTCGTCCGCATCCGGAGACATGTACACGATGTCTTCCGGCGCGAAAACCTCTTCAACATCGCGATCATCCTTTTTAATGCAATCCCAGCGGTCACTAAAAAAGTATTCACGCGATTCTTCCGCGATTGGGCCTCGCCACGCGCAATACGTCAACGCTAAATTGTCGTTTCGGTGCGACACGCCGACGCACTCGCACAACTGCTTCGCCACGCTTCGACGCGCGCGCGTGGAATCTTGCTCGTACGAGACATCTATGGCAATTCGCAACGCATTGGGATTGGCGAAGCGGGCGGCGATATCGACTTTGGACTTAGACTTTTGCCACTTTTTCTCCTTTTTCCCGGCGGCGCGTTCGAGCGCCTCGTCCACGCTAAACAATGTCGCCGGCTCCAACGCCCCCGACGCGCTCTCGCCGAGCGCAATCGTCATAAACGATCGACCAAACCTACACAAACTCACATCGCTCACGTTTTTATATCCCATCGCGCGCATATCATCGGCAATCGGTACGCCGCTGATGAATACGTGTCGGTCGGCGGCGTCTCGAAACGCCGTCAACATCGGCGCGTATTCGCTCGCAAATGCCCCCACGCTCGCCCGCCCATCGCCGTCGCCGCCACCAATCGCCACGCGGCGGCCGAATGGTAAGTTACTCACTATTGCACCCACGCGCTTGTGCGAGCCGTAGGCGTCTTGAAACGCATTCGGCTCGAGCGCGTCCCGTTCAACCGCTCGAGGCATCGTCGAGCTTTGTCCCGCTCTGGCGACAAAGTACCCGACGTTCGTCTTTGTCATCGCCACTGCGCCAGGAGATATGTCACCGCCCGCCACGGCGAATCCACGCGTCCACGCGGCGTGGAGCATGGTGCCAGAGCCACAGCACGGGTCGATGAGGGCGGCGGAGCCCGAGTCGACGTCAAACGCGGCTTCGCATCCAGCCGCGGCGACGTTTACGCACGCCAATGCAATTTCCGCCCGTGTGCCCGCACTAAAGTGCTGTGGCTTGCGCGCCCAATCCACCGCGCGTAAACTTAAACTCGAAGGTGCGTAGGACACTAAACCAAAGACGTAGCCTCGCGCAGATTCGATGACGGCGAAGCGCGCGACGTCCTCCATCTGACGTTCGTCGCCTCGAGCTCGCGATAGCCCCGCGCCCCATGAATCAACGATGCGCCCGAACGCCGCACCCAACGCGTCAGAGCTCATACGATGAGGATGTCTCGCCACGCAATCGTGAAAAAACGCCGTTTCCGGTGCGTTCACATGCGATGAAAACGTCACGCGCAACGTTTCGACGTCGGCGAGCAACGCCTCGGCGGTGTCCCTCGCGAACAAAGGCACAATTTCCGCGCGCAAACCCGCCGCGTGGCGCACCGCGCGCGCGTCTCCCATCGCGAGGAACATGCCCACGCACAGACTGCGCGACGCACGCGTCATCGCGGCGATTTCGCACGCGTAGGCGTTGTAGACGTTTTCATTCTTGTGCGTCAGCAGCACGCGAGGCGTGCCCAGCTCACGCGCTTTCGCGCGCGCCGCGCCGCCGCCGCCGACGCCAAACGTCGCACATATGTCATCCACAATCGTGGCCGACGCCCCCCATCGCGCGACGACGGCGTCGATGTCGAGTCCGCCGTGAATGTCGGGCGCCGCCGCGAAGGCGGGCGTGTTTTCAACGCTCTTCGTCGACGGGAACCGACCCATCTTTGACGACTTTGACGCCTTCGTCGCGACCCGACGACGCGAAGACGCCACGTGCGGCTCTATGCGCGCGCATCGCGCGAGGCGCGCGAGCATCACGGCGCTGCGCGCGTCGCGAGGCGACGAATGAAGATGATGATGCAGCGTCACTCCTCGCCTCTCCATGTCAACCGCACGCGAGCGCGCGCTCGAACGCGCGCTCGAGGCGTACGAAACCCCAAACACCGTCGTTCGCGCCGCACTCGATGCCTTTGACGCCGCGCGAGACGCGCCATCGGGCGAGCCGTTGCGTTTTGAAGATGCTCGCGTGGCGCTCGCGGAGCATGCGATTGTAGCCAGACGCCGCATGTCACGCGCCGCGGCGCCCATCGACGCCGCACGCGCGGCAGAACGCGAATGTAAATCATCTCGCGCGGGTGATGTCGATGCGAACGCGCTGAATCCAGTCGTGCGCTGCCCGAGATGTTCGAGAACGCTAGCGGCGAAGCGCGTGGCGTGGCACCTCGAGCGGTGCGTGAGAGCGACTTAGTCCGCACAACGCGTCGCGAGGTACGCTCGGCGGAGCGTGGGATAGATAGATACTGTGTATATATACGTGCCGGTGTGGTCGAGATGAAGGGGCATAACCCGCAAGCGCAAGGCATGAAGTGGTTTGCTCGGGTGAAGCGCGCGGCAAAGCGAGAAAAGGAAGAGAAAAGCGCGTGGGGCGAGCGCGACGACGGCGACGACGACGATAACGATGATGTCGGCAAACCGAGCGCATCGTCATCGACGCATGCGGCGCCGAAAGCAGCGCGCGCGGTGGTGAATCCACTCGCCGTGGATGAGCGGTTGGCCAAGTCGCGAACGCGCGAGGTCAAGCTCAAAGGTAAAAAGAGAAAGAGGACCTCCTACGCGGTGGATAAGGTTGACCTCCAGCGCGCTGGGGCGTTGCCGAAGAAAAAGGGGACGTCGACGACGTCGGTGATGGACGGTGCGGGGCCAAAGTATGCGCACGGGAACCCTTTCGCGGCGTTGGCAAGACGGCAGCCGTCGTAGACGGCGCTCGACTTAGAATGACATTCCATGCAGTGCCGGGTGCGAAATGTACAGAATCGTGTTGTAATAGTATTGATAGAAATAGTAGTTGTACCGTATCGCGCGTATCGTACATTTGTCTTCGTCTCACGCCGGAGGCGCGGGCGCTTTATTCACCCCTGGAGGCGCATTCGACGTTGAATTGACGCGGAGCCCGCCTTGCGGTCCGAGCGTGCGTAAACTCCCACCCGTGCCGGAAAATCGTCGTCTTCCCGGGCTTATACTCTCGCGATCGCTCGTAAACGGCGACGTTTCCGCCGACGGTCTCGAGTGCGAATTTGCTCGTCCAAAATACGTCCCCGTTCTCGCCCCTGCTCGCGTCGGGCTCCCCACGCCGTGTTCGTCGTCTCCCCACCCCTCGGAATCCGAAAACGCGCTAAAAGTCCCACCGAGAGCCTTGATTTGTCGCTCCAAGTACCGATTCCGCTTGAGCAACAACGAAATCTGTCCCTGAAGTACGTTGACGACGTGCTCTTCTTCGCTCTCGAGCGCCACCTCAATGCTCACCTTTTCACTCTTCAGCCGCTCGGTTTCAATGCTCGTGCGCATTAAATCTCCACGCAAGCGGTCACGCTCTTTTGAAATCGTCTTTTGCTCGCGACCGAGGCTTTCGAGCGCGGTTTGGAGCTTATTCACCATGTGTTCTTGCTCAGTCTCGCACGCGCGTTCGAGCGCCACCTTTTCACTCTGTAACGCATTTAACCGTCGCTGTAAGTTATTCGTCAAGAACTCCTCCTCGCGCTCGACGCGCAGGGCGAGTTCCTTTTTCTCGCTCTCCACTTTGGCCACCTTGGCCATGAGCATGTTGGATAAAAACTCTTCTTCTTCGTCGACTTTGGCAGCCAAGGTTTCGGCGAGCGTCTTCGCGGCGACGAGGCGGGACTCGACGGATGCGCGTTTCTGGCGCTCTGATGCGAGTTCGGCGACGAGCGCGTCGACGCGGGACTTGAGGGCGGTGACGTCGACGTCCGGATCGGACATCTTCGGCGCGCGTGAGGTTGCGAGTGCGCGGCGAGAAGTGAGGAATATCCCTCAGCCGTTTGGTGTTTCGCCGTCGTATTGGTACATCTCCAAACGTTTAAATGTCTCTGAGTCTACGCGCTATGGCTAGTATTGACGCAACTTTGCGTCTAAACATGATGGCTCATCCGAATTCGTCGATGGGGCCGTCGGTGGTGTCGTAATCGGCGTATTTTGGATTGGCGACGCGTTCGCGATGACTCAGCGCGTCCCAATTCGCCACCGTCGGGGCTAACCGTTTCAATGCTTGCGCGAAAGAGACGTCCGGGCCGACGCCGCCGTGGCGAACGACGGACCAAAAGACGCGAGGCGAAGCGACAGCCATGGCTGACGGGGCGAGATTGGCGCGGCTGTTGCCATCGGCGACTGCCACGGCGAGAATGAAAGCTAACATGGAGGCTGGGACGTCTGCCACGCAATCGCTACGTTCGGTATGCGCCAGCTTGCCTTGCGCGACGTCAGGAGCGGAGTATTTCACTACGATGCGGCCATCCGCGAGAGTGGTGTACGTCACGGCGCCGGCGCGGGCAGCGGAAACTTTAGCATCTCCTTCGGCTTGCTGCGCGCGCTCGTCTATGATTGCCATGAAGGCGTCTTGCAACGAGCGAACCGTCGGATCTGTGGCGTACGCGTTCTTCGCCATGGCTTCAGCGGCGCGGAGTAAATCAAGAGACATCGTCGCACCAGTGTTGCTCGAGCCGTCGGCGCCGTTTGCGTCGGGATCTTGGAGCATGACGTCGGCGCTCGTTTCAGCCGCGCGTAATTGCGCCGAAAGACGTCTGCGCACCGCCGCGTCGAGCGTCGCCGCATCCGCCTGGCGTCTTTTCTTCGCGTTCGTCGTTGACACCGACGGCATGACTTCTGTAGTCTTTATCGCCATGACGGACGCGTCGTCCGCGCTCGCGTCCACATCCTCGGGCGCGCAGCCTTTGGCGTCCCGTAACGAAATCAAGTCGTTATCGCGCACACCCAAAAGCGCAATCGACGTCGATAAATGCCGCGCCTCGAGCGCACGCGGTGGAAACCCACACGAGACGACGTACGCATCTATCGACGAGAGCGCGAGACGTTGTGCGATTCTGGCTTGCATCGCAGACGCTGTCGTTTTCCCGCCATTTGGTAGCGTAAAGCTCTTCACGGCGCCAGAGTCATTTGGGTCGCGGATGCGTAAATTCCACGGTTCCGCGCGCGCTTCTCCGTCATGTTCGTCACCGCCGACGATGGTTTCAACGCGTTGCTGTTTCATTGCCTTCTCCGACATGTCTCGCACGCTCGCCTCGATGGCGTCTCGCATTTGGCGCCGCTCTTCAATTTCAAACTTTTTATACATCGAGCCGAGCGTTCGACCGCCTCCGTCTCCGTCTCGGCTTGCGTCGGCGCGTTCGAGCCGTTCAAAGTGTTCTCGCACCGCGTGCGCGCGCTGCTCTGCCGCGGCATCCGCGGCATCGGAAGACACGAGCTGTAATCGTTCTAAGATTCTCCTTCTCGAGAGCGCCTCTGTCGCCACCGTCGGCGCCACGTCGGCCCGGAGCCCATCGTCATTGTCTGGCGTCTCCTTGGCATTCTTCTTCCCTCGCAATTCCGCCTGTACTTCAAGCAACGTCTCCTCCGCCGTACCGCGCATCGCAAGCACGTACACGCGCACTTCATCCTTCTGTCCCATGCGATGCGCGCGCGATACCACTTGCGCTTCGAGCGAGGCGTTTGATAATGGCTCCATCAACACCACGACGCTCGCGAAACTCAAATCCAACCCCTCCGCGGATTTTTGATCGACAATGAGCGTCGTCACGTCCGGATTGGCGCGAAAACGCGCGAGCGCGCGGTCTTTATCACGCCGGGTGAGACCGAGTCGAGATAACGTTTCAAACGGCACGCGCGCGCCGGTGAGCGCCAAGTCCACCGCGTGCACGTGCGTAGAAAAATTGCTGTAAATGATGCACTTTTTCGGATACGGCGCGCCGGGCGCGAGGTATTCTCGCGGAATAATCGGCGCCGCGGTGTGTAATCGTCCTCGTCGTCGGCGTCGTCGACCACCATCATCGGATACGGCGTTAAGATCGATTGTGCCACGCCAACCAGGCACGTGTTCGCTCGTGCCCAACGCGTCCCGAGCGAAAAACTGGTCCCGTTCGTCCCTCGCCCGCGCAAGCTCCGCATCCGCCGCGCACCCAATCGATCGCAACAGCGTCAATAAGTGGTCTAATTTACTCGACGTTCCTTGCGCTTTGACTTCATCGCCTTCGCTGACGCTCCATCCGAGCTGCTGGTACGAAGGTTGAAGCTCGATGAGGTCTTGCGGCACGCGTTGCAGCGGCGTGGCGTTGGTTTCATTGGGCGTCGCGTCTTGCATTTCGTAACTCGATCCACACACTGGACATCCTCGAGGCGCGCGTGCGACGCCTTCGGGAAGAACGATATCGTCGTCCTTTGTGTCGTCGTTCATCGTGCGTCCGGAGCGTCGGTCGTGGAGTACGCACGCGCAGCACAAGACGTGCGCGCACGGCGTCACCATCGGGTACGTGACTTCGCGTAAACACAAATCGCACGCCCCCTTACACTGCACGAGCGCCGGACAGATGCGCTTCACGCGCTCCTCGCGTGTGTCTCCACGTATGTTGCGCTTTTCGAGCGCGATGCGGACGTCACGAATGGTTTCTTCGAATTCCACCGGGTCGAATTTCACTGGCATGCGGCCAACCACGCACGCGGCTTCGCGAAGGTTGTTCACCGCGACGGATGCCTCGCGGACGTTTTTCGGGTGCAGCAGCGACTGCACGTGATTCGGGTCGCCCCAATCGGCGAGTAATAAGCTGCGCTTGACGTGGGCGACGATACCGTTGTAGCTTTCGGCGTGAGCGTCGCTAAATGGGAGCATGACGGTGGAGCGCGAGAGCGGCGGCAACGCGATGTGGCATTTACACGTGCGCACCATGCATCTACGTAAGACGTCACCGAGGCGCTCCACCGCGTCAGCTTGCGCGAGCGGGTCAGAGCCTTCGAGTGGACGCTGTACAGCGTGCGTCCACGCCGCGGCGTGCGCGCCGTAGGGCGGGTGCCGTAAGAAATTCAAGAGCGGTTGTAAATGCGCCGTGCCCGCGCCCTTGAGCGTGGTTGGCGTCGGCGTGCCCGTCATGAGCCAACGCGCGTGCGCCTTGAGCGCGCACGCCACCGAAAGACGGTTCGTAATCGATAATGTTTTGCTCAGTTGGTGTCCTTCGTCGAGAATGACGCGTTGCCAGAAGATACGCAAGAGTGGCGTGTCAATGTTTGTGAATTCGCTGGACAGCCGGTCGAGGGTCATGATGACGACGTCAAATTTGTTGGCCAATTCGCGCGCGTCGAATGAAGCTAAATCATCCACCGCGGTGTACCGCGCGCTCGTGCGAACGCGCACGTCGTGGTCGAGCTTGGTGGTATCGTCGTCGTCGTCGTCGTCGTTATTGTCGTCGACGGCGCCGTCCTCGCTCTTGCGACGCTTGTCCAGCACAGCGACGCGAGGCGCGGCGCTCGACGTCCCGCTCGCGCAAAATGCAATTTGTTGCAACCAGTGCGCAATGAGCACCGACGGCACAACGACAAGCGTCGCACTTGAAAGCCATACGCGCGTCGGTTCGTCACCGCCACGGTTATCGACGATGCGAATGGCGTCGTATAACGCTCGTTTGTCTAAGATTAAATCCTCATCCGACGTCCCGGGTGGTCCGTACGGGATTGAGTTCTCCAATCGCGCCATTTCTGGCTTGCGCTCTAATCCGAGCGCGCGAAACACCGGCGGCTGATCGTCGTTTCTACGAAACAGTGGCATCGACAGCGGCATGGCGTGCGAGACTTCGACAGTGTTTTCTAAAATGTAATCCACCACGTCTACGACGACGGCGCGGCCGATGTAGAGCACGCAATTGCGGAGCACGGACTCAAAATGGGACGTGTTGCGCTTTAATCGCGCGGAATCGTCGCGTAAGCCATCCCTTGCGATAAATCCAAGAGGCGCGGCGAATGCTCCGCATTCTAAACGCGTTTGCCACGCGGGATTTGTACCTTCAATGGTTGACGCCGCCAAAGCGTCGTGCGCGCGCTTGGCTTCAACGCGAGAGCGTTTGGCGCTCGACACCATCGTCGTGCCGTACAGACCATCCTTGTGTACGGCAGCAAAGTAGCCTACTGGTGTGTTTCCACCCGAGCGTTTGCTTCGCCGTAAGCCGGATGAATTTCCACGTCCTCCGCTGCTTAATGATTTCGCCGGCGGCGTCGCCAGCACTCCGCCTGGTGATTCATTAAGTAATTTCGGCACGCTCTGATGCGACGGCGTCCCATACGCGTCGTTCGTCAACGCAGCCGTTTCTTCGTAATACCAGCTCTCACCACTCTGCCGCGCGGTGTGCCCAGACGGTGGGTTCGGGCGCCATCCGCGTCGAGCGAGCACGAGCGCCAAAATCGTGACAGTTTTCCCCAGCCCCGGCTCGTCGCACAGCATTCCACCCGGTGAATCCCCGTACGTCTCTGGCTCCACCGCGCGCACCTCGCCTCGAAGAGTATTGAGCCACAATACGCTGCAATCCTCCTTGCACCGCAGACGCCGCCATACGGGGTCGATGACGCTCGGTAAACGCGCGCGCTCGCGTCTTCGCATCCATCCCAACGCCGCGCGTTGGTGCGGATGCAACGTCAACGCCAATTCCGCCGATGTCTCATCCACGCGAGAGCGAAAGCCGCGACACGTCATTGCAAGTGCGCTCGCGCATCTGGCGTCTAAAAATCCTAATATTCTCTGCAACACGTCCTCTGGGAGATCACCCGCGCAGAGGTAACCGGGCGTCGCCGGCGAAATCGGCGCGTGCGTTGTTTTTAATTCCGGCCTAAGTGCCTCCAACGTCGCGCTCAGCGTCGCCTTGCGATCGCCAACGTGCGTGTGACATCCAATGACACCACAAAAGCCAGTGCGTATCGGCGCACACAACGCACGCGCGTGTCTATCCTCCTCTTTGAGTGACCAATCGCACGCGGCGTGGGACAACGCGCGCGCCGTCGCCGACTTGACCCGTCCAAACACCGATCCAAATCGCTCGGCACGCACGACATCGTCCGCGAGCTCAAAATACACCACACACACGACGCGACACGCGCAATTACCGCGCGATTCGCCATCGTTTGACGATACACGGTCGATGTCCCCGTCGTCGACGCCGGCGACGCCCACCGCCTCCACGCGCGCGACACTCGGCCCCAACGCCGCCACAGCCGACGCGAATCCACCGCGCGCGCTCGCGCGAAACATCCACCGCGCATCGTCGTCCGCGCGCGTCACGCGCACGTCGAACGTATCCGCGCCCATGGCTGTTGTCGTCGTCGTTTTGTGTCCACCGTTGTCCAACAAAAGCTCGAGCTCGAGCGCATCGCCCGCGCACACGCCCTCAACATCGCCGCGCTCGCGCGCATCGAGCGCGAAATACGCGTACCCGAGCGTGCGCGTCATCGTCCACCGCCTCGCGCGCGCGCACGCGACGACGTGCGGCGCCCGGCGTCGCGCTCTGTCGCGCCCGGCGTGTTTTGCTCTGACGCCATTCCGCGCCCGTCGGCGCGCGCTCGTCGCCGCCTCGTCGCGCTCGAGCGCGCGCGTTCGCATCGTACTTACCACCGCATCCCATGCCGCGCGCGCGAACGCCCGCGCGCGCGACGCGCGCGACGCGCTCGCGCTCAAAGTCGCGCTCAAAGTCAACGACGCGAGCGAATGACATCGCTCCGAGCGCGGCCGCCGCGCCCACGCGCGCGCGTTCACGCGCTCGCACGACGACGACGACGACGACGACGAAACCATTGCCCGCGTCCGCGCCGCGTGAGGCGGAGGTGACGTCGTACGTCAAGGATTTCGGGCGCCATCCAAAGTACGCCGATGGACAACAGGTGCGAGCGAAACGCCGCGAGCTCACTCGAATCATCGTCGACTGACGCGTGTTTTTCGCGCCCAGACCCGGCCGTTGTGTCGAGGCTATGTGCATTTTCTTGTGCTCGTGCTCGCGGCGGCGGCGCGGGTGGCTGGGTACGATGCATGGCTTCCGGCGCGCGCGCGGCTGTTTGTTCAGTGCACGTTGCTTTCGTACCTGTGCAGCGCGTGTTTGCACATGGTACCGTGGAAAACGAGGCTTGGATACGACGTATCGCTGGCGTTGGATTTTGTGGGGATTTCATGGGGATTTACCTCGCACACGGTGCTTTGGAGTGGGGGGATGAAGACGTTTTCAGCGCTCGGGGCGGCGACGACGTTTGCGTGCATGTGCGCGATGCAAGTCGCGGCGTTTACGCAAAAGAGTAAGAATGTGATTAGTTTCATGGTACGTTCTCGATGCGGCGAGGTGTTATGATTGATGCTTATGCGTATAGAAGCGTGCGTGTTTTTACGGTGTGAATTATGGTTGAATACGAATGACTGACGAAATGACGTCGCGAACGCAGCGACGACGTCGGCTGACGCTCATCGGCTTGAACATCGTGTTCCTCGCCGTCATCGAAACCACCGCGATTGAGGATTTCAAGCTCATGCTCACCGTACAGATATTATCAAAAATCATCGCGCCGTTATATTTTATGGCGTGTACGCGCTACGATGCCAAGCATAACGCGATTTTTGAAATCGCCGGCGTGTGGGGCCCGCATGAAAATTGGCACGTGCTCATATTAATCGTGCACCTCTTGCAGCTCAAGGCGTTGATTGATCAAAACCCATGATGGCGCCGAAACGCGCGCACATGCACAGTATTTATCACGCGCGCGCGCGCACGGAAGCGCGCGCGCGGTATACGTAGAGTTCTTTGTTAATATCCGATATTTGTTTCTTTGACCACCAGAGCTCGTCCTCACACCATGTCGCTCAAAGAGCTCTACGAAACCCATCGCACGAGCCAAGCCGCGGCGAAGCGCGATGTCGGTACGTCTCGAGCGTCGCGCGTCGTATCGCATCTCCTTTCGTCGTCGTCGTCGTCGTCGTCGTCGTTTGTCCTGACAGGCGCAGTGACTGATTGTTTGATTGTTGCGTCCCTGACTCACACAGAAAACTTACGCCGCGAGGCGCTGATGAGCACATCCGCGCTCACCGAAGCGCTCACCGATAGCGTCAACGCTGGTGTCGTCGACGTGTTCGAGAACCAGAAGAAAGTCGAGGACGCCGCGCGTGAGCTGAGCGACGCCGCGGGGGTGTTGAAAGTCGAGGCGAGCGCGTGGGCGCGCGACTTGGAGTCGTTTGACAAAGAGCTTCGCGCGATTGGCGATTTCGAGAATTGGGTGAAAGCCATGGAACATGATTTAGCCACCCTCGCGGGGGCGTTAGAGGAGAAGGTTGGTGCGGGGAAGAAGAAGTAGTAGTAGTTTGTGTGAAGAATGACATGTTGTACAGTGAAAAATTTGGTGTTCGCGGCTCGTCTACGTGTGTTTGTGGTGATTTAGTCGCGCATATCGACGTCGACCGCGCGCGCGCTATCGACGGCACGCACGGCATCGAATAATGCCGCCTTGATGGCGTGCGTGGCTAAGCTCTTCGTTTGTTCGACGGCGACGGCGACGGCGTCCCGAGTCGCGGCGGCGAGCGGCGACGACTCGGATGACATGGCCGAAGTCGCAGTCGTCGCCGCGCTTTTTCCAATCGCCCCGAATGACGATGCCGATGCCGCCGTCGCGAGCACAGCCGCGGCGCCGTGCGCGCGTTTAACACCCTTTTCCGCCGCTGCGAGCTTACCTTCGATATCCCCGACCTGTCCCGCCACGAGCAGTCGATTATTCGCCAACGGCGACGACGTCAACGTGTTCACCCAATATTGATCCCATAACGCGTCTAAATTTCGCGCATCCAGCGTCGACTTGAAGTAACTCACATCTAATGCGTAGTACTTATCGGCATGGACGCCAAAATCCTCAACTTTACTCAGAGGAATCGTTTGATGTCGAGACGTCGACGCCCGTTCGTCTGGAGCGGCGTAGCCTTCGGGGTACGTGCGGAACGCTCCAATCTCCACCTTTCCCGTCGCGCACGTCCGCATGGGATCGATCACGATCGCCACGAATGGTTCTCCATAGCGTTGATTCAACATTTGTGTGTTAACGTCGATACCCGACATCCAACATCCGTAGCCCGGATGCGAGTGATACCAACCGACGACGTTTTCCGCGCGTCCGACGTCTTTACACGTCTTGTCAAAGTCAACCATGAATTCATACGCCTCCGCCTGCGCGTTCACGCGCGTCTCCGTGCCCTCCACTGGGAGTTCAAAAATGTCAATCACGATGAACGTGTCGTCGATGGTTTTCCCTTGAAGCATGCCCATGACTTCGATGGAACCGCCGCGTCGGCAGTGCGCGGTCATCTTCATCAACGCCAACGCGCTCACTTTAACCCTGTGTGCGCACGCGGAAAAACACGCGCGAGTTAGTGATGACACGCACGAGCGATGTCCACGGCGCCGTCGCGATGACGTTTGCGGCGCGTTCGACGTTGTCGCGCGTTGAATACGTGTTGAGCTTGAGACGCGCGGTGGCCAGCGCTTCGAGTTGGGACGTACTTTTTAAAGTGGTGCGGGTTCCGCGCCCAGGGCTTGGCGGCGACCGCGGCGCGTTGGGCGTCGGCGTCGTAGACGTATAACGCATCCTCGGCGTCGGTTTTCGCGGACGATGACGCGGTCGTGTCCATGGTGGTCATGTCGCGTTGTGCGGCGGCGTTACAGTTGTGAAAGGTATTTGGTATTTAAACAACATTGAATGAGTTGAATGAATTGACGCGCGCCGAACGTACGACGGCGCGCGCGGTAGAAGTAATTGTAGCAATTGTGTACAACATTGTCATCAGAGTCGACGGATGAAAGAATGAGCAAAAAAAGAAGAATCAAAGAAATGAAGAACCGCTCAGCTCAGGACGTCGCCGGCGCCGTTTCGGCGCTGGCGGGCGATTCCTTTGGTGGTGATTCAGTCGGTGTAGAAGGCCCATGGACGATGTCGTCGTCGGGAAACCCATACAAATCGAGTAAACGTAACGTCACGCCGTTCGTCCAACCAAATCCACGCTGAGGAACGTACTCACCGCCGCCGCCGACGCCGTCGTGGCCGACGCGAACGTCATACTTTTCGTGCATGTACCCAGTGTTTGTCCACACGGAATGCGACGTTCGTAACCACGCGTGCGCGAGTTCCTTGGCGTAGTTTTCCTCGCGAGGTGCGTATGCTTGAATGGCTTCGATGATCATGTGCGATGTCGGCGCCCAGGCGTTGGGCCAGTCCCATTGTTGACCGGTTTCGTTCAACGACGTCGCGACGCCGTTTGCGGTGACCAATCCAGACGTCTTGAGCGATTCCACGACGCGGTAGGCTTGTTCCGAATTAGGATCTGCTGCACCGCACCACAAAGGTGTGTAGTCGCTCGTAAATGGAGACTTTGACGCGAACGACAACGCGGAGCGATCGCGCACGATTTCGGTGACGAGTTCGCCTGGGCGCGACTCAAACGCGACGTCTCGCCATCTCGCCGCGTCGTCGTCCCAGAGCACCGCGTGAATAGCTCGTCGGCGTGCTTGCCCGGCAGCTTCGAACTTTGTCACCAAGTGCTTCAAATACACGCGTTCAGCGTAACCGCTTTCGCTAGGGCCCATGATTGCGAGCGCTTCGCGCGCGAGCGCTGAGATTTGCAGCTCTACGCGAAGCATAAAACCATTCAAGTCGCTCGGGATGATGTCGCACGTGCGAATACTTTCCAACCTTTTACCGTCTCGGAACCATCGAGAACTGAAATCGAATCCACTTTCAGCCGCACTCGCGATGTGTCGATAAATCTTACGCTTGAGCTCAACCTTGGCGATCGGGTTGTCGCATTTACGCGTGGCCAAGCGCGCGACTTCGACGTCTTCGCGGTAGCTCTCGGGTCGCGGGCGCGTGGTGTTGGCAAAATACCTCGACAATTGGTGATTCTCACCCGTCTCGGCGTCGCGAACGGTAATCACACGTTCACTGCGCATCAAGTAAGAGTACTCTTGTACGAGCAACGGCAACGCTTGTCGAAGCCACGTGCCATCGCGCGTGGCTTCATACACCGCCGCCACGCACGACGTCAACAGTGGCGGTTGCGACCTATTCAAATAATACACTCGCGCACCATTCGGTACGAAACCATACGTGGTGACCATGTACAACAGATTATTCGTCACCCCGAGCGCGGTGGCGGGCATTTCGCTCGTTAATAACCCTAACACGATCCAATACGTGTCCCAATAGTACGTCTCGCGGAATCGCTCGCCCGGCACGACGGCGGGGTACGGCAACTTAATCCGACTCGAGGTCGTCCGAGCCTGCGGTAGCGCGCCCGCGCCGCTCTCACCATCGCCATCACTCTCTTGCACGGGCGACTCTTCATCCACGTAGTCATCCGCATCGAGTCTCGCGAGTATCTTCCATAAATCGTGCACGTGCCGCGTAAACGCGCGCGCTTTTTCCCCTCCGCAACGCAACGCCACATTCGGCTCTTCTCGCCAATCCACGAGCTCGGGCGTCGTCCGACGATCGCGCGGACCAGTTTCAAAATGCTCCTCCAAAAATGCCCGCGCCGCGACGCTACACGTCGCCGCACCGCTTGTTTTTAACGCCTCGTAAATCTTCGCTGGCGGTGACCGCGCGCGCGTATCCACAAAATCCTTACAATCGCTCCAAATCGCGGCGCGTTGCCCAGCGGCGAGCAACGCCGCGGTGAATAACTGCGCGTGTTGTTGTTGCGCGTCTGCGCCAGCGCCGCCAGCGCCGCCGTGCTCGTCATCGTCGTCGTCGCTGCTCACCACCCAATGGTTCAAGCTGTACGCGCTCATGTCGC
>Ga0181598_1000049_pt1 | contig 91111 bp, 81 predicted proteins | sample 041ome_4_FD_153295 | JGI IMG/M metagenome (GOLD analysis project Ga0181598, IMG submission 153295) | Coastal salt marsh microbial communities from the Groves Creek Marsh, Skidaway Island, Georgia - 041404US metaG (spades assembly) | ecosystem: Environmental > Aquatic > Marine > Intertidal zone >... | reverse complement strand
AAGGGAATACCCCCACCAATACCAATTATTTTTGGGCCACAACGCTTCAATCTGGGGGGACGAATAACGGAAAACGCTTTGTTCAAACCCTACCCGTAGATGTGTCCTATGGGGGGAGCCTAGAATTTTTGATTCGATATGGAGCGGATGATCCAGACCCTGGATGTGAGGATGGAGAGAGAGTAGACGAAGAAGTATATCTTCAATATTCAGTTAATGGAGGAAGTAATTGGATTACCTTTTATGAAGATTGGAATACAGTAAGAGATAAAAGTGCAGACTGGTATGATTGGTATGCAAATGATATTGAGATCCCGCTAGCTGCCCAAACAAGTGCGACGATTTTTAGATGGTACCAACCCAGTAATGATGGAAATTTATATGATAACTGGGGACTAGAAGATGTAATTGTCAATGCCATCCCGCCACCCGCGGCTTCCTGGGCTTTTGATTTTGGAAATGGGGATACTGGGGCAAGCGCAAGCGCTACATCAACCTTGTCATTTACCAAATTATACCCCCCCTCAAATGCAATAAAGAACTTTTCCGTTACAATCTCAACAACTTTGACAAGCGGAAGAGTTGTCGGATTAACAAAAAATATTGCGGTAACGCCGAGTGACACTGTCCCGCCCACGGCTACCCCCCCTGCCAATATTCAGGTGGACAGTGATCCGGGAAGCTGTGACGCTATTCTGGCTCCATCTGATGTAGGCAGCCCAACTGTTTTGGATAATTGTGCGATAAATTCTGTAGTCAATGACAACCCTGCTTTGACCTTTGTCAATGGCGTAAATTTATTGACATGGACCATAACCGACAGTGCGAGCAATACGATTACAGTAACCCAAACCATAACAGTTAATGACAATGAAGACCCGGTACTAATAATTCCTGCAGATATTCTTTCACCCAATTGTAATGTTGATATTGGAATGGCAAGAGCGACAGATAATTGCGGAGGCCTTATACCGACCAATAATGCCCCCGCTGTTTTTTCTCTTGGCATTACAGCAGTGGTTTGGCAAGTTTCAGACGCTGCAGGGAATACTGTTTCTGCCACCCAGCTAGTTACAGTTTCAGACACAATTGCCCCCCTCAATACAGCTCCTGCAGATGTAACTGTCACAACAGATTTAGACTCTTGTACTGCATCAGGAGTAGCGCTAGGGGCCCCGATTACAGGAGATAATTGTACGATTGCTTCTATTTCAAATAATGCACCCGTGAATTTTCCGATCGGGACCACGACTGTTACATGGACTGTTACAGACGCCGCAGGAAATACGACCCTCTCAACACAATTAGTTACCGTAAATGACGACGCTCCTCCGAGTCTTATTCCGCCTCCTGATATTGTCTCAGATTCTTGTACAATTATATTAGGTAACCCAACAGTTAGCGATAATTGCGCGGTTACTTTTTCTAATGACGCACCACTGTCTTTTCCCTCAGGAACAACCACAGTGACTTGGACAGCAAGTGATACTTTTGGGAATACAGTGACCGCCACCCAACGAATTACTTTTAATGACAGCACAAATCCAACTATTTTCATTCAAGATGAAAACGTGCTTGTCCAGACAGATTTAGGATCGTGTTTTGCCTCAGGGGTTAACCTTGGGAATATCGTTTCAAATGATGACTGTGGTATTGTATCTTCGGGGAATGATGCCCCCCTCCAATTCCCAATAGGAGTAACAATAATAACCTATACAGTAACGGATACTTTTGGGAATTCAACATCAAAAACACAAAGCGTAACAGTAGTAGATGTAGAGCCTCCAGTAGCACGCGCCAAAGAAGTAGACGTCTCTTTAGACGGAAATGGAAATCTAATTATCCCTTGGGGACTGATTGATAATGGAAGTTCGGATAATTGTACCATTAATAACTTTAGCATCTTATCTCTAGACGGGGGAACTATTTATATTGATCAACAAAATCTTGCACAAAAGCAAAAGAATAACGGACCGAACAAAACGAAAAAACGCAGCTGTGACCTACTAGGTACTACTAAGGCCGTATTTCTTATCACAGACAGTTCGGGAAATACAGCTTCAACAACATTTAATTTAACCATTACAGATGATTTAAATAGTTGTAATTTAGTCAACCCTCCTAATGCTCAAAATAATGCACCCTTGGACACAGATCAAGATGGGGTTATTGACCTCGAAGACGCATTTCCTTTAGATCCTGCAGAATGGGCTGACAACGATCAGGATGGCATCGGAAATAATGCAGACCCAGATGATGATAATGATGGATTTTTTGACGATATCGAACGTTTGGCAGGGACAGACCCGCTAGATTTTTTAAGCAAACCGCTTGATACGGACCAAGACGGAATTATTAATTTATTGGATTTAGATGATGATAATGACGGATTTGAAGACACCCTTGAATTAGAAGTAGGGACAGACCCTCTAGATGTAAATAGCTTTCCATTAGATACAGACCAAGACCTCATTATTGACTTTTTCGATGAAGACGATGATAATGACGGACAAACGGACACAACAGAACTTCAATGTGGCTCAGATCCACTAAATAATAGGAGTAGGGCATTAGACACAGACAATGACGGAATGCCTGATTGTCTTGATGAGGATGATGATGGTGACGGTTATGAAGATGAATTAGAGCAAACCTTTAATACAGACCCTTTGAATAAAAATGAATATCCCAATTTAGATGGCGATGGGGATGGGGTCCCTCATGTCTTCGGATATGTAAGCTCTTTTAATGACAATTGCCCGGAGGTGCCCAATCCAGACCAATCTGATATTGATCAGGACGGAGTGGGGGATGTGTGTGATAACTGTATTTCAGTTGCCAATGAAGACCAAGAAGATAGAGATCAAGATGGAGTGGGAGACTTTTGCGATGTTTGTCCAGATTTGTCCAATGAGAATCAAGAAGATTTTGACGGCGATGGTTTGGGGGATCTTTGTGATTTAGATGATGACAATGACGGTCAGTCTGATGAAGTAGAAATTGAATGTGGGTCTAATCCAAAAGACCCCAATTCATTAAGTCCCGATTTTGATCAGGATGGAATACCTGACTGTAATGACCTCGACTTTGATAATGACCAAATTGAAAATAGAATAGATCCCAACCCTTATGGCTATGACGACCTCTTAGTCAGTCAATTTATTTCTGATAATGGAGATGGGATCAATGATCGTTTTACAGTACTCAAAATTGAAAATTATCCGAATGCAGAGCTATCTATTTTCAGTAGATCAGGGATTTTAATTTATCAAAAAAAGAACTATCAAAATACCTGGCCTGCAGATCACAATAAACACCCACTTCCAGAGGGAAGTTATTACTATCAAATTGACATAGAAGGCAATGGGGCAATAGCCTATAAAGGATGGATTTATTTGACAAGATGACAAACAGACCGATCGTATATTTAGCGCTTTTATTTCTGCCTTTGATAAGCTTTGGACAGCAGGAGAGTTATTATTCCTTCTACCGCAATACAATGAATATAATCAATCCTGCTTTTGCGGGAGCTGAAGAAGGAACGGTTTTTTCATTTACTTCACGGCGCCAGTGGTCATTTGATGAAGAAGCACCTACAACACTTGCCTTTTCCTATTCCTCTGCCAGAGAAAATAAGGTAGGTTTAGGAATTTCTTTAGTAGCAGACAGGGTTTTTATAGAGCAACAAACAAATGCCACAATTGATTTTTCCTATCAGCTTAATATGGAAACTACGCAAGTTTATTTGGGGTTAAAAGCAGGAGGAAATTTTTATAAAGCAGACCCTACGGGGCTTTTGGGTTTTGCCACCTCTCCAGATCCCATTCAACAGGCCTTTTCTAAATTTAATCCCAATATTGGGGTGGGCGCTTTATTAAAAAGAGAAAATCTGTGGATCTCTTTTTCGCTTCCTAGAATTTTTAATTCAAATAGAACAAAAGACTTGGCAATTACAGCCAAAGACCGCGTCCACACATATCTTGGGGGAGGCGGCACACTCCCACTTGGCACCAATCTTTATTTAAATCCCTCTTTACTGCTTAGAAAAGTCAAAGGACTCCCCTTTAGTACTGATCTTACCGCATTTATAAGCTGGCAACAAAAGTTTGATGTGGGCATGTCCTACAGATCTAGTGGAGCATTTTCTTTACTTTCCTCATTGCGCGTGGGTAATTTTGATCTTGGCTATGCTTATGAAACACCTATTCTAAGCAGGCTTACACATCATAATTTGAAAACACATGAGGTTTTCCTCAGAATTCACCTTAGTAAAAAAGTAGAAGAAAATCCCTTAGAGTTAGAAACTGACAAAGACTAGGTTTCGTTTCTACTTTAATACTTATTAAGAAATACAGGCACTTTTGAAAGGATAAACTATTTTCAGACTTAGTGTAAAAAATGCCATCTAAGACATCTTTAAAACAAAAAAAGCCCCCCATTTCACTGGAAAGCTTCTCACTGGTTGAAAATATTGGATTTTTATCCAATCTAACAACACACAACTTCTTTAAAAGTGCGGTCTGGACGGGACTCGAACCCGCGACCCCATGCGTGACAGGCATGTATTCTAACCAACTGAACTACCAGACCTAATTAGCGTGTGCAAATATACGCTCCATTTTCAATTTGCCAAACAAATATGAGAAAAAGAAAAATTAATACCCGTGGAGGTAGGACAACTTAAATTACAGCATCTAATGCCTCAGCATAAGCAGCTTTGGGCGATACTCCAACATGTCTTCCTACCAGTTCTCCTTTGTCGAAAACCAATACGGTAGGTATGTTGCGAACCCCATACTTGGCTGCAAACTCTTGATTCGCATCAACATCTACTTTCCCAACTACTGCTTTGCCGTCGTAATCTTGACTTAATTCATCTATGATTGGGCCCACCATTCTGCAAGGTCCGCACCAAGCTGCCCAAAAATCTACCATTACGGGTTTGTCTGAATTCAATACGACTTCTTCGAAAGTTGCATCTGTAATTTCTAATGCCATTGTCTTAAATTTTTAATAACCAAAGGTAACCAATAAATAAAATCCCGTGTGGTTTTAAAATCAAATTTACTTATCTGATTATTCATTTTTCCGATTGCCTTAGTTGAGTTTGTAGTGCCATGCTTTTTCGTCTAAAAACTGCAAAAGATCTGAAGTAATATTGACCTTTTGCTTTTTACTGTTTAATATCAGCTTAACTTTTTTGTTCGTATCGTAAATACTAAAAAACAAAGTCTTATCGCCTTTGTAGGATTTTAGGTTGTCTTGTAGGGCTACAATCTGATCTTCATCCAGTTGATGAATGTTCAGTTGTAGCGTGAGTTTTTTTGCATTGGATTCTATGGTATTTTGTAACATTTCAAAATGCAAATATTGCATCCGAGCGGTACCTACTTTACCTGTTTCCTTGTTGGTCCAGCCTTCTCTAATCATAACTCGGATTCGAATAAACTGATTGACCACTAGAAAATGCCTGTATTTTAAATAGTCTTCACCAAAAATCCGAAACTCGTATTGATCTGTAAAATCCTCTACTACAAATCGCGCCCATCCTTTGCCGTTTCGACTTTCCAAATGTTGCACCTCATTTACAATACCCCCCATGCTCAACTCCCGGTTTACCAATGGATTTAAATCTCCCAGTCGGTTCAAGGAGATGTTCATAAAATGTTTCATTTCATGAGTAAAATCATCTAAGGGATGAGAAGAAATATAAATTCCTACTACTTCTTTTTCTTTCTTAAGTCGGATTAAATTGGACCAAGGATCACAATCGGGGATACTTAAGTCTTGATAGGTTTCATTGGTTGCCTCGCTAAACAGGCTGGTTTGAGAAGAATTTAAGTTTTGTTGGTACTTTGTTCCAAAGCGCAAGGCTTTTTCTAAAAACGTAATCCCCTCGCCATCGGGATTGAAATACTGCGCCCGATGGACGTTCCCCAGCGAATCAAGACCGCCGGCTAGGACCAAATTTTCAAAGGCTTTTTTATTGGCCGCACGAAGATCAATTCTTTTTACTAAATCAAATACAGAGGCATACGGCTGCTCATTACGGTGTTCGATGATGGTTTCCACGGCAGCTCGACCCACTCCTTTTATTGCACCCATGCCAAAACGAATCGCTTGTTGGTCGTTTACGGTAAACTTGTAAAAGGATTCATTTACATCGGGGCCTAAGACATGCAAGCCCATTCGGCGACACTCTTCCATAAAAAAGGCCACCTGTTTGATGTCATTCATATTATTGGAGAGTACTGCCGCCATGTATTCTGCTGGATAATGGGCTTTTAAATAGGCGGTTTGGTAGCCGATCCAAGCATAACAAGTAGAATGAGACTTGTTAAATGCATAAGCAGCAAAAGCTTCCCAATCTTTCCAGATTTTCTCCAAGACGTCCTCAGGATGTCCCTTGGATTTTCCTCCCTCGATAAATTGCGGTTTCAGCTTTTGAAGTAAGGCAAAAATCTTTTTCCCCATGGCCTTTCTCAGCACGTCTGCGTCCCCTTTTGAAAACCCTGCCAATTTTTGAGAAAGCAACATTACTTGCTCTTGGTAGACTGTAATACCATAAGTTTCCTCCAGGTACTCTGCCATTTCTGGCAAGTCATAACTGATTGCTTCTTGGCCGTTTTTTCGGTCAACAAAACTGGGGATATACTCCAAAGGTCCTGGACGATAAAGGGCATTCATCGCAATTAAATCTGCAAATACTGTTGGCTTTAGGTCCTTTAAATATTTTTGCATCCCTGCCGATTCGTACTGAAATATTCCAACCGTATCCCCTCGTTGAAACAATTCATAAGTCTTTTGATCATCAAGTGGAAATTGGTCGGGATCCAGATCTACCCCGTGTTTGTATTTGACCAATTTTACGGTGTCTTTGATCAAGGTGAGGGTCTTTAACCCTAAAAAATCCATTTTTAACAAGCCTGCATCCTCAACCACAGAATTGTCAAATTGAGTAACGTATAGGTCTGAATCTTTAGCCGTAGCTACCGGTACAAATTGGGTAATGTCATCCGGAGTAATGATGACCCCACAGGCATGGGTCCCGGTGTTTCTCAAGGAGCCTTCAAGTACTTTTGCTTGTTGGATGGTTTCTCCCGAAAGGCTTTCTTCCTCTGCTAAATTTTTAATTTCATTCACCCGTAAGACCTCATCCGCTCGTAACTTTTCTTTTAATTCTTCATCCGTAGAAGTAAAGATTCTGGAAAGTTTAATATTAGGAAGCAGCTTGGCAATACGGTCAGCCTCTCCTAAGGGTAAGTCCAATACTCGAGCCGTATCTCGTATGGAGGACTTTGCCGCCATGGTTCCATAGGTTATGATTTGGGCAACTTGATTCGAGCCGTATTTTTCTATGACATAATCTATTACTCGCCCCCTACCTTCGTCGTCAAAGTCAATGTCAATATCCGGCATACTTACCCGGTCTGGGTTTAAAAAACGCTCAAAAAGTAAGTCGTACTCAATGGGATCAATATTGGTTATTTTTAAACAATAGGCGACCACGGATCCTGCCGCAGAACCCCTACCCGGTCCTACCGATACATCCATTTGACGCGCCGCTGCTATAAAATCTTGAACTATCAAAAAATAGCCAGGATAGCCTGTGTTGGCAATCACGTCCAACTCAAAGTCGATACGCTCCTTGATGGTTGGTGTCAGTTCGGGATAGCGTTCTTTTGCTCCTTCATAAGTTAAAAACCGCAGGTATTTATTTTCTCCCTCATTTCCTTCTACCGTTGTTCCTTCTTGAAACTCCTTGGGTATTTCAAACTTGGGCAGCAAAACTTCTCGCGCCAAATCAAAAGGCTCAATTTTATCAACGAGGTCAGCAATGTTTAAAATGGCTTCAGGCAAATCCTGAAAAAGGGTCTTCATTTCCTCCTGCGACTTGAAATAGTACTCTTGATTGGGAAAGCCGTAACGAAAACCTCTTCCTCTGCCGATAGGAGTCGCCTGTTTTTCTCCCTCTTTTACACAGAGTAAAATATCGTGGGCATTGGCTTCCTCTTTGTGGGTATAATACGTGTTATTGGTCGCCACTAAGGGTATCTGATGGGTTTTGGAAAATTGAATCAAAATCTCATTGGCACGATCTTCTCCCTCTTCTCCATGGCGCATTACTTCGATATAAAGATCGTCTCCAAACTGTTGGTGCCACCACAGTAAGGCTTCTTCTGCCTGCCGATCGCCTAGGTTGAGAATTTTTGACGGCACCTCGCCATAGGTGTTTCCAGTAAGCACTATCAAGTCCTCTTTATACTTTTCGATCAACTTGCGGTCTATTCTCGGAACGTAATAAAATCCAGCAACATAGGCCGCAGAGGTAAGCTTGGCTAAGTTGTGGTATCCGTTTTTATTTTTTGCCAAAAAAACAACCTGATAGCCGTCGTCACGTCTTGATTTATCCAAATGATCCTCACAAACATAAAATTCACACCCAATGATGGGTTTGATTTTTTCTTCAGCCTCTTGATTGTGTGCTTTTACGGCTTTGATAAAATGAAACGCCCCCATCAAATTGGCATGGTCTGTTAAAGCAAGCGCAGGCATGCCATGTGTTGCAGCAGCTTCTACCAATTGACTCACCCTTGAAGTGGCTTGCAGCACAGAAAACTGGCTGTGGTTATGCAAGTGAGTAAAGGGTGTCTCCGTCAAGACCCCGTCTACAGCTGGAGCTGTATTGATTGTTGACTCAACCTCTTTTTTTAACTTTTTGGAAGCTTTTTTAAGGTTTTGATGCGTAAGTCCAATCAGTTGAAAGGGAGTACTTACAGTTTTGAGTTCACGTGTTACCTCAGTAAATTCAGCAATTTTGGAATGCAATCGGTCCTGACGAATCAATTCCAAAAAAGCTCGAGAAGTCGCCTCAACATCTGCCGTAGCATTATGGGCTTCTTCAAAATGCTCTTGAAACAGAAAATGATACAGTTCGCTCAGGGTAGGTAGCTTAAATTTACCCCCTCGCCCTCCAGGCAGTTGACAGAGGGTTGCCGTCTCTTCTGTACAGGTATCTAGTACAGCTTTATCTTCCAAAGGATCGCTAAGCCCCGCCCTTAAATATTCGGCACCCATGATGTTGCGATCAAAAGATACATTGTGCCCAATCACAAAAGAAGCCTGCTGAAGTGCCTTTTCAAATTCGCTTAAAACTGAGGTTAAAGGAACTCCTTCTGCAGCAGCTAGTGCAGTAGAAATACCGTGAACCTGTTCCGAATCAAAAGGAATTGTAAATCCATCCGGGCGAATTAAAAAGTCTTGATGGGAAAGTAATTCTCCCTTAGCATCGTGAATTTGCCAAGCGATTTGAATACAACGGGGCCAGTTTTCACTGTCAGACAAGGGTGCATCCCAACGTTGGGGCAGCCCTGTAGTTTCAGTATCAAAAATCAAAAACATCAAAACGAAAATAACAAATATTAAGCGTGGTTTGAAAAGGAATTATTCGGACTTATTAACTGTATGAACTTAGTAAGTAGAAAGGGAGAATTGAAACCTAATGCTAGACGCCTAGGATCTTTAAAGCGGCTTAGGTGTATTGACTATTGTGACATCTGTAAGGTATTCGTACCTTCCCCTTGAAAAAGAAAAATGCATGCCGTTACTGGAATTCACTTCAAAAGGAATTTACTGTAAACAAGCGGACGTCTATCTGGACCCTTGGCGTGGGGTAGACAAGGCGCTGATTTCTCACGGTCATTCAGATCATGCCCGCTGGGGGAGCAAACGCTACATTACCCATCACACAAACGTCCCTATCCTTCAACATCGGTTGGGTAAAGTTGTAGTCACCGGCAAAAAATACAAGGAAACCTTTAGGATAAATGGTGTCCAATTTTCTTTTCATCCGGCTGGTCATGTTCCTGGTTCCTCTCAAATACGCGCAGAATACAAAGGTGAAGTTTGGGTTTTTACAGGCGATTACAAAACCCAATTAGATGGAATTTCAACCCCTTATGAACCGGTTCATTGTCACACCTTTATCACAGAGAGTACTTTTGGACTCCCTGTTTTTCGATGGGAAGACCCTACAAAAATTCACCAGCAAATCAACCAATGGTGGGCGGCAAATCAGGCTGAACAAACGTGCAGTTTATTGATGGGCTACTCCTTGGGAAAGGTACAGCGTTTACTCAAACATCTAGACCCCTCCATTGGAAAAATATACACCCATGGAGCTACCGAACAGATGACAGAAGTATTGCGACCGTTTATTGATTTTCCAAAGACAGAGCTGATTACCCCAGCAACTTCAAAAAAGGTGCTCGAGGGAAATTTAGTACTGGCCCCACCAGCTGTGATGGGAAGTGCCTGGATGAAAAAGTTAGGGCGTGTATCCACAGGCTATGCCTCAGGGTGGATAGCCTTTAGGGGTGCGCGACGAAGACGAGCAGTTGACCGTGCTTTTGTATTGTCAGATCATGCAGATTGGGAAGGCCTACTATCGGCCATCAAAGCAACTGGCTGTGAAAATGTGATTACCACCCACGGCTACACCGAACTTTTTGCCCAATACCTCAATGAACACGGTTGGAATGCTCGAACTCAAAAAACACAGTACGCCTCCGAAACCGAAGAAATCCTTAGTGCAGAATGAGACGGTTTGCGGCTTTAATAGAAACTTTAGACGGGACCAATAAAACAACTAAAAAAGTTGCCGCTTTGACCCAATATTTTAAAAAGGCACCAAAAGTTGATGCCCTTTGGGCAGTGGCGTTACTCTCTCACCGACGCCCTTCTAGACCGGTTACTACGACCCTCATGCGCACTTGGGCAGCAGAACTAACAAAGCTACCTGAATGGCTTTTTGAAGAATCTTATCACATCGTCGGAGATTTAGCAGAAACCATCGCGTTACTCGTTCAAAAAGAGGGCACGGCTAGCCCTCCTTCCTTAAAAGACTGTATTGAAGAAATCATTGCGCTAAAACCCAAAACGGAAGAAGAAAAAAAACAGTACATCCTTCATCAGTGGAAAACTTTATCGCACTTGGAACGTTTTGTCTTCAATAAGATATTGACTGGTGGATTTCGAATTGGAGTAAGTCAAAAACTGATGACTCGGGCACTCTCCAAAGCTGTACATGTAGATGAAACTATTTTAGCTCACCGCCTTATGGGGCAGTGGAGTCCCCAAACCACTACCTTTGACCAGCTCCTTTTACATCCCAACCCAGAAGATCAAATTTCTCAACCTTACCCCTTTTTTCTTGCCTACCCTGTAGAGGAAGCCTCTTTTTTCTCCAAAGAAAATGTGGAAGATTGGCATATTGAACACAAATGGGATGGAATGCGTGCCCAATTGATTTTGAGAAAGGGTAAACATTTTTTGTGGAGTCGGGGAGAGGAATTGATTACGGACAAATTTCCTGAACTTAACGTCCTAACAGATCAGTTGCCCAGTGGCACTGTAATTGACGGAGAATTGATTCCTTTTAAAGACAATTGTATTGGAAATTTTCAAGACTTACAAAAGCGAATGGGTCGAAAGACCGTCACCCAAAAACTGCAAAAAGACATTCCCATAGTATTGATGGCCTATGATTTACTCGAGCTAGAAGGTCAAGATCTTCGCTCACAACCCCTGAGGAAACGTCAGCAGCTTTTAGATAGATTACTTAAAGAGTACCCCACTGCTCCTATTATGCTTTCAGAAGTATATCAGTTTACCGATTGGGAGCAGGTGCGTAGGGAGCGAGAAAAAGCGAGTGAAAAACGCAGTGAGGGACTTATGATCAAACATAAAGAAGCCCCCTACGGTGTGGGTAGAAAGAAAGGGATTTGGTGGAAATGGAAGTCGGATCCGAAAAGCATTGATGCCGTGCTTACCTATGCCATGCGAGGCCATGGGCGAAGAACCAACCTCTATACCGACTATACCTTTGCCCTTTGGAACGAAGGAGAATTAGTCACTTTTGCAAAAGCCTATTCGGGTTTAACAGATGTGGAAATCAAAAAACTGGATCAGTTTGTAAAACAAAATACGCTGGATCGTTTTGGTCCAGTACGACAGGTCAATCCCGAATTAGTTTTTGAAATTGCTTTTGAAGGGATTGCCCCTTCCTCTCGTCACAAGAGCGGCATTGCTGTTCGCTTTCCGAGAATCTCAAGATGGAGACACGATAAAAAAATTGAGCAGGCCAACAGCTTGGAAGACCTGAAACAATTGTTGCAATGAAAAAAGTTGAAACCTGGTTTCGCTCTCAAAACTGGAAGGCACAGCCGTTTCAAAAGCAATGCTGGAAAGCCTATGCGGAAGGAAAAAGTGGCATGCTTCACGCACCTACAGGAAGCGGTAAGACCTATGCCCTTTGGGGAGGTGTGGTGGAGGAAATGCTTCAGTCTGCCAAACCGATCAAAGGCTTGCATGCCTTATGGATTACTCCGTTACGAGCTTTAGGAGTTGAAATTCAAAAATCAACACAAGAAATGCTCCGTGCTTTTGCTCCTGAGCTGGAGGTTGGATTGCGAACTGCAGACACTCCCCAAAGTCAACGAACCAAAATGCTTAAATCTCCACCCTTTGGTTTGGTAAGCACCCCAGAGAGCGTGCATGTGTTGTTGACTCAAAAAGAACACCCGCGTTATTTCAGCCAACTTAAAGTTGTGGTGGTAGATGAATGGCACGAACTCTTAGGCAGCAAACGAGGCGTACAAGTTGAGCTGGCTTTGGCCTACCTGCGTGCGCTGCAGCCCAACCTAAAAGTTTGGGGTATTTCCGCAACTCTGGGCAACAAAGAGTTGGCCCGTGAAATACTTTTGAGGGGGACAAAAAAATTTAGTGTGGTAGAGGCGAAAATTCAAAAAAAAATTCGTGTACATTCTTTGCTACCCAAAACCATGGAGCGTTTTCCTTGGCGTGGTCATCTGGGCATACATCTACTCCCACAAGTACTTCAAATTATCCAAAAAAACAAAAGCACTCTGGTCTTTACCAATACCCGATCTCAATGTGAAATATGGTACCATCAGCTTTTGGACGCAGCTCCGGAACTTGCTGGATCTATTGCCATGCATCACGGGAGTATCGATAAAAAAATTCGCCTTTGGGTAGAGGAATCCCTACGGAAAGAGGAATTAAAAGTGGTGGTTTGTACCTCAAGTTTAGATTTGGGTGTTGATTTTAGCCCGGTAGAAAATTGCATACAAGTAGGAAGTCCTAAAGGAGTGGGACGCTTTATCCAACGAGCAGGAAGAAGTGGTCATCACCCCAAAGCCGAAAGTTCAATTTACTTTTTGCCTACCCATGCCATGGAACTGATCGAATCCGTAGCCCTTCAAAACGGAATTCAACAACAACAAATTGAAGATCGAATTCCCTACCTCAACAGTTACGATGTGTTGATTCAGTTTTTAATGACACTTGCCGTGGGTTCAGGATTTGATCCTGTAAAACTATATCCCATCATCACCTCTAGCTTTTGCTACCAAATCCTTGATCAAAGTCACTGGCAATGGATACTGAACTTTTTAATCCGAGGGAGTCAGTCTCTACAGCAATATGACGAATACAAAAAACTTATCCGAACCGAGACGGGACTTTTAAAAGTAGCCAACAAGGGAATTGCCCTTCGTCACCGCCTTTCCATGGGTACAATCGTGAGTGGAAATGATTTGAAAATTCGCTACCAAAAAGGAGGGTATTTGGGCAGTATAGAGGAGTGGTTTATTTCCAAATTAAACCCCGGAGATACGTTTGCTTTTTCAGGAAAAAACTTGGAGCTTATTCGCATTCAAAAAATGGAAGTCATTGTTAAAAAATCCAAAGTAAAACAAGCAAAAATACCTGCTTGGATGGGAGGTAGAATGAGTTTTAGTGCACACTTAAGTGATTTACTCAAGAAGGCGCTTTTTGAGCAGCAAAGTGAATCTACCCCTGAATTTAGATCCCTACTTCCCGTTTTTGAACAGCAAAAAAAAGAATCTTTAATTCCGAAGCCCGAAGAACTTTTGATTGAACGTTTTGAAACCAAAGAAGGGTTTCATACGGTATTTTATCCTTTTGAAGGCTATGCTATCCATGAGGCCATGGCGAGTTTGATGGCCTATAGAATCAGCTTGCTTTCCCCCATCAGTTTTAGCATGTCTTTTAATGACTATGGTTTTGAATTATTATCTGATCAAGCCTTTAGCCAAGAGGACTTTCTAGATCATGATCTCTTTACTCCAAAACAGCTTTTTGAAGACCTCGTAAAAAGCATCAATGTTTCCGAAATGGCTAGAAGGCGATTTAGGGATATCGCTGTAATATCAGGTTTGGTATTTCAAGGGTATCCCAACAAACCAATACAATCAAAACATTTGCAATCGGGTTCTCAATTGTTTTTTGAGGTTTTTAAGGAATACGAACCCGATAATTTACTTTATCAACAAGCGATAGAAGAAACTTTTGATCACGGGATGGAACGTGGAAGGATGCAGTTGGTTTTTGAACACTTAGCTCAAAAAAAAGTGGTGTGGAAAAATTGTTCCCAGCCTACCCCATTTTCCTTTCCCTTGATTACCGACCGAATTCGTGCTAAACTGTCTTCAGAAACAGAGGAAGACCGGATTAAGAAAATGTACCTTCAACTGGAAAAATCAATCCAATGACCACGCTTAGTATTCGCTCAAATCATTTTGTGCTCCACCCAAGTGGAGGGGTGTATTGGAAAGAAACACAGACCTGGCTGTTGGCAGATGTCCACCTGGGTAAGGTGGCCCATTTCAGAAAAAACGGCATTGCGGTACCCCGAGAGGCAGAGGGATCGTTTTATCAAAAAATGGAAGGGCTTCTTTCCTTATTCCCTGTCCAACGCATCCTCTTTCTTGGCGATTTATTCCACAGCGATCAAAATAACGAATGGTATCTGTTTGAAGCTTGGGTAAAACATCAACCTTTTGCCCTAGTTTTAATCACTGGAAATCATGACGTTATCCCAAAATGGAAATTTGAGGATCTAGGGCTTGAGGTTGTCCCCCAAGTAGAGGAGGACTCATTTTTATTTCATCATTTTCCAGATCAAGAGACAACAGCTTTTGTTTTTTGCGGTCATGTTCACCCTGGAGTCAAATTAGCAGGGGTGGGTAAACAACAACTCAAACTACCCTGTTTTTATCAAGGTCCAACTCAGATGATTCTCCCAGCCTTCGGGGCCTTTACTGGATTGCACCTATTAAAACCCAGACAAGAGGATACGGTCTTTGTTACCACTGGCAAAAAAGTAATCGAAATAAAGAAGTTTTAAAATTGTGTAAAAATTAGCTTTAGCCCAGTATCTTTGCCAAAAAAAAACGATTCAGACACTAGTAAACGTTTTTGACTCTTTGCCTTCACAAAAAGCGCTAGAAAGTGCGTTTTTTGAGAAAAGCTGTACCCAATTACGAGGTTTAGTGGGTTCGGGAATGAGTTTTCGTTTGGCCGCAGCCTTTCAAAAAAGCCAACAGTTTTTACTCCTTGTCTTAGACGATGCCGAAGAAGCGGCCTATTTTTTAAATGACTTTGAACGATTGGTCTCGCCTGAAGAGGTGTTGTATTTTCCTGCCAGTTACCGTCAACCCTATGCCTTAGAAACTACCGATAATGCTAATATTTTGCTTCGTGCAGAGGTGCTAAAAAAGCTAAGCACTTCTAAAAAACCAAGGCTCGTAGTGACCTACCCTCAAGCGGTGTTTGAAAAACTGATCTCACACCGAACTTTAAAACGGATCGGACTGACCCTAAAAAAAGACACTACCGTTTCCCTTTCAGAACTTAACGAACGGCTTTTTGAAATGGGCTTTGAACGGGTGGACTTTGTTACTGAGCCTGGAGAATTTGCCGTTAGAGGGGGCATCATCGATGTGTTTTCCTTTGCTTATCAACACCCTTATCGTATCGAATTTTTTGACGATACCGTAGAGCGACTCTCCAGCTTTCAGGTAAAAGACCAACGCTCAGTGGCGGCCTATGATACCATAGAGATTTTACCCAATACCTCCAATCTGGAAACCACGGACCAACGTAAAACCCTTTTAGAATTTTTCCCAGCAAACAGTAGTTTTGTTTTTGGCTCCTTGGATAAAATCACCGCTAAACTCGATACCTTATACAAAAAAGCCAGTACTGCCTACACCGCTTCAGCAGGAGAAGCACAGTACCCCCCGCAAACTCTTTTTGTCAACCCCCAAGAATGGCTTGAGGATTGTAACGAAAAATCCATCTTGCTTGTTGCGTCCAGCACTCAACTGAAAATAAACAAACAAATTTCGTTTCTTCAGAGCCCTCAACCTGCCTTCAACAAAAAATTTGACTTGTTGATTGACTACCTCAATACGAACCACAAAAAAGGCTTTCAAAACACTTTATTTTGTAGCCACGAACAGCAGGCCAAGCGGTTTCATGACATTTTTCAAGAACAAAAAGAAACGGTTCATTACACCACTAAGGTTTTACCCCTTTTTCAGGGATTTGAAGACCTGGAGGCCAAATGGGCATGCTTTACTGACCATCAGATTTTTGAACGTTACCACAAATTTCGATTAAAGTCAGAGGCTACCAAAAATCAAGCCCTCAGTCTGAAGGAGCTTACTCAAATGGAAGTAGGAGATTATGTGACCCATATCGATCACGGGATAGGAAAGTTTGGCGGATTGCAAAAAATTGAAGTTGAAGGAAATACGCAAGAAGCCATCAAATTGATCTACGGAGAACGGGACATTCTCTATTTAAGCATCCATTCCCTTCATAAAATCAGCAAGTTCAACGGCAAGGACGGCGCTGTTCCCAAACTCTACAAATTGGGCTCAAAAGCGTGGAAGGCACTCAAGCAGAAAACCAAGAAAAGGGTGAAAGAAATCGCCTTTGATTTGATTAAACTCTATGCAAAAAGAAGGCAAAAAATTGGGTTTGCCTATGCACCTGACAGTTACCTGCAATGGGAACTAGAAGCCTCCTTTTTATTTGAAGACACCCCAGATCAAAGCAAAGCCACGGCAGCTATAAAAAAAGATATGGAATCCACCCAACCCATGGACAGATTGGTTTGTGGAGATGTAGGTTTTGGCAAAACCGAAGTTGCGATTCGTGCCGCTTTTAAAGCAGTGGACAACAGCAAACAAGTGGTGGTTTTAGTTCCCACTACCCTGCTAGCATTTCAGCATTACAAAACCTTTTCCTCACGACTTCAATCCTTGCCGGTGAAGGTTGAGTATCTCAATCGATTCCGATCGGCTAAAGAAAAAACCCAAATTCTGAGCGATCTGGCCGAGGGGAAAATTGACATTTTGATTGGCACCCATCAATTGGTTAGCAAAAAGGTACAGTTTAAAGACTTGGGCTTGCTAATTGTCGATGAAGAGCAAAAATTTGGTGTAGCTGTAAAAGAAAAAATTCGATCGCTAAAGGCTAATATTGATGTACTGACGCTTACCGCTACTCCTATTCCGCGAACCCTGCAGTTCAGTTTGATGGCGGCACGAGATTTGTCCGTAATCGCTACTCCCCCTCCCAATCGCTACCCCATTGAAAGTGAGGTTATCCGTTTTAATGAGTCTCAAATTCGAGATGGAATTCTCTATGAATTACAACGCGGAGGGCAGGTCTATTTTATCCAAAATCGAGTGGAAAACATCAAAGAAATTGCAGGGCTTATTCAGCGTTTAGTTCCAGATGCTCGGGTGGCTATAGGGCACGGGCAAATGGAAGGAAACAAGCTCGAAAAAACACTTTTAGGCTTTATGGAAGGAGCCTACGATATTTTAATTGCTACAACTATTATCGAAAATGGACTGGATGTTCCCAATGCGAATACCATGTTTATCAACAATGCCCAACATTTTGGCTTGAGTGACTTACACCAAATGAGAGGGCGCGTAGGCCGAAGTAATAAAAAGGCGTTTTGTTATTTTTTAACCCCTCCCCTTAGTGCGATGAGTAGCGATGCCCAAAAACGCATCCGAACCATTGAACAGTTTTCAGCGCTGGGTTCAGGGATACAGATTGCCATGAAGGACCTAGAAATTAGAGGTGCCGGTGATCTTCTCGGGGGTGAGCAAAGTGGCTTTATAAATGAAATTGGATTTGAAACCTATCAAAAAATACTTCAAGAGGCCATAGACGAACTCAAAGAAAATGAATTTAAAAGCCTCTATCAAGAGGAACAAAGCGATCGTTTAAAAACCTATGTCAAAGAAGTGCAAATAGACACCGATTTAGAAGTGTACCTCCCAGATCATTACATCAATATCGTCAAAGAACGATTGGCTTTGTATCAACAATTAAGCACCTTAAAAACAGAAGAAGAATTAAACGATTTTGAAAATCAACTTACCGACCGGTTTGGCCCGCTGCCAGAAGAAGCTAAAGAATTGATCGAAAGTGTACGCTTGAAATGGATTGCAACACAACTCGGAATGGAACGGCTGTTAATTAAAAAGAAGGTTTGTATTTGCTACTTCTTAGCCGATCAACAAAGTGATTTTTTTCAAACCCAAGAATTTACACAGATCCTCACTCAAGTTCAGCAAAATCAGAATCGTATGCTGCTTAAAGAAAAAAATACTGCTCAAGGATTAAAACTCCTATTGAGAATTGATAAGGTAGAACGCATGACCACCGCCAGGACACTGCTCCAAGAACTTTTGCCTGCTATAAAAGTTTCAAGTTCTTAATTACGGTAAAGGCAGTATTGACTTGATCTTCATGCATGAGTATGGTAAATTCATTCGAAGTGGAAATTACCTCGTTAATGTTGACTCCCTCCCAAGACAAACGCTGGAAAATAAAATAATAAATCCCGGGTATGGTGACGTTTTCCGAAGGTAGTTTCATGGTGATGGAGGAAAGGTTTTCCGTCTTTGAAAAACAACTTTCATTTTTAAATAGCGCATCAACTAAAGGAGCGATATTTTGACTCACAATGATATTACTTTCGGACACTCCCCTTGAAGAGGTATAAAAAACTTCCTTTTTTTGATCAATCTCTTTTAAAAGATTGGACTGAGCTACCAACAAACTATCCGAAATCAAAAAAGAATAATCCACCAAGGAAGAACGCACAGTAATGTCTCCTAAATTTTTGAGCACTTTAATGATTTGTTTGGTTTGAACAAAATCAGCGGTATCCGAAATCCGTTTCAATGCCATAACTATGGCCCCGGGTTTTACCGGCTTTTTAGTGCGTTGTTCTATATCATCCTGAATGTTTCGCGCTAAAGAAGTAAGATTGATAATTCCATCCGATAGGGCAGAAGAAAGGTAGGGTTTGGTCTTGATATAGTCCACCACCGTGGCAGCAATTGTTTTCATTCAAATTTACTTTTTATATAACAAAAGTAATTATTTAACACAAAATGTTAAGTATAACACATCATTGCCAGGCGTAAAATGCATTTTTAAGGTGTTTAATTTGCCAGTGTTTCCCCTTTTTTAAAATTGAGATGACATCGAATCGAACTTCTAAATCCCAGTCTTTTAATTCCAAGTAATGATCGACTACACGAACCAATAACTGTATTTTTTTTGTGGAGATAAAGCCTTCTGGGCTACCGAAATATGCAGTACTACGGGCTTTTACTTCAACACATATTAATTTATCTTTTTTACGCATGAGCAGGTCTACCTCCGCATGAGCGTAGCGGTAATTTTTTTCTAAAAGTTGGTGTCCTCGTTGCAGTAGGTACTCCAACGCTTTTTCTTCGGCTTGGGTTCCAAAAAGGTTGTGCTGCGCCATTTGTTTGGATTTAGGGTTGATTAAAGATACGATCTCAACACCTAAAAAGGTTGAGATTTATGTATTTTTGGGAAAATTTAAAACCCACATGCCGAAACGCTACACAGTTACAGCTGCCTTGCCCTACACCAACGGCCCGATTCACATTGGCCACCTTGCAGGGGTCTATATTCCTGCTGATATATACAGTCGTTATTTGCGTTTGCAAGGCAAAGAAGTTGCCTTTATTTGCGGGAGTGACGAGCACGGAGTGGCCATTGCCCTAAAAGCTAAAAAAGAAGGAAAAACCCCTCAACAGATCATCGATCAATACGACCAACTCATCCGAACGTCTTTTGAATCCTTTGGTATCGCGTTTGATCACTATTCGCGTACTTCCCGAAAAATTCATCATGAAACTGCCCAAGAGTTTTTTAAAATCCTATACGATAAAGGCGTCTTTGAAGAAAAAGATTCAGAGCAGTTGTACGATTCCGAAGCCCAACAATTTTTAGCTGATCGCTATGTAACGGGCACCTGCCCCATCTGCCAAAATCCAGAAGCTTACGGAGACCAATGTGAAAGCTGTGGAAGCAGTTTAAGTGCTACCGAGCTGATCCATCCCAAATCCACCTTAAATGGTGCAAATCCTGAGCTCAAAAAAACGAAACATTGGTACTTGCCTTTAAACCGTTATGAAACCTTTATCCAAAAATGGATATTAGAGGGTCATCAACACGATTGGAAACCCAATGTGTACGGTCAAGTAAAATCTTGGGTGAGTAATGGCTTACAGCCCAGAGCTGTCACCCGAGACCTAGACTGGGGGATAGCTGTGCCTGTGCCTGATGCAGAAGGAAAAGTTCTTTATGTGTGGTTTGATGCGCCCATAGGGTATATTTCTTCTACTAAAGAATGGGCAGCACAAAAGGGAAAAGACTGGAAACCGTATTGGACCGATAAAGAAACCCAATTGGTTCACTTTATTGGAAAAGACAATATCGTATTTCACTGTATCATTTTCCCCGTCATGCTTCACGCCTCTGATCGCTATATACTGCCTGAAAACGTTCCCGCTAATGAATTCTTAAATCTAGAAGGACGAAAAATTTCAACCTCTAAAAACTGGGCGGTATGGTTGCACGAATACCTACAAGAATTTCCTGATCAGCAGGATGTACTGCGCTATGTCCTTACTGCCAATGCTCCTGAAACCAAGGATAATGACTTTACTTGGGAAGAATTTCAAGCGCGAAATAACAATGAATTGGTTGCCATTTTTGGAAATTTCATCAATAGGGTTATGGTTTTAACCCATAAATATTACGAGGGCTACGTTCCTGAACCGGGAAAGCTGGAACAGGAAGACAAAGAAACCTTGGATAGCCTAGCAAAGCTCCCTGCTAAAATTGGACATGCCATTGAACACTACCGCTTTAGAGAGGCCAGTCAGCTGCTCATGGGATTGGCGCGTTTAGGCAATAAATATTTAGCAGATGCAGAGCCTTGGAAATTAATCAAAACCCAGCCCGAACGCGTTAAAACAATACTGCATACGGCACTACAAATTTCTACTGCTTTGGCCATTCTGGCAGAACCTCTACTCCCTTTTAGTGCAGCCAAACTCAAAACAATGCTGAATCTCGATACAGAGAATTGGCCTTGGACAGCTATAGAAGCACAAAAAACTCTGCTTAATCCACAACATCTCTTAGGAAAACCCGAGTTGTTATTTAAGCAAATTGAGGACTCTCAAATGGATGCTCAGCGTGAAAAATTAACAGCAACGCTAACAGAAAATACTCCCGAGGGTAAAGACGTAGCTCCGCTCAAACCTTCTGTTTCATTTAAAAAATTTGAGGCATTGGACCTTAGAGTAGCAGAAATCATCCAAGCCAAAAAAGTTCGTAAAACAAAAAAATTGATGGAACTCACTGTGCGCTTAGGAGCGGAAGAACGGACAGTCGTTTCTGGTATTGCTACAGACTTTGAAGAAGCCGAATTGGTTGGCAAAAAAGTAAGCCTACTTGCAAATCTGCATCCGAGAACCTTAAAAGGTATTGAAAGTCAAGGGATGATTTTATTGGGAGAAAACAAGGAAGGTCAGCTGGTTTTTGTCGGACCTGAAGACAAACATACAGCCTCAGGAACTTCCATTAAATAGTAGGTTTATCAGCGCAATACCCGTAGCATATCACCCGATGTACAGGTTGCCTTTGCCTGAAAATCACCGCTTCCCGATGGAAAAATACGAGTTGCTTCCCCAACAACTTCTCTTGGAGGGCACTTGTAAAAAAGAAGATTTTTTTGAACCACTCCCTGCCACCCCTGCCCAAGTAAGTCGCGTACACGATCCTAGTTATGTTACCCAACTTTTAAATTTAGCATTGACTAAAAGTGAGGTTAGAAAAATTGGTTTTCCCTTAAGTAAAGAATTGATCGAACGTGAATTTACTATTGCTGGAGGTACAATTAGGGGGGCTGAAAAAGCATTGGAAACTGGTATCGCCATGAATATCGCAGGGGGTACCCATCATGCTTTTCCCGCACATGGAGAAGCCTTTTGCTTACTAAACGATCAAGCCATAGCCGCTCAAAACCTGATCGACAACAATCTAGCCAAGCAAATTTTAATTTTGGATTTGGATGTGCATCAAGGCAATGGAACCGCAGCTATTTTTAAAAAACAGTCTGCGGTCTTTACCTGCTCTGTACACGGGGCAAAAAACTATCCTTTCCGAAAAGAAAAAAGTGATCTTGATTTGGAACTTGAGGATCAAACCCATGATGAGGTCTATTTAACAAAAATTAAAAACCTACTCCCCCAATTGCTGGATCAAATCCAACCTGACTTTATCTTTTATCTCTGTGGAGTAGATATTTTGGGAACCGATAAATTGGGGCGTCTCAATGTAACGCTTGAGGGGTGTAAAGCCCGTGACCGAATGGTCTTGGAAAGCTGTCATCAAAAAGGAATCCCATTGCAATGCAGCATGGGAGGGGGCTATTCTAAAGACATCAATACTATAGTAGAAGCCCATGCTAATACCTACCGTGAGGCAGCTAAATTATACTTTTAAGAACGCCAAGTCTGACTTTTCATTTCCAAGGCGGCAATCACAATATCTTTCCGGCTTACCTGACCGACCAAACGGTTATTTTTCATTACGGGAAAACGTCTTCTACTGCTTTTAGAAAATAACGAAGCCGCGTCAAAAACACTGGTACTAGCATCGATGGTGTCCACTTCTTTGGTCATAAAATGGGCAACTGATTTATCCAAAATGGGCAGGTTAAAATAGCGACTGTCAGAAATTTCTTTCATACAATCTGCTTCAGATATTACTCCAACCAGCTGTCCCGATTCATCCACTACGGGACCTCCTGATATCCTGTGCTTGATAAAGGCGCTCATCACCTCATGTATGGACTGTTCCGGGCTGAAGATGACCAATTGACTGGTCATGATGTTTTCCACGGTTAATTTACTGGGAGTGACCTTCACTTTTTTAGCTCTTTCTCCTTGAAAACTTTTTACTGGCATAATTTTGAGTTTTTAGGTCCTTTCAAGATACATTTTTTTGTTGAATTTTTAAAACAGCCCTTAAAATGCGATCCATCAACCAAAATATATCAGTAATATTGTGAAAAAGCGAGGGTTGAAACGCATAGGTATTTTGGGTTGTGGATGGCTAGGAAGGCAACTTGCTTTAACGTTAAAGGCACAAAAATGGGAGGTCAAAGTCTCCAAGACGACAACGGATGGCACCCAAGCCTTTAAGCAGCAAGGATGGAACAGTTTCAGCATTTTACTCACTGAAGAAGGACCTCAAGGGGATTTATCTTTTTTTAATGCTCTAGACCAACTCGTCATTTCCATTCCTCCCAGCAGAAAGGGATCTTCAAGCTACAGCGCCCAAATTAAAACGCTCATCTACTCCCTTCAGTCCCACACCAAATGTAGGATTCTATTGCTCAGCAGCACTTCTGTTTACGGTACTGAATCAGGTAAATTTGATGAAAACAGTATTCCAAATCCTCAAACCCCTGCCTCCAAGGAGCTTTTGCTTGCGGAAAACACTATCCTACAATCCAAAAATTCGGGTGTGATTGTTCGCCTCGGCGGACTAGTGGGGGAAGATCGAAATCCTATTTTTCAATTGCAGCATAAGTTAATCCCCAATCCAAGAGGACGGATTAATTTTATTCATCAATTGGATGCGGTAAACGGTATCCTTACTTTACTATCAAAAACAGAACGTAAGGGCGTGTATAATTTGGTTAGTCCTCATCACCCCATACGAGAAGACTACTATACGTTTATGGCAAAAAAACACAAACTCCCCACCCCGGTATTTGCAAATCAAGACCCTGTAGTAGAACGTTGGATTGAGGCTTCAAAAATTGCTAAAGAAACCCGTTTCCAATATCAAGTTGATAATTTGTTAATATAAATTCTCCCCCTCCTAGTATTCCGCTTGACGAATTAACTAATTTGGATAGGGTATACTTTACTATGTTACGACACAATCGATATATCGCAGTTTTAGAAAAACTTCTAACTCACTTAAAAAATGCTAAACTGGAGTATTTTAAGGCTTCAGACCATGCAGTAAGTCCTGAAAAAAAACGCTTCTACAACCAGCAAGGTTTGTTGAGAAATCGATTTTTTCAGGATGTTTTAAGTGAATTAAGACACTTAGGTGTATCGACTGAAGACTTGGTAATCAATCGATTTAATTTCGACCAATTGTTGATTTCAACAATTGATACCCTAAAAGCCCCCGCGATTGAAAAGTGTGTACATGCTGATGAAGCCCTGTTAAGTATCTATTCAGAACTGAAAGCCGTGAGTGACCAAAACAATGGTTTACATACCCATGCCGTTTACTTGGAAGAAGCTATTGCTCAGAATAAAGAATGGGTTTCTACTTTGAGTTTTAAAAGTAATACTACCTACTGATCTGAGGTAGTAGTTGCTACGCCGGTATCAAAATCCTGATCTTCGTTTTTCAAGGAACTCATTCTCGATACAAAACTGTTGTAGTAGGCATAAAGTAAACTTAGGGCAGGAAGTAAGGAATCTTTTTTATAGTGCTGTGTAAAGTACCGTGCTTTTTGTACCTGCATCTCGACCACCTTTAACCGACTTTTAAGTTGAGGAACATCTAGCTTTTTTGGAAGTGCCCCTGATCGCATTTTTTTTACGCGTGAAGAAAGTGCGAGTAAATCAACCTCAACTCCATCAAAATTTAATTCCTTTAAACGTTCCATGGACTCGTGTAGGTTTTCAAATTCTTCCCACTCTTCCAATTCTAGGGAAGTTAAGAACGCTTTGGGGTACTCGATTAAATTCAAACTGGGTTTACTCGTTGTGGGCAAAGTAAGTTCGGTTGTTGCGGAAGAGGTAAGTCCTTCGCCAGCTTGTTTACTTGTACAGCCTGATAAGAAAAGTAGCACTGCTAGAAAAACGACCTGCAAAGCGTACAACTGATTCATTTAAATTCCGATTGAATTAATTTTAATCAAAAGTAGGGTAAAGAATAAGAATTGAAGAATGTAAAGGTGAAAAGGATAGAATCCGTCAATTGTTATTTTCCATTTATGAAAGGCCATTTGTAGGGGAAGCGCTACCAATGCCCATCCCAAATAGTTGTGGAATGAGGCAAGACCCTCCTTAAAAGTCCAGAAATCCAAAACGGGAGCTACCGGCTCGATTACCAGATCCAACGCCAACATCAACCCCACCCCTAATAAGGTTCTGATCCAAAATGATTCGGTGAAAAATTGGGCGATCGTTCCGGTGATAAAAATCAGTATACACCAATTGATCCCGATAAGCAAAGGGACTTCCATCACCTTTAGCCCCAAAACTGCTCCATAGCTGTATTCTCCAAAGATAAAGCCGTAGCGAACCCCTAAAATTTCAGCTGCCATACCAACGGAAAAGCAAGCTAGCAAGAGATAAACCAAACGCTGATTCATCCGAGTGTTTACCAATAGTAAAATAAAACTGAGTACTAAATTGATAGGGGTGGCACCGACAAACCAAGAAGTATCGCTGTATATGATTCCAATGATTCCTGAAATATGAAATAACCATATCAAGAAAATGGAACTATTTTGTTTTGTAAGGAGCTCCTTTGGGTTCATCAACTCGCTTTCGGTATCAATTCATCGACAATTTTAGCAGAGAGTAGGCAAAGTGGAATTCCTCCCCCAGGATGCACACTCCCTCCACAAAAATATAAGTTTTTAATCCGTTTAGAAAAATTCGGATGGCGTAAAAAAGCAGCCATCGAATTGTTACTTGACGCGCCGTATAATGCCCCAAGATGGGAGTGTGTTTTTTGTTGGATTAAAGGAGGGGTAAGTACCTCTTCACAGGCAATTAAAGGTTCAATCGCTGTATTGAGTTGTTTTGATAGTTTTTTTAAGACCCGCTCCCGAAGTTGGGCTACCAAAGTATCCCAATCCTGACCGTGATCTGCGGGTGTATTGATCATCACAAACCAATTTTCACAGCCTTTTGGGGCATCGGTTGGAACGTCTTTTGAGGTAATGTTGATATAAATTGTAGGGTCTTCCGCTACGGTTTGCTCTTTAAATAGAGCCTCAAATTCTTTTTTATAGTCGGCTGAAAAAAAGATGTTGTGCAGTTCCAGTGCTTCAAAAGTTTTTTTAATTCCCCAATAAAAGATAACCGCTGAACTGGAACGCTCTTGATTTAAAGTTTTTTTCGGTGGTTTAAGCTGAGGTAATAATTGCTTGTAAGTAGGAACTATATCCATATTGGACACTACCAAATCTGCCTGATGGAATCCAGTTGAAGTTTGGACCCCTTTTACCCTTTTCGAGTCAAGTAAAATTTCTTCCACTTGGGTATTGAAAATAAACTCCACTCCCAATTTTACCGCCAACGCGTGTAAGGACTCCGTAATGGAAACCATCCCCTTAGTCGGGACAAAGGTTCCGTAATGTCCTTCTAAATGTTGTATTAAAGTCATGATGCCAGAAGTTTGGAAGGGATCCGATCCGTTGTAAGTAGCGTAACGGTCAAAAAGTTGGATCAGATGAGAAGAGTCAAAGGCGTCTTGATTTGCCTTATGGAGTGTTTTAGGCAGTTCTAAAAGGTAGAGATGGGCTAGGGCTTTTAAGGTTGCTTTCGAAAGATAAGTCTGCAATCGGTGTAGCGATTGTTCTAAAAAAAGGGCATGGGTGAGGTCGTATTTTTTCTTGGCTTGCGCAAGGTAGCGTTCCACTTTTGCCTTGGGTTCACCGAATACTTTTTCAACTTCATCACAAAATTGTTCTCGATCGGCATAGGCTTTAAATTTTTTCTGATCTGGCCAAAAATAGTGGCAAGCCACTTCTTTTTTTTTATACTCAAAATACGCCTCGGGGGCTAGCCCTGCTTGGTTAAAAAGTTCGGTTACAAAATGAGGCATGGTAAACAAAGAGGGGCCGGCGTCAAAGCGGTACCCCTGTCGTTCAAAAGCAGATAATTTCCCCCCAGGATACGGATTGGCTTCAAAGACTTGTACCTGATACCCTTTAATCGCCAAGCGAATACCTGCCGCAAGTCCTGCAACCCCTGCTCCTATTACAATAGCCTGTTTCATTACTCGAGATTTTTGGTGGTATCAGAAATTAAATAAAATCTTGAAAATAAATCTTCTTTATACCAGTTCTTTTGTCGGGTTTCTTTTACAATTTGGGCGTGTTGTTTGCCTTTATAGGCAAAGGTATTTACCGCATCAAAACTTTCCCAAATACTGACGGTAGCTTGTTGAATAAAAGGCACTTCTCCTATTCCTTTATAAAAGGAAACCCCTTTGGCGGCACTGATGGCTTGACTTGCCAGGGGTACTGCCTTCCAAAAAGAACGCAGGCGATTCCATCTCAGTGTTGCTCTGGTTATTACTACTGCTTTTTGCTTGGAGTGGTGGTCTGTTGGTTTGGAATTATTCTCTATTTTAAAGGGATTACTCCCACTCCACTTGCCGTGGCTATGAACTGCATTCAAAACCAAATCGCGCTGGCAGCTGGCTTTTTCCCTGTAGTGAAGAAATACCGGATGCTCCTTCAAGCATTTCTGGTAATGCGAAAGGCTGCTCCACACTCCTAAAAATGCATAGGTAGAAAAATCAGGTGTAAGACTAAACCCCTCACCACCCCCTGTGCCCAAAAATTTAAAAAATTGTAATCCCTCTACGGTCTTTAATTTAGTACCTGCCAAGCCCATTTGTTTAAATGCCCAGAATTTATGCTGTTTAAAAGTGAAGAAGGTAAGGGTGGTAACTTCCGACATACATTAAATTTAGCTGTATTGAATTGCTGAATCTCTAATATAGACGAAATAAAGTGAGTACGGGAACTTTGGAAAAGAAAAACGTCTCTACTTTGGATTGTAGAATTTAACTTATGGAAGTAATCTAGCAGAGACGTTTGAAACCAAATTGAATTTAAACTTGTTTAAAGATAGATAAAAAAAGTTATACAAACTATTTTTTTGCTATTATTTTTTTTAAAATAAACTCATCCATATCGGAAAAAACGATTGATTACGAGTTATTTTGCTGTAAATCATTTAATTATGTTTATATAATTAGTAAATAAAAAAATCGTAATTTTTCAACAAACTTTACAAAATGAAAAAATTTAATCGCTTTGATACATTCATCTATTCCTTAATTATAGGAAATATCATCGCTATGGTTTTGGAGTCTCACCAAGCTATTCAAGTCCAATTCACTGAATTTTTTCATTATTTTGAGTTGGTATCCATTCTCATTTTTTCCTTTGAATACCTGTATCGAATCAATCAAAGTTATCGTGAAAACAAATGGACTGGAGTAAGGTCTTATGTTTTTAGTTTTTTTGGAATTATTGATTTGATTTCTATACTTCCATTTTATGTAAAGCAATTTGTACTCCTCGACGGGCGTTTCTTCAGAATACTTCGATTGTTTAGGCTGACGCGTGTGTTTAAATTAGGACGTGACAGCAAGTCGCTCAAACTGTTCATCAAAGCCCTAACCGGGGTAAAAAATGAACTGAAATTTACATTGTTTCTCTCTGTATTGACCATCCTTTTTTCGGCTTCTGCGATCTATTTTTTGGAAAATAAAGCACAACCCGAAGTTTTTTCTAGCATTACCGCTTCCATCTGGTGGGCGACGGTTTCCCTTGCCACTGTGGGCTATGGTGATGTGGTTCCGATTACTTTATGGGGCAAAGTTTTTGCCTCTATAATTTCCTTAGTTGGCATTGGTATTGTTGCCATACCCACGGGTATCATCAGCGCCTCTTTTGTCGAAGAAATCCACAATTCAAAAAAATAGTTTCAAATAGTTTTTTTTGTCTCCTAAAATCATTTTCTTGAAACGGAAAAACAGATTCCTTAGGTTATGAAAAATTTCCTCTACTTTATAGCATTCGTTTGCTTACTTAACACTACCCTTTTTGCTCAAAGCCCTATGGAGGGCAAACATGTTCTTATCGTATACGGAGGGTGGAAAGGACACCAACCCGAAGTGTTTGCAAAAAAAATGGCAGCTTGGCTCGAAGCACAAAATGCGCACGTAACCCTTTCCGAAAGTACAGCCTCTTATACAGATATGGAGCTCATGCAAGCGCAAGATTTAATCATCCAACACATTACTATGAGTCAAATGAGCGCTAGAGAATCCAAAGGCTTAAGAGACGCCATTGCCCGTGGTGTAGGTCTTGCGGGTTGTCATGGGGGCTTGGGAGATTCTTTTAGAAACGATACTGAATATCAATACATGGTCGGCGGTCAGTTTGTAAAACACCCTGGGGGCCAAATAGACTACGAGGTAAGCATCTCAGATACGAACGACCCCATTACGCAGGGAATCGATGATTTTAGCCTAAAAACGGAGCAGTATTATATGCATTATGATCCGCAAATTGAAATTTTAGCCACTACCACATTTAGTGGGGCACATGATGCTTGGATAGAGGGAGTTTCTATGCCCGTAGTTTGGAAAAAAAGCTACGGCAAGGGTCGTGTTTTTTATTCTGCTTTGGGGCACTCAGCGGATGTTTTTGAAATTCCTGAGGCTTGGAGCATGATGACACGGGGGGTAGAATGGGCGGTAAAATAAGCTTCTGTTGCCAGTCCTAGCGATCAACGCTTTATTTTGGGTTATCTTTGTGAGGTTATGAAAAGAAAAATTGCACTCATCGGTTCTGGATTTTCTTCCTTAGCTGCATCCTCCTATTTGGCCAAAGCGGGCTTTGACGTCCATGTTTTTGAAAAAAATAAAAGTTTGGGCGGAAGAGCTAGACAGCTCAAAAAAGAAGGTTTTACGTTTGACATGGGTCCTTCTTGGTATTGGATGCCCGACGTGTTTGAATCTTTTTACAATGATTTTGGCAAAACCACCGCTGATCTCTACCAACTGGAGCGATTGGACCCGGGCTATCAGGTTGTTTTTGGCGAGAATGACGCCATTGCAATAGGCGATTCTTTGGAAAAGATTTACGCTGTTTTCGAACAAGAGGAGGCAGGCAGTAGTGCCAAATTAAAACGCTTTATGGCTTCTGCCAAAGAAAATTATGACATTGCAATCAAGGACTTAGTCTACCGCCCTGGTTTGTCTCCCCTTGAGTTGGTAACCCCAACAACTGTCAGAAAAATCAATTACTTTCTGAGCAACATTAAAAAGGATGTTTACAACCAATTTGAGAGTGCGAAACTGAGGCAAATCCTTCAATTTCCCGTTTTATTTTTAGGAGCCAAACCCTCGAATACCCCTTCCTTTTACAACTTTATGAACTGGGCTGACTTTGGGTTGGGCACCTGGCACCCCAAAAATGGAATGTATCGCATTGTTGAGGGTATGGTAAGTATTGCAGCCTCTTTAGGCGTAACATTTCATACCGAGGCAGCTGTAGAAAAAATTGCAGTTTCCAGTTCTGGTAAAGCAGAAGGTATCGTGGTTAATGGAAAAATGATTCCTGCCGATATCGTTCTTTCAGGGGCAGATTACCACCATACGGAACAATTGTTGGCGCCCCAGCACAGAGCCTATAGCGAGGCCTATTGGGATAAAAAAGTTTTTGCTCCCTCTTCTCTGTTATTTTATATCGGCTTAAATAAAAAAGTGGAGCGAGTCTTCCACCACAACCTCTTTTTTGATGTCGATTTTGACACCCACGCCGCCGCAATATACGACCATCCCCAATGGCCAGAACAACCTCTTTTTTATGCTAATTTTCCTTCAGTAACAGACCCTTCCATGGCGCCAAAAGGAAAAGAAGCTTGTTTTCTATTAATACCTATTGCACCAGGCATTGAAGACACTCCTGAATTGAGAGCACATTATTACGAATTGGTTATGGATCGCTTGGAATCCCTCACAGGGCAAGAGTTAAAACCCCATGTGGCGTTTAAGGAATCTTTTTGTGTAAACGACTTTATAAAAGACTACAATTCTTACAAGGGAAATGCCTACGGACTAGCAAACACCCTACTTCAAACTGCCTTTTTACGACCTAAATTAAAAAGTAAAAAAGTAAATGCTCTTTACTTTACAGGACAGCTTACGGTTCCGGGCCCAGGAGTGCCTCCGGCGCTTATTTCGGGTAAATTGGTTGCTGACTTGATCCTGAAAGGAGTTTAATCTTTAGGGTTTAATACCCACCAAATGAGTTCAAACTCACTATCCCTAACCGCTAACACAGAGTCTAGCATTTTTGCACCCTCTAAAAGAGAACTTTTGTAATTATCCAATTGTTCTTTAACGCTCCATTCCCAAAGGTCAATTCGTTTGTATAGATTGTATTGTATAAATTTGTCATTTTGAATATACTTTCTGTTTTCTATCCAAAATTCATTATAGTCTACATCAACCCAAGGAAGGTCATATACCCATTTGTTTGCTATTCTATCAACAAACTGTGTTACATATCGTTCTTCATTTTTACCTGTGTTTTCAATTAAATATCTTAACTCAGTTCCGTCATAAATTTCAGTCATCTTTAACCCAACTTCTTTAGGCATTAATCTAAACGTTCCATCTAGTTTAATAGCATCGAAGTTTACCCTTGGTGGATCAAAAGGATCTCTTTGAGTATACATACCCATTGGCGCAAAATAATATTTGCCATCAGGTTCTTCCTCGTCTAATTGATAGTCAATAAATATACTGTCATTATCTTCGAACCACCTGTCATATTGTTTTTGATAAATTTCTGTTACCCAATTAATCTGCTCTATGTAGGCATCTGTGTAATCTATCATTTTATCAATTTCTTCTCTCAGATTTTCTAAATTTTCAATACCGTCACTTCTGTTATCTGAGACTCCACCCTGCTGCTCAATTCCAAAAGAGACGGTTACACCGAATACCAGTATGATGAATTCTACGATAGATTTTTTGAATCGATCCCAAAAGTCTTTAATGTCAAATCGATCTCCTAAGGTAATTAGGCGTATGAACCAATTGAGTTTTTCTTTTTCAACACCTGCCGTTTTGGATGCATTTTCATATTCATCTCTAGAAATGTATCCATCCTTATTGACGTCTATTTTATCAAAGTCGTCATTGTTGCTCATAAACTTTATATAGTAGTGTATGCTAATTTAAAGAAAATACATGAATCGAAGTCAATTAGCCTTGGGCTTCGTTATTTATTGTTTTTGATCAAAAGGGAGTATAGGATTAAAAATCTCTTTTATTAGAGTAAAAAGCTGGGTCTCAAAATTGACGAGCGATTGAGAATCGATTTGAAGCGGAGACTTTTTCGTTCCCTCTTTATGGGTTACCGCTAAAAAATGATTTTCAAAGTTTTTTAATGGGATTATGCCCGAATGTATGGGTTCGTTCTGAACGTCCTTTTGAAGGGCATACGCATAAAGCATGACCTGAAACAATGCCCCTTTTTGGGGTTCTTTAATCAAGCTATCCCACGTGGTAAAAGTCAGATCGCCTGCACTTATACTTCCCGTTTTATAATCAACAATGCGGTGGGTTCCATTCAAAAGGTCTATTCGATCAACCGTGCCTTTCAAAAAAACCTCATGATCAAGCCCAATTCGCTGAATCGGAATGTGAAACTTTTTCTCCAATCCTACTATTTTGAGCTGATTGCCCCTTTGGATATAGTCCCGTTCTCTTTCTATAAAGTTTTTTAAAATTCGACGTGTCACCTCAACAATTAAATAATTTTTGCCTGTTTTTAAGGTCTCATTTTGGAACTGCTTACTAAAACTTGAATTCAGAATTTGAGTTAGCCTGTTAAGCATCTCCTTGTAGTTTGCCTCTACCATAATTTCTCCTACATAGGGTTGGTAGAGCTCCTCCAATATCTGGTGGATAATTGTTCCTTTTTCTGCAGCGTTGACTTCCAACCCAAATTCTTGATCTGGTTTACAATTGAGAAGTCGTTGTTCGTAAAATTGATACGGATCTCGTATGTAAAGTGCTAGTGAAGAAGGCGAAAAACCTTCCTTTGCTACCTCGTTCAATCGCTGAAGCACCGCAGGGGTTTTGATGATTTTTTTGGGGGGTTCAATTTGACTCTGCAGTTTAAAATCCAACTGTTTAAAGTTTAAGCGGTGGTTCGGTAGCTTAAAAAATTCCAATTGTACCAAAAACCTACTTTTTTCACCAGAAAAAAGCCCTTCTGGGGCATCGTTATACAGTAAGCTGGCCTTCTTTGCTCGTTGTAAAAGTCTAAAAAAGTGGTATGCATAGAGGTGGTCTTGTTCAATAAAAGTATTCATCCCAAACTTTTTTCGAACATCAAATGGAATCCAAGAAAAAGGGGTTTTCCCAAAGGGCAAAATTCCATCATTGACATGGGTTACCACCACATGATCAAAATCCAATACCCGTGTTTCTAACACCCCCATTATTTGAATCCCTTGAAAAGGATCTCCAGAAAAATCCAGCGTTTCCTGGTCGACTAACTTTAGAAAAACCTGCTCCACCTCTTCTATGGTTTTTATCGCAGGGTTTAAGGCTATAAAATTTTGAAGCTTTTCTAATAGTTCAAGACACCGTTCAGTTCCCTGGATATTCAGAGGGGTATGTTTGTGTTCCACTTGGTAGGAGTGTAGCCGTTGATACAGAGAAAGCAAGCGCTCCACAAGGGAGTGTATAGTGTCGTAAGGTTTAAAAACAAGATCTGCTACTGCTGATTTACCCTGTATTGATTGAGCATAAAAAGAAGAACTGTGTTGCTGATGGAGCTGGGCTACTCTCTTTTTTAAAAAGATTTCTTCGGTTTCAAACAAGCCAACCATTGCAGGGTCTTCCAACAGACTTTTGAGTAGTACTAAGGGATAAATCCCTTTAGCATTCAATTGGAATAACTTCAATAAAGTTACAATACTTTTTACCCCTATAAACTCCTTTAATGGATACCCCATAGAGGCATTCCAAGGCACATCTTCAGAGGCAATAGCGGTTAAAACCGTGTGTAAAATACTTTCATCTCCTAACACTAAAACGACCCTATCCTCTGGATGCGCTTTGTAGGCTTCTACTGCAAGCTGAACTGCCGCTCTAGCCTGTGCTAAATTTTTACTGACATTGATTATATCAAGCTGCTTACTTTCAGAAAAATGGGTTGAAAAACTCCCTTTCTCCTGTTGTCTGAGTACGGTCCACTCCTTAGTGTATTTCCTGATAAAATAGCCAGCACTGTGAGAGGAATCGTTGTAAAAATGTACGTCTAAATCCCATAGGATCTCCGCCTTTCCCTCTGCCATTAATTCCTGTATGAGGGTTTCCTCTGCTAAAGTCAAAGCATTGAATCCTACAAAATAGTGGTAAGGAAGTTCAGACTGCAAATAATGCCCTACGTTTTGAGTGGCTTCTCTGTATTGCAATCCAGCATATCCCACTTGTTTGTTGACAAGAACCTTATACAGTTGGGAATAATAACGAGGAATACGATCTTGAAATTTAAAAAATTGTTTGCTTAAGTCTCCTTGTTTTTTGGGATCCCATTGCTCAATTTTTTCTACGGCATTCATAAAACTAAAAATAGTTTTTGCCTCTACCAATTGGGAGTCAATTTCGCTAAACTCTGCCAAGAGTGAGGGTGCCCAGTTTAAAAATTGATTCAAAGAATTTTGTTCCTCCAAAGGGGTATTGGCTTGGTAGACCCTGTAAAACTCAAACAGCAATTCAAGTGTAGACATTTTTTGGATGCCAGAAAGCTCTTCAATAAATCCTTCAATACTCAATATTTCAGGGGCTAGAGTAGCGGTTTGAATTTCTTTTTTTAGTGCTTGGGTTAAAAATTTGACAGCTCGTATGCTGGGAACAATAATTTTTATCTGATCCAACTCGGGATGGGATGCTACTATTTTTTTCGCTACATCGTTTAAAAAAGACTGCATAGTGGACTATCCTATTGGGTTTTCTTGTTCATTCTAATGCCATATGGGTTGTTCCCGCTATTCATACGTAAGTACCTCAATTTCTTTATCTATATAAACCAATTTGGACTCCACCTTTTGAAATCCAAGTTGGTAAAGTGCCTCTACATAGCGTTCCAATTGTTTATTGTCCTCGCTTTTGGGCTGACCTGTTTTGTAATCCAAAATAGTAGCTTTCCCCTCTTGGTCTATATTGATCCTATCGGGGCGTAAGGTTGGTCCGTTTGGAATCAAAATTTCTTGTTCGCATAAGACTTTATCCTTTCCGTCAAAGTACTGTTTTAGCTCTGGATGCTCCACGATTTGATTGAGAAGCTGTTTTAGTTCAGCCAGCGCTGTATCGGAGGTTTGATTTGGTTTTACGGCTTCTATCATGACCTGATCAATCATTTGCTTCACCGTAATTTTAGAAAGGAGCTCGTGAATGAATACCCCTTTTTTTTGTGCGTGTGTTACTTTTTCTGAACCTACTTTCGGAGTTACTAACTTTTTTTTCCATGCCTCAGAAATGCCAATATCCAAAGTGAAACTTTCCCCAGCGTTTGGCTGTGCTTCGTGTGCTTTTTTAGGAAGTTTTTCTCCTGATTCAAAACACTGATTTTCATCCAATTCCTTTCCCTGACTGCGTACAAAAGAACCGAATAAATCTGCGTAATTTTTAATAGGTCCATCCTCTATACTGGCTTGGGTGATAATATAAAGCTGGTTTTTGGCTCGGGTTAGGGCCACATAGAGTACGTTTAATGCGTCAAGTTCTTTTGCAATCAGTTGCTCGTTGTAAAGGGCTTCAGCTTGCGCACCGTACAGCGGAAGCTGACTAGAAAAATTAATCCAAGCCCACTTAATTTGCGCCAAGGGGGTGTGATGAAAGGGATACCAAATCTTATCCCGGACATTGGCATGGAGTAGCGTGTCCAAAAAGGGCAAAATAACAACCTCAAACTCTAGCCCTTTGGCCTGATGTATCGTCATAACGCGAATTGCATTTAACCCTTCTGGTGTAGCCAAAGTCAATTTTTCCGAATGGGTTTCCCAATGCGTAAGATAGCTTAACAAGGATGCGTCTCTTTTTCTAGAAAATTCAAATACATCTTCACAAAAAGCTGTAATAAAGGGGTCATTGACATCCAACAAAGGAAAGGAGCTAAGCAGGTAATCTACACTTTGCAGTAAAGAAAGTCCTTTGGCGGTTTCTGGATTAAAATGAATTCCGTATTCGGTATTGAGAATTTTAAAAAAAGTCGCACTGCTTTGATGAATCGAATGACTTACAGCAGTATGATATTCTTGATCTTCGGGTTTGTACGCTTGCCAAAGTTGATCAAAAATTAATTTATGTTGTTCGCTGCTGTTGGGTTTGCTCAACAGCTTTAATACCGCTAGGATCAACTTTACTTGGGGCGATTTTGCCACGGACAACGAATCAGAGGAAAGGATATTAAATCCATGAGCTACCAACACTTCTCCGATGGCTACGGCTTGTTTTTTTGTTCGTACCAGAACGGCCAGATCTTTTTCCTCATAATTTGAATCCAGAGCCTGTTGTACAGCGGCTAGGGTTTCATCCAAATAAAGCGGTTGTTTCTCTTCCTGCTTACCTCCTTTAGGAATTGCTTTAATCTGTACATACCCTCCCGTATTTGTAATCAATTGTTGACTTCCTTCTCCGTAAAGGGACTGAATTTCAGCAGAAGGCAAAGCACGAGCTAAGTGAGAAAAAAAAGCATTGTTAAACGCGACTATGGCTTGATCAGATCGGTAATTAACCTCAAGGGTTTTGTGCTGAGCGGGGAGCTGAAACGGATTGGATTCCCGATTTAATAAGCGGATAAACTGAGCAATATCGCCCCCACGCCATCGGTAAATAGCTTGTTTGGGATCGCCTACTAAAAGCAAAGACCCTTGCTCTCCAGTTAAGGATTCAGATTCGAGTGCATTTCCAATCAAAGGAATCAAATTGGACCATTGCAGGGTGGAAGTGTCTTGAAATTCGTCAAGAAAGTAGTGGTGATAGCGTTCCCCCAAACGCGCATAAATAAAAGGGGCCTCTTCTTGTTGGACCAATACACTTATTTTATGATTAAACTCCCCCAGCAGTCGAATTTCCTTTTCGTTTTGAAATAGTTCTAATCCTTGTTCTAATTGCTGTAAGATCAATCGAGGCGTCCAGTATTTTAACGTCTTACTCAAAAGCAAAAATGTTCCAACTTCCTTTTTAATTGTTAAAAACATATCGAGCAAGGTTGGAAGTAACTGATCGATTTGTTCTTTTTTATGAGGTTTTGTGGTTTTTTTATACAGGGGTTGTTCCCCTCTTAGCATGGCTTCCAGTTGATTGTTATAAAGTTTTTCATGAATCCCCTCTCTGAGTGAATACAAATGCTTGTGCAAGCTTTGACGTATAAAATCTTCGGGTTCCAACTGATGGGTTCTGAGTAAATTAGAATACTCTTCTACCCGCTTACTAATCGTTTCTTGTATTTCAATTAAAGTAGTTTCCAGTTGTTCTCGATCCCTTTGGTGAGCCGCTCGATCTTTTTCCTTTAGGTCGGTTAAAGGAATTCGATCATTTTCGTTAAGCAATAAAGCCGCAAATTCATCTAAATCGGTTTGGACATCCCAACTCAAGTCTTGACTCACTTTGGATAAACTCAATTGCAAAAGCAACTGGGTGATAAAAGCATCCTCTCCTATTTGGTTGAGAACCGTCTGAACCACTTCTTCTAAAACACTTTTGGTATCCAAGACTACTTCAAACCCATGCGGAAGTTCAAATTCTTTAGCAAAAGTCCGTACGATTCTGTGAGTAAATTTATCCAGGGTAATGACGTCAAAACTGCCGTATTCGAAAACTATTTTTCGAAGCATTTTATCTGCTCTCAAAGTCAGTTCCTTTTCGTCAACAGTTAAGGTTTGCGTTAGATAATCACGAAGTTGAAGGTCTTTTGGAGAAGGACTGGACAAGTCTTTAAGTGCAAGTAATATCCTGGTTTTCATTTCATTCACTGCCTTATTGGTAAAGGTCAGCGCCAGCATCTGTCGGTAAGGACGCGATGTCGCACTCCCTAGAAGTCCTTGGAGGTAATACAACACCAGCGTATAGGTCTTACCCGAACCGGCTGCAGCATTGATGATATGAAAGTTGGAATGACTCATGTAACTCGATGGCTTATTAAAAGTAAGGCTTTTCAAAACTTAGACTCTCATTCAGAAAAGAAATTTTAATTTTGTGGAAATCTTAAATAAAAAAATTATGGCTTTTGAATTACCCTCCCTAGCGTACGCATACGATGCCTTGGAGCCTCATATTGATGCACGTACTATGGAGATTCACCACAGTAAACACCACAACGGATACACTACCAATCTGAATAATGCAATTGCGGATACTCCCCTAGCAGAGCAATCCATTGAGGAGATTTTAAAAAATCTCGATCTCGATAATAAAGCTGTTCGCAACAATGGAGGAGGTTATTATAACCACCGTCTGTTTTGGGAAGTAATGTCTCCCAACGGAGGAGGGCTCCCTTCAGGAAATTTAGCCGCAGCAATTGACAATGCATTTGGAAGCTTTGAAGAGTTTAAAGCTGCGTTTGCCCAAGCAGCGGCAACCCAGTTTGGTTCGGGTTGGGCTTGGCTTTGTGTACACGCTGACGGAAGCGTTAAAGTGTGCGCCTCGGCAAACCAAGACAATCCCCTGATGCCCGGGATCGGCTGTGGAGGAACCCCTATACTCGGTATTGATGTTTGGGAACACGCCTACTATTTAAATTATCAAAACAGACGTCCAGATTATATCAATGCATTTTTTAATGTGATCGATTGGGATAAAGTAGCTTACCTTTATGAAAAAGGAGTCTGATACAAGGTTGTATAAAAATAAAAGGGAGGAATAAATTCCTCCCTTTTGCCCCAAATCTTACCATGAACTTAACCTACTTATGTTCAGGTCTTGTAAAAGTATTCTTCCCAACCATTATGGCGTTAGTCTGTCGTTTAAAAGACGTTTTACTAGTTTAACTGTAAGCTTAAAGAAGAAATATAGTGAAAAATAAAAAGGAGGAATAAATTCCTCCTTTTTGCCCCAAATCTTACCATGAACTTAACCTACTTATGTTCTGGTTTTGTAAAGATGCTTTTTCTTTAAAGTCAGTATTAAATAAGTCGATAAAAAGCAGATTTTATAGACGATGTGTTCAATAGGCTCTTTGGTTGTTCCTTTCAACAAAATTGATAAACGCTTGATTTACCACCCTGCATCCGCCCGGAGTTGGGTAATCACCGGTAAAATACCAATCCCCTAAATTTTTAGGACAAGATTCATGGAGCCCTTCAACCGTTTGGAAGATTACTTCAACCTCAGCTTGTATGTGGTCATTTTTTAACAAGTCCGAAATCTTATTTGAAATTTGTTGATCGGTGTAAGCAGCATATATTTCCTTGACGTAATTCGGTGGGGCGTATTCTTTATTTTCAATACTTAATTGGCATTTTTTATACACCCTTTGAATTACCTCATCATAGGATCCATCGTCTTGAAGCAAAGAAAGTGCCGCTCTAAAAGCAATGAATTCTTCCAGCTTTGCCATGTCAATACCATAGCAATCTGGATACCTGATTTGAGGTGCGCTGGATACGACAACAATTTTTTTAGGTCCCAACCGATCCAACATCCTCAAGATACTTTTTTGTAAAGTGGTCCCCCTTACGATACTGTCATCGATAATCACAAGATTGTCTGAGGCCTTAACCACCCCGTAGGTGATGTCGTATACATGAGCTACCAAATCGTCTCGGTCGCTGTCTTCGGTAATAAAGGTTCGTAGTTTGGCGTCTTTAATTGCTATTTTTTCAATTCTTGGTTTGAGGTCTAAGAGCTTAGATAAAGCGTCTTTATCAAGTTGTTCGGATTTAAATAATTCTTGGCGAAGTGTTTTGCGTACGTGGTCTTGGACCGCTCCAATGAGACCGTAAAAGGAGGTTTCGGCCGTATTGGGAATAAATGAAAACACACTGTTTTCGAGGTCTCCCCCGATCGCTTTGTGAACCAAAGGGAAAAGGGCTTTTCCCAGATCTTTTCGTTCTTGATAAATCTCGGCATCTCCTCCTCTTGAAAAATAAATTCGTTCGAAAGAGCAGGCTCTTTTTTCTTGGGGTTCTATGATTTGCTTGATGGAGGTTCCTCCGTTCTTTTTGGTGATTAAAGCGTGTCCTGGTTCCAACTCTTGCACTTGATCGTAAGCTACATTGAATACCGTTTGAATCACAGGACGTTCAGAAGCCACCACCACGATTTCCTCATCGGAATAATAGTAGACAGGTCGTATTCCTACAGGATCTCTAAGAACAAAAGAATCGCCATGACCCAATAAGCCAGCCATAGCATAGCCACCATCCCAGTTTTTCGACGCCTTTCTCAATATCTTTGAAATCTTTAATCGTTCCGCAATTAAAGGAGAGGCTTCTTTTTTGGTATAGCCTTCTTTTTTTAGGTTTTTATAAATTTTAGCCACCGCATCGTCTAAGAAGTGTCCTATTTTTTCCATCACGGTAATGGTATCGGCTTTTTCTTTGGGATGTTGTCCTAAATCGACCAGGTTGTCGAACAATTCATTTACATTGGTAAGGTTAAAATTTCCCGCAACAATCAAATTTCTGTGCATCCAGTTGTTCTGACGCAAGAAAGGGTGTACACTTTCAATATTATTTTTTCCAAAAGTCCCGTAGCGCACATGGCCCAACATCAGCTCACCCAAGTAAGGAACTTTTCCCTTGAGTTCTTCTGGGTTAGAAGCCCTAGTGGGGTCCTCGTCTAGTTCCTTTTGAATACGGGTATTGATGGTTTTAAAAATTTTTTGAATGGGCTGTTGGTCTGCGGAGCGCACACGGCTGATGTAGCGCTGTCCGGGAGACATATCGAATTTGATACTCGCAAATCCAGCACCGTCTTGACCTCTATTGTGTTGCTTTTCCATCAATAAATACATTTTATTGATTCCGTAAAACGTACTACCGTATTTTTCTTTGTAAAAGGATAGCGGTTTTTTTAATTGCAACAGGGCAATTCCACATTCGTGCTTGATTGCATCACTCATCGGATTGTTATGTTAGTTCTATATCAAATTCTGTCAATGATTTAAAGGCTTGTATTCTTTGAGCCAACTGTACAAAAGTCATTTTTTCCAAGGCGGTGGTTCCAAATTCTTGAACGGTAAATGACGCCATAGCAGATCCCACGATTACTGCGGTCTTCATTTCTTCAAAATTAATTTTTTTTCGTTGAACCAAATAGGCCGTAAATCCCCCGATGAAACTGTCTCCTGCACCAGTCGGATCAAATACTTCCTCCAAAGGAAGTCCGGGGGCACAGAAAATATTACTGCCGTGGAACAACAGTGCTCCATGTTCTCCTTTTTTAATGACAACGTATTTAGGGCCCATGGCTTGAAGGTCTTTGGCTGCTTCTACCAAAGAATGCTTTTGGGTAAGTTGTCTCGCTTCCTCATCATTGATCGAAATCACGTCCACCTTGGCGATGAGTTCATCCAATTTGTCCCGGTAAGTCTCGATCCAAAAGTTCATCGTGTCCATTACGATCAGGTCGGGTTGTTGTTTCATTTGAGCCAATACCTTCAGCTGAATATTGGGATCTAAATTGCCCAACAAAACCATACGAGCATCTCTGAATTTTTCAGGAACATTCGGTTCAAATTTTGTCAGTACGTTCAATTGGGTCTCCAAGGTAGTCCTTGTATTGAGGTCGTTGTGGTATTTTCCACTCCAAAAAAACGTCTTTTCTTCCTGGAGTTGCTCGACTCCTTCTAGGTCTAGCTTTTTCTCTTTTAAAAGCGTTAAATGTTTTTCTTCAAAATCACCCCCGAGTATGGAAATCAAACCGCATTGTGAAGTAAAATGGGATGCAGCTAGTCCTATGTAAGTGGCACAACCCCCAAGAATTTTTTCCGTTTTTCCGAAAGGGGTTTCAATCGCGTCATAAGCAATTGTGCCTAGGACTAATAGTTTGTTGTTCATGTTACAAAAATAAAAAACTCTTTATGCCTATTAGGGATTATTACCAACATTTATCAAGTAAATAATTAAAATAACGGATCACTGAGGTTTTTCATTTCCATCTGCTCATAATAAAAATCGGGAATGAGGCTTTTTCCTTTAGCTGCCTGAACTGCTAGTTGGTCGCATCGTTCATTTTGAGGATGCAGATTGTGTCCTTTGATCCACTGAAAGTGAACGTTATGTTTTCTGTAAATGTTTAAAAATCGTTTCCACAGGTCTGGGTTTTTTTTATCCTTAAAATTTTTTTTCTCCCAACTAAAAACCCATTTTTTTTCCACCGCATCCACTACATATTTAGAATCCGAATAAACCACGATTTCTAGGGGTGCTTTTTTTAGCGTTTCCAAGCCCACAATTACCGCCAAAAGTTCCATTCTGTTGTTGGTCGTTCGGACAAATCCTTGAGAACATTCTTTGACATAGGACTTCCCTACCCATTCGAGAATAATTCCATAGCCCCCCGGTCCCGGATTCCCCAAAGACGATCCATCGGTATAGAGGTTTACTGCTGCGGACTTCATTCAGACTTAATCTTTAGTAGCTGTGCAATAACTTCGGGAAAGTGACGGTGCTCCAACTGGTGAACCTTTTCTGCAATAGCAGCTGCTTCATCTTGAGGGGAAATCGCAACCTTGGCTTGGAAAATAACAGCGCCTTCATCATACTGTTCATTGACATAATGAATGGTAATGCCGGTCTCTTGATCTCCATTTGCCTGGACCGCTCGGTGAACATGCTCACCGTACATCCCTTTACCCCCATAGTTAGGTAAAAGGGCTGGATGTATGTTAATGATTTTTTTGGGAAACGCCTTTACCCAATCTACTCCCATTTTCCATAAAAACCCCGCTAAAACAATCAAATCTGGGTTGCTGTTTTTCACTTGGGCTAAGAGCGTCCCATCTGTAAAGCTGCTTTTATCAAAAACCTCCGCTTCTATTCCAAACGGTTTGACTCGATTGATGACGCCAGCGGCGGCTTTATTTGTTAAAACTGCCTGTACCGTAACCGTCGCATCTTGTTCAAAAAAGCGGCATATTTGCTCTACATTTGAACCGTCCCCTGAAGCGAATAAAACAATTCTTTTGTTCATTAATTATGGGTTAATCCGCAGTAAATATAAGACATTACACTCCTAGGAGGGCGGTATAAATAAAATTTGAGTTGAATATTCAAGTCCTATTTAGCGTAATCATGCAAAGTTTTATATTTTTGCTGAAGATAATTTAACTAAACTAAATCATGTCAGACATTTCCTCAAGAGTAAAAGCCATCATAGTTGATAAACTAGGTGTTGACGAAAACGAAGTAGTTGCTGAAGCAAGTTTTACCAATGACTTAGGAGCAGACTCACTGGATACCGTTGAGTTAATCATGGAATTCGAAAAAGAATTTGATATCCAGATTCCAGACGACCAAGCAGAAAACATTGCAACTGTTGGCCAAGCAATTCAATTTATTGAACAAGCTGACTAATTAAGATTTATGGAGCCAAGACGTGTAGTAGTTACCGGATTGGGAGCCCTTACACCAATTGGTAATACCCTCTCAGCTTATTGGGAGGGTTTACTTTCTGGTACAAGTGGTGCTGCTCCAATTACTTATTTTGACCCTGAAAAGTTCAAAACTCAATTCGCTTGCGAATTAAAGAACTTTGACCCACTAGACCATTTTGACCGTAAAGAGGCACGCAAATACGATCGCTTTGCGCAATACGCCTTGGTTACTGTGGCTGAAGCCCTAGAAGACGCTGCCCTTCCCCTAGAAAAAGTAGATAAGGACCGAGTAGGTGTGATTTGGGGTGCCGGCATTGGAGGGTTGGAAACCTTTCAAAACGAAGTGTTGAATTTTGCAGCTGCAGATGAGACGCCTAGATTCAATCCCTTCTTTATCCCTAAAATGATCGCGGATATCGCCCCGGGTTTGATTTCGATTAAATACGGGTTTAGAGGTCCCAATTTTGCGACCGTTTCTGCCTGTGCCTCGGCTTCAAACGCCATGATAGATGCACTGAATTACATTCGTTTGGGTTATGCAGATGTCATGATTACAGGAGGCTCAGAAGCTGCTGTAACAAAAGCAGGAATTGGTGGCTTTAATGCCATGCATGCCCTGTCAAAAAGAAATGACGATCCTAAAACAGCCTCCAGACCTTTTGATAAGGATCGGGATGGTTTTGTATTAGGGGAAGGCTCAGGGGCCTTAATTTTAGAATCTTACGAACATGCCGTCGCTCGGGGGGCAACGATTTACGCTGAGCTCGCTGGTGGTGGTCTCTCTGCAGACGCACACCATATGACCGCTCCCCATCCCGAAGGACTAGGAGCAACCAAAGTAATGGAAAATTGCTTGCGAGATGCAAAACTTAAACCCGAAGAGGTGGACATCATCAATATGCATGGTACCTCTACTCCTCTGGGAGATATTGCCGAATCAAATGCAATTGTTCAAGTGTTTAAAGAGCATACCTACAGCATGAACATCAACTCCACCAAATCCATGACAGGTCACTTGTTAGGTGCTGCGGGAGCGGTTGAAGCTATAGCCTCCATAATGGCTATCAAACATCATATAGTACCCCCTACCATCAACCACCAAACCCCGGATGAAGGAATCGACCAAAAAATTAATTTTACCTTCAACCAACCGCAAAAGCGAACGGTAAACGTTGCGCTCTCCAATACCTTTGGTTTCGGAGGACACAACGCCTGTGTGGTGTTCAAAAAAATCCCTTAAATTAGGGTTGTGAAATTTTTAAAATACATACAAAATTCCCGAATGGAAACATCCGGGAATTTTTTTGTGGCACTTCAACAAAAACTTAATATTAAACCCCAAAACAAAAGGGTATATAAAGAAGCTTTTACCCACAGCTCCGTCAATCAAAAAACAGCTGCAGGATATCCTCTAAATTTTGAGCGATTGGAATACCTAGGCGATGCCATACTCAACTCCATCATTGCAGAATTTCTTTACCATTATTTTCCAAATGCCAAAGAAGGTTCATTGACCAAACTGCGGGCTAAAATCGTGAGCCGATCTAAACTAAACGAAATCGGAAAAGAATTGGAACTTTACAGCATTGCCGAAATTTCAAACCACCACAATACTTTTGGCGACAACATTCATGGGAATCTACTCGAATCTCTTATAGGAGCCTTATTTATAGATAAAGGCTACGACAAAACCAAACGCTACGTAATGGATACGATCATTATGCCTTTTATCCCTATCGAAAGTTTAGACAGTTTGATCTTGAGTTATAAAGCACTGTTGATTGAATGGGGGCAAAAAAATAAAACCCCTATTGCGTTTGAAACCAATCAAGATCAAGGTTTGGATCCGAGTGTCAACTATTCGTGTCAGATACATTACCAAAAGAAATGCATCGCCAAAGCCAAGTCCTCTTCCAAGAAAAAAGCAGAAGAAAAAGCAGCTAAAATTGCAGTACGTGCCTTAAAAATAAATCCCAAGGTAGAATGAAATTAAATGCTAAAAGACACCTACTTGCTTTTGAGGAAGAGGATGCGGAAGAACATCTACTCGCAGTACATACAGCGCTTGAAGGCTTTCAGATTGCGTACTACCTCAACAAACATACAGCGGCTTCCTTTAAACGTCAAGACGATATTACCTTAAACGACAAGGGAATATTTTTTTCATTATTTGAATGGGAAAATCCACTTTTGGATGAAAATACGGCCCTTTTTTCAAATAAATTTCTCCATGAAAAAGTCCAAGAAAACACAAATATTGGTGCTTTATTTGACCTTCCTCTAAGAAATGAAGTATCTTTATTTCCTGAATTTAAACAAGTCGATTTTTTTATAAAATCCAACCATTTGGAAACTATACAATTACTTTCCAAACAGATGAATTCTTGGAAGGCCATTACTATGGCTTATGTAGTTCCTTCCGAAAAAATTAAAAATCGACTGCACTTAATATTTGATTAATGAACATTATCAAAAAAACAAAAATAGTAGCAACCCTAGGTCCAGCAACCACTTCAGAAGAAGTTATTGAAAAAATGATTTTGGCTGGAGTCAACGTCTTTAGGATCAACTTTTCTCATGCCGATTATACCGATGTAAGTCAACGCATTCAGATGATTCGAAGCGTAGACAAAAAACTGAATACCAATACCGCCATTTTGGGCGATTTGCAAGGACCCAAACTTAGGGTAGGTAAAATTGAAGAAGGAGCAGTAGTCAAACCCGGAGATCGGGTGGTTTTTTCTACGGATGCACCTTTTGTCGGAAATGCTGAGAAAGCCTATATGAATTACCAAAACTTTCCCAAGGATGTATCCCAAGGGGAACGCATACTTTTAGACGATGGTAAACTCATTTTTGAAGTAAGTGCTACAAATAAGAAAAATGAAGTCGAGGCTATTGTAGTTCAAGGAGGACCTTTTAAATCAAATAAAGGTGTAAACCTTCCCAATACGAATATTTCTCTTCCTGCTTTGACCGAAAAAGATATAGAAGACGCTAAATTTATTTTTACACAAGACGTCGATTGGATTGCGCTTTCTTTTGTTCGCTTTAGTCAAGATCTTATTGATCTAAAAGAACTGATGGCAGCCCATACGGATCGAAAAATTCCGATCATATCCAAGATAGAAAAACCAGAAGCTATTGAGAATATTGATAAAATCATTGCATACAGTGATGGACTTATGGTAGCACGTGGTGATCTTGGAGTTGAAGTTCCAGCTGAAGAAGTACCGCTCATACAAAAGCGACTGGTGCTTTTGGCCAAAACCGCTCGTATTCCAATTATCATCGCAACGCAGATGATGGAAACCATGATCGATAGTTTGACCCCCACACGGGCCGAGGTTAATGATGTTGCCAATTCGGTGATGGATGGTGCCGATGCGGTAATGCTTTCAGGAGAAACCTCTGTGGGAAAATACCCTGTAGAGGTTATCCACACCATGTCGAGTATCCTTACCGCGGTGGAAAATTCTGAATTGATTGAGGTCCCCCACGCCCCACCAACCATTCGTACCAAGCGATTCATTACAAAATCCATTTGCTACCATGCGGCTCATTTGGCCAATGACATCGAAGCTAAAGCGATTTGTACCTTAACAAACAGCGGTTATACAGCCTATCAAATTTCAGCATGGAGACCGCAAGCCCATGTTTTGGTCTATACCTCTAACCGAAACATTCTCAATCAGTTGAACCTGCTTTGGGGGGTTAAAGCGTTTTACTACAGCAACCTCAACAGCACAGACAAAACGGTTGAAGAAATCAATCAAATCGCGTTTGAAAAAGGCTATGTAGAAAAAGAAGACATGCTGGTAAACCTCACTGCAATGCCTATTGAATCAAAGGGGATGGTCAATACCCTCCGTGTTTCAGTAATCTAAAACTGAAGGCTCAATTGTTCCCATTTGGGAATCTTTTTAGGAGAGGGTTCTTTGGTTTTTTTTGTGTTTAAGTTGGACAAAGATAGCCCTATTAAGCGGACAGAGTTTTGTAATTTTTCTTGATACAATAACTTTATGGCTTCTTCAAGAATGAGCTCGTAGGTCGCGATATAGAACTTGCCTGTATTACTTCTAGTCTGTTGCACAAAATCACTGTATTTAATTTTTAGGGTTAGGGTTTTTCCAGCCAGGCTGTTTTTTTTCACTCGTTGGGCTAAAGAATGTGCCAATTCTTTTAGCTTGTCTTCCAAAAACAATTCACTGCTGAGATTTGAACTGAAGGTCCGCTCTATGCCTACTGATTTTGGAGTTCGGTGGGGCTTCACGGGGCTGTTATGTATTCCCCGAACTACATTGTAATAATAGGCACCCGATTTTCCAAAATGAGCATGTAAAAAAGAGAGCGAATGGGCTTTTAAATCTTTGCCCGTGTAGATCCCCAAATGGTACATTTTGAGTTTGGTTTTTTGTCCTATACCGTGAAATTTTTTAACGTCTAAAGACTCTAAAAAGGGGATAATTTCTTCAGGAGGAAGGGTTTTTTGGCCGTCGGGTTTATTCCAATCACTGGCAATTTTAGCTAAAAATTTATTTGTCGAAATTCCAGCGGAGGCCGTTAGTTGGGTTTTTGCTTTGATTTTTTTACGAATTTCTTCAGCGATGAGTGTCGCAGAAGGATAATCTGAAACATCTAAATAGGCTTCATCCAAAGAGAGCGGCTCAACTAAGGGAGTATACTCTAAAAATAGTGCTCGTATGGTTTCGGATAGTTCTTTATAACGTTCAAATCTAGCTTTGGCAAAAATTAAATGGGGGCACAATTCTTTTGCTCTTCTCCCGTTCATTGCACTTCTGACACCGAACTTACGCGCCTCATAACTGGCTGCAGCTACTACTCCTCTTTCACTACCTCCCCCTACAGCCAAGGGCTTTCCTCGCCATTGAGGATGGTCTAATTGCTCTACCGAAGCAAAAAAAGCATCCATATCAATATGAATAATTTTCCGTGAATTGAATGTGCTTTCCTGTTCCGACATGGAAACGTTTTTAAGGGTCAATTCGAGTCAGCAGCCTTAAAATCATAGGCCTTTTCTACCCGACATATTTTAAGTTCAAATTGAGCATAGGCATGGGTTTTACCGTATTGCTGTGCCAAAACATGCTTGCTGTTTTCTTTCCATTGCCGTATCGCCTTTTTGCTTTCCCAATAGCATATAGTAACTCCTTTGCCTGTACCTTCTCGATAACTTTCCATACCCAAAAACCCAGGACTATGTTGAATTTCATCCTGCATTTGTTTGAAAATTCATGGTAGATGGGATCGGTTTGATCCTTCAAGCTACTTGAAAAAATTACAGCAAAATAATTTGGCTTCACTCGTCTTGAAATATTTTTACAGTCAATGTACCTTCTGAATCCATATGGGCTCTGTACATTCCGGGGGTATTCATTTCCATAGCTATATTTCCTCGGTTGTCAATACCGACAATTCCTCCGTCACCTCCTAAAGCAGCCACCTTTTCATGAATCACGATTCTTGAGGCCTCTTGTATAGAAAGCCCTTTGTATTCCATAAGGGCAGAAATATCATGCGCCACGACCGAGCGGATAAAATATTCCCCCCATCCAGTTGCTGAAATGGCACAAGTAGCATTATTTGCATAGGTTCCCGCCCCAATGATGGGAGCATCTCCTATTCGATTCCATTTTTTGTTGGTCATGCCACCGGTGGATGTGCCAGCAGCGAGATTGCCCTTGGCATCCAAAGCAACACAACCTACCGTTCCGTAGCGCTGATTTCTCAGATAAAGGGATGTTTGAGCGGAGCTTTGTGTTTGTCCTTCCGCTTCTTTAACACGTTTGAGAGAATTGATTCTCCGTTCGGTAAAAAAATACGAGGGCTCTACAATTTCGAGTCCCTGTTCACTTGCAAATTGATCTGCCCCTTGTCCAGAAAGCATGACGTGGGGAGAGTTTTCCATCACTTTGATGGCGGCCGAAATGGGGTGCTTTACCGTTTTAACCCCAGAAATCGCACCCGCATCCAGTGTCGCCCCATTCATAAACGAAGCATCCAATTCTATGGTTTCATCTGCCGTGAGCACTGCTCCCTTTCCCGCATTAAAAAGCGGTGAGTCTTCCATGACATGAATGGTTTTTTCTATAGCTTCTTGACTGCTGGCTCCGTTTTTCAATAGGGTATAGCCTACTCGAATGGCCTCGGCCAGGGTCTCGCGATAAGCCGCTTCTATTTCTGGGGTCATATTTTCACGTAAAATAGTGCCCGCGCCTCCATGAATAACAATTCCAATGGGGGGTGAGGCTGAATTTTTTTGTTCGGGAGCAGGGGAACATGCCGTTAACAACAAAAAGGAAGCGAATATTCCAAAGATTCTAGGTCTCATCTTTTTTCTTTAAAGTTAAGTTTTTCTTCCGTTGCAGTAAAATGAAAATTCTCCTGCCACCATTGCTTAAAATAAAGTACTTTTACAAAAAAAAAGTATGTATCCTATCCTTAAAACGGTTCATTCTTATTGGGCCTTTATTACGCTTATCGTATTGATTTTAGCCCTAATAAATGCCTTTATGGGTAAATCAAAAGGGCGTGATTTTGGCGCTAAAGATTTGCGCATCAGTTTATTCGGACTGATTTTTTCTCATATCCAATTGCTTATCGGATTGATTTTATATTTTATTTCTCCCTGGTTTGAACAGTGGGCTGAACTGGGAATGGGAGTGATGAAAGATCCTCAACTTCGACTGTATTTAGTAGAGCATCTCGTAACCAATATTATTGCCATTACGCTGATCACTATGGGATGGTCTATGCACAAAAGACAAACGGACTCTTCCAAGAAATTTTTGAGAATAGGATTGTTTTACACCCTTGGATTGCTTCTTTTATTGAGTAGAATTCCCTGGGATTCTTGGCTCTAAACCCCTCCTCTTTTGATTTTTACTGCCCCTAGTTCCTCCCCCACTTCTACTGATACCCTTGCTGTAATCGGGAGTGGCAGTTGGGCTACTGCTTTGGTTAAAATACTTACAGACCACGGAAATCATGTGGATTGGTATGTAAGAAAAGAAGCCGATATATCTCACATTAAGACATATCTTCAAAATCCAAACTACCTCAAAGGAGTTAAATTTAAGCCCGATAGCATTACCCTACCGTGATCTAAATACGGTGATTTCAAAAAACAAATGGATCATACTTGCTCTTCCTTCTGCCTTTTTAGAAGCAACCTTGGAACAACTAAAGGTTTCTTTAGATAATAAAATTATCGTGTCTGGAGTAAAGGGGCTATTGCCCAAAACGAAGAGCCTGGTTGGGGATTATGTAAAAGACTATTTTAATGTACCGCCCACACAGTTTGTGGTGATTTCGGGTCCCTGCCATGCAGAGGAAATTGCCAAAAATCACCTCTCTTTTTTGACTTTAGGCTGTAGCGATATAAAAACCGCAACGGCTTTAAAAAGCAAAATGAGAACTCCTTATCTCTCAATTAGTATTTCTAAAGATGTAGTTGGAATAGAGCTGGCAGCTATTTTAAAAAACATGTATGCCCTAGTGGCAGGTATTGCAACAGGACTTGCGTACGGAGATAATTTTGAAAGTGTACTTCTCAGCAATTCAATTGAGGAAATGAAGGCTTTTTTAAACCAACGCAATCCTACGAAAAGAAACCTCAACTCTAGCGTGTATTTAGGTGACTTAATCGTTACCGCATATTCGGAACACAGCAGAAACAGACGACTGGGTGAACTTATAGGTAAAGGACATACTGTAGAAAAAGCCCTTGAAAAAATAAACATGATTGCTGAGGGATATTATGCCTACAAAAATTTTGCGGTACTTAAAGCTGAGTGTAGTGTAGAAACTCCAATAATGGACAGTCTTTATGAAATTTTATTTAAAGGAAAATCTGCATCAAAAACGATGCAACAACTCGTCCAAAAACTACACTAAAGAGTCGCTTTAAATTGCTTGAGAAAGCGGATGTCATTTTCAAAAAAGAGACGGATGTCACTGATCTGATAAAGGAGCATCGCGATTCGCTCAATGCCCATCCCAAATGCATAGCCCGAATATTCTTCTGGATCAATGCCACAATTTTTTAAAACGTTGGGGTCAACCATCCCACAGCCCATAATCTCCAACCAACCGGTTCCTTTAGTAATTCTGTAATCTGTTTCGGTTTCCAATCCCCAATAGATATCAACCTCTGCACTGGGTTCGGTAAACGGAAAATAAGAAGGCCGTAAACGGATTTTAGAATTTCCAAACAGCGCATTGGTAAAGTACTTCAGGGTTTGTATTAAATCAGTAAACGATACCTCTTTTGCAATATACAAGCCTTCAATTTGATGAAAAATACAGTGGGACCGTGCAGATATGGCTTCATTTCTAAATACCCGCCCTGGAGAAATGGTCCGTATGGGAGGCTGATTTTTTTCCATATAGCGCACTTGAACTGAAGACGTATGGGTGCGGAGCAGGATGTCCGGATCTGTTTGAATAAAAAAAGTATCCTGCATGTCACGGGCAGGGTGATGTTCAGGAAGGTTTAATGCGGTAAAATTATGCCAATCGTCTTCGATCTCAGGTCCTTCAGAAATGGTGAACCCGATTTGAGTAAAAATATCGATGATTCTGTTTTTAACAACCGCAAGGGGATGTCGATTCCCGGTTTCGATGGGGAAGGGAGTTCTACTTGGATCGTTAATTTTAGTATTCTTGGCTGAGGATGTTAACTGAGATTGAAGGCTGTTTACTTTTTCAGTCACGGCTGTTTTCAGCGTATTGAGTTCTTGTCCGTAGGCTTTTTTTTCTTCATTAGGAACGGTCCTAAAGGCCGCAAACAATTCGTTGAGAATTCCTTTTTTCCCTGCGTACTTGACTCTGAAATTTTCAATAGCCTCTGCCTCATGACTCGAAAATGCGGCTACTTCTTTTAAATGTTTTTGGACCTCTTCAATCATAGTGCAAAAATAAGGTAGTTTTAGGAAATGACCCCTTGTCGGACAAAGTAATCTACTATGGCTGTTTTTACAAAGATACTTTGCTCCCCTGGTTTTAAATTCGGTAGCGGTTCTACCAATTCAAAATGCGGCCAGCCTTGATCGTCATAAAAATCGAACCGATAATGACCGAAAGGCTCAAGTATGGTGCATAATCCAACGTGAATAAGATTCACATTGTCTTCTTTCTTGAAGCGCTCATGTGGCTTGCCATACTCTTGAAGTCCAATGAGGTAAAGCACCCCTTCTACATCGATCTCTGCGCCGTCAGAAAATTTATGGGTAAGAAATTCAATCAGGTTTTCCCATCGCAATTTTAACTCCTGATCTCTTGTGTAATTGGCCATATACAAATATATTATTTCCCTATGGCTAAGGGGTAAAAAAATACTACTTTAGAGTATGAATGTATGGGACATTATCGTATTGAGCTGCCTTGGCTACGGACTTATTAGAGGGTTTATTAGAGGATTAGTCGTGGAAATTGCGGGAGTACTTGCCCTATTTTTGGGAGTACTGGGTGCCTTTACTTTTGCTTCTCGTTTTGCATACTTTATTCACTCCCATATAGCGTTAGATCCCAAAATAATCCAAGGGATCAGCTTTTTACTCCTGTTTGTGGGTATTGTTTACGGCATTTCCCTTTTGGCAAAAATGCTGACCAAAACCCTAAAAATTGTGGCATTAGGTTTTTTAAACAGAATCGCCGGTGGACTCTTCGGGCTCATGAAGTGGACCCTTATCCTTGCGGCGCTGGTCTTGGCTTTTAGTCAAATTGAAAGTGTCCTCACCCTCTTTCCTAAAACCTATACTGAGGAATCCCTCACCTATCCTTTTTTTGTTGATTTGAGTGGATTTTTATTCGATTGGATTTTTCAAGAAAACACCCTCTCCCTAAAGGAGTTGATTTAGCTTTTTCAGTTCAGGCTTTTCAAGCTTGCGTTTTTCAGCCAACCTTCAGAACCGTTTGCAATTCTAATTTTTTGCCACTCGGCCAAAGAATCCAAAAGCTGAACTTTAACCCCCTCATGGAGGATAAACAAAAGATCTCCTTGTTGATTGGGTTCTGACCACGTATCTATTTGTTTTGAAAAAAGAATGGCGTACTGCGTCTGTTTTGCTTGGGTATCTTTTGCAAAGGTTATGGCAAACGTGCCGATGAATAAAAACAAAGATGCAAGAGACGAGAAAAAAAAGGGTCGTTTGAACTGCGGTGATTGCATAAATAAATACCCCAAAAACAAGAGCGCGAAAAGCCAAAGAAAACTCAAACTTAGCTTGGACCAGCCCTCGGTGGTTAAAAGAGTAAATAATTTGCTTTGCAGTTGTGCCAATTGTGATTGAGGCAGGGGTTCAATCGCATCAATAGTCATGTTTTGTGCAAAGGCGCTGTTCATTTGTATGTCCTGATCCTCTGGGGCTAATTGTTTTGCTTTTTCATAGTAATAAATACTTTCTGCAACCCGATTTAAACGGTAATAGGCATTACCCAAATTGTAATATACTTCTGCACTGTGCAATCCAGCATCCAGAATTTGCTCATATAAGGCGGCGGCTTTTTCATAATTGGCTTCATTGTAGGCCGCATTTGCTTCCTGAAACGCACTGTAGGAGCTGTCTTGTGCTACTAAATCTGGGGTACTTAAAACAAGGATTAGCCACAGCCAAACACTACTCAATTGTTGAAAAAATGAATTTACACTTGTTTTCATAATTGTCTATCTAGGGTTGCCATTACACTACTTGCCCTTTCGTAATCGGCCTGAATGCTTCCGTCTGATCCTGGGGCATATCGAGCCAATTCACAGTTTTCAACAACAGCTATAAAGTCTTTTGCCACCTTTTGATCTACATTTTTAGCGTGCAATAAAGCTTCTATTTTAGCCTTGCTGAGTTCTGTGGTTTCAATTTTCAATTTTGCTTTTAAATAATTGTGCAAAGCTCTTTCTAGTGCTTCATAAAATTCAACCTGATTGCCTTGGGCTTTTTTAGCTGAACTCAAATACTTTTTAGCTAATTTTTGTGATAAGCGTTGTTTGATACTGGCACTATCTTCTGTTTTTTGGAGGATGAAACGATTGAATCCAAATCCTAAAATTAACACGAGAAAAGGAATACTAAATAAGATCCAAAATCGAGAACTCAACCAAAATGAATGCGACGTTATACGGGTAAGTTTGGTTTCCAATTGGATAAATTTAAAGCTACTTTCCGAAGCCGGTACAGGAGTCCGAGAAACTCCCTCCGTATTGTCTGAACGTGTACTCCCAGCCGTTGGCCCTTCGTAAACATCAACCACTACTTCTTGAGAACGTAAGGTTTTATACGATTTTGTTTTGGGATCAAAAAAGGAAAATTGTACCGCGGGTATGGGATATTTACCCTGAAACTGAGGCACAATCGTATAGTTTTCCTCAACCGAGCCTTGGGTCCCAGCGAGTGTAGTTTTTACATTCTCACTTCGTTCGGGTTCGTACACCTCAAGGGTATTAGGAACATTAATTTTAGGAAGTTTAAACAAATTTAAATTTCCCTTTCCCTCAACTTTTATCTTGGCTTGAAAAGACTCGGCGGCTCTAAGGGCATCTTTAGACACAATCAGATCGAAATCAAACTGCCCTACTGCCCCTGAAAAATTTTCTGGCTGTCCTTCTAAAGGAAGGGGCTTCACCTTTAAGGAACTTCTACCCGCTGTTATGGTTTTTTGACCTTGGGTGAGTATTCTTCTGCCGAATAAATCTCTTCGATTGCTGGGCACATTTAGGGTTAAATTTAGGGTTAAAGGCTCGAGTTTGAGCTCCCCTGATTTCTGAGGATACAGCACCACTTTTTGCCATACCACTTCATTAAAAGGTTCCCCTTTGTACTGGCCTCGTGGATTGACTTGTGCACGCCCGATATTGATTTTACTGCTCCAAAAGTCACCATAACTGGGAGATTCGAGTTCTTGAACATCTGTGATTGATATGGGGTTTCTAAAAAATAATTTGTAGACTACTGTTATTCCTTCGTTTAGGTAAGGGGAAGGGTTTGAAATTTCAGCTACCAAATGAATGTTTTCATCGGTCAGATAGTCAATATTGTTGGGGTCATTGGGTTTTTCTACGGCCTCGGTTACTTCAATTTCAATAGGAGAAGTTTTATAGACCTCTTCATTTATGGTAATTTGAGCTTGTCCAATAACCAATGCTCCTTTGGTTTTTGGGGTTAAAAAATAGGTGTAGGTTTTAGAAAAACTACTGACACCATTGACCCAGGAACGATTGACTGATTGCTGTGGCCCACTAACCACTAAAAAATTGGTGAAACTTGGGGGAATAAAATTGTCCCCATTTTCATTCATTACAAAATCAACACGGAGTCTTTCGTTTACGCCCAAACGTTTTTTACTGACTTTTGCGTCAAAAGTTATTTGGGCATGTAGAGAAAAGGATACTCCTACAAGCAAAAAAAATAGGAAAGTTAATGCCTTAGTCTGCCTCATGTTTACCAATCTTTTTTACCTCTTACCGGTACCCCTTTTACTTTTTTTGCATTGACTTTATCCTGAACTTTTTTCTCTTGATTGTTCATTGCGTCCAACAGGTTTTGGACTTGCTGTGGAGAGAGTTGTCCTTTTTTTGGGGCTTGATTTTGTTTTTCAGGTGGGTTGTTTGGTTGCTCTTGTTCTTTCTTATTTTGATCTCCTTCATTTTTAGGTTCACCTTCGTCTTTGGTTTCGTCGCCTTGGTCGCCTTCTTGCTCAGGATCTTGTTCGTCTTTGTTTTCCTGATCTCCTTCTTGCTCCTTGTTATCTTGGTTTTGGTCCTGCTCTTTTTCTTGATCTTGCTGGTCTTTTTGATCCTTGTTGTCGTCCTGTTCTTGTTCCTCTGGAGGCTTTTCGTTTTCTAACAACTCTTTAGCTAGGGCGTAATTGTATCGTGTTTCTTCATCAAAAGGATTGTTTCTCAGGGCATTTTTATAGGCCTCAACCGCTTTTTGATACTCTTTTTTCTTCATATACACATTCCCCATATTGTGAAATGCCTTGTGTTTTTCTTCTTTAGAAGAAGAAAATTTTTGCGTTTGAAAAAATCGTTGTGAAGCTTCCTCGTACTGTTCGGCTAAGAAGTGGGCGTTGCCCAGATTATGCAAAGCTGTAGGGGCTTCTGGGGCCAAGGAAAGCGCCTTGCGATAAGATTTTTCTGCCTCAACTAGGGTGCCGGCTTCTACTTCCGTATTGCCTTCATAAATATGATTGTTAATCTTTCCCTCTTGTGCTTGAAGAAAAGTAAAAACAGATCCTACTAAAATCCAAAACGCACTATACTTCATTTTCATTTTCGTTAAAAAGATTCAACTTTTGTACCCATTTTGTTTTGGTTTCAAACAAAAATAAGTCCATTAACAGAAAAAGTAAAGCTCCGATTAAAAAAGGTTGAAAGCGGTCTTTGTAGCTCACAAATTTTTTAGCTTCAAATTCTTTTTTATCCATGGCTTTAAGCTGTTCTGCGACAAAATCTAATACGGCTTGGGTGTCGTTCCCATCCTGGTAGGAGCCGTCTGTAGCCAATGCAATGGTTTCCAATACACTGGCGTTGCGTTTACTAATGACCACTTCACCGTCAAAATCTTTTTTGTACGACTCTACCACCCCATTTCTTTTCAAAGGGATTGGAGCGCCATTATCAGTTCCTACTCCAAAGGTAAATATTTTAATTCCCAGCGCTGCAGCTCGAGCGGCGGCATTGGCGGCGGCATCGGAATGATCTTCTCCATCGGAAATTAAAAAGATGACCCGATTGGTCTGGTCTTCATCGTCAAAAAAAGTTCCGGCTAAATCAATCGCATTGTCTAAGGCAGTTCCTTGAGACGACAACATGTCTGTGTTTAACCCCTGTAAAAACATTTTGGCGGCACTGTAATCTGTGGTGATGGGAAGTTGAGGAACCGCTTGGGCAGCATAGGCGATGATGCCTACGCGATCGCTTGTAAGCTGATTGAGAATCGCCGACACCAATCGCTTTGATTTTTCTATTCTATTTGGAGCAATATCTTCTGCCAACATGCTTTTGGATACGTCTACCGCAAATACGATGTCTACGCCTTCTCGTTTTACCGTTTCCAGTTGAGTTCCTATTTTGGGATTCATGAGTCCAAAAACCAAAAGCGCTATTGCAAGGCTGTACAGTACAAGTTTTAGGGTGGGTTTAAATCGGGATCTGTTAGGACTCAACTCTTTTAGTAGGGCAGGATGGGCAAAATTAGATTGCAACCTACGCCTCCACCTTGCTACAAGTGCATGGACCAACCAAAGAACTGGGAGGATTCCTAAAAGGTAGATAAAATGATATGCGTCTATCTGATACATTTAAATAAAGCTTTTGAAAAGGGTGTTTCTTCCGAGCCACTCCAGTGCAAGCAGCACCATTGCTAGCAATACTAAAATTCTGTATTTCTCTTCGTAGTTGTAATATTTTACTTCCTCGATTTCTGTTTTTTCCAATTTATTGATTTCAGCATAGATTTCTTCAAGCTTTTTATTGTCCGTAGCGCGAAAGTAAATCCCCCCGGTAGCGGAGGCAATTTCTTTGAGTAATGCTTCATCAATCTCTACTTTAGTCATGCCGTATTTAAATTCGCCTGTAGGTAAAATGGCTACCGGAGCTCGAGCGGTTCCATTACTCCCTAAGCCAATCGTATAGGTTTTGATTCCAAACTCTACCGCCAGCTCAATCGCAATTTTAGGATCAATAAACCCAGAATTATTTACACCATCCGTCAATAAAATTATCACCTTACTTTTTGCTCTGCTGTCCTTTAGTCTATTTACAGCAGTGGCCAGACCCATGCCAATGGCGGTTCCATCTTCTATCAAACCTTGGTAAGCGATCTCTCGAAGCGAACCTTTTACGATAGACTTATCACTGGTTATGGGTGTTTTTGTATAGCTTTCTCCTGCGTATACGACCAACCCAATTCGATCGGAAAGCCTATCGTCCACAAAAGCCGAGGCCACACGCTTTAAGGCACTCAACCGATCCGGCTTAAGATCTTGAGCCAGCATACTGGAAGAAACATCAATGGCCATAATGATGTCAATCCCTTTATTGGTCCTCGTACGGGTAGAGATATCCACGGTTTGGGGCCTGGCTATGGCAAGTATAATTAATCCTAAAGCTAGTATTCGGAAAACAAATAAGATCGGTCTGAGCTTGGTAAGAAAGGAACGCTGAGTACCAAACCCTTCAAGAGAAGATATTTTTAAACTGGCTTGAGATTTTTTCCAAGTAAAGAGGTGCCATGCGATGACTACCGGCAGCAGCAGGAGCAACCAGAGGTAATTGGGATTTGCAAAATAAATTCCTTCCAACATGGTTTAAAGTTCTTTAATCAAATCTAGACTATTGAGTATCCGCTGTTCTATTGCTTCGCCGTATCTGTCTTCTTTTTCATACATCAACGTCAATAGGATGGTGCCTTGGTCAAAGGCAAACAAATAGGTGCTAAAATTACACCTTACCCGTTGCTCTTCTTGGTTTTTAGGATAATCCAAGGTACCGTATATTTTTGCTACGGGTAGGCCCGAAGGTAAGGTCACTGCATCATTTTTGATAAAAATATTTACTGCTCCTGCTGATTCAAAACTGGATATAATCGAATTCACCAATTCTTGACCTTTTTCCAAATCAGCTTGTTTCGGATCTGCAGGTGGGGCCTCGGGTGCTCCAGCTTTTTGCTTAGGAAAATCAAATGACAAATTGATGTAAAATGGACTGTCAAAACTTCCAAATCTAAACTGTTGGACGGGCTCCTCTGAGGCTGATATTCGTTCCAGTATTTCAGGAGTTTCTATGGCGAGTGGAGGTGTTCCGTATTGACTCGAGTACCAAGTTCCGCTGCTCAAAACCTTTGTGGGATATCTGAAAAGGGTATCTCTAACGGGATAATATCCATAAACTAACATAGAAACAACAAGGCTCAACACGGCTAAAATCCCCACTCCTGCCGATCCCCAAATCCACTGTTCTTTTCTTCTTTTTTTTGCTAAATATTCTTGATAGGCTGCTTTTTCTCTAAGTTCTTCTTCGGTAGGCTCTGGGAGGGCTTCTTTGGTTTCAATAACGACATGTTCTACCGCCTTTCGGTCTTCATTTGCTGTATACTTTTCAGGCATGGATTTTGCAAATTTTACTAAATCTGCATTTTGTAGAACCGCTCTTAAACTCATTAAGGTTTTCCGATCAAGATCTAGAGAACCTGCATCTTTTCGTAGCTCCAGCTTGGCCAAAAGTTCCTCTGAGGTGCTTTCCAGGGCGTCAATTTTAGCTTCTTCTTCCAAGTAGCGACGGACCACATCGGTCAATCGAGAATAATACCGTTTGAACTCTTCTTGTTCAGAAAGGTTTTCGCTTTCCAGGGCTTTCAACTCTTCTATGGCCCGCTCAAATGGGGGTAACTCTTGGGCTCTCAGCTCTTTTTTTCGTTTTTGGAATAAGTAGGTGTACATAATTCCAATACATACAAGGCCAATAACCAATCCCCAAAGGATGCGAGAAATTAATGCGTCGTAATTTTTTTCAACTTCAGTGAGGGGTTTGATGTCAAAAAGGTTTTGCTTCGTAGTGTCTACCACTACAGGATTTACTCGAATTGGGATCAGATCTGCAATTTTAGAAAAGCCATCGACCAGCACTTGTAGTTGTGGTAAAAAATAATTGCCCGAATCGAATTGTATCAGCGCATATTTTTTAGTGTATAAATAATGAGACTGTGCTCTAAGGGTGTCTATGGGACTTTCTTCAAGCAGCTCAAACGGTGCAAAAATAGGTTGCTCTGGAAAAAGTACTTGAGCCGTGCTGTCTGCTTTAATTTGAAGGGTGTAATTCAGTTGTTCGCCTATGCGGATACTGGTGGTATCTACAGCTGCCTTGAGCTCCGCCTGCTGTTGTGCCCCAATCGTAAAGGACATGAAACAGGCCAACACTAACCAACTGTATTTTTTCATTTTATCCACGGGCTTTGAAATATCCTAAAAGTTTTTTGACGTAGCTTTCTTCTACATTACAACTGAGATGACCGGCTCCATTTTTTTTGAATATTTCTTCAAATTCTGAAACCCGCTGGGCATAATGTGTACTGTATTTTCTTCGGATTTGCTTAGAAAACGTATTTACCCACTTGAGCTTTCCCGTCTCAGCATCCACCATAGGAACCATTCCCAAATTAGGGAGGGTTTGTTCCATCGGGTCATAGACTCGAATGCCGGTTAGGTCGTGTTTTTTTGCCGCAATACGGAGTGTTTTTTCGTATCCTGAATTCATGAAATCAGACAGAAGGAAGACAATTGCTTTCTTTTTTAAAACACTAGACAAAAATTCCAAGGCGGAAGAAAGATCCGTTTTTAAACTTGATGGGGTGAATTCCAACAGTTCACGGATGATTCTTAGAATGTGAGAACGACCCTTTTTGGGAGGGATAAAGAGTTCAATCTGATCTGAAAACAGCACCAATCCTACCTTGTCGTTGTTTTGCAAAGCAGAAAAAGCAAGGGTGGCAGCAATTTCGGTTAAAATTTCTCTTTTGAATTGAGAGCGGGTTCCAAATGCTTCTGAGCCACTTACATCTACCACTAGCATCAAGGTGAGCTCTCGTTCTTCTTCAAAAACCTTGACAAAAGGTTCGTTGTAACGTGCGGTAACATTCCAGTCTATGGCGCGCACGTCGTCTCCAAATTGATACTGACGCACTTCACTAAAAGTCATCCCCCGCCCTTTAAATGTAGAATGGTATTCTCCACCAAAGACGTGATCACTCAAACGACGCGTCTTGATCTCGATTTTACGAACTTTTTTTAGTAGCGCTTTAGTATCCATACAGTGCTAATGGCAAAAAAATTTGGTTAAAAAAATGGACCGGTCTAGGGGACCTCTACTTCATTGATGATTTGGGTAATCAAATCTACCGAAGTAATGTTTTCTGCTTCTGCTTCGTAAGTGAGCCCAATTCTATGGCGTAACACATCGTAAATAACCGCCCGTACGTCTTCGGGTATCACATACCCTCTGTGTCTTAAAAAAGCGTGGCATTTAGCAGCAGTAGCAAGGTTGATGCTCCCCCTAGGGGAAGCTCCAAAACTAATGAGAGGCTTGATGGATTCCAGTTTGTATTTTTCTGGATAGCGGGTGGCAAAGATCAAATTCAAAATATAATTTTCAATTTTTTCATCCATATACACCTGGGGTATGGTTTCTTGAGCCGCCAAAATTTGTTTGGTTGTTACTACAGGTTTGACCACAGCCGCATTATTGCTCAAATTATTACGGACAATTAGTTGCTCCTCTTCCAGCTTTGGATAGTCGATTACGGCTTTTAACATGAATCGGTCAACTTGGGCTTCAGGCAAGGGATATGTTCCCTCTTGTTCTACTGGGTTTTGAGTTGCCATCACCAAAAACGGAGCTTGCAATTTAAAGGTACTGTCACCAATGGTAACTTGTTTTTCTTGCATGGCTTCGAGCAAGGCAGACTGTACCTTAGCGGGAGCTCTGTTGATTTCATCGGCCAACACAAAATTGGCGAAGATGGGTCCTTTTTTTATCGAAAAATCATTTTCCTTGATGTTGTATATCATCGTTCCTACCACATCGGCAGGCAATAAGTCAGGCGTAAATTGAATTCGACTAAAACTTCCTTTTACAGCGGTACTCAAGGTATTGATCGCTAAGGTTTTGGCTAGACCAGGAACTCCCTCTAAGAGAATGTGTCCCTTTCCTAACAGTCCGATTAAAAGTCGTTCAACCATGTGCTTTTGCCCGACAATTACCTTGTTCATCTCCAAGGTTAATAATTCTACAAAGGCACTTTCCTTTTCAATCTTTTCATTGATTGCTTTAATGTCAATCGTATCACTCATCTTGTTTTCCATTAAGATTATAGCATTTTTTTGGAATGCAAATTTGAAAAAATAATATCCTTTTTCTTGTTAACAATTGGTTAAAAAATCAAGCCCCAGCTACTGGCGTTGGTTTTAATAGTTGTTAATTTAGAAGTGAATTTAGTGCTTTTTACTCAGATGACTCCAATTTCAAAACGGGTCAAAAAATCGAAGCGCCTAAAACGATACGGATGAAAGATAAAATTGTATGCATCACCGGTGCGAGTAGTGGAATTGGTTGGGCAACCGCAAAAGCCTTTGCAAATCAAGGTGCCCGATTAATTCTTTGTGGACGTCGGCAAGAACGGTTAACGGAGCTGGAAAGACAGCTCCCTGTAGAGACCCAACAGCTTGTTTTTGATGTCAGAGATCGAGAAGCCGTTTTTGAAGCTTTTGATCGCCTAGCAGAACCCTGGAAAAAAATCGATGTTTTGATCAATAATGCAGGAAATGCGCACGGTTTGGATCCTGTCCATACGGCTAATATTGACGATTGGGATGCTATGATAGACGGAAACGTAAAAGGACTGATGTATGTTACCAAAGCCGTACTACCTCCTATGGTCGCTGCTAAAAAAGGACACATTATCAATCTAGGATCTATTGCAGGCAAGGAGGTCTATCCGAATGGGAGTGCCTACTGCAGCAGTAAATTTGCAGTGGATGCTTTTACCAGCGGACTGAGAATTGATCTGAATCCTTTTGGAATTCGAGTTGGAGCCATCCACCCCGGATTGGTGGAAACAGAATTTTCTGAAGTCCGATTTAAAGGTGATTCAGAAAGGGCTGCTAAAGTATACCAAGGTGTGGAGGCACTGACCGCTGAAGAAGTGGCCGATGCCATTCTTTACATGGCAACAGTACCAGAAAAAGTCACTATTGCAGACTTAGTCATCTTACCTACACGACAAGCCAACGCTTACGTACAAAATAGAGAGGGCTAAGCTTACCTCAAAGTTGCGTTTCCCTAACATGCAATACAATTAATTTTGTATATTTAAATGTCCCAAGTTTTAGCAATGAAAAATCTATCTCTAGGGCTATTGCTTTCATGTTGTATCTTCATTAATTGTACAGATTCCACCGCTGAGGTAGTTCTAATAGAATCCCGTTTTTCCTTAGATAGTTTAAATTTCCCTATCGAAACGAACTGAAAGGGGGAACCTTAGCTGGATATTCAGATCACTTTCCTGTTTACCTCATTGTCAGCAAAGAGTAGTCCGTAAACGCTATTCTCCTTCTTCTACAACTTCAGGATACAAAAAGTGGTTGTAGGGAAAACGGGTTACATGAATTTCTCGGACTTCACGGTAGACGCGTTTTCTAAATTCATCAAGATTTTCTTTATTCAGTGCAGAAATAAAGAGTGCATTTCCATTTGCTTTATGATACCAAGTTTGTTCCCATTCTTCAATTGAGTAATGTCGCGTACTTCGTTCTTCTATGAGTTCAGTTTCATCCCAAGGGTCTGCCTTGTAGGCGTCTATTTTGTTAAAAACCATCAGGGTAGGTTTGTCCAAACTCTTGATTTCTTTTAAAATTTGATTCACTGACTCAATATGTTCCTCAAAGTTGGGGTGGGCAATATCAACCACATGCAGTAATAAATCAGCCTCTTGTACTTCGTCCAGGGTGCTTTTAAAGGATTCTACCAATTGGGTAGGAAGTTTTCTGATAAACCCTACCGTATCACTCATCAAAAAGGGTAGGTTGCCGATTACAACTTTTCTTACGGTAGTATCCAAGGTGGCAAATAATTTGTTTTCGGCAAAGACCTGACTTTTGGAAATCACATTCATCAGGGTTGATTTTCCTACATTGGTATACCCAACTAGGGCAACACGTACCAGTGCTCCGCGGTTTCCTCTTTGGGTTGCCATTTGCTTGTCAATGGTGACGAGCTTTTTTTTCAATAAGGTTATTTTATCTCTAACGATACGGCGGTCAGTTTCAATCTCCGTTTCCCCAGGTCCACGCATTCCAATCCCCCCTCGTTGGCGTTCTAAGTGCGTCCAAAGTCCTTTTAAGCGGGGCAGTAAATACTCGTATTGTGCCAACTCAACCTGAGTTCGTGCATAGCTGGTTTGAGCACGTTGGGCAAAAATATCCAGGATTAAACCGGTTCGGTCTAAGATTTTACATTTTAATAATTTTTCAATATTTCCTTGTTGTGCTGGGGTAAGTTCATCATCAAAAATCACAGACGAAATTTCATTTGCTTTGACATAGTCCATTACCTCTTCCATTTTACCGCTTCCTATAAAGGTTTTAGGATTGGGAGGGTCTATTTTTTGAGTAAATCTTTTCAATACATCCCCCCCGGCGGTATACGCCAGAAAAGCCAATTCATCCATATATTCAATGGACTTCTCACTGTCTTGTTGGGCATTGATTATTCCAACCAAGACCGTTTTTTCAACCTCGAGTGTTTTTTGCTCTATCATCCTAGGATTCCCATTTTTTTAGTTCAAACCGTTGACCGTCAAAAACACCGTAGGTAAAATGAGTCACCCAATCTCCAAGGTTAATGTATTTGGATTGTGAATTCAATGCAATCTCTAAGGGTAAGTGCCGGTGGCCAAAAAGAAAATAATCTCGGTGTTTAGTCTCGAGTTTGCGTTGTGCGTATTGTACCAACCATTCTCTGTCCTCCCCCAAAAAAACAACTTCTTCAGATCCAGACAACAATTTATTTTTTACGGAAAAATAATGTCCGATACGCAGGCCGATATCAGGATGCAACATTTGATACAACCGCTTTGCCAAGGGGTTTGTAAACAGTTTTTTTAGACGCTTGTAGCCTTTATCATTCGGACCGAGTCCGTCTCCATGACCGATGAAGAAAGTGGTATTTTCAAGTATAAAATCTTTAGGTGTATGGTAAACCGGAATTCCCAATTCTGTTTCAAAATAATCTTTCATCCACAGATCGTGATTTCCAACAAAATAATGTACTTCAATACCCCTGTCCACGAGCTGTGCCAATTTTCCTAAGATACGTACAAAGCCCTTGGGAACTACACTTTTGTATTCAAACCAAAAATCAAATAAGTCTCCTAATAAAAAGAGTGCTACAGCGTCATTTTCTATAGTATTCAGCCAATTTAAAAAAAGTGCTTCTCGCGTTTTACTCGACGCTACAGTGGGTGCCCCAAAGTGCTGATCGGAAGCAAAGTAGATTTTCTTGTTTTTTGGGAGCTTCATCAGATCGAATTAGGCAATGGCTTGTTCTAAATCTGCTATTAAATCTCGAACATCCTCAATTCCAACGCTTAAACGAATGAGCGCATCAACTACTCCACTTTGTTCCCTTATATTTTTGGGTATGGAAGCATGCGTCATACTTGCAGGATGGCCTGCCAGACTTTCCACACCACCTAAAGATTCTGCAAGGGTAAACAGCTTCAATTTTTCTATAATTTGAATTGCAGTGTTGTAGTTGGCTCCCTTTGGAACAAAGGACAGCATCCCACCAAAATCGTTCATTTGACCTTTGGCAACAGAGTGATTGGGATGGCCTTCCAATCCAGGCCAATATACTTTTTCAATTTTGGGGTGTGATGTTAAGTAGTTTGCTATTTGAGCCGCATTTTCACAATGCCGTTGCATTCTTACATGCAATGTTTTGATTCCTCTTAAGGTCAAAAAACAATCCATAGGACCGGGTACGGCACCACTTGCATTTTGAATAAACCCGATGCGTTCTGCTAAATGTTTGTCATTGGTAACCAAACTACCAAGAATCACGTCAGAGTGGCCCGCCAGATATTTTGTAGCGGAGTGCATGACAATATCTGCGCCTAGAAGAAGGGGTTGTTGAAGGTAAGGAGAAGCAAAGGTGTTGTCAACTACCAAAAGCAACTCCTTGGATTTACAAACAGCTGCTACCGCTTTGATGTCTATGACATTCATCATAGGGTTGGTTGGAGTTTCCACCCAAACCATACGTGTATTTTCGTTTATAGCTGCGTTGAGGGCATCGGTACTTGCCATGTTGACAAAGTGAAAATGGATTCCAAAATCCTCATAAATTTTAGTGAACAGTCGGTAAGAGCCTCCGTATAAATCATCGGTAGAGATGACCTCATCCCCAGGCTTTAATAGCTTCAACACAGCATCCATGGCTGCTAATCCAGAACCAAAAGCAAAAGCAAATTCCCCAGCTTCTATACTAGCTAGAGCGCGCTCCAACGCTTGTCTGGTTGGATTGTGCGTTCGGCTGTATTCAAATCCTTTATGTCCTCCAGGTGTGGTTTGAGCGTAAGTAGAGGTTTGGTATATGGGAGGCATTACAGCTCCGTAGGCCTTATCCGGCTCTTGACCTCCGTGAATTGTTTGACTATTAAAATGCAGCTTATCCTTCATCTTCAGCTAAATTGTACGCTGCAAAGGTATTTGATTTTACACAAACCCTCTGTTTTTCAATAAAATGATTTTTCTTTGCAACTCAACAAGCTTCCTTATGCGTGTATTTTACTATTTAAGCAGTTGCGATACCTGTAAACGTATTATGAAGGCCCTCCCTTTGGATGCTTCTATCGACCTTATAGACCTTAAAAATCATCCCCTCACAGCTCCTCAATTAGAGGTATTGTACTCGCTTACCCAAAGCTATGAGGCCTTGTTTAACAAACGTGCCCAACGCTACAAACAAAGAGATTTAAAGAATCAAGTTTTAGAAGATGCCGACTACCGTACGCTACTGCTAGAACACTATACTTTTTTAAAGCGCCCTGTTTTAGTGGTGGACGATACTATTTTTATCGGCAACAGTCCTAAAGTAATCGAGGCGGCAAAAGTATTTTTGGATGAATCATAGGATTTTAGCCTTGCTGGCGGCTTTTGGTGCTACTACTATTTATGGGTTAAATCATACCATAGCAAAAGTAATCATGCCCCATTATATAGGACCGTTTGGTTTTATACTGCTTCGTGTGTTGGGGGCGTCCGCCTTGTTTTGGGCGCTGAGTATTTTTACCCCAAAAGAAAAAATTGACCGCAAAGATTATCCTCGTATACTGGGGGTTGCTTTTTTAGGAATGTGCATCAACATGCTCATGTTTTTTAAGGGATTACAACTTTCAACGCCTATCAACAGTGGAGTAATCGTAACCCTTACTCCCATCATCATCTTGGTGTTATCTGCTTTTTTCCTCAAAGAAAAACTCACTCCCATAATGTTTTTAGGTATCCTTATGGGATTTACAGGGGCCTTGCTTTTGGTTTTGTACGGAAATACCGCTGAAGTTACTAATGCCCCCAATGTGACTTTAGGAAATGCACTCCTCTTGATCAATTCTACGAGCTTTGGGGCTTATTTAGTTTTTGTAAAACCCCTTACTCAGAAGTACAGTACGATAACCCTTATGAAGTGGATGTTTTTGGCAGGGGTGGTCATGACCTTGCCCGTGACCCTAAGCGAGTTTAAAGCCGTATCCTGGAGTAGCTTGCCTTTCGAAGCCATTTGGAGGATGGCATTTGTCGTTTTAGGCACCACTTTTTTAACCTATTTATTGAATTTATATGCACTGAAAAGTCTACCTGCAACTACCATCGGCGCTTTTACCTATTTGCAACCCTTAATTACCATCCTTTATGCGGTGATTACTGGAAATGATGTTTTAGATGGAGTAAAAATCAGTGCTTGCCTATTGGTTTTTTTGGGGGTTTATTTGGTTTCCAAAAAAGTAACCAAAACTACTCCATCCCCGACTCCATAAGAAGAATCAATAAGGCCAATTGAATGGCTTTATGTCCTTCTTTATTCGTCCACCATTCGGCTAAGGAATGGGCCTTACCTCCATCACCCCCCCGACCAATAGTAACGGCTGGAATTCCTTTTGCGATCGGAATGTTGGAGTTGGTAGAGCCTCTTGTCAAGTAGGGCTGTACTCCAAACGCCTGAGTGGCAGCAAGCGTTCGTTGTATCAGGGGCAGCTTTTCCGAAAGTTCTCCGGAGGGGCGATTTCCTATTTTGTCGATACGTACGGTAAGTTCTGGCCCCTGTCTTTTGATTTTATTTTGATGCGCTAAGGCTTCTTCCACAGCGGTACTCAGATATCCCTCCATGACGTCTAAGCGTTTTGGATCAATCGATCGAATATCGATTTCCATAACGGATTCAAAAGGAATGGAGTTGATGGAGGTCCCTCCAGAAATCACTCCAACATTATAACTTGTTTTGGGGCCTTCACTGGTATAGGAATCGGCTACTTTAACAAAAGTACTGATGGCCTCACCCAAGGCGTGATGTGGATTTGCCAGTCCAAAAGCTCCCCAGGAGTGCCCTCCAGGGCCTTTAAATGTAACCCGATAGCGATACGAGCCCAAGGCCTTCGAATTGACTCTCCCTATAGCACCTCCGTCTATAGCAATCCAACTGTCAATTTTTGGTCCTCCAGAGCGGAACAGATGTTTTACTCCTCTGAGATCGCCCAAGCCTTCCTCTCCCACAGAGCCGACAAAAAGGAGGTTGTCCTTTGGCTGAATTTGTTCTGTTTTTATGGTTTCTAAAATGGTGAGTAACATGCTCAACCCACGCGTATCGTCTCCGATTCCAGGAGCGTAAAGGGTGTCGTTTTGAATGCGTACTTTGACCTCCGTCCCTTCTGGAAACACTGTGTCCAAATGCGCATCCAGTGCAACGGTTCGTTTTCCCTGAGTCCCTTCTAGCAGCCCTAACACATTTCCTACTTCATCAATCCATACGCTGTCCATGCCTAAGGTGTTCATATAGTCCGCAAAAACTTGAGCGCGTTTATCCTCTTTAAAAGGGGGGGCTTCTATTTCGGTCAACTCGATATGGCGTTCCAAGGTGATCGGATCCAAGTGTTCTATACGTTGAAAAGCTGCTTTAATTTTTTTATTCTTGAGCAGTTTTTGGGTCGCCTGGGTATAGGTTTTCTGAATAGTTACTTCCTCTTGTGCCGCTAAGAAATAGCTTGAGAATAGGAAGATGAGTACGGGGAGGTATTTAATACAGTTCATGGTACTTATTTTAAGTCTTGTGGGCTTCTGCCGTGTTTTCGAGTATCTGCAGCAGTGAGTATTTTAAAGGTAGTAGTTTTATGGGTTTCCTCAAAACGATTTAAAAAATCTTGTGGTAAAGGGGTCAATTTTCTCGTAAGAAGATTCATCCAGGCACCCATCATTTCGCAGCGGGCAACGTTTTGACCTTTTTCATTATAGAAATTATGTACAAAGGAAAAAAAAGTACCGTCTTCACTAGATCCGTCTAATTCAAATGAAACACGAATCGTTTCGTCTGGCAGCACCTCCTTAAAGTAAAAGAGTGCTTCATTAAAAACGATGGGGCCAATGGCTTCTTTGTGCAGGTCTTTGTGGGTCAATCCAATGTGGTTGAGATAGGCCATTCGCGTTTCACTGGCATAACTCAAATACGAAACGTTTGCCAAATGCCTATTGGCATCCAAATCATTCCATCGGATTTCAAATTCTTTTAAAAACATCTTTCAATTTTTTATAAAGCTATTCTTTTTCTATTTTTAGCAAAATTTATTTTCATGAAAAACATCTTTACTATTCTTTTGCTATCCATTCTTGTAAGTTGCGGCTCTAAGGAAGAAAAAAAGAAAGAATTTGAATACAACAGAACTCAAAAAGAAGTTAAAAAAACAACAGCTACATCGGGTTCATCTGTACCGGTTGATCTTGAAAATAAAGGGATAGGACCCATCACTTCGGTGGATTTTAGCCAAGATATAAATCAAAACTTGGTTGCTGAAGGTGAAAATGCTTTCAAGCAAAAATGTACTGCTTGCCACATGCCGGAACGAAAACTTATCGGGCCTGCATTAAAGGGAATCTACGAACGAAGAAGTCCAGAATGGGTAATGAATTTGCTGTTGAACCCAACAGAAATGTTAAAGCAGGACCCTATTGCTAAAGCCCTGCTTAAAGAATACAATAACGTAATGATGCTCAATCAGAATTTGAGCGAGGAGGAGGCACGCGCGATTAGCGAATACCTCAGAGCCTTATAAAGACCACGCTTTTCCTCCGGTAGCCTCCATCAGGTCTACACAGCCTCTTTGCTCTCCTGGAACTGGAGCGTAGGCCAATACGTTTTCTCCAATAAATTCATTGGTTTTAAAGGCATTGACCGTAAGGCTTCTCAATTGGCTTGCAAATGCAGCCGCTGGTTTTTCAGCATCAGAAATTTCACTTCCCGGTTTCAGGTATTTAGCAAGTACGGCATCCCAATCAGAGGCGTTCATTTGATTAACTCCTTTCCCTGAGATTTCGGCGCTTGCTGATAAAAATGCGTTCCACCCCTCGGCAAAGCTTGCTTGTCTTTCTTTGTCCCAAACCGCAGCGATGTAGCCATCGGTAAATTCAGGAAGTTTTAGCTCAATCGCTCCAGGAATATCGGTTGGAGGAATGATGAGTTCCATCAATTGTGAAATTTTATCAAAGTCAGCGGAACTAAAATAAGCAGGAGCATAGCTCGGAGCTGACTGACAACTTTGAAATAAACTCACTACTGTAGGAGTTACTGCAATTACACCAAATCCTGTTCCAATATTTTTTAAGGCTTTTCTTCTATCCATTTTACTTAGTAAATTAAAGGTTCATTTTTTTCAATTCTTCAACTGCATGATTCGCTGCTCGTGCCGTCAATGCCATATAGGTCAAGGACGGATTTACGTTTCCAGCTGAGGTCATCGCAGCACCATCGGTAACATACACATTAGGTACGTCGTGTATTTGGTTGTGCTTATTCAGTACAGAAGTTTTTCTGTCACGACCCATTCTTGCGGTTCCCATTTCATGAATTCCGTTTCCTAAGATATACGGAGCGTCATAGGTACGAATGTTTTTTACTCCAGCAACTTCCAGCATTTCTGCAGCTTGTTGCATCATGTCCTTACGCATGTTGAATTCGTTTTCTTTGATGCCTGCATCAAAGTTTACGGTAGGAAGGCCCCATTCATCCAGATTGTTGTAATCTAGGGTCATCTTGTTGTCGTGGTAGGGTAAAGTTTCTCCAAAACCAGTCAGACCCATAGACCAATCTCCCGGTTGGGTGATGGCTTCTTTAAATCCGGCACCGTAACCAAGCTCTGCCACTGATGAGGACCATCCGCCTCTACCTCCACCACCTTGGTAGCCATATCCACGGACAAAGTCTTTCTGATCGGTAGCCCCTCCAATATTTCTAAATCGGGGGATGTAAACTCCGTTCGGTCTTCTTCCTGTAAAATACTTGTCTTGAAGTCCTTCTACCGAGCCTTGAGCCCCCACCTGGAAGTGGTGATCCATCAAGTTGTGTCCTAATTCGCCTGAGTCATTCCCCATACCGTTAGGAAAACGATCTGATTTGGATTGCATCAAAATTGAAGTCGAAGCAATTGCAGAAGCGCATAAGAAAATAACTTTCGCATTAAATTCAAATACTTCTTTGGTTTCTGCATCAATGACACGTACCCCTGAGGCACGTTTGGTTGCTGCATCATAAATAACTTCATGCACCACCGAATTAGGTCTGAGTGTCATATTACCAGTGGCTTCTGCCATAGGTAGGGTAGAAGAGTTACTTGAAAAGTACGATCCAAACGGACATCCTCTTCTACACCGGTTTCTGTATTGGCAGTTGATTCTCCCTGCCCCGGGTTTGGTTCCTTCTGTAATGTGGGCTACTCGTCCAATGGTAACTACTCGATCGTTGTATTTTGAATTGATGGCTCCCTTAAAAATATCTTCAGCACAGTTCAACTCCATGGGTTTTAAGTAGTTCCCGTCAGGAAATTGAGGCAATCCTAAATTTTCTCCACTTACTCCAATATGCTCTTCCACGTGGTGGTACCAAGGGGCTAGATCTTTGTATCGTATCGGCCAATCAATCGAAATTCCATCTTTGGCATTGGCCTCAAAATCAAAATCTGTAAGTCGATACGACTGTCGTCCCCAGGTAAGCGAACGCCCACCTACATGATATCCTCGAATCCAGTTAAAGGGTTTGGTTTCACTGTAGGGATGTTTTAAATCATTGACAAACAAATGCTTTGACGACTCGGAATTTACGTAGCCCGTTCTACTCTGCTTGGGTTGTTGTTTTCTAATTTCTTCCGTGATGACATCTCCGTGTTTGTAGTCCCATGGGTCATCGTTCATGGTTGTATAATCTTCGATGTGTTTTAACATTCTCCCTCTTTCTAGAACCAGAGTTTTGAGTCCGTTTTCACACAATTCTTTTGCTGCCCATCCCCCGCTGACACCGGTTCCAACAACAATAGCATCATAGTTTATCTCCATTTAGTTTGTTTTTTTTATTGAAGTAAAACCAAATATAGATATTTTTAGTTTTAATTCTAACTAATATAGATATATTTAAGTCAGATTAAGGTCTTTTGTAAAGGCCTTAGCGTTTTGAATAATTTAGACAAGACGCATTTGAAATCGTTTAATTTTTACAAAAACCAAATACATCAAACAATGAGATTTTTAATTTCCCTAACCCTTCTAACTTTCTTTTTTTCTTGCCAAAATCCTAAAAAACCAACCCCAGCTTCTGAGCCATTTTTTAAATTATCCTTAGCCCAATGGTCGTTTAATAAGAGTTTTCGAACCGGAGGGGTATCTCCTTATGAATTTGCACGACTTGCCAACGAACTTGGTTTTCAGGGGTTAGAGTATGTGAATCAGCTTTACCCGGATGTCATGAACAGTGAGGATAAAGAAGCGGCAATTGCTGCTTTTGTAGAAAAAAACAACCGCCTGGCAGAACAGTATAAATTGCAAAATGTTTTGATCATGATTGATTCGGAAGGCGACCTTGCAAGCTCTGACGAAACGCTGCGACAACAAGCCATTGCCAATCATAAACTTTGGATTGACGCTGCAAGCCAAATGGGCTGTAGTGCCGTCCGTTTAAACCTTTTTGGGGAAAACGATCCAGAAAAATGGGTGGCCAATTCCATTCTTAGTTTAACCGATTTGGCTGACTATGCAGAAGCTAAAGACATCAATGTTATTGTCGAAAATCACGGGCGTTTGAGTTCCAACATACCTGTACTGATGCGAGTGATAAACGGAACAGGGAAATCCAACTGCGGTACGCTTCCTGATTTTGGAAATTTCTGTATTGCAGAAGAAGGCTACGGATCTTTGTTTGATGGCAGTTGTAAAGAATTTTACGATCCCTACAAAGGGGTTTCCGAAATGATCGTCAAAGCTTTTGGCGTAAGTGCCAAATCTTACAACTTCGACCCGGAAGGAAACGAAACTACCTTGGATTATGAGCGTTTGCTTAAAATTGTAAAAGATGCCGATTACAAAGGATTTGTCGGAGTTGAATACGAAGGCGATCGCCTATCCGAAGAGGAGGGAATTATCGCTACTAAAAAACTACTTGAAAAAATTGGATCTACTCTTCCATAATGAAGTTCAACACCAAAGTTCAGCTTTCGTTTTTATTTTTTCTTGAATTTTTTATTTGGGGAGGATGGTTTGTTACCATGGGAACCTTTTTGTCTCAACGGTTTGATGCAAGTGGAGGTCAGCTGGCCATGGCTTATGAAACCCAGTCTATAGGCGCCATCATTGCACCCTTTATTATCGGACTGATTGCAGATCGGTATTTTGCCGCTCAAAAAATTCTTGGAATACTTCATCTGGTAGGCGCGGTACTCTTATATCTTGCTGGTGCTTCTGAGAGTTTTTCCAGTTTTTACCCCTTTATATTGGGCTATATGCTTTTGTATATGCCTACCCTTTCGTTGGCCAATGCCATTGCATTTCATCAAATGGACAATCCTTCGAAAGAATTTGCACCCATACGGGTGTTAGGAAGTCTTGGCTGGATTATAGCCGGATTAAGCATCGGATATTTTGCATGGGAAAGTAGTCAGTTGTTAACCTATACCTTTTACATGACCTCACTTGCCTCTGCAATGCTCGGTGTTTATAGTTTTTTCCTGCCCAATACCCCTCCGAAAGTAAAAAGAGGCGAAAAAGTAAATTTAAGGTCCATTTTAGGATTAGATGCATTGGTGTTGTTTAAAGACCGGAGTTATTTGATTTTCTTTATAGCGTCCGTATTGGTTTGTATTCCTTTGGCGTTTTATTACCAACACGCCAATCAATTTTTAAACGAAGTTGGGATGCAAGCCGCTGCTTCCAAAATGATTTTAGGTCAGATTTCAGAGGTTTTCTTTCTCTTGTTACTCCCCCTATTCTTGAATCGCTTTGGTCTTAAAAAAGTACTGATTTTTGGAGTATTGGCTTGGGGGCTGCGGTATCTTTTGTTTGCCTATGGAGATGCAGGACAGCAGGTGTGGATGTTGCTATTCGGTATTATATTACACGGTATTTGTTATGATTTCTTCTTTGTTTCAGGCCAAATTTACACCGACTTTAAAGCAGGAGCGCAATACAAAAGCGCTGCCCAAGGACTCATTACCTTAGCCACCTATGGATTTGGAATGCTTATCGGTTTTCGACTTGCGGGCTGGCTGACAGATCAGTACGTAAGTGAAAGCGGACATTTTTGGAAAGAAATATGGATTCAACCCGCCATTTTTTCTTTTGTTATTTTAATCTTATTTTTAGTTTCTTTTAAAAATCAACCCATCAAAATAAAATCAACATGAGTAAAATCAGACTAGGTGTATTAGGAGGTGGAGGAGACTCTTTGATTGGAGTGCTTCACCGTGTTGCCTCAAATATGTACGACCGTTATGAAATTGTAGGAGGTGTTTTCAATCCTATTTATGAAGAAAACATAAAATTTGCTGAACAAATTGGTGTAGACACCCAAAGAGTGTATATCGATTTTGACACCTTTATTGCAGAAGAAATTAAAAAACCAAAAGAGGAGCGAATCGAAGTGGTTTCCGTGCTTACGCCCAACTTTTTGCATTTCCCCATGGCTAAAAAGCTACTTGAAAATGGTTTCCATGTGATTTGTGAAAAACCGTTGACTACTACCTATGCTGAAGCCAAAGAATTGGAAGCACTTCAAAAAGCTAACAACGCTATTTTTGCGGTAACTTACACCTATACGGGTTATCCCATGGTCCGCCATATGAAGCATATGATTGCTCAGGGAGAACTGGGAGAAATTCACAAGGTAGATGTGCAATATTACCAAGGTTGGATTAATCCGGTCATCCACGATCCAGAAGTTCGCAAAACCGTGTGGCGTTTGGATCCTACCAAAGCAGGAATTAGTTCTTGTATAGGAGATATCGGAACCCATGCTTTCCAAATGACCGAATACCTTACAGGCATGGAAGTGAAGTCGATACTCGCTGATTTAAATACGCTTTACGAAGACAATACCCTCGATATTGACGGTACTGTTTTAGTCCGTTTTTCAGATACGGTAAAGGGGGTAATTCGAGCCAGCCAAATCGCTACGGGTGAGGAAAATGGATTGACCGTTGCCGTTTATGGCAGAAAAGGAGCCTTCCGTTGGGAACAGGAAAATCCGAACTTTCTTTACCACTTAAAAGATGACGAACCACGCAGAGTTATCAAGCCGGGTAATGCCTATGCTTCTGCAGTTGCACAAGACGGAACTAAACTTCCTGGAGGTCATCCCGAAGGAATTTTTGATGCTATGGGTAACATCTACAAAGGGGTAGCAAAAGCCCTTCGAAATGAAAAATCATTTGACGGAGAGTATCCAACCATGAACGATGGGGTTAGAGGAATGCTCTTTATTGAAAAAGTTGTTGAATCACATAAAAATGGAAACGTATGGCTCAGCCTGGAAAATCAATGAAAACAATAAAAGGACCCGGGATCTTTCTCGCTCAATTTGTCGATAGTAAAGCTCCCTTTAACACCCTAGATGGCATGTGTAAATGGGCTGCAGACTTGGGGTATAAAGGGATACAAATCCCTACTTGGGAACATTTTTTAATCGATCTCGATCAAGCTGCTGAAAGCCAGACCTATTGTGACGAGCTCAAAGGGAAAATCAATTCCTATGGGTTGGAAATTACCGAACTTTCTACCCACCTTCAGGGGCAATTGGTAGCGGTTCACAGCGCCTATGACCTGATGTTTGATAATTTTGCACCAGAAAAGCTTAGAAATAATCCTAAGGCACGTACAGAATGGGCGGTAGAAACGATGAAAAAAGCAGCCCTTGCAAGCAAACGCTTGGGACTTAAAACCCACGCTACTTTTTCAGGGGCCCTGCTCTGGCATACTTGGCATCCTTGGCCTCAACGTCCCAACGGTTTAGTAGAGCTCGGATTTAAAGAATTGGCCAAACGTTGGAAACCCATACTAGATGTATTTGATGACAACGGGGTTGATGTTTGTTATGAAATACACCCCGGTGAAGACCTCCACGATGGTGTAACCTTCGAACGATTTTTGGAAGCTACTGGTAATCACAAACGCGTGAATATTCTTTACGATCCAAGCCACTTTGTATTGCAACAGCTTGACTATATCGAATACATAGACCATTATCACGAATTTATCAAGTCTTTCCACGTCAAAGATTCTGAATTTAAACCCAACGGTAAAAAAGGAGCCTTTGGGGGGTATGGAGATTGGATCGACCGTGCAGGAAGGTATCGCTCTCCAGGAGACGGACAAATTGATTTTAAAACCATCTTTACCAAGCTAACCGAATACGGCTGTGACCTATGGGCAGTAATGGAATGGGAATGTTGCATTAAAAGTCCAGAGCAAGGAGCCCGTGAAGGAGCACCGTTTATTCAACAACACATCATTGAAGCGACTCAAAAAACCTTTGATGATTTCGCGGGTGGGTCTGTGGATGATCAATTTTTGAAAAATATTCTAAATCTGTAGTATGAAAAAAATAATGTTGTCTGTCCTTGCCCTGGGACTGCTCACTGCTGGCTCTTTGCCAACCCCACACGAAACCGAAGAAGCCTGGGAATCCTTATTCGATGGATCAACCTTAACTGGTTGGCATCGCTTTAACAGAAAAGGAGTAACGCCTATTTGGACGGCCCAAAATGGGGTGTTGACTTTCGATCCTGAACTGCGTCAGCAGGGAGATTACATTCACGACCTTGTCACCGATGAAGTGTACGAAAGTTTTGAATTGTCTCTTGAGTGGAACATTTCTGAAGGGGGAAACAGCGGTATATTTTGGGGTGTCCAAGAAGGCGAATCCCACCACAAGCCCTATTCTACAGGACCTGAAATTCAGGTGTTAGACAACGAACGCCATCCTGATGCAAAAGCCAATCCAAAGTTTCATCAAGCCGGAGCCCTCTACGATCTGGTACAACCTTCCAAAGATGTCTGCAATCCTGCGGGGCAATGGAACCATATGATTCTCACTATTGACCACAACAAAAATCAGGGAAGTGTCGCATTGAACGGAACTCAAATTGTTGAATTTCCTTTAAGCGGTCCTGAGTGGGATGCCTTGGTTTCTAATTCAAAATTCAACGACGATTGTAATTTCAAACGTTTTGGAAAATTTAAATCCGGAAAAATAGGCTTACAGGATCACGGCGATAAAGTTTCCTTTAGAAACATTAAGATTAGAAAACTATAATAAAATCAGGGTATGATAAGGTCCATGACGGGTTACGGAAAAAAAGAAACCCAATGGGAGGACAAACGCATCAGCATAGAAATCCGCGCTTTAAATAGTAAAAACGCAGACGTCAACTTGCGAACCCCCTCTTATTTGAGAGAACTTGATACTGAAATTCGCAAACGTCTGGCTACGAAAATGTTTCGTGGGAAAATTGATTTGAGCTTGTTTGTTGAATTTAACGGACAAAATGCCCCTACCAAGATCAATACACAAGTGGTTCGTGCTTACATGGAACAATTAAAGGACTTAGGTGATGCTACTTCAAGCGAGCGATTGGCTCTAGCCATGCGCCTACCCGATACGCTGAGTGCTGATCGTGATGGGCTTGAAGAAGAAGAAAAAGCGGTTGTTTTTAAACTGTTGGAAAGTGTTATTACCGACCTTAACAAGTACCGATCCGATGAAGGAGCCGAACTTGAAAAGGAGTTTATCCATAGAATTAACTTAATCGAAAACCACCTTGAAGAAGTAAAAAAAGTGGACCCGGAACGGAATCAAAAAATTGAACTCAAATTAAGAGAGGCGCTTGCCGATTTAAAAATTGAGATCGATGCCAACCGATTTGAGCAAGAGCTTATTTTTTATTTAGAAAAATTTGACATTACTGAAGAAAAAGTCCGTTTAAAAAATCACTTGGACTACTTTAAAAAAATAATGAAGAGCGACGATCCTGTAGGTAAAAAATTAGGTTTTATCGCCCAAGAAATGGGTCGGGAGATCAATACTATAGGATCCAAAGCGAATCATGCAGCGTTACAGAAAATTGTGGTGCAGATGAAAGATGAGTTGGAAAAGATCAAAGAACAATTATTAAACGTATTGTAGTTGAAAACAGGAAAACTCATTGTGTTTTCAGCACCCTCCGGAAGCGGTAAAACAACCCTGGTACACCACCTGCTTTCTCAGCAACTACCCCTCGGATTTTCTATTTCAGCAACCTCAAGAGCACCGCGGGGCAAAGAGCAAAACGGAATCGATTATCACTTTTTGACTCCCGATCAGTTTCAGGCGAAAATCAAAGCGGATGCTTTTTTAGAATATGAAGAGGTATATGCTAATCTCTTTTACGGCACCCTTCATGCCGAAGTAGATCGACTCTGGAAAGAAGGAAAACACATTCTTTTTGATATTGATGTAAAAGGCGGCTTGACCATCAAACACAAATATCCCCAAAACACTCTGGCTGTTTTTGTACAGCCTCCCTCAGTTGCTGTTTTGGAAAATCGCCTGCGTTCAAGGGCAACAGACAGCGAAGAAACCATCCAAAAACGGTTAGCTAAGGCTGCGTTAGAAATGGAATTTGCACCTAAATTTGATCATATCTTGATCAATGACGACCTGGAGACGGCTAAAAAAGAAGCCCTCCAAATAGTGGTTGATTTCATAGAATCCTAGAGGAATCCCTACCTTTACGCCGTGAAAAAAATTGGCTTGTTTTTTGGGACTTTTGATCCCATTCATAAAGGGCATCTTCAGCTGGCAAACTATTTTGCCAAGGAAACAGATGTAGACAAGGTCTGGTTTGTGCTAACTCCTCAAAATCCCTTTAAAAAAGATGCCAACATACTGCCCGATCAGCTGAGGTTAGAATTGATCAATAGAGCCGTAAAGGGAAACCCAAATCTGGAAGTCTGTACCCTTGAATTTTCGCTTCCCAAACCGAACTATACTTACACGACTCTTTGTGAATTAAAAAAACTACATCCAAATCAAACTTTCGTATTACTGCTCGGAGAAGACATCATTTCAACATTCAAAAACTGGAAAGATTACGATAAAATTTTAGCCGAGTACCGTCTTTATGTTTATCCTAGAAAACACAACAATCGTACAATCCCTGCCGCCTTTCAAAATCATCCCAAAATCCACTGGGTAAGGGCTGAGCAATACGAAATTTCCTCATCACAACTCAGAGCCGAACTAAAAAAGGGAACCGACATGAGTGCCTACATCCCTGAAGAAAGTTGGGAATACATTAAACAAAAAAAACTGTACGAATAAATTCATACCTTAGTAAGACCAAAAGCCCCAATCTGTAGTAATCAAACCACTCTTCTATAGAACTTTTAAATATGCACTTCACGGAGAAGATTTAAACATGATGCCTATGAAAACGCTACACGTATTTTTTTTAATTCTGTTGCTGACCGCTTGCCGAGAAACCAATACGCTTCTTTCGCAACTTCATCTCGACACAAAATTGTCGGGAAAATGGAGGGCAACAGCTTTCAATGGCGAACTGCATGAGGAATGGAAACTGGGAAGCGAAGGTTGGATGCAACAGCAGGGGTATTACATAGAAGAAAACGATACCACCTATACAGCAAAGACTCAGATACTAAAAGTAGACGAAGAGCTTATTCTTTTTAGCGTAATAAAAAACGCCAATCCTAAAATTTTTAAATCCGTCCTCACGGAAGAAAACAAACTCATTTTTGAAAACAAAGACTACAAAAACCCTTACCAAGTGACCTACGAATTTCTTTCTGAGGAACACTACAGAAGAACCCTAACCGGATATGAAAAAGACAGTCTAGTGGTGTACGAATTTGAGTTCCAAAAAGTACGGTAACCCCCCTTTGCTTCAAATTGTAATGAAGGCTTAATCGGACGTTAGCAATACCTCCTCAATCAATCGCTGTGTAATGGCTTTTCTGCTCCATTGGTTTAACTGTGGCAGTTTATTTTTAGTGTTTTTTTGATTCAAGAGCAAGGTGAATTTTTTTTCTATTTCCTTTTTGTCCTCTGGAGCAATCATCCAAGAGTTGCTTCCTTGGGCAAGCAATTGACCCGACAGGGAATTGGGATTTCCTATTGAAATTATCGGTACTTCTGAAGCCATATATTCCAATAATTTTCCCGAAATCATTTGTGTTTCGGCTCCTTTAAAAATAAAATTCAACAACACATCTGCGCTTTTCATCAAGGCTATGGCTTGAGCGTGAGACAAATATCCACGAAAGTCAACCGCAACCTTTGGCAGCTGAGTTTTTAGCTGTGAAACGATTTTAGGGTCTATCGTTCCCGCCAAAGAAAAATAAATTTTATGGCTTTTAGAAACGTGATGAATCGCCTCTACAATTGAGGTAAAATCCTGATTTTGGGTCAATAAACCGGTAAATACAATATGAAATTTCGCTTTTTTGGGAGCGGCCGGGGTATTCTTCATTAGCATTTCATCGAATCCGTTGGGCAGGGCAACAAATTGTTGATGGGGAGCTTTGGTTTGTAATTTTTCATGAAATTCCCCTGCTAAAGTAGTCAGTATTCCATCGGCTTGTTGTAAAACTTCTTTTTCTAAAGTTTGATCTTTTTGGCGTGCATAAGCGGTTCTGTAGAGAAAAGTATTGTAGAAAATATCCGTCCAAGGATCTCTAAAATCCGCCCACCATTTGATTCTAAGTTCTTTTTTTAAGTGTAGACCTACCAAGTGGGTAGAATGGGGAGGGCCGGTTGTAATCACTTTTGTAATTCCCTCTTGAAGAATTACTTTTTTTGCCGCTTTAAGTGCATGCGGCCCCCAACCTTTTCGGGCATCGGGAATAAAAAAATTACCCCGGATAAAAGCTGCTAACTTCTCTGTAATACGCTCCCTTTTTACTTCACCCTGAGGAAAGCTTGGCGTTTTTTTGTCGGAGGTAAGGCGAGCATACCATCGCAAAGGTTCAGTAGTGTTTGTTTTAAGGGTCCGTATTCCTTCTACCTCCTGCTGCAAGGTCGGATCCAATACAGGGTAGGAAGCTTTCGTTTCGTTCACCGTCACCACGATAGGCTCCCAGCCCAATACTTTTAAATATTTTGCAAAATACATCCAGCGTTGAACCCCCGAACCCCCTGAGGGAGGCCAGTAATAGCTAAGGATTAGAATTTTTTGAGTTTCAGCCTTCACGCTTGTTTTTTGCCTTCCATAAAGGTACGGAAGAACAGGCTTCGCCGTAAAATAAACTTTTTGCAACGGGCTGCAATCGTTGGATCAATTGAATATACGCATCCTCTGGTAGGTTTGGATCTGAACATCCTTTAATCATTAAAGGCTTGTTTTTAAAGGGAGTTAAATCCAGTTCTGCAATTACTTTTGCAAACAAATGTCGTTCTAAATCTGCCAGCGTACCCAGGACAATCTCTTTTGCATAGGGTTGTAAATAACTGGTCACTAAGAGAGCTGCCCATGCGGGTAGAATGGCATCTGAAGTACAGTGAATCGCCACGTAGTGCTCTTGAAATTTTTTCCAGTCCTCTTGCTTTAACGCTTCTCTAAAAGGTTTTTCTCTGAGAAGGACTCCTTGCTCCAACCAAAGTGCTAAATCAACCACGACCCTTGGTCCTTGAGGGGTCCATTCCTCCAGATCAATATTGACCAGTGGGCTGTTTGCGACTTTATTGATTATAGCAGCACTCATCGATTAAAGCATTCCCAATTCTAACTTGGCTTCTTCACTCATCAAGTCTTGAGTCCAAGGGGGGTCAAAAGTAATTTCTACTTCAGCGCTTTTGACTTCGTCTAGAGATTTTACTTTTTCCTCTACCTCCATGGGTAAAGATTCTGCAACTGGGCAGTTCGGGGTTGTTAAGGTCATTAATATTTTAACCTCTGAATCTTCATTGACAAATACGTCATAAATCAATCCAAGTTCATAAATATCAACGGGAATTTCTGGATCGTAAATGGTTTTTAAAACATTGACAATTTTTTCGCCTAGGGCTCCGGTATCGAGTGTGTCTGACATTGGGTCTAATTCAGTTGAGTTTGATAAGCCACTGCGTACATTTTAAGCTGTTTGATCATTGAAACCAAACCGTTGGCACGTGTGGGTGATAAATGTTCTTTTAATCCAATTTGATCAATAAAATCGGTATCCGCGTCTAAAATGGCTTTAGGGTGTTGATGCGAAAAAACACGTATTAGAATTGCTATGATCCCCTTAGTGATGATTGCATCACTGTCTGCAGTAAATACCAACTGATCGCCTTCTAAGGTGGCGTGTACCCATACCTTACTCTGGCAACCCTTGATGATATTGTCCTCTGTTTTGTACTCCTCAGCTATTAGTGGGAGTGATTTCCCGAGATCAATCATGTGTTCGTAGCGCTGCATCCAGTCTTCAAATAACGAAAACTCTTCGATGATCTCTTGTTGTTTTTCCGCAATGCTTTCCATGTTTAAATGTATTAATTTATTGCAACATGAGTATGGCCTTCTGAAGTGCTTCTACCATTCGGTCGATCTCCTCTTGGGTGTTGTAAAAAGAAAAGGAGGCCCTTACCGTTCCAGGAATTTGATAAAAATCCATGATGGGTTGGGCGCAATGGTGTCCTGTGCGTACTGCAATTCCCATTTTATCCAATATACTTCCAATGTCATAGGGATGAATCCCTTCTACATTGAATGAAAGTACGGCTGTTTTTTCCTCAGCTTCTCCATAAATTCTCACTCCAGGAATTTGTTTTAGTGCCTTAGTCGCATAGTCCAATAACTCTGCCTCATAGGCAGCAATCTGATCAAAGCCTATGGCATTCATATAGTCTAAAGCAGCCCCAAAAGCTATTCCTCCAGCTATATTTGGAGTACCCGCTTCAAATTTATGCGGCAGATCAGCATAGGTGGTTTTTTCAAAAGTAACCGTGGCAATCATCTCGCCTCCCCCTTGATAAGGAGGTAACTTATTGAGCAGAGCCTCTTTACCGTAAAGCATTCCAACACCTGTCGGGCCGCATAATTTATGGGCAGAGGTCACATAATAATCTACGTCTAACGCCTGAACATCAGGTTTTATATGGGGGCAGGCTTGGGCACCGTCTATGAGTACTTCCGCACCTACCTCATGTGCCTGTCGAATTATTTGTTCAATCGGGTTTACTGTTCCTAAAGCGTTGGATACGTGATTTACAAAAACAAGGGCAGTTTTTGACGATAAAAGATTGGTGAAGGCATCCATATCCAAGGTTCCCTTTTCGGTCATGGGAATGACCTTAAGTTGGGCCCCTGTTCGCTCGCAAAGCATTTGCCAGGGCACGATATTGGAGTGATGTTCCAAAGCCGAAATCAGCAAGTCGTCGTTTTTTGTCAACAAGCTCGTATAACCCGAAGCTATTAAGTTAATACTCTCTGTGGTTCCAGCCGTGAGGATGATTTCATGGGCCTGTGCCGCGTTAAAATGATGTTGTACAGTAGCCCGGGCGGCTTCGTACGCTTCTGTAGCCTCCTGACTTAGGGTATGCACCCCTCGGTGAATGTTGGCGTTCAAACGAGTGTAATAGTCCGTTATTACCTCAATTACCGGGGTGGGGGTTTGAGAGGTTGCCGCATTGTCAAAATACACTAAAGGATGACCATTGACTTTACGAGAAAGGATGGGAAAATCAGCTCGGATTTTGGTTAGGTCAAACATTTACAGCTCGAATCCAAGATTAACTCCTAATTTTTTTGCAATTTGACCGTTGATCCGCTTTTTTAAGGAAGGCAGTTGAACACTTTCCAATACGTTATTTGCAAAAGCATAGGTCAACAAGGCCTTGGCTTCTTTTTTCGGAATTCCTCTAGACCTCAAATAGAACAAGGCTTCTTCATCTAATTGTCCGATGGTACATCCGTGAGAACATTTTACATCATCCGCAAAAATTTCCAACTGAGGCTTCGTATTTACCGTAGCCTTGTCATCCAAAAGGATGTTGTTGTTCTGTTGAAATGCATTTGTTTTTTGGGCAATTTTATCCACGAGTATTTGACCGTTGAATACCCCTTCCGAACGCTCCGCAAAAATCCCTTTATAATCTTGATGACTTTCACAATTGGGTTGAGCGTGATGCACCAATGTAGCGTGATCTACATGTTGTTTGTCGTGTAGGATGGTAACTCCTTTAAGGGTAGATAATATATGTTCGCCCTTATGAAAATAGCGAAGGTTGTTACGTATCAATTTACCCCCTAAAGAAAAGGTATGCACACTGGCATGACTGTTTTTTTCTTGAACGATAAACGTATTGTCAATCAAAGAAGCAGAGGGAAGGTCATTCTGCAACTTGTAGTAATCCAAAAAGGCGCTTTGGTGCACATAAATTTCAGTCACAGAATTGGTGACTACCGGATGCTCTTTAAGGCTTTGATGACGTTCAATGATTTGAACCTGGGCATTTTCATCTACTACGATTAAATTTCGAGGTTGCAACCATAAAGCAGTTTCATTACCAGAAGAAAAATGAATGATTTCAATTGGTTTTTCTGCAACCACACTTTTGGGAATGTAGATATAGGCTCCCTCCTTAGCGTAGGAGGTGTTAAGTGCCGTCATGCTATCGTCTTCCGGGGCAATTTTATTGAAATACGTGTCAATCAGTTGCCTGTATTTCGGCTTTGAAAGTGCCGCTGACATCAAACATACATCGAGTCCATCGTGTGTTGTATTGGATAAAAAAGGGCTGTATACACCATCGATAAAAATTACTTTATAGGTATCGGTATCGTATAAAAAGTATTTTTTTACCTCATTGAGCTCTATACTGCTTTCGGATTTTGGAAAAAGGGCGTAATCCTTTTGAATGAGGGCTTCTAAGGAAGTGTATTTCCAGGCCTCTTCCTTTTTGGAAGGAAACCCTTTTTCTTCAAAAACTTTTAGTGCTGAAGCTCTAGCTTGCGCAACACGGTCGTTTTGATAGAGGTCTTCTTCAAAAGCGAGATGAGATGAAATTAATTTTTCTTTAAACTCCATGAGACGCTAAATCTTTAATCCAATCGTATCCTTTGGCTTCCAATTCGTGGGCAAGCTCCTTGGTGCCCGATTTTACAATTTTACCGTCAAAAAGTACGTGAACAAAATCCGGCACGATATAATCCAATAGCCTCTGATAGTGGGTTATCACAATGATGGCATTGTCTTTACTTTTGAGCTTATTTACCCCATTGGCAACGATTTTTAGCGCATCGATGTCTAGTCCTGAATCGGTTTCATCTAGTATAGATAGTGCCGGTTCCAACATCGCCATTTGAAAAATTTCGTTGCGTTTTTTTTCTCCTCCAGAAAACCCTTCGTTTAAGGAGCGGGATAAAAACTTAGAGTCGATTTCCAAAAGCTTGGCTTTTTCTCTAATTTTTTTGAGCAATTCACTTGCTGGCATGTCTTCCAAGCCTTTGGCTTTTCTATTCGCATTGAGGGCCGTCTTGATAAAGTTCGTGACAGAAACCCCGGGAATCTCGACTGGGTATTGAAAAGAAAGAAAAATTCCTTCATGGGCGCGTTCTTCAGCATCCATCTCTGATAAATCCTTCCCTTTGAGTATTATTTTCCCTTGAGTCACTTCATAATCTTCATTTCCTGCTATAAGAGAAGAAAGTGTACTTTTACCTGAACCGTTGGGTCCCATTATTGCGTGTACTTCACCCGCTTTTACATCAAGATCAATTCCTTTTAGAATCGCTTTCCCTTCGACTTGGGCGTGTAAATTTTCTATTGTTAACATACTTATTTTTTTAACCTACTGATCCCTCTAAGGAGATTTCTAATAATTTTTGTGCCTCTACAGCAAATTCCATTGGGAGTTTATTGAGCACTTCTTTACTGAATCCGTTTACGATTAAAGCGATTGCCTTTTCGGTGTCAATCCCCCGCTGGTTGCAGTAAAAAATTTGATCCTCTCCAATTTTACTGGTCGTAGCTTCGTGTTCTATTTGTGCAGAGTTATTTTTAGCTTCTATGTAAGGGAAGGTATGAGCTCCGCAATCGTTCCCCATAAGAAGGGAATCACATTGAGAAAAGTTTCTAGCATTTTTAGCTCTAGCTCCTACTTGAACCAACCCTCGGTAGCTGTTTTGGGAATTCCCTGCGGAAATTCCTTTAGAAATGATGGTACTCTTGGTGTTTTTTCCCAGATGAATCATTTTCGTTCCTGTATCCGCTTGCTGAAAATTGTTGGTCACTGCTATGGAGTAAAATTCACCAACCGAATCGTTCCCTTTTAAAATACACGAAGGGTATTTCCAAGTAACCGCAGATCCCGTCTCTACTTGTGTCCAAGATATTTTAGAACGTTCGTGACAAATTCCACGCTTCGTAACGAAATTAAAAACGCCTCCTTTGCCCTCTTTATCTCCTGGAAACCAGTTTTGTACGGTAGAATATTTGATCTCCGCATCGTCTAGAGCTATGAGTTCCACCACGGCTGCATGAAGTTGGTTTTCATCTCTTGAAGGTGCAGTACACCCTTCAAGGTAACTAACATAACTACCTTCGTCAGCGATTACCAGAGTTCTTTCAAACTGGCCTGTTCCTGCTTGATTGATTCTAAAGTAGGTGGACAATTCCATGGGACAGCGAACGCCTTTAGGTATGTAGCAAAACGAACCGTCGGTAAACACAGCACTGTTTAGCCCAGCGTAGTAATTGTCTTTGGGAGGGATCACACTACCAATGTATTTTTTAACCAGCTCAGGATGTTCTTTAATTGCTTCTGAAATAGAGCAAAAAATAATTCCCTTTTCAGCCAATGTTTCTTTAAAGGTAGTCGCTACAGAAACGGAGTCCATCACGATATCAACCGCAACACCTGCGAGCTTCTTTTGTTCTTCTAACGAAATTCCAAGCTTTTCAAAGGTCTTGAGTAATTCCGGATCAACCTCATCCAAACTGTCGTATTTGGGTTTTGATTTTGGGGCTGAGTAGTAAGAGATATTTTGGAGGTCAGGCTTGGTATAATTGACGTTAGCCCATTCGGGTTCTTCCATTTCAGACCAAGATTCGAAGGCTTTTAAGCGCCAATCGGTCATCCATTGGGGCTCGCCCTTTTTTTCAGAAATTTTTCTAATGATCTCTGGGTTCAAACCCCTAGGAAAAGTGTCTGAATCGATATCCGTATAGAAACCGTATTCGTATTCTTTGGTTTCTAATTCTCTTTTTAATTCTTCTTCAGTATACGCCATTTTCTTTGTTTATAACGAAAAGCTTTCCCCGCAGCCACAAGTCCGTTGCGCATTAGGATTGTTGAACACAAAGCCTTTTCCATTGAGTCCACCAGAATACTCGAGCGTAGTGCCGATCAAGTAGAGTAGGCTTTTTTTGTCTACTAAAATTCTGACCTCGTTGTCCTCGAAAAGTTTGTCGTCGCCCTGAAGTGTACGATCGAATTTCAGATCGTAGGAAAGCCCCGAACAACCCCCACTTTTTACGCCCACACGAACATAATCTTGGGAGGGGTTGAAGCCCTCTTCTTTCATGAGCATTTCAACTTTTTCTTTCGCTGTTTTAGCAACCTTTATCATCTAATAAAGAATTAATCTAAATAATATGCAAATATAGCGTATTTATAAAGATTTACAGCTACTTACTATTGTTTTAAACTATGTGCTATTGAAGGAATTAATTCCAAATGGCTAGAAAAAGATCCTTACTTCCTCGGGTATTTTCAAATTGACCAGAATTGCTTTCGGTGCTTCCGACCACCAGTATTTTGCCGGTTTCCGTCATTGCAATTTTTTCTCCAAGATCCAGCCCTTGACCGGAAATTCGATGAGAACTTATTAATTCCCCATTGGGTAGGGTGAAGTATAGAATAACATCATTGTCCATGGCTTCTGATTCTTTCGCCGAGGAACTGCTGTTGCCCAGCAGCACCAGGGTGCCATCTGGTCTTTCAATCACATCAGTAAGCGTATCGAATCCACTGTCTCCAAAATTCTGTAGGGCCTTCAGCTCTCCTTGAGAAGACATCCGGGCGAGTATTCCATCGGAGGAACCTAATGGATTTTGGATGTCTTTATCCTCACTGTAGCTTTGACCAACAATAAGAAGTTCTCCATTCTGGGTTTCAATCAAGGATTTTCCAATATCGTATTCGCTACCGCCTAAAGAATATTCCCAAAGTAGGTTCCCCTTTGAATCTAAACTAACGATCCAAATGTCATAACTCCCCTTAGGATTGGAGATGTCAAAATCTTGACTTTCCGAACTTCCGACTAAGACAAAATTTCCTGCTGTGGTCTCCAGGGCGTCATACGATCGGTCGTTGTTAGTTCCTCCAAAATACCTACTCCATTGTATTGTTCCGTTTAGATCTATTTTGTGACACCAAAATTCACCCACACCATGCCTCAATCCCTTTGCGCTTTGTTTTCCTACTTCTCCTGCACCCCCAGCAGAAGTAACATCCAAAAAACCATTAAAAAACAAGCCTCCGTCTGTAGTAGCAATAATGTTATAGGCGTGATCATGTCCCAAAAAACCAAAACTTTTTTGCCAGATGATATTCCCTACCGAATCGGTTCTAAACACCCAATTATCGTGTTGCCCCTCATTAGCTGTTGCATCTCCATCACTACTTTTACTGTAACCTACTACTGCATAACCCCCATCTTCCAGCTGAACCACACCGTGCCCTCTGTCGTCCTCTGAACCTCCATAGGTTTTTGTCCACTCCAAAGTGGCTTCTGAAGTAAATTTCATCAAAAAAAGATCACTTCCAGAACGGTATTTACCCGAAAAGTCCCCGTCGACACTTTGCGTATTCCCGACAACGATAAACCCCCCGTCTGCAGTCACCTCAACTCCATGGGCAATGTCTTCTTCACTTCCTCCATAGGTTTGGATTAATTCCCAAACACCGAGGACCGCCGGTAAAAAATAAGGGTCCGTATCCTCCGAAAGAGAACATCCGAAAATACTTAGTAGTAGAAATCCTAGGAATAATGACCGCATTAATTTTGAGAAGCTTTTACTAAAAATAATCCAGATTCAATATCATTAATAGCAACCACCCCACTTTCAAAAAAGGGGTAGACATTCCAAGCTCCGTTAAACGTCGCTCGGTTTGTAGCGGGATAGGTATCAAAATAACCCATTTCTTCAACCTGTTTTTCCTCAATTCCACTCAGGTCGAGTACTCTAAGTCCAGCGGTATAGCTGGCTATAAAAAACTGATCTCCCATAGAGTAGCCATTGTGATCGATGGCATTGACTGCTGAAAAATAGTTTAGATGAAGAGCGGGGTCTGTAAGATCCATTAAATCAAAGATTCTTGTGGAGGTGGGGGATCCAAAATTGAGCTCATCCAACTCATCCCCTAGTAGAAAATAACGATGGTCTTCTGACAAATAGCCTTGATGGGTATAACCCCCATTTTGGTAAGAAATCGACTGAATCCACTCAGGGTTATTTTTATCGGTAACGTCTACTATTACAATGCGATTGTTTTCCCCCCCATCACTGTTGCTACCAAAAAAAAGTTCCTTTCCTTGAAAATTTTCATCCGGTCCTTGATACATCACTATTTGGGCATCATGGGTATAGGATGCTTCGTCAAAACCACCTGCTACAAGGGGGTTTTTAGGGTCGGATAAATCAATAAAAACAGGGCCTCCGTTGTACAGCTCAGAACCCAATACATAAGCATATCCGGTGGCTTCATTAATTGCAATATTATGCGCACTCCCGAAATCTTTTAACGATGCATCTGCTGCAAAGGTTTGAATTTCTGTTTGACCTCTAAGTTTTGTTAAATCAAATACCTGCAATCCGTGGTCCCTAGCTTCGCTAACCACAAAAGCATGGTTGTTGTACACCTTAACATCTCTCCAAATACTGGTTTCTGAAGCTGTGGGTAATTTGCCTAGATATATTGGGTTTTCGGGGTCTTCAATGGAGACAAAACCTACCCCGTCATCTAAACCGTTCAGCACATATTCGATTCCTGTCTCTGGGTCTGTCCATCCCCAATTGTCATTAGCGGATTCGCTGCCAAACTGATCCAGGGTAACCCGTGAAAGAAGGTCATACCCCTGACAAGGATAATTTCCTGCCATTCCGTTTTCACAAGGGGTGTATCCTAGGGGAGCTTTGGTCTCGTTTGGGGTCTCAGGCAAATCGATCTCAGTAGCGTCAATACTTAAGGTTGGCTCAGCATCTGGAGTACAATTTAAAAGAAGGAAAAAAGCGAATAAAAGGAGGGGCTTGTATTTCATGGTGTATTTTTGGTTAAAATTACTAAAAAAACATAAGTACTTATGGGTTTTAACAATT
>Ga0181598_1000048_pt1 | contig 91811 bp, 97 predicted proteins | sample 041ome_4_FD_153295 | JGI IMG/M metagenome (GOLD analysis project Ga0181598, IMG submission 153295) | Coastal salt marsh microbial communities from the Groves Creek Marsh, Skidaway Island, Georgia - 041404US metaG (spades assembly) | ecosystem: Environmental > Aquatic > Marine > Intertidal zone >... | reverse complement strand
AAGAGGTGATGTGTGGCCCCTAGTGACAGATATTAGAAATATGAAAGAAGCAGAGCAACTTCATAAGCTTGTAGAAGATGCAAAAGTTACAGGTAGAGCTGCTTTACTGATTAAATAATAAAATGAACTATGAGGTTTTATGAATAAAATGAATGTGTATCTATCTGGAGAAATCCATACTGATTGGCGTGAACAGATAATTGCTCTTACAAAAAAAAGGGGTCTTAATGTAGAATTTTCTGGCCCAGTCACTATTCACGAAAATAGTGATGACTGCGGTGTGAATATTTTGGGACCAGAGCCTAATTCTTTTTGGCATGACCATAAGGGGGCTAAGATAAATGCAATCCGAACAAGAAATTTAATCCAAAAAGCAGACTTGGTTGTGGTGAGATTTGGTGAAAAATATAAGCAATGGAATGCTGCCTTTGATGCCGGTTATGCTTCCGGACTAAACAAAGCATTGATAATAATGCATGATGAACAGCATGCACATGCCCTAAAAGAAGTGGATGCAGCAAGTTTAGCTGTCACATCAACACCTGAACAAGTGGTCAAGATCATAGATTATGTTATGAATGGTAGTTTGGAGAATTAGTTAAAAGTATATTTTATAAGAATTCTTTGTGATGTAAATTCGATGAATTTATGAAAGAAAATACCTATAATAGCTAGTAAAAATAGACAAGCAAACATGCGTGGGATATTTAAACGGTAACCTGCTTCTAAAATTCTGAAAGCAAGACCCGACTCAGAGCCTCCGCTTCCAGCCGCAAATTCTGCCACTATAGCTCCAATTAGCGAAAGTCCTGCTGATACTTTTAGCCCTGCCACTATACTCGGTATTGAATTGGGGATTCTCAGATGAACTAAGGTTTTGAATTTAGAGGCTCTATATAATTTAAACAAATCAATTAAATCTGCATTAATAGAATTCAAACCAAAAATGGAATTTGTTAAAACAGGGAAAAATGCAACCAACCAAACGCATAGTAGTAATGCTACTTTTGTACTATCCACGTAAATAACTATTAATGGTGCTATCGCAACTATAGGTGTAACTTGTAAAATAATTGCAAGCGGCAAGACTGTACTTTGTATTATTTTCGAGTAACTCATAACTAATGCAATGAATATTCCTCCAGTTGAAGCGAGCAAGAAGCCTAAAAAAGCAACTTCAAGTGTATTAGTCATTGCAGGAAGTAGAATCGGCCAATCATTGACTAGCGTTATTATGATGAATGTAGGTGAAGGAAGTATATATTGAGGTACTTGATAATATCGGATACAAATTTCCCAAAAAATCATCAATGATAAAATCACAATTATTGAAGAAAATTTTAATATTGCTACAGTAAGTATATTTGTATTTTTCATAAATGTGTATGTATGGGTAATGAGTTCTTAATTTTTGATAAATTCTTGTGTAAATATGTCGTCAATATTTTCAAGCTCTTTAACTACATCATATTCTAACATTTTTTTATAAAATCCTTGGACTCGGTTTGGTAAAAAATAACCTATACCATTTTCTAGTGTGTCATCTGACTCGACTATCCCATATTCTTTGAGTTTGCTTATGGAATAATTGATTTTTCCATCAGTCATATCAGGGTTTTCCATTTTGATTAGTTCATTTGCTTTTGTAGAATCGCCATGGAGGTATTTTTTCCAACCAATCTTTGATGCATCAATAAAACATTGAATATCCTCTGGTCTATTTATAATGGTTTCATCTAGAACTTCTATGGTTGTTGCGTATGTATTAAAACCATGATCAGCTAATAAGAATATATTTGGTTCAACTCCTAATTCTTTCTTTATAACGTAAGGCTCAGATGTCAGGTATCCCTGTTGAGCGGAATTAATATTTGCAAGGAATGGACTTGGATTAAAAAGGTATGGTCTTCTTTTAGATGATTGAAAGCCATATTCCTCTTCCATCCACTTGTAGAATGTTACAAGACCCAAATCGCTAATAAATATTGGGTCTGCATTCTTAATACTTCCCCAATTTTTTAAATCACCATCAGGATGAGAAATAATTATTTGCGGATCTTTTTGGAAAAAAGATGCTACCATTTTGATTGGTATGTTTTCAGAGCGCGCATTTATTAACTGTATAAGATTACCTCCCATATAAAGGTCAATTTTTTTTGTTATTAATTTTGCTCTATTGTTGCTATTGGGACCTCCTTGTACGATTTCAAGATCTAAGCCACAATTTGAATATTCATCATCGGCTAATGCTTGGTAGAATCCTCCATGCTCTGGTTGAGCAACCCAATTTGTAGCAAAAATCATCTTATTATTTGCATATGCACTCTCAATGAGGAATATAAACGTTAGAGTAATTAATGTTTTTATTGGGTATTTCATATTGTTTTGTAATCTGTTAAGGTTTATCTATTAATATAACATAATAATTTTTTTCCAATTAACAATTAGAGATTAATTTTTAAATAATAGTTCATTAAAAATAAATAAATTACCACAGAACATTATACGTTTGATGTATTTATATTTGCCAATCGCTGAAGTTTCCGTAAATCTTTTCGTAATATTTGGAATGGGTGGTGTAGTAGGTATTTTATCAGGAATGTTTGGTGTTGGTGGTGGTTTTTTGATGACACCCCTTTTGATATTTTATGGGATACCACCAATAGTTGCTGTCGCAACTGAAGCTAATCAAATTGTTGCATCTTCAATTTCTGGTGCATTCGCCCATTGGAGAAGAAAAGCAGTTGACTTTAAAATGGGTACAATTCTTCTTTTTGGAGGTATTATTGGTTCCTTCATTGGGATTGAGTTATTCATTTTTTTAAAAGATCTAGGACAAATTGATTTAATTATTTCTCTATCATATGTAATTTTATTAGGTGCAATCGGAACACTTATATTCATTGAGGGGATGAGGTCAATGATTGCTCATCGAAATGAAAAAGTAGTTCAAGTAAAAAAACGAAAAGATAGAACATGGGTTCACAGTCTGCCTTTGAGAGTTAGATTCAAAAAGTCTGGTTTATATATAAGTATAATTCCTCCTATTGTAATTGGTATTGCCGTTGGTATTATGGCATCAATTATGGGTGTTGGTGGAGGATTTATTATGGTTCCGGCAATGATCTATTTATTACGTATGCCAACTAATGTTGTCATTGGAACATCCCTGTATCAAATCATATTTGTAACAAGTTTAGTTACAGTTCTCCATGCATATGAGAATCAGACAGTTGATGTGATGTTAGCTATGATTCTAATGAGTGGTGGGGTTGTAGGGGCACAAATTGGTGCAGCTTTAGGTCATAAATTAAAAGCTGAGCAACTTAGATTTCTGTTGGGGATATTAATATTAGCTGTTTGTGCAAAAATGTTAATTGAATTAGCTGTTGAACCAAAAGATATATATGTGATTACAGATGCAATTTTATAGATTCAAATTTTCCTTGACGACTCTTATGATCTTATTTGGGTTAAATCAATTATCTTATGCTGCTCTTTCTGAAAATGATTTGGTCACACAAATTGACGATCCGCATATACAAATAGGATCAAATTTCTTCGGCGAAGAATTACTCGTTTTTGGTGCTATGAGTGGACAAGATTTATCAAAATCTGACATTATAATTAAAGTTGAAGGAGCATCAAAGGCCTTATCAGTCAGAGAAAGAATAAATAAATATGGCATCTGGATTAATGATACTGAAATGGTAATTGATAATATCCCAAGCTTCTATGCGATTTATAGTAATAGGAGTATTAAACGGATTACATCCGAAAGTTTATTAAAAGAGCAACTTATTGGGATATCAAATCTTAATTTTAAGAGTGATTTTGATTCAGAGAAATCAAAAATTATTGATCAAGCAATTATAAAAAAAAATAAAGAAAAAGGGATATTTATAGAAAAATTTACAGGTATCAGAATTATTGGAGATAGACTATTCCGTTCTTCAATTGAATTACCACAGGATATCAAGGAAGGTACTTATGAAGTCTCTATATATTTCTTTGAAGATCAACAATTAGTTGACAAGGACACATCAAATGTCTTTGTAAACAAAACACAATCTGGCAAGTTTATTTATAATCAAGCTAATGAAAATCCATTATTATATGGAGTATTTTCTGTGCTTATAGCATGGGCAGCAGGTTTATTAGTCGCTGGAATTTCAAGGGTTAGATAGACAAAGATTCTAATCTATTTTTGTACCAATTATTTCAGTTATAGAGCGAACACCAAGTCTTTTTATTTCATTTTGAAGTTCTCTCTTAATGTTGTTAATTAGAGCAGGGCCTTCATAAATCATTGCTGTATATAGCTGAATTAGAGACGCACCATACATCATCTTTTCAATGATGTCCTGACCTGTAAAAATACCACCCACTCCTATTATTGGTAACTCCCCATTACTTAATTTGTATACATCTTTTATCATCATAGTAGATTTTTTCATAAGTGGTTTTCCTGATAAACCTCCTTCTTCTGAAGAATGTTTTATACTTTTTAGTTTGTCCCTTGAAATCGTTGTATTTGATATGATCAGACCATCAATACTATGCTCTATACAGCCAGATACAATTTTTTTGAGATCATTCTTTGATAATTCTGGAGCAAGTTTTATTAAGATGGGTGTATTGAGTCCATTTTTCTTCATCTCAGAGATTGTTTTTAGAAGTAAATTAAAATTTTCACCTTTCTGTAAATCTCTTAACCCAACTGTGTTGGGAGATGAAATATTTATAGTCAAATAATCTGCAATTTTTGCAAACTTATTTATACCAAGAACATAATCATTAATTTTATCTTGAGAGTCTCTATTTGCACCAATATTGATACCAATAATGCCCTTCTTCTGAAGAATGTTTAGCCTCTTAAAAATTATTTCCATACCATCATTATTAAAGCCAAGCCGGTTTATAATTGCGTTGTCTTCTTCTAGTCTAAAAACTCTTGGTTTCGGGTTCCCCTTTTGAGGTTTTGGGGTAATAGTTCCCACTTCGGTAAAGCCAAAACCTGAAGATAGAATTTCATTGGGTACTTCACCATTTTTATCAAAACCGGCTGCAAGTCCAATTGGATTTTTGAATTCTCTATTAAAAATTGTTTGTGAGAAATTTTTACTATCTTCTATCGGTGGTTGTCTTATACCTAATTTAATTGATGATATAGCAAGCTGGTGAGCTTTTTCTGGTTCGATGAGAAAAGCTAATTTTCTAAATTTTTTGTAATAACTCATGAATTATTTATAAATTTACCTGCAAGTGCATTTTCAATCAAATTTTGTGTATTTTTGATACCATATAATAAAACAAAAGATCCAAATCTAGGTCCATCCTTCTGACCCAATAAAACTTCGTATATTGCACTAAACCAGTTTCGTAAAGGATCAAAATCGTGTTCTTTCCCTATTCTATAAATTTCAGTTTGTATGTTTTCAGGATCGAGCTCACCATTAAAGTTATCTAAAACATCTTTTAATTCCATCAGAGCTAACTTCTCTTTGTCACTTGGAGTCCTATAGGTTTTATTAGGTTTAACAAAATCATTAAAGTAATTGATAGCAAAACCAATCATATTATCTACCAAAATCTCATTACCTAATAACAAGTCAGCGTCATAATAATTTTTCAAAAATCCCCACAGTATCTCCTTATTTATAGAATTTGATGCGCTTACCAGGTTCAGTAATAAGGAAAATTGAATATCTATCGAATCATTTGGAGGGTTACCGCTGTGTATGTGCCAGACTGGATTCTCATAATTTATCACCTTCTCTTCTTTTAGTGTCTTGGTGTAGTTTTTGAGATGAGCGCTATATTCATCCATATTTTTTGGGATAACATCAAAATATAATCTTTTAGCTTTTCTTGGCGATTGATACATAAAAAGTGATAAGCTATCTTGTGATCCATACTTCAACCATTCATCAATTGAAAGTCCATTCCCACGAGATTTTGATATCTTTTCACCATTTTCATCCAGAAATAATTCATAATTGAAACCTTCGGGAGGCTTTCCTCCAATCGCTCTACAAATTTGGCTACTGAGTTTAACTGAGTCAATAAGGTCTTTTCCTGACATCTCATAATTAATTGACAGTGCTTTCCATCTCATGGCCCAGTCAGCTCTCCATTGCAGCTTAACGTTCCCATTAAGTATATCTGTTTCAGTCTCTTTGCCTGTTATTGGGTTTGTATAACTAATTGTGTAATCAATTGGGTTGATTTCATTTATCTTAACCTGAAACACTTGTCTAGTTTCTTTACATATAGGAAGAAACGGACTATAACTTGCCTTTCTTTCATCCCCAAGTATCGGCCTTACAATATTAAGTATCTTTTCGTGGTTGAGTAGAATTTCAATGAGGACTTTATTAAACTTTCCCTCTTTATAATAGTCAGTTGAACTAATAAATTCATATTCAAATGAAAAATCATCTAAGAATTTTTTTAACCTATTATTATTATGTTCTCCAAAACTAGTATAAAGTCCAAAAGGATCTGGTACCTCAGTAAGAGGTTTACCAATATGTTTTGACGTGGATTCTTGATTTGGAATATTATCTGGAACTTTCCTGAGTGCATCCATATCATCGGAGAAGCATATGAGTTTTGATTTTACCTTGTTGTTTGTAAGTACCTTAAACGCATTTTGAACCATCAATGTCCTAGCTACTTCACCAAAAGTTCCAATGTGTGGCAATCCAGATGGACCATACCCTGTCTCAAAAATAACAGTATCAGTTTTTACACCTTTTGTTTTTTCGATTACTTTTTGTGCCTCAACAAACGGCCATGCTTTTATATCGCTGAAGTCTACCATTAATATTTGACGCTAAAAAAAAAATTTAATCATGAAAATGTTTTGACAACTTTAGTCCTTGAGACTGATAAGTTGAACCAATATCCGTACCATACAACTTTGATGGAGGTTCTGCAAGTTTCTCATATTTTAATCTTGCAATTATTTGATTATCTTCAATATAAAATGGTACATCGAGACTTCTAACTTCCAAAACGCCTTTACTTCCTTTGCTTAAATCTTCAGTATCACCGAAGCCAGGATCAAAAAAGCCTGCATAATGAACTCTAAGTTCACCCATAGATGGATCTATTGGTACCATTTCAGCAGCATATTCTGCTGGTATTCTTACATATTCACTTGAAGCTAAAATATAAAATTCATTTGGATCTAATACCAATCTTTTTTTATCGTTTTCATATATTGGATCCCAATATTCATTCTTATTATAATAGCCAATCCTATCCAGATCTATTGGGGGAGTGTAATGTTTTGCTTTGTATCCTATTATTTTATCAGAGCTGGTTAAGGATACTCCAAGTTGGAGACCATCTGATATCCTAGCAATACCATTTACAAGTCCAAATCCATTATATTTATTTGAGAGTTCTTTATGCAATAATTTGAGCTCTCTGTCTGAAATTATTGACCTTTGTTGTTCTAACTGGGACGGATTTTTTCTGATAAATCTGAGCTGGCTGAGACGAGAATTCTCACGAATAATTATGGAATACTTATGCGGTGATATTTCAGCATATAACGGCCCATTGTACCCAGGAAGTATTTTATCAAAAGATTGAGTTTTATCTGCAATTATTCTAGTAAAAACATCTAATCTACCTGTTGAACTCTTTGGATTTGCAATGGCCCAAATACTTTCTGGTAATTCAAGAAATTCTTTCAATTCTACCAAATATACACAATTTCTCTCCAAAACAGCTCCGTTTTCAATTTCAAACTCATGATCGATAAGGTCTTGAGCACACTCAAGTACACTTTTACTACCATTTGGTATGAAACTTGCACGGATTCTATAAGCTTTTCTTCCTAATCTTAAATCAAGGCTAGCTGGTTGTATTTGTTGGTCTGGAATTTGGTCTATTGATTGGATCTTTTTCCTAGTTATCAATGTTTTTATAAGGCTGTAAGGCAGAATGCCACTTGCGCCAGTCAGACTCTGGTTTTTATTTTCTATACTTTCGGGGTATTGTATATTTTCGTTTAATAGGCTCATGATAATTTTTTTGTATCATTATACATAAAAATGAGTATATAAATAGCTAAATATAGCTAAATTAAACAACATTTAGATATACATATTAGTAAAAAATCAGCTAGTTTTAAAAATTGTTTTTTTAATACTAATTCTGTTTTTAATTAACTTAAATGTTATGAATGCATAAAAATGGATAAGAAATTAAAAGAAAGAAACCTAAATATACAAACTAAATTTATCCACGATGGATCTTTGAGGTCTCAAAATAATGAAACTTCAGAAGCAATTTATTTAACATCTGGTTACGTCTATAGTTCAGCAGAAGAGGCAGAGGCAAGATTCAACGGAGAAATTGATGGATATATCTACAGTAGGTACTCAAATCCGAATCTATCTATGCTTCAAACAAAATTATGTGAGATGGAGGGGGCACAGGCAGCAAGATTAACTGCTTCAGGAATGGCTGCAGTATTTTGGTCGCTCTTTACAAATGTCCAAGCTGGAGATCATATTGTAGCCGCGGATGCTATTTTTGGTTCTTGTCTCTCTATATTGAAAGATATTCTTCCAAATTATGGAGTTGAAGTAACTATTGTGAGGGCAACAAATATAGAAGCTTGGAAAAAAGCTATAAAGAAAAATACGAAAGTATTTTTCTTTGAAACGCCAACAAACCCAATGCTCGAAATATTAGACATTGAGGCTATATCCAATATAGCAAAGGAGAATGAAATTAGAGTTATTGTTGATAATGTTTTTGCAACTCCCTTGAGACAACGACCGCTTGAACTTGGTGCTGATATTGTTATTTATTCAGCAACGAAACACATAGATGGGCAAGGCAGGTGTCTGGGAGGTGTCATTCTTGGTGAGGCTGAATTTGTTGAAAATAAACTTCATGATTATCTAAAACATACTGGGCCAGCATTAAGCCCTTTTAATGCGTGGGTTATGATGAAAGGTTTAGAAACTCTGGCTATTAGAACTGACAAGCAAATAGAAAATGCAAATTTAATTGCTGAGTATTTAAAAACTTTATCAGGGGTCTCTCAAGTAATATATCCTGGACATAATGACCATCCACAATTTGAAATTACACAGAAGCAAATGATTGGAGGTGGGCCTATGGTTGCATTCAAGATTAACGGTGGTAAGGACGAAGCTTTTAATTTCCTTAACAAATTAGAAATTGTAAAAATATCCAATAATCTTGGTGACGCAAAAAGTCTTATTACTCATCCTTCCACAACAACCCATCGGAGTCTATCTTCTGAAGAAAAAGCTGTTCTGGGGATAACAGATAATACTCTTCGGTTATCTGTTGGACTTGAGGATGTTTCTGATATCATTGAAGATTTGAATTTTGCTATATCTATATTAAAATAAAGAGTAGAATAAAAAGTATGAATACTTCACGCAGTGAAAATAAAAAAGATTTGCAAATAGACTTTAAAGAAAATCAATTATTAGAATATCAAGATTTATTACACAGAAATTTTAAATATTTTTCCTATATTATTTTCTCAAATAAACTTGTTGAGTACAATAGTTTAAAACATGAAAGTATAGAGAGTGTTGAGGACTGTATCCCCGAGTTTGTTAATGGGTGTCATTTAGATTTCGCTAATGAGGTTGAAAGTGAAAAGGAAGATTACTTTCATGTTCATACTGAAGATTTAAATCAAATAATATCTAATTTACATATTGAAATTACAAATATACATCCAAATAATTTAGATTTTCAACAATTTGGATATTTTGATATTTAGATATCTTATACAAGAAGATGAAGTTTTATCCGGTAATAAAAATAATTGGCATATTCCTATTAATTCTGGGATTTTCCATGTTATTTCCAGCATTGATTGATGGCTTGTACGGAAGCCAAAATTATAGAGTTTTTATCCTTTCTTCCTTAATTACTAGTCTTACAGGTTTTGTTTTAATCTTATCGGTATGGGGTAAAGAACAGCAACTAGGATTGAGGGAGGCATTTCTATTAACGACATTAACTTGGGTATTGATAGCAATTTTTTCATCGATTCCAATTTATATTTCAGACTCGGGATTAAATTTTACAGACTCATTTTTTGAATCAATGTCGGGTATTACCACTACTGGAGCTACTGTAATTGAAAACCTTGAGATTCAATCAAAGGGTATACTAATTTGGAGGGCATTGCTGCAATGGCTAGGCGGTATTGGTATTATTGTGATGGCTGTAGCTGTTTTACCAATGTTACAAGTTGGAGGAATGCAATTATTTAGACTTGAGTCTTCTGATAATGCAGAAAAAATACTCCCTAGAGCAACACAATTAGCAGGATCATTAGTATTATTATATGTAATAATTACTATGGCATGTGCATTAGCATATAACATAGGTGGTATGGGTTTATTTGACTCTTTAGCTCATGCACTAACTACAATCTCAACTGGCGGATTTTCTACTCATACAGACTCATTTGCTTATTTCTCAAATAGTAATTTAGAATATATGGCAGTAATATTTATGATATTGGGCAGTCTTCCATTCGTATTGTATTTGCAATTTGTTAGGGGGAAAGTATCTAGTTTATTTATGGATAGTCAAGTTATAGCCTTTTTCATTATTTTATTAGTATCTGTAATTTTATGTATTTTATATATTCAATATAATACGGGTATGGTTGGTTCTGAGTTGATTCGTAAGTCATTATTTAATGTTACGTCAATATTAACCGGCACAGGCTATGTTTCTGCTGATTATATGCAATGGGGGCCTTTTATAATCTCACTCTTTTTCATACTTATGCTTATTGGAGGATGCGCTGGCTCAACATCATGTGGCTTGAAAGTATTTAGAGTGCAAATTTTATATAAGCAAGTTATAATCCAAACTAAGAAAATTGCATTTCCAGATGCGGTGTTTGTGCCTCTATATAATGGAAAAGAAATTCCTGATAGTGTAAGTAAAGCAGTGACATCATTTTTTCTTCTATTCATTATTTCTTTTGTAATCATTGGATTAGTTCTAAGCTTATCGGGATTAGATTTAATAACTGCATTTTCAGCCGCAGCAAGTGCAATATCTAATGTTGGTCCTGGATTAGGTACTGTAGTCGGTCCAACAGAAACTTATTCTTCCATTGATTCAATGTCAAAGTGGATATTATCATTTGCTATGTTACTTGGAAGACTTGAAATTCTGACAGTAATGGTGATATTTACATCATACTTCTGGAGGCAGTGATATCTCGCTAAAGATTAATTTTGATCAAGTGCTATCCCTTCAAAGAGAAATACTAGACAAGCTAATCTCTTTTGATACCACAAGTGAAAAATCAAACATAGAGTTAGTTCATTACATTTGTGATTTTTTGTATGGTTATCAAATTGATACGACAAAAATATATAATAGTGATGGATCAAAAGCTTCTATATTTTATACAATTGGTGGAGAGAATAAAAAAGGACTGATATTTTCGGCTCACACTGATACAGTGCCTGTTGATACATCCCAGTGGTCAACAGATCCTTATACACTGAATGTTACAGATGATAAGTATATAGGTCGTGGGACAACTGATATGAAAGGTTTCATTTCTATTCTGCTATCCCTGACACCTTGGTTAATTTCAAATAATCTGTCTTATCCATTCCATGTGGCATTGAGTTATGATGAAGAAGTTGGTTGTTTGGGTGTTCAGCCACTTATAGAGAGTATAAAGAATAAAATAAAAGAGCCAAAGCTTGTAATTGTAGGCGAACCCACAAAATTACAGGTAATAGATAGACACAAAAGTTGTCATACATATCAAACAGAGTTTTTTGGATTAAAGGCTCACTCCTGTGATCCATCTTGGGGTTGTAATGCTATTTATTTTGCCTCAGTATTTATTGAAAAGCTCAAGGAACTTGAACAGCTCCTCATAGAACAAAACAGAGATGATAATTATGATCCACCATACTCAACAATAAATATTGGTATGATTCAAGGTGGTAACGCTCATAATATAGTCCCTGATTATGTAAAAATAATATGGCAGATAAGATGTTTACCAGATTTAGACCATACGATTTTACTTAAGGATTTGTTTGAAAATATATTACCTGCTATCGAGTCCGATATGAAAGTTAAAAGTGAAAAAGCACATATAATTAATCGGAATACTTCTAATATTTTACCTTTGTCGAGGTCAAGTTATTCCAATAAAATAGATAAACTGATATCAAAAACAAATACTCCGAGTGGTGTATCATATGGTACGGACGCAGGTTATTTTTCAAATCAGGGTTGGCAAACAATCGTATGTGGTCCTGGAGATATTGAACAAGCTCACAAATCTAATGAGTATATCTTGATAGAAGATATTAAATTAGGCATACATTTTGTTGAAAAAATGGTCAATGATTATTTGATTTAGATACTTAAACAATATTTTAATATTGCTTTTTGTATATGCAATCTATTTTCAGCCTGATCATAAACTAGTGATCTTGAGCTATCAATAACTTCATTTGTTACCTCTTCTCCCCTATGAGCCGGTAAACAATGTAAGAATATTGCGTCACCAGGAGATTTTTGAAGTAGTTCCATATTTACTTGATAATCCTTGAGTAATTTAATTTTCTCTAATCGTTCTGTTTCTAAATCATTCATAGAAACCCATGTGTCTGTTACTATACAATTTGCCGATTTAATGACGCTGTTAATATCTTGGGTAATTGTTAGATTGGCATTATTTTTTTTTGCAATTTCTACATATTCTTTGTAAGGCATGAGAAGCTTTGGTATAGCCATATTGAGTTTAAAATTAAAAATAGACGAAGCCTGTATCCAAGTGTTGGCAACATTATTTCCGTCACCTATCCATGTAATATTAAGGTCTTCAATGGTACCAAATTGCTCCTTCAAGGTCATTAAATCAGCCATAATTTGACATGGATGACTTAAATCCGTTAAAGCATTAATAACGGGGATATCCGAGTTATCAGAAAATTCTATTAGTTCATCATGATTTGCATTACGAATAATGACTCCATTCGCGTATCTTGACATTACTTTTGCTGTATCTTTAATAGACTCACCTCGTCCAAGCTGGGATGTTTTAGTATCTAAGAAGGTACAATGAGCACCTAGTTGTGATATGGCAACCTCAAATGAAATTCTAGTTCTAGTTGATGGTTTATCAAAAAGAAGTATAAATGATTTATTTTTCATTAGATCTTTTGATCTTATTGCGTCTGCTTTTACTTCCAAACCAAAATTTAATATTTCACTTAAGTCCTCTTTATTAAATTCATGGAGATTAATAAAGTTTCTTCCTGGGTAATCTTTTCTGCTAACCATTTGCTTGTATTTCTTTTAGAGTAATTTTAAGAACATCAATTACTGTATCAATTTCTGATTGAGTGATATTTAGAGGTGGAAGTAATCTTATGACATTGTCTCCGGCTCCAACTGTTAATAGTTTCTTTTCGAATAGTTTATTTGCAACGATACTGCTATCGATACTAAACTGTATACCAATCATTAATCCTAATCCCCTAATTTCACTAATTAGGTTACTTTCATCTTTAAGCTTATTTAATTTTGTATTGAATACTTTACCTTTTTCTTCAACATCGGCTAAGAAACTATTATTATTTACAATATCCATGACACAGTTGCCAACAGATGATGCGAGTGGGTTTCCTCCAAAAGTAGACCCGTGAGTTCCAGGACCAAGGGCGTTTGCTACTGCATCAGTCATGAGGCAAGCTCCAATTGGGAAGCCTCCACCCAATCCTTTTGCAAGTGCCATTACATCAGGATTTACTCCAAACCACTCATGGGCGAATAATCTACCAGTTCTTCCCATTCCACATTGAACTTCATCAAATAGGATTAGAATATCATTCTTTTTTGCAATATCGTTTACTTCACCTATAAAGTTTTTTGTAAAGGTGTTTATACCACCTTCACCTTGGATAGGTTCGATTAATATTGCTGCAGTATTATCATTTATGACGCTACTTAATTCATTAACATTATTGCGTTCAATATTTACGAAGCCTTCTAAAGGAAGACCAAAACCTTCCAGATGTGAACTATTATTTGCAGCGGCTATAGTTCCGAGCGTTCTGCCATGAAATGAACCCTTGAAAGTTATAATTTTATATTTTTCAGTATTTCCTTTGGTAAAGTGGTATCTTCTTGCAGCTTTTATTGTACACTCAACAGCCTCCGCCCCTGAGTTACAGAAAAAAACTTTATCTGCAAATGAACTTGTTGTTAATTTCTCTGCAAGTTTCTGTTGTTCTTCAATATTATAGAGGTTTGAGACATGCCATAATTTCTCAGCTTGAGCTTTTAGCGCTTCAATTAGCTTTTCATTTGAATGCCCAAGTATATTTACAGCAATCCCTGCTGCTAGGTCCATATACTCTTCGCCATCTGTGGTGTATAAATAAACACCTCTCCCATGAGAAAATGAAACATTTTTTCTATTATATGTCTTGGCTACAGAATTATTCATTAAGTTAATTATTTTGAGTTAAGTTGAATATATTAATCTTAAAAATTATTTAGTCAATCACATTCAATTTAGTCATGATTTCAATTTATAACCAGTGTGAAATAAATAGCAACTAACTGAAAATAGAATTATATTTAGTAATATCAAGCATAAGCCACCTAGCAATAAATTACCATCTGCATGACCTGTGATTCCATATCTAAAACCATCTATTGCCTGGAAAAAGGGATTATATTGAGCTATGGTTTGTATATTTTGAGGGAGATCTTTTATAGAATAAAATGTACCAGATAGGAATGTCATCGGGGTTATAATGAAGTTTGTAACTGCACCCATATGATCAAATTTTTCTGCCCATAGACCTCCAATAATTCCAATGAGACTCATAAAAAGTGAGCCCATAAGAGAAAAATACAGAATGATAAAAATACTATAAAAATCAATTTTTAAAAAAAATGTAATAATTGAGAAGCCTATTAGAGCGATCAAGCATCCTCGTACAACACCACCTACAACAAACCCTACAGTAAGCTCTACAGCATTCAATGGCGGGAGTAAAAGGTCTACGATGTTTCCTTGAATTTTTCCACTGACAATTGATGATGATGTATTGGCAAAAGCATTCTGTAAGATCATCATCATAATTATACCTGGAGCTAAGAAATGAGAAAAAGGCATACCAAAGATTTCTGGACGAGCCTTTCCTATTGCAACCGAAAAAACAAATAAAAACAGTAAAGCTGTCATCAGTGGTCCAAATACAGTTTGTTGCCAGACTTTTAAAAATCTTCTAATTTCACGTTGTATCTGAGTATATAAACCTAGCCAATTAACCAGGCCAATTTCTTTTCTTTCGCTAAATTTTTTTAGTGTATTATTCATGTGATAATTCCATGTATTTATAGTACTTATCTCTGTTGAAAACAATACATAAAAGTTATGTTTTTGTATAATTGTAGTACTATTAATTGTGCTTATTACAACAACATATTGATTTCACAATTATTATACATTGAGGTACTTCTATGGCTTGGACGGATGAAAGAGTTGAACAACTAAAAAAGCTTTGGAGCGAGGGCTTAAGTGCGAGCCAAATCGCAAATCGTATTGGTGATGTAACTCGCAATGCTGTTATTGGAAAAGTTCATCGTTTAGGACTTGAAGCAAGAGCTAAACCACAAAAGAAACAAATTGTTGTTGGTCAACTTGATGCGAATGTCATGTCAGTTAGTTATACTGGAAATTTGGCATTTAAAGAATCTAATACTGATAAGTCAGAATTTGGGTTTAAAACAGAAGCAATAAAAGCTAAATTTCAATCAATTCAGGTCGTTCCTGATAATTTTTCGGTAACAATTTTAAATCTTACAGAAAGCCACTGTAAATGGCCCATTGGAGACCCAGGCGAAGATGATTTCCATTTTTGTGGGCATCAAGCTCTAAGTGGGATGCCTTATTGTGAGCATCATGCCACTGTTGCGTATAAAAAATTTAAGGTGAATAAATTACCAAACTAAAAGCTTAATTGGTAGGATATTGGTAACCATTTAAAGCCTCCATCATTTTTCTCTTCAACATAACCAACTGCAGGGAAGGGCATATGATATCCGATCATAGGAATCTTCTCTTTTGCAAGCATACCCAGGATTCGTTTTCTACTATCAACAGCTAGATCTTTGATATCATCAAACATAACATGCCAATCAGGCACTTGCATAGATACTACATAATGGTTGGTTATATCCGCTGCGAAAAATATAGTTTTGTTGTTGCTTTCTATATTGTAGCACATATGTCCGGGGGAGTGACCGAATCCATTTACTGCCGTGATACCTGTTACAACTTCCTGATCTGGCTTAATAAATTCCATCTTGTCAACAAGGGGGAGACAGATTTTCTCAAAAAGGTCTTTATTAGCTTTTCGCTGCTCTGGAATATTTTTCCCAGTATTCCAACTATCAAATTCTGTTGCTCCAATTATTATGGTTGCGTTACTAAAATACCCATCGTTTATGTACATCAATCCTCCAATGTGGTCGGGATGACAGTGAGTTATAACTATTTTTGTAACATCATTATGATCATATCCTGAACTTTCAAGTAAGCTGATTAACCTGCCATGTTTCTCATTTAACTTACCATTCCCAGGATCAAATAAAATTAGCTCATTTCCTGTGTTTACAAGAATTGGTGTAAAGCCATGTTCAAATTGTCTTTCTGGTAAAAGATTCTCTTTTAAAAGCCTATGAACTTCATTTTCATTTACATTCTGTCCAAATATGGGGTATGGTCCATCCCTTTGAATTAGTCCATCTAATATTGTAGTGATCTCAAAATCACCCATTGTAAATCTAAATATTTCGGGATAAATTTTTCCTGTCTTTGCAATAGTCATTTGACCCTCATAAAGTTAAGTAATTAATTTTTTATTAGTGTACCAATTCCATCTTCAGTGAATAGCTCTAATATTATAGCATTTTCAACTCTTCCATCTAAAATTACAGATTTTTCCACTCCATTCTTTATTGCTTCAATACATGTTTCAATTTTTGGGATCATACCGCCAGTGATTGTGCCATTGGATATTAGTCGTTTTGCTTCACTTATTTTTAATTCATTGATCAGGTTTTTATTGATATCAAGGACACCCACAATATCAGTTAGCATAAGCAATCGTTTTGCATTTAGTGCACTTGCAATTGCTCCAGCTGCAGTATCAGCATTGATGTTGTAAGTGATATTATCATGACTTATACCAAGTGGTGTAATGACGGGTATTTGCCCTGAGTTACACTTTTCTATAATTATATCTGGAGATATATTTTCAGGTTCTCCGACAAATCCCAGATCCATGATCTTTTCAATATTGGAGTCAGTTTCCTGGATGTCAGTTAATTTTTTGGCCTGAATTATAGAGTCTTTATTTCCTGATAAACTAACAGAATATCCTCCAAATTTTTTAATACTATGTACTATATCTCTATTAATTATCTCATAAAGAACCTTTTCAACAACCTTTATGGTTTCTGCGTCTGTTATTCTGAGTCCATTATGAAACTTACTTTCTACACCTTGTTCTTTTAAGGTCTGTCCAATTTGAGGACCACCACCATGAACAACAATTGGGTACATGCCAGCATGTTGTAACATAACAATATTTTGTGCAAATTTTTCTGCTAAATTACTATTTACCATTGCATGTCCACCATACTTTACGACTATGTATTTCTTATTATACATTTGCATATATGGAAGGGCTTCAGATAAAATCTTTGCTCTTACGGTTGAGTCTATTGTTTGCATTAAATAACCATTTAAGTGTTTATAATTCTATATATGAGCGCTCTTATTATATCAAGACCATATTTATCTTTACTTGATGAGACTAAAATACCAGGTCTTGCAGCAGCTCTTTTGCTAATTTTTTCATTTGTTGTTTCTATTAGCTTTTGACTCTGAGATTTATTAATTTTATCATATTTTGTCATAACTATTTGATATGACACTGCTGCGCTATCAAGTATGTCCATAATATTTTCATCAATTTCTTTTATCCCATGTCTCGAGTCAATCAGAAAAAGTACAAGCTCAAGTTCTTTTCTTCCTTGAAGGTAATCATAGGTCAGATTTTTCCATTTTTTAATAGCATCCTTACTTGCCTTGGCGTAGCCGAACCCGGGAAGATCTACTAAAAAGAAAGCGTCATCTTGAGAAAAGAAATTGATCATTTGTGTCCTTCCAGGAGTATTAGATACTCTGGCTAATCCTGTAACTTCTGTGATTGAATTTATAAGACTGGACTTTCCAACATTCGACCTTCCAGCAAAAGCTATTTCTCTTTTATTATGAGACGGGTACCCAGAATTACTTGCCACTGATATTACGAATTTACTACTTCTAGCAAATAAAAGCCTTGAGTTTTCAAGTTCAATATCAGTAAAGTCGTTAATGTCAATTATTAATGATTTTATGATTTCTTCTTCTTGAATGTATTCGCTATATTTGACCATAATTCAACCTCAACACCCATACGTTTCATTATAATATATTGTTGAAGGGAGGAAAGTGTATTATTCCAAGCCCAATATATTACAAGACCTGCAGAAAACTGAGCAAAAAGGAATGTAAGAAATACTGGCATCCACGCAAATATTTTTTGCTGTATCGGATCTGGGGGCGCTGGGTTAAGACGCATCTGAATAAACATAGTGAATCCCATGATAATTGGCCAGATTCCGATTATTAAAAAAGAAGGTGGTGTCCATGGAATTAACCCAAATAGATTGAATAAAGTTGTTGGATCTTTTGCAGACAAATCTTGTACCCATCCGAAGAATGGTTGATGTCTCATTTCCATTGTACACAATAGGACTTTATAAAGCGCAAAGAATACAGGAACCTGAATTAGAATTGGTATACATCCGGACAAAGGATTTACTTTATCTCTTTTATATAATGCAATTATTGCTTGCTGTTGTTTTGCGCGATCATCTTTGTAAGTATCTCTTATTTTTAGCATTTCTGGAGATAGCTTTTTCATAGCACTCATTGAGACATAGGCTTTGTTTGCCAGAGGAAAAAAGACAATTTTAATCAGAATTGTTACCCCAAGTATTGATAAGCCGTAATTACCAAGTAATCCATATAGCCATTGAAGTACATAAAAGAGTGGTTTTGTTAAAAAATAGAACCATCCCCAGTCGACAAGAAGGTCAAATTTCTCAAATGAATACACTTCTTCATAACTATCAAGTATTTTTACCTCTTTTGCTCCAGCAAATATTTTCGACTCAATATCAATTGAAGCATTTGCATTCAATTTTTGAGCTTCCCCTAGATAATCTACTTGATAAATAGTTCCATTTCCTTGTGATGTAAACCTACCTTGATAAGTAATCGTCTCTGGTGGAATAATCACTGTGGCCCAGTTTTTATCCGTAAACCCAAGCCATCCACCTGAAATATTTTCAAATGACTCAGTTTCTTCTGCAATATCAGAATAATCTGCTTTCTTTTCTCCTTCATCGCCAAGTACACCAATGTAGCCTTCATGAAGAACAAAGAAATTTTGATAGTCATCAGGCAAGCCTTTCCTAGAAATTAGGGAATATGGGTAGATAGTTAGATCATTATCAGTATTATTTTTTACTGATTGTTCAACTGTGAATAGATAGTTTTCATCAACAATGTATTTCTTTGTAAAAACAAGACCTTCGCTGTTATCCCATTGTAGCTTTATAGGTTGGTTAACTGAAAGTTCTTCGCCTTCAATTATTTCCCATACTGATTTATCATCGGGTAGTTTTATTTTGATATCAGAACCAGACACCCATCCTTGGTGCGCATAATATGGTTCTTGAGATGAATATGGTCTAAATACATGAACCAGATCACTATCCTCTGATAAGCTTTCTCGATATTTTTTTAGTTGAATATCGTCTAACTTTGCTCCTGTGAGTGAAATCGAACCACTCAAGTTTTCTGTGTTAATTTTAATACGTCTTGTCTCAAGATATGTACTGTTAGATGATCCCCCAGGCGCTTGAATGGTGGTATCATTATTTTTGACAGGATCGCTTGGAAGAGGTATGTTCGACAAATCTTGTCTAACTTCGTTATTATTTTCTAAAGATATTTCTTCAGGGGTCCTATCATCGATTTGTTTATTCCCAACAAAGTATTGCCAAAAAAGAAGAACTATTATCGAAAGTGTAATAGCTAGTAAAAAATTTCTTTGTTCATTCATTATAATTTTCTTTTAAATTATTTTTTTTAGATCATTTGCCATTTGGCTAAAGGGATATTCTAAGATTTTCCTTCGAGCAATAATAACATAGTTTGTATTTGGTTTGGCACTATCAAAAAGCACCTCTTTTACAAGGAACCTCATTCGCCTTTTTGCTCTATTCCTCATAACTGCCCCACCAATTTTTTTTGAAGCTGTGTAACCAATCTTAGGATCATTTTTGATAGAACCATTAAGTTTGTGCTTTAGAAATATAAATGATGGTGTTACGAATTTATCTCCCTGTGATGAGGCAATAAATTCATCTCTTTTTTTTATGGTTTCCATGAATTATAAAAAAGCTATTTTGCGTTAAGCAGACAAACGCTTTCTACCTTTAGCTCGCCTACGACTAAGTACTTTTAGTCCACCATTAGTAGCTTTTCTTGATCTGAACCCGTGTCTTCTTTTTCTAACAAGTACACTTGGTTGATAAGTACGTTTCAATTTAATTACTCCTAATTCTAAGTTAGAATATCTATACATTATTAAATAAAAAACATAAACAAAAAATAATATTTATTTCAAATATTTTATTTTTTGAAATATGATTAATTTTAACTTTATTAGAACTAATCTTAATGGATAAAATAAAAATTATTCCGGGGGATAGAAATCTCATATCAGATGTCGACGGAATATTGGTTGGCAATGCAGAAGATGATCATCTTCAGACCGGATTAACTTATTTAAAATTAGAGAAAAAATTTTCAGCATCTGCATATGTATTTGGTGGAGCTTCTGCATCCAGAGAGATTGACCTACTTCAACCAGAAAGAACAATTAGATACATAGATGGTATTTCATTATCTGGAGGCTCAGTATTCGGTCTTTCAGCCGGTTCTGAATATGTTGACATATTATCGGAGGAGAATAGAGGGTTTAAGATTAAAGATTCGACTATTCCGATACCAATAATACCATGTGCATCAATTTATGACTTGGGTAATAAAGATAACAAATCAATAAACAGCGAATTATATAGAAATTTGGCCAAGTTTGCTTTCAAAAATGCCAACAAGAATTTTATTCTTGGAAATATTGGAGCAGGAATAGGTGCTAAAGCGGGAATATTTAAAGGTGGATTGGGCAGTGCATCAATAAATATTGATAGTAAGTATACTATTGGAGCGATTACTATTGTAAATTCACTCGGCTCTCCATTTATAGATGATACAGGGATATTATACTCAGGATTTTATGAGATGAATGGAGAAATGGGAGGTAATATTAATTCAAATCATAAAAATTTTTCTGAATATATTTTTAATTATGAATATAAGAATAACACTAAGTTAAGGAGAGATCTAACATCAAAAGAAAATACAACTATATCTGTGATTGCTACTGACATAGACTTAAACAAATTAGATCTATATAAAATTGCAAAAATGTGCACTTCAGGTCTAAGTCGAGCGATTAAACCTATAGGTACACCAATGGATGGAGACATTATTTTTGTAATTAGCAGTAATGAAAAAAAAATAAATATAGATGATTATAATCTCACGCAGATTGGATCTTTGGCATCTGATACCCTTACGAGGGCGATTGGTAGAGGGGTCTTTTCGGCAATTCAAAATATTAAAAATTAGCAACAGTAATAATAACAAGGAAGAGGAGTAAAAAATGACAAATGAAAAATGGGAAAAAGGAAAAAAAATACGTGATGAAGCTTTTGGAAAAGAGGGACTCGAGAGGTGGGATGATCTATACAAGATTTGTCCTACACATGCCGACGCCATTCATGAATACTGTTTTGGTACTATATGGGATAGACCAAATTTAGATTTAAAAACACGTGAAATGATTGTTATGGCGGCAGCTGCAGCATTAGATTTGCCGCATGAGGTTGGGTTACATGTGCGCGGTGCACTAAATAGAGGCGCTAATAAAGAAGAATTAATCGAAGTTATTCTACAGTGCTCACCATATATTGGCTTTCCAAAAACAAACCATGCACTAAAAGCTGCACAAGAAATTTTCGATAATTGGGAAGCAAAAAAAGATGATTGGAAGCCACTTTAGGTATCAACTATAATTAAATGTGAACTTAACAGGTTGCAAACAGGTTGTAGGGTTATAAATCTCTAATATATAAATACTAAAGGATATGTAATGATCAACACAGATTTAAATAAAAAGCTTCGAGATATACTAAATGATGGGAATTGCTATAACCCCGCAACAATTTTTAATCCATTGTCAGCAAGGATGGCAAGTGATGTAGGTTTTAAATTAGGTATTATTCCAGGTAGAATTATATCTCTTGATTATTTGTCCGAGCCTGATCTTATGTTGCTAACATTATCGGAACTCACTGAAACTGTGAGAAGAATTACTAAAAATTCAAAAATTCCATTAATCGCAGATGCAGATAATGGTTATGGGAACGCATTGAATGTGAAGCGAACAGTTGAGAGTCTTGAAGATGCAGGCGTTTCAGGCATCTCTCTAGAAGATACTGATTTACCAATTCAATTTGGCACTCCAAAAAAACCAAATTTTTTAGACTTAAAAGAGGCAACAAAAAAAATAAAAATTGCAATAGACTCTAGAAAAGATATCAGTACCTGCATTATTGCACGAACAGGCTGTTATCCTCACACTGGATTTGATGATATGATTGAAAGAGGTAAGGCATATGAGTTAGAAGGTGCTGATGCAATTTTCTATGTGAATGTTAATTCAAAAGATCACATTCATAAAATAGCAAATTATCACAATGTACCTATAATCTTAGGTAATAATTCAACTGAAATATCTCTTGAAGAGCTCGCAAATATGGGCATCTCAGTCAGTCTTCCAGGACACAAAGCCTATTTTGTTGCAATGCAAGCTTATAAAGATGCAATACAAAGACTTCTCGAAACTGGTAATTTTAGTGATTATAATATAGATATGGATAAAATAGGTGAATTATCCAATGAGGATGAATATTCAAATTTGATAGATAAATATATGAAAGGTTAAGAATAACGAAAAATGAGTAATAATTATGAAGAGATAATTAATGATGTTTTCGATAATAATTCATCATCTACTAATATTGAAGAAGTGAGCAAGATTATTGATGACGTTCTTGAACAATTGGATTCAGGGGTACTCAGAGTTTGTGAAAAGATCAATGGTAATTGGATAGTAAACCAATGGATAAAGAAAGCTATCTTACTTAGTTTTAGAACAAAGGGTAATTCAACTTTAAACGGTCCATACGCAACTTGGTTTGATAAAGTTGCAGGTAAGACTGTAGATTGGGATGAAGATAGATATAACTCAGCAGGATTCCGGAATGTTCCAAATGCTGTTATCAGAAAATCTGCTTATGTTGCAAAAGATTGTGTCATTATGCCTTCATTTATCAATGTAGGTGCCTATGTAGATCAAGGGACAATGATTGATACATGGTCTACGGTAGGATCCTGTGCGCAAATAGGGAAAAATTGTCATATAAGCGGAGGAGTAGGCATTGGAGGTGTACTCGAACCTCTCCAAGCAAATCCTGTAATCATAGAAGATAATTGTTTTATTGGGGCTAGGTCAGAAATCGCAGAGGGTGTTATTGTTGAAGAAGGGTCAGTAATTTCTATGGGAGTTTTTATTGGAGCATCCACAAAGATTGTCGATCGAGATACAGGGGATATTTATTTCGGCAGAGTTCCATCGTATTCTGTGGTGGTGCCCGGAACATTACCTAGTGGTAAGATGAGTGATAAAGGTCTTGGTCTATATTGTGCAGTTATTGTTAAAAGAGTCGATGAGAAAACCAGGTCAAAGACATCTATCAATGAGTTGTTAAGACCATAAATAAATTCAAAAAAGTATATTCATGATAAATCAAGTTGAAGCACAAAATATTCTACAAGATTTTTTAAGGATTGAGAGTGTTACTCCTAATGTTAAAAAGTCGTTTGATTTTTTGGAAACTTTATTCAAAAAATATAATTTTGAGACACATAGAGTGAAATTTGACTTAGGTAATGCTCCAGAGGTAGAAAATATGTATGCTACGATAGGATCTGGTACTCCTCATCTCAATTTTGCAGGTCACGTAGATGTTGTTCCCCCAGGTGAATTGAATAGTTGGAAGTATCCTCCTTTTTCAGGACATATTGAAGATGGTTTCATATATTCGCGTGGTGCAGAAGATATGAAAGGAGCAGTAATTGCCTCTATCATTGCTGGAATTAACTATTTTCATGAAAAAATGTATTCCAATGGCACATTAAGTTATTTAATAACTGGTGATGAGGAGGGGGTAGCTATAAATGGAACTGAACCTCTAATTAAGTGGGTGAATGATCAAGGAATAAAAATTGATGATTGTATTGTTACTGAACCTACAAACAAAGAGCATATTGGAGATAATATTAAAATTGGACGAAGAGGAAGTCTATCTTGTGATTTAAAAATTACTGGAAAGCAGGGTCATGTAGCATATCCTGAAAAAGCGAATAATCCCATAACACCCGCTATGGAGGCTTTATCAAAAATTACTGGACAAATAGATAAAGGGTCGGAGCATTTCCTACCAACAAATATTGAGATTACTTCCATAGACGTAAATAACCCAGCGCACAATGTCATTCCTGAAGTAGTTCATGTATCTCTAAATGTTAGATTTAATGATTTATGGAATGAAACATCCTTAATGGAGTACTTGAAGGATAGACTCTCATCAGTCTTAGATGAAGTGAATATTAATTTTGATATAAAAAAAATTTCACTCGCAGATGTTTATTACACTGGGAATGGGACATTATCTAGTTTACTTCAAAAGGCTATATTCAATATAACTAAAATAGAAGCTAAACTGAGTACTTTTGGGGGGACATCTGATGGTCGTTTTATTGCAAAATATTGCCCAGTAGTTGAGTTTGGACTTGTTGGTAGGTCCATGCACCAGGTAGATGAAAGAATAAAAATTGAAGAGTTTTTTCTACTGACTGAGATTTTTCAGGAATTTATTGATAATTATTTTAACTCTTAAATATTCAAATAGAATCATAATCGATTCTTCTCAGATATAAACCACAAGAGGGAGCAAGCGTAGCGCATTTTGAACGGTCTCTTGCTTCGATAATTTCAGGAATAACGGATGGGTTCCAAGATCCAATACCAACCTTGATAATACAGCCCATAATTGATCTTACCTGGGTATGTAAAAAAGATTTAGCTATAAAATCAACACAGATCTTTTCATTTTCAGTATTAATTAAAATTTTCTCTATAGATTTGATTGGTGATTTAGACTGGCAACTTGCAGATCTAAATGTTGTAAAGTCATGTTTCCCAATAAAATAATCTGCAGCCTGTTGCATTAATGATATATCTAAGCTTTGATTTATATGCGCATGCGTGTTCTTATTGTATGTTAATGGACTTTGACGATTGATTATTTTATACCTGTAATACCTCATTATAGCTGAGAATCTGGCATCAAAAGTATCTGGGACTCTTTCAACATTTTTAATACTAATATTCTCGTTTTTTAGGTAAAAATTTATAGCTTGAAATATAGTATTTTCATCTTGTTCCTCATCTAAGTCGAAGTGCGCGACTTGTCCAGATGCGTGTACACCAGAGTCAGTTCTTCCTGCTCCATTTACAGTGACTTTCATACCGCAAAATTTTTCTATGGCCTCTTCAATACTGCCTTGAATAGATGGAGAGTTTTCTTGTCGTTGCCAGCCGGAATAGTTTGTTCCATCGTACTCAATTAATAATTTATATCTCATTTATTATTATCACTACTTACTGATTTAGTATGCTTCCTTCTATAATTTTGGTTCCACGCAAGAATTCCTCAATATGTATTGGTTTCTTTCCTTCTTTCTGGATTAGTATAGGACTAATTGACTTATCAGAGCAGGCAATCGTTAGATTACTATCCAATATTTCACCTGGGGCACCAGATAAGTCACTTTCAATCGCATCAAGGACTCTTGCTCTAAAACTGGTTTCTCCATTAACATATGTGAACCAGCCTCCAGGATATGGGCTAAGCCCTTTTATTAAATTAACAACGTTTTTAGATGATTTATTAAAATCAATCTTAGTTTCCTCTTTTAGGATCTTTTTTGCGTATGTAATTCCTGCATCTTTTTGCTTTGTAAATTTAATTTTCCCATTTGAAAATTCTGATAGAGAATCCAAAAGAAGCTGAGCTCCAATTTCAGATAATCTTGTAGATAATGTGGCATAATTATCATCCACATTTATTGGTGTTTCGATATATTTGCATATATCGCCTGTATCAAGACCTTCATCAAGCCTAATAATATTGACTCCAGTGATTTTATCCCCTTCAATTATTGCTCTTTGGATTGGTGCCGCACCTCTCCAACGTGGAAGCAGTGATGGGTGAATATTGATAAAGCCATATTTTGGAATAGAGAGAAATTTTTTAGGAATAATTAATCCATATGATACAACAACCCCTACATCAGGGTTTAATTTGCTTAGGGACCTAATTTCATCTTCGTCATTCAAATTGTGTGGTGTTTTGATTAGTAAGTTATGTTCTTCTGCAATCATATAAATTGGAGACTTTGTGAACTTCATCCCACGTCCGGATCTTTTTGGAGGCTGAGTATAAACTCCAGCAATTTCATGATGAGAGGAGATTAGCTTTTTGAGAGCTGGAACACCAAAATCAGAAGAACTCATATAGATTAATTTCATTTTAAAAAACTTTAATTTTTTCGTTTATTTGATTTCTTAAATTTTTTTTCTATGGAAGACTTTTTGAGCCTTGATAGATAATCTATGAATAATTTACCATCTAGGTGATCTATTTCATGTTGTATACATGTTGCAAGAATTCCTTCACAGTCAAGTTCTTTGGTTATGCCTTTTTTATCTAAAAATCTTACCTTACATTTAGATGGTCTCTCCACCTCCTCATAATATTCTGGAATAGATAGGCAACCTTCTTTATACGATCTTTTTTCTTCAGATTTCCAAATAATTTCTGGGTTAATAAAATAATGGGGGTTTTTTTTCGTTTCTTGATTGTAGTCACAATCAATCACAACCAGTCTTTTTTTTATACCTACCTGAATTGCAGCAAGTCCTATACCTGGTGCTGCGTACATGGTTTCTGCCATATTATCAAGAGTTTTAATAATATTTTTATCTATATTTGTAACTTCTTCAGATCTCTCTCGAAGTATTTTATTAGGAATTGTAAGAATTTGATAGATCATAAATCACTCTATATTAAATTAGTATTTTAATTGAAAACGTATTAAAATAAATAGTACAATCTACAAATTAAGAAAAAATGCCTGATATCATATTAATAATTCTCATTATATTAGCAATTTCAACAATACTAATATTTTTACTGTTGATTCAAAGTAAAAAAAATAGCAGAGTTTCAGTTAATGAAATTACACAGTTGTTGAAACAAAATAATGAATTAGATTTGAAAATCAAATCTTTAGCAGACTTATTTAATGGAAATCATGATAGATTAAGAAATTCCATAGATGAGGTGAAAGATAAGATTAATCAGAAGGTACAAGAAGAATTAAAAGAAAGTCGTGAGAAAACACACGCAGATTTGACTAAATTATCTGAAAGACTTGCAGTCATTGATAATGCTCAAAAAAATATTACTGACTTATCAAATAATGTAATTGATTTACAAGGGATTTTATCTAATAAGCAACAAAGAGGTGCCTTTGGTCAGGCCAGAATGGAGTCAATAATTGCGGACGCATTGCCAAATAATCTTTTCTCATTTCAACATACTTTAACAAATGGGAAAAGACCTGATTGCATAATTAGAATGCCAAACTCCAATGAGGTTATAGCAATTGACTCAAAATTTCCTCTAGAAAGTTTTGATCAACTCAGATCTGCAAAATCATCAGAAGAAATAAAAAAAGCTAGTTCAAGGATAAAAATAGATGTTTTGAAGCATGTTAGTGATATAGCTGAAAAATATAAAGTTCCAGGCGAGGTTAGAGAGCCATTGGTTATGTTTATTCCATCTGAGTCGATTTATGCAGATTTATATGAAAATTTTGGAGATATTATTCAAAAAGCATATAGGACTGGAATCACAATTGTTTCCCCTAATTCACTAATGTTAACAGTGCAAACTCTTCAAACATTAATACGTGATGCCCATATGCAAAAGCAATTAGGTATTATTAAAAGTGAGGTGGGTAATATCTTACTCGATGTAGACAGATTAACGAACAGGGTACAAGACCTACAAAAACATTTTAATCTAGCCAACAACGATATTGAAAAGATAATTGTTTCATCAAAAAAGATTGCAACAAGCGGACGTAAAATTGATCTGATTGAAGAAGTACCAAACGATCAAAATTTAATCAATAAAGATAAAGATTAGTCTGCATTTGTTCTAGATAAAATTGCTTGTGTGAGTGTTCCATCATCTAAATAATCAAGTTCTCCACCAATTGGAATACCATGTGCTAATTTTGTAATTCTAATATTATACTTACTCAATAGGTCACTCAAAAAATGCATTGTAGTTTGACCATCGATAGTTGCACTAAGAGCAAGTATAACTTCCTCAATATTATTATTTTCAATTCTATGTGTTAATTTATTTATATTTAGCTCTTCAGGTCCTATTCCATCCAGTGCATTAAGAACACCTCCTAGAATATGATAGTAACCTTTTATTGCTCCTGCTCTCTCAATTGCCCATAAATCAGCTACTTCTTCAACAACACATAGAATATTATCATTACGATTTAGATTGCTGCATATCGAGCATGGGGACTTCAGGTCAATATTATTACAAACTTCGCAAAGCACTATTTTTTCATAAATCTCAATGAGTGAATCTTTCAATGGTAAAAGAAGTTGTTCTTTTCTTTTGATCAGCTCAAGTGCAGCTCTCCTTCCAGATCTGGGACCAAGTCCGGGTAGTTTTGATAATAAACGAATAAAATTATCTATCTCGTTAATTTCTTTAGAAGACATTATTTAGAAACCAAGATTGAAGCCAGGAGGAAGGGGAAGACCCCCAGTTATTTCTTTCATTTTTTTTGCTACCTCATCATTGATTTTTGATTTTGCATCACTGAATGCTGCAATTATGAGATCCTCAACTATTTCTTTTTCACTTTCAACTAAAATACTAGGATCAATGTCAATTTTTTTTAGCTCTCCATTACCATTGATTATAACTTTAACAAGACCACCACCCGAAGAACCTTCACATTCTATATTTTCAATATTTTCTTTCGCGGATTTCATTTTATCCTGCAATTTATTTGCTTGTTTCATAATTTCAGAAAAATCCATCATTAATCCTTTCTAAATATTATCTTCTTCATTTATTATTTCAGCACCAGGAAAGTGCTTTTTTATATTTTCTATAGTTAAGCTTTCATCATTTTTTTGGGGAGTCTTCCCAATAAAGTTTATGTCCCATTGGATATTTGTAAGGTTTTGAAGTGTTGATTGTAATAAATTGATAATGTCTTCGTTAATCTCATCATTTGAGGTTAAATCTATTTGACCAATTCTATATTCAATAACTTCAAACTTATCTATATCTGTTATCAATCTCATGTCATTTTCAATTAATAATGATTTCATATCTTCATAAGACTCAGGAATGATAAGTTCCTCTTTTGAATTCTCTGTGAGTTCGCTATTTTTTTTTGTTTCTGAATTAATCACATTATCGTCAGTTTCATTATCACTCATTCTGTTTTCAATTTTTGATATAATGTCCTCTATAGGAGGTAATTGGTTTGAATAACATAATTTTATCAAAAGCATTTCAAGTGATATGCTTTGATCGAAGGTATTTTTTATTTCTGTGTTGCCTTTCAACAATATTTGCCACATGTGTACGAGTGTTGAAATATCGACATCACTAATTATTGATTTAATTTCTAAATGTTGTTCGCTGGACAAAACATCACTTTGTGTTGAGATGCCGAGTTTGATCATTGAAGCAATATGAGTGATTTTTGATAAATCTCTTACCAATGATAAGGGCTCAAAACCATTTTCATATATTTGTTTTATTTTTTCTGTTATTTCAGTTGATTTGCTCTCAATAAGTTTCCCAAATAAGCTAATTACAAAATTAACATCATTAAGGTTGAGCATTTCAGATAACATCTCTGATGTTATATGAGCATCACAGAGTGATGATGCTTGATCAAGAATGGATAGGGCATCCCTCATTGAACCTTCAGAAGATGCACAAATGATATTGATACTATCATTATCTATATTTATCGACTCTTTTTCACTAATAACTCTGAGATAATCGCTCATAATAGGAGCACTAATTCTTTTTAGATTAAATTTTTGACATCTGGATAAAATTGTAATTGGGATTTTTTCAATTTCGGTAGTTGCAAATATAAAGATAACATGTTCAGGGGGTTCTTCTAATATTTTCAATAACCCATTAAATGCCTGTTTTGATAACATATGAACTTCATCAATTATAAATATTTTATACTTTGCCATTGTTGGTTTTGTTTGAGCAAAATTTATAATCTCGCGCACATGATCTATACCGGTATTTGAGGCTGCATCCATTTCAAAAACATCAGGATGGCGAGACTCTATGATTGCCTCACAGTTCAATCCAATTTTGTCTAAATGAATTGAAGGCGTGTATTCATTGTTATTCAAGGTATAATTTAGTGTTCGTGCCAGAATACGCGCTGTAGTGGTTTTACCAATGCCCCTAATTCCAGTGAATAGGTAGGCATGATGGATTCTACCTGATTGGATTGAGTTTGAAATGGTACTAACCATGCTATCTTGACCAATAAGTTCAGCGAAAGAACTTGGCCTATATTTCCTTGCAAGAATTTTATAGTTTATGTTAGGCAACTCATTCTTCTCAATATCTAGTGAAAATAAAGTGAGAAGTCAGTTCTTGACCCGTAAAAAAATCGTTGGGGCTGCTTCCTTCCAGACCTGACCCGATTGGCGACAACTACGTCCAATACCAACTTCTCAGTATTGATTATAACAAATGAATTTTGATATTGGTACTAATACTTGTTGTTTATACTTGTCTTATCTAATTTTATTTAAGAAAGTTTTCTTGGTTGTTTATTTTTTTTCTCATATCACTTGCATAATATACGCCAAGAATTCTTAATTCACTTGAAAAAAAGTCTAATTCTTCCAGAGCCAATCTTACATTTTCATCGTGGGGATGTCCTTCAATATCAACATAGAACTGTGCTGCCGAAAAGCTACCCCCAATAATATATGACTCAAGCTTTGTTAAGTTTACACTATTTGTAGCAAAACCACCCATAGCTTTATAAAGCGCTGCAGGAACGTTTCTAACTCTAAATACCATACTAGTAATTGTAGATTTTTTATTTGGTTCTGCGTCATCAGGTTCTGCTGATAATATTATAAATCTTGTAGTATTATGATTTGCGTCTTCAACATTCCTTTTTAAAATTTTTAATCCATAGAAATCTGCAGCAAGTTCACTTGCTAGTACAGCAGTGGTTATGTCATTGTTTTCAGATATTATCTTTGCAGAACCTGCAGTGTCTGCAGCAACTATCTTATTAAGTTTTAATTCTGATATAATATCTCTACATTGACCCAAAGCATGACGATGGCTCATCACATTTTTTATTGTCTTTTCAGAAGCACCATCAACAACAATTAATTGATGTTCTATTGGAAGAAAAAATTCATCAACAATATAAAGATCTGAAGTTGGTAATAAATAATGGATATCTGCTACTCTTCCAGCAAGAGAATTTTCGATTGGAATCATAGCATACTTAACTTCTTTATTTTTTACTTTCGCAAAGGCATCCTCGAAAGTTGCGGCTGGAATAGGTTCCATATCAGGGTATTTTTTTTGACAAGCAATATGCGAATACGCACCCATCTCTCCTTGGAAAACAATTTTGTTATTCATTATTTATACCTAATTATCAGAAATATTACTTAATCTTTCTACATCATCTATTGTATCAATGCTAATGATTTTATCGTGTACTAAAAGTAGATTGATTTTCATTGATCCACCCAAGGCCCTCAGTTGTTCCAATTTCTCTGTAGTTTCCAGTGTTGATGGATCCATTGACACAAATCTATCTAATGCATTTCTCTTGTAAACATATAAGCCAATATGTTCAAAAAATACATTTGCGTCGTACGGAATGGCTGCCCGTGAAAAGTAAAGTGCATTCAGTTCATTGTTTTTATCTCTATGTGTTGCTATTTTAACAATATTAGGATTGCTAACCTCATTTTTATCGTCAATTTCTCTGTAATAAGTCAAGATATCAGCATTTGTATTTCTAATTTTATCTATACCAAGATTAATTATACTAGATGTGATGTTAGGAAGATCTCCTTGTAGGTTTATTACATATTTATATGATTTTTCATTATCTAGTTTGTTAAGAGCCTCATAAATTCTATCAGTGCCACTTTGATGAGCAGTACTTGTAATAATTGCTTCACCGCCCTCTTTACTAATAACTTCTGCTATCTCTGGAGAGTCTGATGCAACCACAACTCTGCCAGCCTTTGTTTTTTTCGCTTTATCCCATACATGAAGTATCATCTCCCTTCCATTAATTTTTAATAAGGGTTTCCTTGGCAGTCTTGTAGAACCAATTCTTGCAGGTATAATAATAATTGTATCGTTCATTTTAATTGATTTATATTCATTAACAAAATTTATGATATTAAATATCAATATTATTGAATATTAGTAAATTTTTTTGTGGTTTTAAAGAACCATTTAATATATAAAAATATTGAATTTGGATGCACTCATATGGATAGTTTTGAAATAAATAAAATAGTTGGAGCTGTACTCGGTACTGCTTTATTTATTCTGGTTTTAACTATTGTTACAGACTTTTTCTATCACGAGGATGAGCTAGAGCAACAGGCATACATAGTAGATGTTCCAGTTGAGACTGAACAACTAATGGATGAAGTCGAGATCGTTGAGATAGACGTTATGGAACTACTTGTCCTTGCAAGCGCTGAAGATGGAGAAAAAGTAGCAAAAAAATGTGTTTCATGTCACAATTATGAAGCAGGAGCTCCAAACAAAATTGGACCAAATCTCTATAATATTGTAGATCGTCAAATGGCAAGTGTAGATGGATTTGCTTATTCAGGCGCACTAGCTGAAAAAGGTTCAAATAGTGAGGCTTGGACATTTGATAATTTATTCCATTTTCTTGAAAATCCAAAAAAATGGTTACCTGGAACTATCATGGGTTATGCAGGTATTAGGAAACCTGAAGATAGGGCTGATCTAATTGCTTATCTTCACAATATATCACCCGACTCAACATCTAAGATTGAATAATACATTGATTTAGATTAGACATTAGAAATATAATAAATTATATTTATATTATGTTTAAAAAACTATATGTATTAGCATTTTTAATAACATTCCTAACTCAATCTGTTTATGCAAATGCAGCCAATAGTTCCCAGCATATCGCAACTGAAAATATAAGTTGGATGCATGGATTAACACTTGGTGATGATCTTAAATACAGTGAAGATTTTCAATATTTTGATTATGTAAATCCTGAAGCACCGAAAAGGGGGACTCTTGTTCAAGCAGCCATAGGTTCTTTCGATACTTTAAACCCATTCAATATGAAGGGAGTTCCAGCAATTGGAAGTAGCTATTATATATACGATAGTTTATTAAAAAATTCGGACGACGAGCCATTCTCTTATTATGGGTTGTTGGCTGAAGGTGTATATCATCCTGAAGATTATTCATACGTTATATTTAAAATTAGAGATGATGCTAGATGGCATGATGGGCGGGAAATAACCTCACAAGATGTTAAATGGTCGCTTGAAACACTCAAAGAAATAAATCCAAATTACAAGTATTATTACAGTAATGTAGTCGATATTGATGTTGTATCAGATAAAATAATTAGATTTAATTTTGATATATCAGGAAATAGAGAGCTGCCACTGATCACAGGTCAATTCCCAATCCTACCAAAACACTATTGGGAGAGCGATGGACGTTTGTTTGGAGATACTACGCTAGATTTTCCACTGGGTTCAGGTGCATATAAGTTTAAAGAAGTAAATGTTAATAAAAACGTTGTATATCAAAGGGTAACAGATTATTGGGGCAAAGATTTATCAGTCAATAATGGGTTTCATAACTTTGATGAGCTAGTTTTTGAGTATTTTAGAGATAGACAAGTTCAGCTTGAGGCATTTAAAGCGAGTGAAATAGATATCATATTTGAAAATTCCTCAAAAAGATGGTCTACAGGGTATGATTTTGCTGCAAAGGATGATGGTGATGTCATACTTGAAGTATTTAAACTTAGCAATGTACAAGGGATGCAGGCTTTTGCCATGAACCTAAGAAGAGATAAGTTTAAGAATATTTCTGTAAGAAAAGCATTAAATCTAGCATTTGATTTTGAATGGCTAAATTCTAATTTGTTTTATAATCAATATCAAAGAATTGATAGTTTCTTCGATAACTCAGAGCTAGAATCTGTTTTTTTACCAGAAGGTAAGGAGAATGAAATATTGCTTGAAGTTAGTAATTTAGTTCAAGATGATGTGTTTAACAAGGAGTACAAAAACTCTATTGGAGGAACAACTCAAAATATTAGAAATAATCTCAGATCAGCACAACGGCTTCTAAAAGAAGCAGGCTATGATTTAAATGACGGAAAACTAACTGATAAGTCAAATGGAGAACCTTTTGTGATTGAGTTTTTAATTTCACAACCGGATATGGAGAGGATAATCAGTCAATTTCAAACAAACCTGAGATCAATTGGTATAGAATCGAATATAAGACTTGTTGATACGGCGCAATATCAGGAGAGAATTGATCAATTTGATTTTGATATTGTTGTGGCTACCTTTCCTCAAAGCTTATCTCCAGGGAATGAACAGAGAGATTATTGGGGATCTGAATCTGCAATCACAGCTGGCAGCAGAAATATTATCGGTATACAAAATGAAGCCATTGATGTTCTGATTGATAAAATAATATATTCTGAAACTAGGGCTGATTTGATCGCTTCTACGAAAGCATTAGATAGAGTTCTCAAGTGGAATTACTACGTTATACCTCATTATTACTCAGATGGACTTAGAATTGCTAGGTGGGATATTTTTGAATTTAATGAAAATTTGCCAGCATACAACGTAAATTTACTCACTTGGTGGAGTAAATAACTATTCTCATCCTTATCTAATTTAAAACAAGATGTTTGTATATACAATCCGAAGACTATTCCTAATTATACCCACTATATTGGGGATTATGGCAATAAGCTTCTTAATTATCCAATTTGCACCAGGTGGTCCAATAGAGAGGATCATATCTCAAATTGATGGTAATGATAATTCTGCCCTTTCTCGTGTTTCGGGTGGTTTCAACGGCGATTTCACACAAAGTGGACAAAGCGCAGATATAAATAATAAATATAGAGGGAGCCAAGGATTAGATCCAGAATTTATATTAGAATTAGAGAAGCAATTTGGATTCGATAAACCTCCTTTAGAGAGATTTTATCTAATGATCACAAATTACATAAGATTTGATTTTGGTGAAAGTTATTACAGAGATATTAGGGTAATTGATTTAATTATTGAAAAACTTCCTGTTTCTGTATCACTAGGACTTTGGATGACTCTAATTTCTTACTTAATTTCAATTCCACTTGGTATGATGAAAGCGGTTAGGGATGGAACCAAGTTTGATCTCTGGACTTCTACAATAATAGTCATAAGCTATGCATTACCTGGTTTTCTTATAGCTATTTTCCTAATTATATTTTTTGCTGGAGGAAGCTATTTAGATTGGTTTCCTCTTAGGGGGCTAACATCAGATAATTTTAATGAGCTTAGCATACTTGGAAAAGTTATTGATTATATCTGGCATATAACGTTACCTCTTTTATCAATGGTTTTGGCAGCTTTTGCAACCACAACTTTACTAACAAAAAATTCATTTCTTGATGAGATTGGGAAGCAATATGTATTGACTGCAAGGGCAAAGGGACTTACTGAAAAGCAAGTTTTAAAAAGGCATGTTTTTCGAAATGCGATGTTAATTATAGTTTCTGGATTCCCAGCAGCTTTCATTTCTGCATTTTTTACAGGATCACTTTTAATTGAGACAATATTCTCACTTGATGGACTTGGTTTGTTAAGCTTTGAGTCAATCGTAAATAGAGACTATGCAGTTGTATTTGCCTCACTTTATATATTTTCTTTCATTGGATTAATCATCAATCTTATATCTGATTTAATATACCATTGGATAGATCCAAGAATAGATTTTGAAAAAAGGGACTTATGAGGGTTAGTCGTAAATTATGATTGGTATTAAAAATAATCTGTCACCCATAACATTTAGGAGGATTGGAAATTTTAGAAAAAACAAGCGTGCATTTATATCTTTAAGGCTCTTTCTTGTTTTGTTTATTCTTACATTATTTTCTGAACTCTTAATAAACGACAAGCCCATATTAGCCTTTTATAAAGGGGAACTATTATTTCCTACCGTAGTGGATTATCCTGAAGAAAAATTTGGAGGCTTTCTTGCTGTCACAGATTACAGGGATCCATTTATATCAGATGAAATCATCAGAAATGGTTGGATGTTATGGCCCGTAGTAAGGTATCATTACAAGACAATAAATTATGAATTACCAGTGCCTGCCCCATCACCACCATCATTCTTACTTGATAAAGAAACACGATGTCAAAATTATCCAGCGGGTAGTGATGATAGGAGATGCACAATTTGGAATTGGAACTGGTTGGGGACCGATGATCAGGGACGAGATGTATTGGCGAGGTTAGCATATGGTTTTCGCATATCTATCATATTTGGTTTGCTTTTAACCATTCTATCATCTGCTATAGGTATTTTTATGGGAGCAATTCAAGGTTTTTTTGGAGGTTTAACGGACCTTATTACTCAGAGATTCATTGAAATATGGAATTCTATACCATCATTATATCTATTAATAATTATTTCAGCAGTTATTACTCCCTCATTTTGGTTACTTCTTTTCATCCTTTTATTATTCTCTTGGGTAAGTTTGGTTGGGGTTGTTAGAGCAGAGTTTTTAAGAGCTCGAAACTTCGAGTATGTATTGGCAGCTCGAGCATTAGGTGTATCGAATATGAAGATTATGTTTAAACATTTGCTTCCAAATGCTATGGTCGCAACTTTAACTTTTCTTCCATTTATACTTAACGGATCAATTGTTACTCTTACTTCTCTAGATTTTCTGGGCTTTGGAATGCCCCCAGGTTCCGCATCTCTTGGAGAATTATTAGCGCAAGGAAAAAATAATATTCACGCTCCATGGCTAGGTTTGACTAGTTTTTTTGGGATAGCTATTTTACTTAGTTTACTAATCTTTATTGGTGAAGGCGTAAGAGATGCATTTGACCCACGAAAGGTTTTTGTAGACTGAGATGAAAAATTTATTAGAAATAAAAAATTTTAACATGAAGTTTAAAGGTTCAACCGAAGCAGATTTTAAAATTAGTGATGTGGATATTAATATACCAGAAGGTAAGACGATTGCAATTGTTGGGGAATCCGGTTCTGGAAAAACTTTGACAGCACTATCTATACTCGGTTTAAACCCTAATTCATCAATAATACAAAATAATAGTCAGATAATATTTGATGAAAAAGATTTGACTAAGATTCCAACAGATCAACTTAATCAAATTCGTGGCAACAAGATTTCAATGGTCTTCCAAGAACCATTAAGTGCTTTAAATCCGCTTCATACAGTTGAAAAACAGATAAGTGAAGGAATGTTAGTTCATAAATTAGCTAATAAGACTGAAATAAGAAATAAAGTAATTGAGTTAATGAAAAAAGTTATGATTAATGATCCCGAAAATAAACTTGCTAGATATCCACATCAACTCTCTGGTGGAGAAAGGCAGAGAGTTATGATAGCAATGGCACTATCGAATAACCCTAAACTATTAATTGCTGATGAACCAACAACAGCGTTAGATGTAACAGTACAATATGAAATTTTAAATTTATTAAAATCATTACAGGATGAATTAGGCTTAGCTATTCTTTTTATCACTCATGATCTTGGTATAGTAAAAGATTTTTCTGATTTTGTTTATGTTATGCAGGATGGAAGAGTTATTGAAAGTGGTGAAGTTGAGGATATATTCCAAAATCCAAAAAAAACTTACACAAAACAACTTGTAAATGCTCGCAGGCTTCATCTTAAAAAGAAAAAAATGAATAAATCCCTTGAAATTTTCAAGGTAGAGAATTTATCAGTAAATTATATACAAAAAAAACCTTTAATGAAAACACAAACAAATGAGATCTTAAAAGATATTAATTTCTCAATCAATTTGGGTGAAACAGTCGGACTCGTCGGAGAGTCAGGTTCAGGTAAGACAACTATTGGATTATCAATACTTAGACTAATTAAGAGTCATGGAAAGATTATTTTCATGGGTCAAGATTTTTCAAAATTAAACAGTAGTAAATTGAATTCAAAAAGAAAAGATCTCCAAATTGTATTTCAAGATCCTTATGGTTCATTATCACCTAGGATGACTATAGGACAAATAATTGAAGAGGGGTTAATTTCTCAAAAGATAGAATTAAGTGCTAGCAAAAGATTAGATATGACTCATGAAATACTCAAAGATATAGGACTCTCAATACAGCACATTAATAGGTATCCACACGAATTTTCAGGGGGTCAAAGACAGAGAATTGCAATTGCAAGAGCAATTATATTAAGACCTAAGCTATTGATTTTAGACGAGCCTACAAGTTCTCTAGACTCAACAGTACAGCTTCAAATCTTAAATCTACTGATAGAGTTGCAAGAAAAATATAATACAGCATATCTGTTTATCAGCCATGATTTAAGGGTGATTAGGTATATAGCTGATAGAGTTTTTGTAATTAATTCTGGAAATATAATTGAGTCAGATTATACAGAGAGTGTCTTTAATAGACCAAAAAATGATTATACAAAGAGATTAATATCCTCTGCCTTACTTGATTGAAATACCCTAATTTTTTTTATCAATTCTTTTAATTGATAGTATTTCCTTATTATCTGTCTCGAGATTTTTTTTAACTTTATTAAAATTTTCAATTCGTGTATCCATTGTGGTCATGTTGCTATGTAAAATCTTACCGGATTCAATATAAATTCCAACATGACCTTCCCAGAAAATTATGTCACCATTTTTAAGGTTACTATAATCGGGCATCATCTCAATTTTACTACCAAGAATCTCTCTTTGATCTTTGCTATCTCTAGGGCATTTAATACCAAGAGAATGCAGAGAAGTTTGTATTAATCCAGAACAATCTAAACCAAGAATAGTTCTTCCACCCCATTTATAAGGTGTTCCAATATATGAGAAAGCTATTTTCACAAAATCATCGGGCATACTTATTTTTTTTGGGAATGATATATGAGCTTTATTTATGTATCCAATCCCAAAATCGATTTCAAAAAAGCCATTAAATTTTTTTTGGCCTTTTACGATACGCGAATTTCTGAATAATGTGTTTATCGTTGGGGACTTTGGATCTGGCTTTGAGTATATGCTTGCACAATTAGAATTAACATACGATCGAATGGGATCCAGATGAGGTTCTTCCTTTTGCAGACTAGTTACTGGCAGATAGCCGAAGTAATTATCGCTAAGTAACCTTCCAAAGAGCCAATCATCTAAGTCTTCTTCAACCTCAAAACTTTCCCCATAAATTGCCTCAGAAACAGTTTCAGATAAGAAGCTAGGCTCTTTTTTGATATCAATTACATTATGAATAACTTGATAAATGTTAATATTGCACCAATTTGTTATTAATTTTTTATATGATCAACTAATAATTTATAAATAGCTCTAATGCCCTGAGCTGCTCCACCTTTCGGGATATTAGAGTTTGTACCGTTATTCCATGAGTAAACATCAAAATGGATATAGGTTTTTGTATTCTTGATAAACTTTTTTAAAAATTCTGCTGCTATAATAGATCCTGCAAATGGAGTGTTTGGTGAATTATTTATATCAGATATGTCGTTATTAAGCCATTTACCATAGGGCTCAAAAAATGGCATTTGCCAGACAGGATCTTGAACTTTAAATGATATATTTTGTAACGTAGTAGCAATGTCTTCGTTCGTTGAGAAGAATGGAACTATCTCAGGCCCCATAGCCACTCTTGCTGCTCCTGTTAATGTTGCCATATCAATTATTATTTCAGGACTCTCTTCATCGGCTAATGTCAACGCGTCAGCAAGTATTAATCTACCTTCTGCATCTGTATTCCCAATTTCAACTGTTGTCCCATTACGAGATGTTAAAATGTCACCAGGTCTGAAAGAATTACCTGAAATGGAATTCTCCACAATAGGTATTAAAACTCTAAGATTTATATCAATTTGATTGAGAACAAGCATACTTGCAAGTCCTAAAATATTTGCAGCGCCACCCATATCCTTTTTCATTAATAACATACCGGATGATGGTTTTATATCTAAACCACCAGTATCAAAAGTTACACCTTTACCAACCAATGTTATCTTTTTGCTTTTTTTATTGCCCCATTGGATATCAACTAGTCGTGGAGGGTAGTCGCTAGCTTTCCCAACTTCATAAATTAATGGAAGATTTTCTTTAATAAGTGCCTTGCCAGAAATCTCACTTACTTTGCAACCCAAATCATCAAAATATTTTTTTATAGTTTTTGAGAAGTTTTCTGTATTTAGTATATTTGCAGGGTGGTTTATTAAATCCATTGTGAAGAAAATACTTTTAACTAGATTTTGTACTTCATCGTAGATCATCTCTGGGAGATACAACTTAGAAGTATTTTTTGAAGGAGAGTTATAGCGATAATTACCTAGTGCCCAGCTTAGATAAGGAAGAGTTGAACCGTCTTCTAAATTTGAAAAGTAGTAGTTTCTATTAGGTAATGATTTCGACAATTTATAACAAAAAAAATCACGATAAACATCATTTGAATCACTTCTACCAACAAGTACCCTTTCAATTTGTCCATCATTTGATGGAATAATTAAATATTGACCAGGAGATGCCTTGAAATTATTTTCATGAATCCAGTTCTTGTATTGATTATGACTATCTATAAATTTATTCAAATCTCCACTTTTTAGGATAGTGATTTCTGTAGAATTTTTTTTATTTTTTGTGAACATATCAAGCCTATAAAATAGATTTAGTAAATATTAGCATCAAGTCCTGCTGCAATTGTTGCGCCAAGATTGAAACATTCTCTCTTAAAATCATTGTTCCAATCACCTTTCAATATAAGTGGTTTTTGAATCTCTTTCCATCTCAATCCTGTAATAATTTTTTTAATATTAATTTCGGTGCCAGTACCATCATGACCTGCTCTAATATAGATTGCATAGGGAAGTCCATTTGTTTTATCCAGACACTCATAGTAGTTTCGATCAAAAAAATCCTTGATGATTCCGCTCATGTACCCAAGATTTTCAGTTGTTCCAATTATCATTGCTGAAGATTTAGAAAGTATCTCGTAATCGACATCTTTGGCATCATGCGCAGCAATTTCAACAGTCTCCGAATTTATTGATTTTGCCCCCTTTTTAACCTCGTCAAATAAAATTTTGGTATTTTCAGATGGGAGATTTGATAAAATTAGAAGTTTTTTTTTCATTGATATAGACTAAATAACTAATAAAGGATTTTCAATATAATCTTTTTCTATATATATTGAAGAAATGGTGCCGCAGGAGTGGATTGAACACTCGACCTCACCCTTACCAAGGGTGCGCTCTACCACTGAGCTACTGCGGCTTAATAATATATTGGCAAAATAGATTGTCAAAAAAAACTTACTATTCGACAATATGGCAAAATTGAAAAAAAAAGACAATCAAAAATTAGCTAAGGCACTAAAAGAAAACCTCAAGAAAAGGAAAGCCCAAGCAAATATGCTAAAAGAAAAAAATCAGAAGTTGAGTGATAAAAAAGATGGATAAAATTCGAATTGTTGGTGGAACACCTCTCATAGGGTCTATTCAAATCTCTGGTTCAAAAAATGCATCACTGCCAATTATGATAGCGAGTATCTTAACTGATCAAGAACTGATCTTGGATAATCTTCCTAATTTAAGTGATATCACTAGATTAGAATTAATATTGAAGAATTTAGGAGCAGTTATTGAGCGAGGTAAAAATTTACAAACTTCAAATAACCAAAAATATATTAGTGCACCGAAAACGAGAATAAAATTGCAAAAATTCCAAAGCTTGAATGCTGATTATGAAGATGTATCAAAAATGAGGGCGAGTTTTCTTGTCTTAGGTCCGTTACTAGCAAGAGAAAAGTTTGCAAAGGTATCAATGCCTGGTGGTTGTGCTATTGGAACTAGACCTGTTGATATTCACTTAGATGGACTAAAAAAATTAGGAGCGGAAATAGAAATAGAAGAGGGCTATGTTGTAGCTCGTGCAAAAAATGGGCTTACAGGTGCAAATATCAATTTAAAAAAACAGTCAGTTGGAGCAACTCAGAATTTAATGATGGCAGCATGCTTGGCTCGTGGAGAGACAACAATATCAAATGCCTCAATGGAACCAGAAACGAAAGATTTAATTATCTTTCTAAATAAGATGGGTGCAAGTATTGAGGTATCAGGGAACAACACTATATTAATTCAAGGGCAACAAAGATTGAGCGGTGCAAATCACAAGATAATGGCAGATAGAATTGAAGCTGGAACTTATGCTATAGCTTGTTGTGCAACAGGAGGTAGAGTTATACTTAGTAATTGTGATATTGATACTCTTGAATTACCGCTAAGATTACTTCAAGAAATTGGATGCAATGTAGAAAAGATAGAGGAAGGTATATTAGTTGAAAATACAAACAAGGAATTATCTCCAATTGAAATTACAACGCAACCATATCCTGGTTTTCCAACTGATTTACAGGCTCAATTTATGGCACTCCTAACACAAGCTAATGGGGTATCAATAATAAATGAAAAGATTTTTGAAAATAGATTTATGCATGTCCAAGAATTAGCTAGAATGGGTGCAAAAATTACTTTAGATGGTGATAAAGCAATAATTAGCGGTAAGTCAGATCTTATTGGTGCACAAGTTATGGCAACCGATTTAAGAGCATCTGTTTCGCTAGTTATTGCAGGGTTAACTGCAGTAGGAGAGACTATAATAAATAGAGTATATCATCTTGATAGAGGTTTTGACTCACTTGAAAAAAAATTATCCAATTGCGGTGCAATTATTGAGAGAATAGTATAGATAAGTAATACAATGAATAAAATTTATTATTATGACAATAAAGACTCAATGGAGCAATTTTTTGAGTTAAATAAAAAAAGACAATCGAATTTTGATGATGTTGCAAAAGACGTTATTAATATAATTAATTCAATAAAAGCAAATGGTGATAAAGCACTAGTTAAATTTACAAATAAATTTGATAAAAATGAGCTAAATCAAAATGATCTGCTAATACCACAAGGAATTATAGAGGATAGTTACAAAAATATAAGTTCTGAGCTTAAAAAATCACTCGAATTTGCTTATAAAAGGATTTTGAATTATCACAAGAAACTCAAACCTTCAGATATTAAATATAAAGATAATATAGATACAAAGATTGATTTAAAGTGGACACCAATTCAGTCAGTTGGTTTATATGTTCCTGGTGGAAAGGCGCTGTATCCAAGCTCAGTACTGATGAATGCTGTTCCTGCTATAGTCGCAGGCGTTGATAGAATTGTGATGGTTACACCATCAATTAATGGCACAATCAATGAACCTATATTAGCTGCAGCTTATATTTGTGGGATAAAAGAAATTTATCAAATCGGAGGAGCCCAAGCAATAGCAGCTCTCGCGTATGGAACTTCTATGATTAAGAAAGTTGACATGATTGTTGGTCCTGGTAATAGCTATGTTGCTGGAGCTAAGAAACAGGTATTTGGTGATGTTGGAATAGATATGGTTGCGGGGCCTTCTGAGGTTGTTGTTGTTGCTGAAGAGGATATGGATCTAGATTGGGTAATAGAAGATCTTTTTGCCCAGGCTGAACATGATGATAATGCACAATCAATATTGATAACGAAAAACAATAAATTTGCTTCAAAAATTAACGATGAAATAAATAATAGGCTGAGTAATTTTGATGATAACTCAATACTAAAAAAGAGTTGGAATAAATATGGAAGTATAATTATTTGCAAAAGCAATAATGATATTTCAGAATTAATCAATTATTTAGCGCCAGAACATCTAGAATTATGTTCTGATTATGCATCAGATCTAATTCCTAGGATAAGAAATGCAGGAGCAATATTTATTGGGAAATTCACACCAGAAGCATTAGGTGATTATGTTGTTGGAACAAACCATGTCTTGCCTACGCTGCAATCAGCGCGTTTTTCGTCAGGTCTGTCAGTACAGAATTTCATGAAAAAAACTTCAATAATAGAATGTTCAGAAGGAACATTTGATGAATTAGCACAAAGCGCAATTACTATTGCGGAGTACGAGGGGCTCACATCACATGCAAATTCATTAAGAACAAGATTAAATAGAAAAAATCGAAGTTAGGCATGACTTTAAAATTAATTTTAGCGAGTAAATCTCCAAGAAGGAAAGACCTCTTGGAACAAATCGGAGTTTTCCCTGATTTGATCGAAGACTCAAATGTAAATGAGTTTGTAGATGACCCAAAAATACTACCAAAGCAAAAGGCTATAATAATAGCTAAACGTAAGGCTGAAGCAGTATATGAGAAGAGTAAAATAGAAAATTCAATAATTTTAGCAGCAGATACAATTGTTGCTGTAGGTAGACGAATTGTAGAAAAGCCAAATGATGAAGATGATGCGGTAAAGGCATTACAATTATTATCTGGAAGGAATCACAGAGTATATACAGCAGTATGCCTACGTGATCAGCATGGGAAATATATATCTAGATTAGTTGAAACGAAAGTAAAATTTAAGAGATTATCAGAGGAGGAATTAGGATCTTACATACTATCAAAAGAGTGGTATGATAAAGCGGGAGGTTATGCTATTCAAGGTATTGCAGGCTCATTTGTAATAAAAATTATTGGTTCATATTCATCAGTAGTAGGTCTTCCACTATACCAAACCTCAAACTTATTGAATGGTGTTGGATATGACGCTAAATATAGATGGAAAGAGAAGTAAAATTTTTAAAAATAATAAATATAAAATTTTATTTATTATCCTATTAATAATTTTATTTTCTTTCTTATTTCAGTTAAAAAATAATTACAAACAAGATTTAAGCAGTAAAGAATCATGGTTAGTTTTTGATTTTCAGGACTCTAATCTAATAATTAGGTTTGAATATCTAATAGAAAATAGATGTTCAATAAAAGAAGTTAGATATGGGATAAATGAAGCACAACCAAATAATATATTGGTACTTCCAATGTGTGATAGGCACGTACAGGACATAGAAAGATTTCGTATCATTCCTCCATCTACTAAAAAGGTCTCCATAAAAATTATACTAAACGATGGAACAAGTTCCGGTATTAGGGAATATTTTGTTAATTAAAACTAACATTTGTCATTATTGATAAAAAAAATACTAATATAAGCTATGAATAATAAAAACTGTCCGATTTGCAGCAATAAATCTCAAAGTGAATATGCCCCTTTTTGTTCAGACAAGTGTGCCAATAAAGATCTAGGTAATTGGTTGTCAGGAAGGTATTATATACCTGGCGAAAAGATCAATGATGAGACCATTTATGATAGTATAGACTTAAGTGATATATTGAAAAAAGATCACTAGACTTCTCATAAAAAAATCCATATAAATATTCATGTGTAAACATACACTGTGCCCTGATAGCTCAGTTGGTAGAGCAAACGACTGAAAATCGTTGTGTCCCTAGTTCAAATCTAGGTCAGGGCACCATCAAATATCAAATATGATTTTAAAATAATAGATTAGGTAGAAACGTTGCTATTCCTGGGAATAGAAGTAACAACATTACTGTAATCAACATTATGATCCAATAAGGGATTGAATAATAGAATATCTGACCAAGTCGGACATTTTTATCTCTTGCAGACGCCTTTACGGTATAGACTAGTAGACCAAATGGTGGGGTTAATAGCCCCGCCTCAATAGCAATGATTCCTAATATTGCAAATGCCATAGGCTCAATTCCTAATGATACAGCAATAGGTTCGAAGATAGCAACAGTCAGAAGCATTATAGAAATACTATCAATAATCATGCCTAAGATAAACCATATGAGCATCATTAAAAGTACAATGCCAACATAACCAAAACCTGTAGAGAGGAATAAATCTTGTATGGTTGAAGTAACACCAGTCATGGCTAGTGATCTTGAGTAAAGAGATGCAGTTAATAGCAGTAAGAGTATTGGTGCTGAAGTTCTTCCGACTGATAAAATAGTTCCAATGATATCTTTTGCAGTTGCACCCTTTGATATTGCTAATATTAATCCCAGTGCAGCTCCTACACCTGCACCCTCTGTAGGTGAGAAAAAACCAACCCAAATACCACCTAAAACAGTTGCTATTATACCAAATAGCCATATTGAACTCCACAAAACACTGCCTTGTGTTTCTAAATTTTCATCTTCTACTTCATCAGTACTTGCAATCGGCGTGCCATCTTTATTTAAACCAACAAGTTTTGGCATAATTAATGCAGCACAGAGTATGTAGACAATAAATAGACCTGTAAGCAATAAACCTGGAATAACACCAGCAAGAAATATCTGGCCAATAGATCTTTCGGTAAGTATACCCCAAACAATCATTAGAACACTTGGTGGAATTAACATTCCAAGAACGCTAGATCCAGTTATTGATGCGAGCGAGAAACCGTTATTATATCTATGCCTCTTCATTTCAGGGTAAGCAATTCTCGTAAAAGCAGCGGCTGATGCAATTGATACACCTGTCACGAATGAGAATATCGCATTACCCATCACTGTTGCAAGAGCAAGCCTACCTGGTAATCTTCTTAATCCTCTTTGAATTCCTCTGTATACATCAGTAATTGTTCCTGACTTACTTATAAATTCACCCATTAACATGAATAGAGGGATAACAGCAAAAACATAATTACGAAGCCCTTCATATGATGTGCTTCCTACGAGTTTTTGGACCATCCCAAAATCTCCATATGCAAAATAAACACCAAGTACAGCAGTTACACCTAACGCAATAACAATATGTACACCAATAGCCACAAAGAATAGTAATAAACCTATAAGTAATAGTTCAAATTCAAGCATTGTTAGCCCAACTTTCATCATCATCTAGGTTGAAAATGTCCACTATTGCAAGAACCAGATAGTTTAGGAAGCAGAAAATGCTACCAAATATAATAATAAACCTTGTTGGCCAAGTAGGGACTTTTAATGCACCTTCACCTTCATATTCACCCTTAGCAAAAGCTTGGAAAGCGAGGTCCCAACTTCCAGTAATCATGACATAGAAAAAAAACATACCTAGTAAATATCCTATAATTAAAAGGATTTTTTTTACCTTTGGAGATACTTGTGAAACTAATATGTCTGATTGCAGCATTGATCTTGAGCGTATGGCGTAACCAGCTTGAAAGAAAATAATCACAACAATTGAGTTTTCTACTATATCTTTTGTTCCATTTAAAGGATAATCAAGGAAACTTCTTGATAATGCATCAGCAAGAATGAGGAAAGCTAGGGAAAACGCCCATACTGCAGCAATGATCATCATTACTTTTGCTATTTTATCACTCAGTCTAATTAAATACATTTTTTATGAAGAATTGTCTTCACAAGATGCCCGGGGGCATCTTGTGAGTTATTAGATTATTTTATTCAACAACGTAACGAACAGGCCACTTGTACCCTTGAGCTTCAGCAGCATCAAGTGCAAGGTTTAGCACTCTAACCGCAGGTAAGCCTTTTGATTCAAGGTCGCTTGCTACTGATTGTGGCCAATCAGCAAGTGACTCAGCCCATGCAGCTCTTACGTCAGCTGGGAGTTCTGTAACGGTGATCTTATCACGAAGTGTGTCAAGATGTTGAGGGTATTCCCTTTTGTTCACAATACCAACTTGTTCTTCATATTCCATCGCAACTTCATGTAATATTTCCTTAACATCGTCTGGAAGTTTGTCATATGAGTCTTTGTTGATTGTTAATCCATGCCATGTCATAGCACCAAAACCAATTAGTGTATAATGGTCACCATGTTCATAAAGCTTCAAGTTAACCCATGCACTTGGGAACATAACCCAACCTTCGTATAAGTTTGTTTGAAGACCTGTATAGGCTTCTGAAAGTGTTCCTTGTACAGGTGTAATACCAGCATAGTCTAGCCAATTTAGGTTAAGACCAGCACCAGCAATTTTTTCACCTTCTAGTTCTGAAAGATCTTTCCAAGGGAATGTTGTACCAAGGTTGTAACCTTGGTCTGTTATCCTAGCTAGGAGTACTTGATTAAAATCATCTTCAAAAACATTTGTAAGGTATGGCTCTTGAGCATAAACTGTTTGAGCGATTCTGAGACTTGTCATTGGATTCATTGTACCAAATGGTAGCATTACTTGAAATGCATGCAATGGTAAGTTTGATGGCTCAAAACAGAAGCACATTCCACCAATGTCTGTTATACCATTTTGAACTGCTTCAAGGACTTCTGGGTTTTTAGCAATTGTTCCACTATATCCTTCAATCCACTGAATCTCATGATCAGTACGCTCAGCTACTCTTTCAGCTAGCATTGGTTGAAAATAACTTTGCATTAATCCTGCATAGACAACTCCAGTTGGATGGCCTGATGCAATTCTTAGTTTGATTTTATCAGCCGATGCAGTAGTCACTGATGTAATTATGAAAGTGAGTGTTAGCGCACAAATCATAAATATATTTCTATTTTTTAACATATCATATTCTCCCTAAAAAATAGTTTGGTACCGAGTCGGGTACCACATGTATTGAATTTACGATAGTCGTATTGATAGGATATAGTAGTCGTATTGATTGGATATAGCAAGTAATAAATGATCTCCAAAAAGAAGGTTATTTTCGAGATATAAGTGCATAGAGACAATCTATTGCTAATTTTAAATTGAGATATTTTCATATTTGAATATTAAGACCTTCTTTAGCTGAAGACTCAACTATGGCTTCAAGGACTCTTACAACTTTCGAGGACTCTTCACCATTTGTTTCAGGTTCTATTCGGTTGACTATAGAGCTACAAAAATTCCTCAAATTTTGTTCTACACCATCAATTTTATCTAATATAATTTCTGTTCTTTTTTCTTCATTTATTTTTTGAATAAAAAATTTATTACCATCGTCTTCACTCCAGGCAGAGGCTAAATTACCTTGAGCACATATATTTGCAATGAATGGCAATCTCAAGGAAGTATTGATAACTCCATGAGCTCCACTTTTAAACTTTATTAGAACAGATGTTATATCATCTAGGGGCTTGTCTTCATCTAAAACGCTACTTAGAGCATTTACAGATTGGACATCACCACCGAGATATATCATATTATCTATCATATGAACACCAAGCGCTGTGAATGCACCAGCTGGAGCTTCTATTTCACTATCTCTCCATGGCCTGCTGGGGTCTGGTCCAAAAGGTCGACTAAAATTACTTTCTATTAGGTGTATTTTTCCGAGTTTATTTTTGGTAATTTTATCATGCAATAACCTAGTTGCTGGTAGTAATCTTCTATAATGGGCAACTTGAAGGAGCACATTGTTTTCCTTTGTTACATCAACGCATCTTTTTGCATCTATACTCGACAAAGCTAAGGGCTTTTCAACCATTATGTGTTTTTTACACTGGGCAATTGAACAAATCAGATCTACATGTGTTGTATGAGGTGTGGCAATTATTATTCCGTCGATCCTTTTATCATTGATAAATTTATCAAAGGATATTGAAGGTTCACAACCAAAATTTTGAGCAAATTCCTCTCTTGTGCGACTTGTTCTGCTGAAGCATGTTAACAAATTTATATTATCGATATTTTGAATCGTACTTGCTAGTTTTTTACTCCAATTACCAACTCCAAGAATACCGAGGTTAACAACAGCCATATTTATTTATACTGCACGCTTATATTGTTCAATTTTTTGTTCATCAACTTCAATACCAAGTCCAGGTCCATCGGGCGTAATTATTCTTCCATTGATAACTTGGATCGGGTTCTTGGCTACGTCATCAACTAGATATTGATTGGTAACACTTGCATCCCATTCAAGTGTAGGAAGAGATACTGCTAAATGAGAAATTGCTGCACTTGCAATGCTTGTGTCCGCAGTTTTGCCAGCAAGATTTACAGACATTGATAATTTCTGCATTAATTTTGCTCCCTCCATTACCCCTTGTGCACTTCCTAATTTTATTAATTTGAGGCTGCCGCCCATTGCGGCATTATGGTCATAGTGTTTCTGAATATCTTCTATTGAGTGAATTCCTTCATCAGCTCCAATTGGAACTTCACATAACTCTGCGCATCTTGCCATTGATTTTATATCATGACCATGAACAGGTTGTTCAAAGAAGTCTAGCCCAGCTTTGCCTGCTCCTTTTGCGAAGGTGAACGCATCTTCTGGACGATATCCTTGGTTTGCATCCGCGGATACATGGACATTATCACCACAAATTTTTCTTGATTTCTCTGATCTATCAAGGTCATGTGATGGTTCATTCATCCCAACTTTAACTTTAAATGCGACATATCCCTCGTCAATTCTTGCCTTTGCTAATTCAAGTTCATCATTGCTTCCTGCGATCATCCAAAACATTGGAGCATTTTCACGGTTTTTTCCACCAAGAATTTCATACATCGGTTTATTTAAATGTTTACCAATCAGATCATATAATGCGCCATCAATCGCCGATTTTGCGCTATGGTTCGCTACCATAAGAGGTTCAATCAGATTGACTAGCTCATCATTACTTCTGACTTCAGTTCCTTTGAGTCTGTCGGCCATAAATTTTGTTGCAGCAACAAGCCCTTCAACAGTTTCACCTGTCATTGTTGGTGCTGATGAAGCTTCACCCCAGCCAATATTTCCATCTGAATCTGTTACTTTTACGACTAAATTATCACATGTTTCAATAAGTATCCCAGACATTTTAATCGGCATTTTTAGTGGAATAGCAACGGCACAAGCTTCAATTTTTGCAATCTTAAACATTCATATAACTCCAGTTATGTTATCATTTTCTAAGTGGTGATAATAAGTCATCAATATCAGCGTTTTCAAGATCATTGATAACACTGAACACTTCATCTAATTTTTTACTATCATGGTTTGGGCTTAAATCTCTAAATTTATTTTGTACTTCTTCAATAGACATTGGACGTTCTTTTTCACCTCGCATGTGCTTCCCGTATAGTTCAACATCTTTATCATCTATTGTCATCGTAATCCTACCAGGCCAGAATTCAGGATGAATTGCATCCAGATCGTCAGCTTGTTTAATGTCAGTTATTGATAATAATCTTCTGAATTCATCGGTCATACCTTTTTCCAGGACTGATGTAAAGGTTTGCATATCTGCTCTTTTTTCAGTTAAAGCTAAAGCAGCTGCAAAACAACCTGAAAATTGCGCATCAACTGGAGATTTTGGGTTACGTTTGAGCTCAATAGGAGAGCCACATAGTTGCACACCATAGGTAGGCATATCAATAACAATTTTACTAATCCTTTTGGTGTCAATGTTATGTTCTTTTTGATAATCAATTACCAGATCAAGAGTTTGGTGGTTATAGCGACATAATGGAAACGGCTTAATGGCATTTTCGAGTGTTTCATAACTTTTACCAAGTGTTTTGGTTGCATTCTCTGGTATTGGTCTTAATGCATAACCCTGGAGGAAACCTTGTTTACCTTCAAATACCTCTGCTGCTCCAATAAAACCTGACTGAGCAAGTGTAGCCGCAATAAAACTTGAGTGGGTATTAATTCCTGGGTGAGTCCTTTTGTTCCACGCTCCATTTACAACATATTGCATAGATCCCGCAGCTTGGGATCCATTTAATCCCATAGCATTTACAATTTGTTCTTCTGACATTTTTCTAGCACGACCAATTATTGCAGAACCCGAGAAAGTTGCGCATGTTCCTGTTGGGTGGAAACCCATTTCATGTGATGAATGAGGTCCTAATGCCATTGCTAACCTGCATGCAATTTCATAACCAATTACAACAGAGGTTATTAATTCTTTGCCTGTAAGGTTATTTTCTTCTCCTGCAGCTAGGGCACAATTTACAACACTTCCACCGGCATGAATTACACCTTTCGCATGGTGATTATCGTAATCCAAACTATGTGCCATTGACGCATTTGCAAACGATGCCCATTCGGGGGCCATTTGTTCACCAGTAGCCAATACAGTCGCACCTTTCGCACTTCTGTTGATTGTTCTAATGCCATCAAGTATTGAGGGTCCGGATTCCATCCATTCATAGCCACCAATATCGTTTCCCATTATATCAAGAATTAATTTTTTGACATGCTCAACCACATCATCGGGTAGATCATCATATGTTAATTCTTTTGTGTACTTTGCGTATGTTTGAGCTATATCCATATAGTAATTCCTCCATAGACCCTTAAAATTATAAGTATTGAATTTTTACAACAATTAAACCACTTGTCAATAGAACCCAATTTTCTCTCTAAAAAATTTCTCTTTTATTAAATTTTTTTAATGAAAACTAATTTCTCTATGCTAAAGTGACTTTGTTTTTTGGAAACTAAATTTTTTCTAACATGGCAAAATTAAATCAGATAAATGTAGCCGTAATTGGTGCTGGATGGGTTGGGGGTATAAGAGCAGCAGCTTGTCGTAAAAATCCTCTAATTGACAGGTTATCTATTGCTGAAATAGACCAGCGGAGAGCGGAAGAACTCAAAAATGAGTTAAAGCCTGATCTCATAACTAATGATTGGAGAGAACTTGCAGATGACCCAGATGTTGATGCTATTGTCATTTCCATGACACCAGAAACAGTTCGTTTCCCAATCGTGATGGAATGTTTGAAGAAAGGAAAACATGTTTTTGTCGAAAAGCCAATTGCGCCAACAATTGCAGAAACTGATCAAGCGCTTGAACTTGCAAATAGAAATAACCTAAAAATGACCGTGGGTTATTCAAGAAGGTTTGACCCCAGGTATGCATATATCAATAAAGCGTTAAAGGGTGGGCTTATAGGTGATCCTGTTACATGTCTTATTTCAAGGAACTCAACAAGAGAACTAGGTGAAAAGATTACTGGAAGATCAAAAATGTCACCTACCTCAATTGCTGGAGTGCATGATTTAGATTTTGTTCTGTGGGCAATGCAACCAAGAAAGCCAATTAGAGTATACTCTCAAACTTCAGGGAAATTATTTTCAAGAAAAAGTGAGACTCCAGATCATCAATGGGTAATGATTACAATGGATGATGGAACCACAATCACAATTGGAATTGGTTGGATTCTTCCAATTGGTTACCCTAACTATGTACAAGCATTCATAGAAATTGTTGGCACTGATGGCACGCTCACAATTGATGACTCACATAAGGATATACAGCTAAATACAACAAAGGATGGTATCAGGTATCCTCTATCATCAATGCCAGGCGAACAAATAGACCATGTTTTTGCAGGTTCAATGCACGAAGAGATAAATCATTTCATAAATTCAATAGTTTTTGATACCCCAGTTATGGTGACGGCAGAAGAAGCCAAATTAGTGATGCAAGTATATCAAGCTGCGGACTTATCTGTTGAGCTTGGTGAACCAGTTTCTCTACCAAGGAATGATTTTGTATGACTCTGAAAAGGATAAATCATTAAATGACTTCATTCTTAAGTACAATTGATTGGGTTGTTATCCTTCAAATTGTCTGGATCGATCTAATACTAAGTGGCGATAATGCAATTGTAATAGCTCTTGCTTGTAGAGGATTGCCTGAACACCAAAAAAGAATTGGTATGGTTTTTGGTGTAGCTACTGCAATTTTACTAAGGATTATTTTTGCAAGTATAGTAACACTAATCTTAGATGTGCCATACATCAGGACTGTTGGTGGAGTTCTTTTAATATGGATTGCAATAAAATTAATTTTACCTGAAGAAGAAGATCATCATCAAGAAAATGGTGAAGCAAAAACATTAATAAAAGTAATATTTACAATTGCGGTTGCTGATGCCGCAATGAGTTTAGATAATGTCCTTGCAGTTGCAGCTGCAGCGCATGGATCAATTCCACTTATTATTTTTGGTATAGTTTTAGCAATCCCTCTTTTATTTATTGGAAGTTCTTTCCTATTAGGTGTTTTTACGAAGTATCCAATACTTATTTGGTTTGGTGGAGGGCTATTAGGTTGGATTTCTGGTCATCTATTATTTACAGATATAGGCACTCAAGCTATATTTGCATTTATGAATGAAGAAAATGGTTTCATTGGATCTATTGCGTGCGCAGTTCTTGTTATCGTAACAGCACGCATATTAACAAAAGTAAGAAAAAAGGAGATTTAGATATGGCATTTAATAATGATGTAGTTGAGAGAGCGGCTTGGATAGGACCTGATATCCAAAACTCAAATGAATGGCTCTTGCATCTCACTGAAATAGAACTGCAAGAAATAGATCTTGCGCTAAAAAATATCAAAAAAAATGGCATTAAAATCCCATTTAATAAAGAAGAGTTTGTACTGCCATCATTATCAAAAAAAATTCATTCATTATATGATGTTTTAGAAAACCAACTTGGTTTTGTCTTGCTAAGAGGAATTGATAGAGATAAATACACTGACGAGGAGTGTGAACTAATTTATTGGGGAATTGGTATCCATTTGGGTAAACCTGTGTCTCAAAATACAAGAGGTCACTTACTTGGACATGTTACAGATGAAGGAAAATCTATATCAGATCCTACAACGAGAATGTATCAGACCAAACTCAAAATGGATTTCCATTCCGACCAGTTACCAGTGGATGTGGTTGGTTTATTTTGTCAAAGAAAAGCTAAAAAAGGAGGGGCAAGCTATTTAGTATCAGCACTTACCATTCATAATGTTTTGAGGAAAGAAAGGCCTGATCTAATTGAAGTATTACATCAGCCATTCAATCTTGATTGGAGAGGGGAGAACCCGGAAGGTGAACAACCATGGTATACGTGCCCTATGTTCAGTTACCATGATGGTAAACTAACATCAAGAATTACTTCAAGGGCATTTTTTGAATCTGTTATCAGGCATGGCGAGCATCTGGCACTAACAGACCTCCAAAGAGAAGCACTGGATGTTGTTCAAGAAATAAGTGAAAGGGAATCTCTTAGATTGTCCATGGGATTTCAACAAGGAGATATTCAGTTTATTAATAATCACCAAATATTGCATGCAAGAGAGGATTATGAAGATTATGATGATCCAAAATTGAAAAGACACTTACTCCGCATGTGGATATCATTTCCAGCAGAATACAGGAGAAGCTTAGCTCCTGAGCTTATGGAAAGATACTCATATGTAGAAAGGGGTGGAATACCTAAAAGAGCAGTAGCATGATAATATCAGGAAACAGTTATAAGAAAAGACAGATAGGTGTCGGTGTTATTGGTTCGGGTAGAATTGGAACACATAGAGCAAAACTTGCTGCTCTTCATTCAGCAGTAAAATATCTCGTGGTATCCGATATAAATGAATCATTTGCAGAAAAGTTAGCTAAAGCAACTAATGCAAATGGATTTACAACGGATAACTATGAAGTAATTAATGATCCTAATGTTGATGTTGTAATTGTTTCAACCCCAGAGGATGAGCACCGAGATTCTGTAGAGGCTGCCATTAATGCAGGCAAGTCTGTTCTGGTTGAAAAACCACTTGCATTAACAATTGAAGATGGTGACAGGCTATCAAAACTCGCAGAAGAAAAAGGAGTTGATCTAAGGATTGGCTATTCACAAAGATTTCTTCAAAAATATTTTGTAGCTCATGATGAGATTTCAAGAGGAAAATTAGGTCCTATCCTTGGAGGAATGACACGCGTTTATAATACAAGAACAAATATGCTTGAAATACTCAAAAGATGTCCGGAGGCAACGCCTATACTTGATATAATAACATATAATGTTGATTATATAGGATGGTGTTTAGGTCCAGATGTGTCACCTGTAGAAGTCCAAGCCATGGGGCATGGGACTATTTTTCGTGATCAAGGATATGATGTAGATGACATAAGCTTGACCATGGTAAAATATTCAACAGGCGCTGTATTCTCATTTGATATCTGTTATGCGCTGCCCGGAGGTTTTCCAACAACTGGACAGAGTGTAAGACTTGAAATTATGGGTCGAGATGGCGTAATTTTAATTGATGACGATCATAGGGACCAAATTTTATATTCAGAGCATGGTTATAGTAATGCTTATGCTGAAGACCAAAAGTTAAAACTTGCTTTTTTGGGAAGCAGATCATCGGGTGAGTGGGCTGATGGGATTATGTTCGGAAGAATAGCTGATGAAACCAAAGAATGGCTAGATGCACAGTCAACAGGGTCTAAATGCCACCTAACAACAGCTAAAGAAGCAAGACAGACATTAGCTGTAACTTTAGCGATGGCTGAAGCATCAGAAACGGGTCAGCCAGTTCCATTAGCTAATATCTAAATAGATAGATAATTTACTTTATTTTGGTTCTTCCCAGCCTTCTTCTTTTAATTCATCTATTGCTTCAAGCATACAAGTTACGCTATATGTGAGAACCATGGCCCCACCTGGATTGACGCAAACCATTAAAGCTTCAGCAATTTCTTCTGGAGCCAATCCTAATTGTAGGCCTTTTTTTATGTGTGCTTTTAAGTGTTGTTGGTTATGAGGATTTGATCCTTTTACAGCAAGTGCAATTATATGAAATAATTCATGCATTTTTTCATCAAATATTTTTGTTTTCTGTCTTATTTCATAGTCTAAATCTAGCATTATTTGCACATATTCAGGAAATTTTTCAGCTAGCCACTTGTGTGCTGGGTATACATGACTGCGCCTTTCCGCAAAAGTTTTTGATAAGTCATTTTGTTTTTTATTATTTGTCATCTGTCATCCTTATTATTTTAAGAAAGGTATAATATTTTTACTTAATATTTTTTCTTTTTCCACCTTAGTCAGCAGAGTTGAATTATTAACAAAATCAACTGGGTATGGCTCCCCCATGTCTGCGGGGAAGTCACTTCCAAGAAAAATCCTATCTATACCAACGACATCTATTAAGTTTCTCAATCCATCCTCAGAATGTGTTATGGTATCGTAGTAGAAATTTTTTAAATATTCGGATGGGAGCGATGAAATATTCATTTTAGCTTCATCTCTTACGTTATATCCATGATCAAAGCGTCCAACTCCTTGTCTTATAAAGCCACCCCCGTGGGCAAAACATAATTTTAATTCTGGCAATTTATCCAACACGCCTCCAAAAATGATATTTGCCATAGCAACAGTTGTTTCAAGTGGGTTCCCTATGAGATTTCTTAGATGATAATTTTTTAGCCATGAATTCGCCCTGCCCCTAGTGGGGTGAAAAAAAACTAAACATTTTAATTTATTGGCAGCCTCTAAGATAGGATATAATTTATCGTTATCCCAATCCATTCCATTGATATTTGTTGCAACCATGGCTCCCATCATTTTTTTTGATTGGACACATCTTTCTAATTCATAAATTGATGCATCTGTATTCTGTAATGGTAAAAAACAAAGAGCCTGGAACCTTTTGTTATCAATATTCGCATAGTCTGAAATATCATCATTTACATCTATAGCATATGACTTAGCATTCTTATTATCAAGTTTATGCCAATGCATGAGTGGGCTCATACTTAGAACATGAACATCAACATCTCTTTCACTCATAGATTTTAATCTATCTTGCGGAGTTTCCATTTTTCTGGGCCATGGTAAAGCCATTGTTTCCCCTCCAAAGGATGTTGTGAGTTTATCATTTTGATCTCGATAAAACTCTACACCATGCCAATTCCCGCCTTTATCTGCAATTTTTACAGCCTCTCTTGGTGCAACATGAGTGTGCATATCAATCTTAGTAACCATTGTTTAAAAACTCCCTTAAAATTTAAATAGATTATCACAAAAACTTATTCTTTCTTTTTGACGATGGTAAAATATTCAGCTTCGTTCTGTATTTAGCAACAGTTCTTCTGGCAATTCTTATGTCAAAACCCTCCAATAATCTTACTATCTTATCATCAGATAAAATATCATCTTTTTTTTCATTCTTTATCAATTCTTTTATTCTGTTTTCTATAGTTTTGGATGATATTTCTTCATCGGAGTTTTTCTTAGAAAGACCTGAGTCAAAGAAATATTTCATTTCAAAAGTTCCTCGGGGTGTTTCAATAAATTTATTTTGAATTGATCTACTTATTGTTGAAATATGTAGATTGGTAATTTTGGCAATTTTATCTAAATTTAATGGCTTCATAAAATTAATACCATTTTCAAGAAAATTACGTTGTTGAAGCATAACTTCGTATGCAACCTTCAATAATGTTTTTTGTCTTTGAGCGATACTGGCAAGTATCATTTTAGCTTCTGTGAAATGACCGTATAAAGCATCATTATTTTTAACTTTATTTTGAACTATATCTTTATATGTTTCATCAATTATTATATTGGAAAAATAATTCTGAGTTAATTTTATAGAATACATACCACTTTCGTTTCTTTTAATCACTATATCGGGAGTAATTACTTCTAGCGTATCCTTTGAGTAATTAAGTCCTGGTTTAGGATTACATTTTCTAATTATTCTTATTAAGTCAAAAAGTTCTTCTTTTGTAATATTCATTATTTGCAGTAATTTCTTAAAATTATCATCTGCGAGTAATTGGATATGATTAAGTAATAGGACTAGTTGTTTATTTATTAGACCTTTCTCGGTAAGTTGTAATGTGAGACATTCTTTAAGTGATCTTGAAAAGACTCCTGTCGGTTCAAAACTTTGAAGTTTAGTAACAACTGAGTTATAAAAATTCAGATCAATACCAAGTGTTTGACAAATTCTTTCCTCTTCTTCAGTAATATAACCTGCATCATCGAGTGTATTTATTAAATAATTTGAAACAATCTTTTCTCTTATATTTAGATTAGAAATAGTAAGTTGATCAATTAGATGTTCTCTTAATGACTTGGAATAACTGACATTATTTATCATGTCTAAATTCATAGAATTTCTAGTGTATTTATCGGTAAATGGTTGGACTTGAAAATCGTCCTTTGTTGAAGATTCTTTTTCAATAAGAAGTGGGTTATCTTCTATTTTTTTTTCAAGAAAGTTTTCAAGTTCAGCATTGTTCAGACTCAATAATCTTATTGTAAGCTGAGCCTGTGGGGAAAGACTTTGAACTTGGTTTAATTTAGTTAAATTTATTAGTCCAAGGCTCATAATATCCAACTAAATATTAAAGTCATTACCTAAATAAACCTTCTTTGCGTCATTGCTTTTTAATATTTCATCAGATGACCCACTAATCAAAATTCTACCCTCATAAATCAGATAAGCTCTATCAATTAAACTAAGTGTATCCCTAACATTATGATCTGTTATTATTATTCCGATATTGTTATCACTTAACGATCTTATAATTTTCTTAATTTCTTCGATTGCTATTGGGTCAACACCAGAAAAAGGTTCGTCCATTAAAATATACTTAGGTTGACTAGCAATAGCCCTTGCAATTTCTACTCTTCTCCTTTCACCACCTGAAAGGACCCTTGCTGGACTTTTTTGTATTTTTTCAAGTCCAAATATTTCAATTAATTTTTCTAGCTTTATTTTTCTAAGTTTACTATTTTTCTCGGTGATTTCTAGAACACAATTTATATTATCCGTAACATTCATGCCTCTAAATATCGAAGGCTCTTGAGGCAAATAACTTATACCTAATCGCGCCCTACTATACATAGCTAGTTTGGTAATGTCATACCCATCTAATTTTATTTGCCCACTATTTGGTTTAATCAGTCCCATAATTATATAAAACAATGTTGTCTTACCAGCACCATTTGGTCCTAATAAACCAATAATCTCACCGGGATTGATTGCCATTGATATATTATTGATTACATTTTTACTTTTATAATCTTTTGCAATATCTTCAATGCTGAGTGCATGGTTTGTCATCAAATTCTCATATTAATTGTTTGGTGTAATAAATGCCCTTACTCTTTCATTTGATTTCATTGTAATGCGCATTGTATTAAGATCAACAAGCACTTCTTCGGCTTTAATATTATTTCCTTCATTTTTACTAATTAAAACATCTTTCTTTAAAAGCAATGTATTTGATTTTAGATCATATTCTGCAACCTGGCTTGTTATAAGCTGATCATCAAAATCAATTAAAACGTTTCCATCACAATATATTCTTGTAATTTCAATATTATTATTTGAGTCAACCAAATTGTAGTAAAGTTCCATATAATCAGTAGTAAGGGATAAGCTTTCATTTATGACTCTTACTTTACCGTCCAATATAACCTTATTCTCATTATGAATAATCTCAAGAGAGCTCGCCTCGATGCTTATGGGAGAGTCAGTAAGTTTTAGGGAGCTGTGTTGAGATGCAAGTAAATAATTTGGAATAAAAATAATTATAACAATTACCAAAGCTAATAATTTTTTTAAGATAATTGGCACGACATTGTATCCTTGAGTTTAAGATTTACACCTTTTGTAAATTTTATTTTATTACCGTTCTCACTTATTACAAATTCTTTCCCTTTGATACAAATATCATTATACTTAACCAAGACTGGACCAGGGCTGCTAATAATATTTTTAGAGAGATTAATGTCTAAATTTTTTATGTACATTATGGGTGTTTGATCTGAAGATATTTCAATATTACTGTTTAGTTTGAGATGTTTTCTTTTACTATCATAGATTGCTGTATCACCAATTATATTCATTTCGTATTCATTTCTAAGAATTAACTTTGTACTTATCCCTATAAGTTCTAAGATTTCAGTGTTAGCAGAAGAATTTATTATTTTTTCTGACTTTATTTCATAAAACTGATTATATTCATCTACACCAGAAATTATAGAATTCTCAATTTCTATATTTTTTTCAGATATATTTACATAATCTTTAGTGTCAGCATTCTGTAAATCTACAATATTATTAATATTACTTGTATCTGTTTTTATGATGTATTGAGTTAATATTAGAATAGATATTATTACTAATGATGAATATATAAGAAAATTTATGATTTTTACATTTCTTGAGTGTGATTTAACTTTGTCTATTTGATCTGATGATTGTTTATATGCCATTTTTTATCAAACTGAGCATGGAATTAATGATCGAATATATTTTGATTATTCCAACCATTGAGGTCTAGACAAACTTGAGTATTTATAAAATCAAAACATGATTTTGCAAGTTCCATTCTATCTTCTCTTTCAAGTATTAAATCAAGTTTTTCTTTAATTGTGTGCAAATAAAGAACATCATTTGCAGCATATTTCTCTTGTTTCTCAGTCAAGGTAGAACTTCCCCAGTCAGAACTTTGTTCTTCTTTTGATAATTGTAAGCTAAGTAATTCTTCGCATAATGACTTTAAACTATGTTTATCGGTATATGTTCTCGCCAATTTAGACGCTATTTTTGTGCAGTATATATTATTTATTGTTATGCCAAATGATTTAGATAGTATTGCTACATCAAAACGAGCAAAATGAAAGAGCTTTTGTTTTTTATGGTCTGATAATAACTTACATATATTTGGAGCTGGGTTTAAATTTTTTGATATTTTTACCAAGTGTGTGTTTTCCCCTCCATCATTAAGCTGAATTAAGCAAAGTCGATCACGGTGAGGATTAAGTCCCATTGTTTCTGTATCTATTGCTAAAATATCGCCTAGTTTTAGGTTACTAGGCAAGTCATTTTCATGCATAAATATTTTTGTTTCTTTTTCCAACACTTCAGCATCCTTTTTTCAAATTAAACTGCAAAAAACTCTTTTTTAATATTAAATATATATTATATTCTCAATTAATAAAATTAGATAATATAATTGAAATTCTTACTTAGGTCAGTAAAATTAGTATTTCTTCAAAAAATAGTAAAATAATATCAGTATTTGGTGGTAATGGTTTCCTCGGCCGCAATCTAATTAGGAAGCTAGCAAAAGAAGGATATAGATTAAAAATTGGTACTAGAAATCCCACCACAGCAAATCACTTACTTGTCTCAGGCAATGTTGGGCAAATTGAAATAATTAAATTAAATATTCACAACAACGATCAGATAAAAGAATTTATCAAGGGCTCAAATTATGTGATTAATTTAATTGGCATACTCAGTGAGTCAAAAAAAAATAAGTACCAATATATACATCATCATTTTCCAAAATTAATTGCTGCTTATTCTAGGGAATTAAAGATAGAGAGATTTATCCACATCTCTGCTCTAGGATCTGATATCAACTCTAGTTCTAACTATTCAAAAAGTAAGGCAATGGGAGAATATGAGGTATTGAATGAGAATCCAAATTCAACTATCATTAAGCCTTCACTGATATTCGGATTTGATGATAATTTTTTTAATCAGTTTGCATCAATATTGAATAAATTTCCAGCCTTTCCTCTCTTTGGAAATGGGAAAACGAAATTCCAACCAGTATATGTGCAAGATTTAGTAGATTTAATTGCATTACATTTACATGATAATGATAAAAAAAACATATACGAGGTGGGTGGAAAGGAGATATTTACTTTTAAAGAAATTATTCAATTCATTCTAAAAGTCATCAATAGAAGGAGGATTCTTCTACCCATTCCATTTTCGGTATCTAAAATCTTTATTGCCCCTATGCAGATTCTTCCAAAGAAGCCAATAACTTTTGATCAATTAGAGTCTTTACGCAGTGACAATATACTCTCAAAAAATAATGCAGAAATAGGTAGACTGGAAGATTATGGCATAGTACCAACCTCAATTCAAAATATTGCCCCGCTGTATCTGAAACGCTTTACTAATTGATGAATAAAAGAATTAATAGGCTGAGAAAAACTCTGTAAGCAACATATGGATATATTTTTATCCGTTCAATAAATTCAACAATTATAATAATTGATAAATATGAAGCAATAAACGATAATAATATCGATATTATTATTGATGCTGTTAAATCAAAACCAATCCCTCCAAATATCTTAAATATTAAGTAAATAGAGCTAGATATCATTATTGGCAGAGACATAATGACTGCAATAATTGAGGACTCTTTTCTGCCAAAGCCAATGAATCTAGATATTGTGATACAAATCCCAGATCTGCTAACACCAGGAAATAATGATAGACATTGGAAAATAGCTAGTGCTAGGATATCTGTAAATTTAATGATTTTGAGTGGCATTTTTCTATTAAAATCAGCTATTAATAGTAAAACTGCAAAAAATAAATTCAGCCACGCTAATAATTGAATATTCTCTCGTATAGATCCCATCAACTCATTATTTAGAAAAAAGTAGGCAAGTATTAGAGTTGGAATTGCGCTAATAGTTATTAGTGCAAAAATAGTTTTTTTTGTCAAGAAGGTGAAGTCATCATTCATCCTGATGTTTTCATGAATTCTTATTTTCCTATATAAATAGGTAATAAGGGCAATTAACGACCCAATATGAAGACTGAGATCAATCTCAATATTTTGTTCTAATGGGCTAAAATATTGAATCAACGTTAGATGCGCTGATGAACTTACAGGAATGAACTCTGTTATTCCCTGAACTATTGATAGTAATATTAAATAATCCCAGTACATTTTTTGAGTATATTATGGATTAAGAATTTTAAAAATAATTACATCTATCAAGAGCAATTAAACTGTTGTTTATGGTAATGGAATAAATTCTGAATTATCATTTCGGATTTTTGGGAATTCCCAGTTTTTCCATTTATTTTTTGCTTCTTCGATTTTTTCTTTTCTGGAAGACACGAAGTTCCAATAAATATATCTTGGACCATCCATAGGTTCTCCCCCTAAAACCAGCATCTTACTGATGTCATGAGCCTCTACGATTACATCTTCATTTGGTTTGAGAACAATAAGAGTTTGATTTGGACATTGTTCACCCATAATAAAAATATTTCCACTTATAATATACAAAGCTCGATCATGATAGAGTGGCTTCAGTTCAAATTTACTTCCTTTACTCATTTCGAGATCTAAATATAATGTGTCCCATTCGCTTTGAATTGAGGATTTTAGTCCATCAATTTCACCAAATAACACACTCCCTCGAACCTCATTACTGTCAATGATTTTTATTTGTTTTGATGAGAAATTTTGAAATTTTGGATTCGAGTCCTCATATTCTTTTGGTTGTGCAATCCAACTCTGAATACCAAATAAATCTGATGGCGATTGTCTTATATCTTGACCTGTTCTCTCAGAATGCACTATCCCATTTCCTGCCGTCATAAGGTTTATTTCTCCAGGCTTAATCCGAACATCATTTCCAAGGGAGTCTTTATGATCCATGGTCCCCTTGAATAAATATGTAATCGTTGATAGGCCTATGTGCGGATGAGGGCGAACATCTAAGCCCCTTCCAGATATAAATTCACCAGGACCCATTTGATCCCAAAATATAAAAGGACCAACCATTTGCCTTTGTTTTGATGGTAAAGCTCTTTTTACTTCAAAATCTCCTATATCACTTATTCTGGGTAAAATTATGGAGTCTATTTTTGGGTTATTTTTTCCAATATTTTTTGATGTCGGTAACCAGCTCATCTGATAGTGTCCTATAAATATCTATTATGATTTAAAATCTACAACATAAACATTATATTTATGTTTACAATTTTTTTACATAATAAATAATAAAATTATTATCATGATAAAACTATTTCATTTCAAACTTTGTCCATTCTCAAGAAGGGCAAGAGTAAGTCTTTTAGAGCTCAGGGTAGAGCACTTGCTTATAGATGAAAAAGTTTGGGATCGAAGAAGGGAGTTTTTATCCATAAATCCTGCTGGTACCCTTCCAGTGATAATTGATGATGATGAAGATATAACAGTAATTAATATTTACGCCATAACAGAATTCCTCGAGGAAAAATTCTGTTTTAATCACCTTCAGGAATCTTTAATTCCAGGGGAGTACGGCGAAAGAGCCGAGATTAGAAGACTTGTTGATTGGTTTGACATAAAATTTTACAAAGATGTGAGTGGAGTTATTTTAAGAGAGCTAATTGATAAATATTATATTAAAGATCCAGCAGTCAGTAAAAGCCCAAACATGGACTCAATAAGAATTGCTCAAGAAAACTTAACCTATCATCTTAATTATTTGAATCACCTTGTAACTTCAAGAAAATGGATTGCAGGTGATAAATATAGCCAAGCGGATATTGCAGCTGCTTCGCACATATCATGTCTTGATTATCTGAACAAAATCAATTGGGATAAGTGGGAAGAAGTGAGAAATTGGTATGCTCGAATAAAATCAAGGTTATCTTTTTCGGATATACTCTCAGACAGGTTACCAGGTTTTCAACCACCAACTCATTATTCAGATCCGGATTTCTAATACATATGAACCTTAAAAAAGAAGACATCTTAAAAAAGATCTATGATCTAGGTTTTGATGATGTAGGTATTGCAAATATAGATGATATTCCAGATCAGAAAGAAGAATTAGAAAGTTTCCTTTCAGGTGGATTTCACGGTGATATGATATGGCTTGAAAAGAATAAAGACAGAAGATCCCATCCAAGTAAGATTTGGGATGATTCAATATCAGTTATTGTGGTGTCGAAAAATTATGGACCAGCTGAAAACCCAATTCAAAATATATCTAGGAAAACTGATGCAAATATCTCAGTTTATGCCAGGGGCGATGACTATCATTTAATCATTAAAGATCAGCTAAAAGAGTTTAGCTCATGGTTGAAAGAGGATTTCGGAATTGACTCAAGGTACTTTGTTGATACGGCACCTCTAATGGAAAAACCAATTGCACAAATTGCGGGTCTTGGTTGGCAAGGAAAGCACACAAACTTGGTGAGTCAAACCTTAGGTTCATGGTTTTTTCTCGGAGTTGTCCTATTACCTATTCATATTGAGCCATCGAAAGTAGAACTAAATCATTGCGGAAGTTGCACATCATGCATAGATATTTGCCCAACAAATGCAATCATTGCGCCACATAAATTAGATGCTCGAAAATGTATATCCTATCTTACTATTGAATATAAAGGTCATATGCCAAGGGATCTAAGAGATAAAATAGGTAATAGAGTATATGGTTGTGATGATTGCCTTGCAGTTTGCCCATGGAATAAGTTTGCCCAAGTAACAAGTGATAGTCACCTTATAAGTCGTGACGAGTTAAATTTACCTAATTTAGGTTTTTTTCTTGATTTTGATTACAATGATTTTACGACATTTTTCATGAATTCACCAATAAAGAGAATCGGAAAAGATAGATTTTTAAGAAATATTTTAATTGCTGCAGGTAATTCAAATTCAAAGAAGTTAGTGAAGAAAATCGAAAAACATTTAAAAAACAATTCACCAATAGTAAGATCTGCAGCTATCTGGGCTGTAAAGAAACTCTTATCAATTGAAAAATTTAAGACTATGAGGGATAATTATATACAGGATGAGTTTGATCCATATGTTTTGGAGGAGTGGAATTATAGTGAATAAAATTTTTTGTTTTGGGCTTGGTTTTTCTGGAATAGAAATAGCAAAGTACTTTCTTAAGGAAAATTGGAGTGTTACAGGAACAATGCGTAATCCAACACAAGAACTTCAAAATAATATTAGGCTAGTCAAGTATGATCCAATCCAAACGCGTATTGATTTATCAAATGAATTAGAGGGAGTTCATACCGTTATCGTTACAATTTCACCAAATGATGATGGAGACATAGTTTTAAATTATAATTACCAAGATATGGTTAGCTCGCTAAGCTCTATTAAGAGGATTATTTACCTTTCATCAACATCAGTTTATGGAAATACAGATGGAAGAGTAGTATATGAACACTCAGCAATTAATCCACAGTCGATAATGGCATTAAATAGGCGTAAGGCAGAAGAACAATGGACAGAGTTTGGACTTAAATATTCAATCCCGCTAGATATATTAAGGTTATCAGGCATCTATGGAAAGGGTAGAAACCAAATAAGGTATTTATTAAATGGATCAGCAAGAAGAATTATTAAAGAGGGTCACTTATCTAATCGTATCCATGTAGCTGACATAGCAAAGATTGTCTATCAATTAACACAATTAAATCATGGCTCTGAGATATTTAATATATCCGATGATTTGCCGTCTCCGTCAAATACTGTTATTGAATATGCTGCAGAACTCCTCAAAATTAAGCCACCTGAACCTTTGTTATTTGAAAACGCAGAGTTATCTAACAAAGTGAGGGTTTTTTATTTGAATAATAGAATTGTTAATAATGACAAAATAAAAAAAACATTAAATTATAACTTTGAATACCCAAATTATAAAATTGGATTAAAGAGGCTCATTGATATGGAATTAAATGATTAGCAGTTAATATTAAACATTTGATTTGTTAAAAATATAAATATATACATACATATTAACTAATAAAAGGAGAACTACCATAGTAAGAAGAATTGAAGATTTCTCAAAGAAGAAATCAGAAGCCGCGCATAAGATAAATGATCTTATAAATGCAGATAGAATAAGATTAATAGGGCCCAATAGTGAAAATTATGGTGAAGTAACTATCGAAGTTGGTCTACAGGAGGCAGAAAAATTCTCTCTCGATCTTGTTGAAATTTCTCCAAACACTGATTTGCCAGTTTGTAAAATAATGGATTATGGGAAGTTTAAATATCAATCCCAAAAGAAAGCAGCTGAAGCAAAGAAAAAGCAAAAAACAATTGGCATTAAAGAAATTAAAATGCGACCAAATATTGATACGCATGACTATGAAGTAAAATTAAAAAATATGAAAAAGTTCATCGAATTTGGTGATAAAGTCAAGATATCTCTTATGTTTCGAGGACGAGAAATGTCCCATTCAGAATTGGGAATGAAATTATTTAATAGAATAAAATTGGATATTGATGAAACGGCAAAAATTGAGTTAGAGCCAAAATTTGAAGGTCGTCAAATAATTATGGTAATTGCACCAAAATAAAATACCATTAATAAATATTTTTTTATTGTAAATAATTACTACCTAGCCTATAAAGTGTCTTAGTTTTAATAAATTTATAAGATAGTAAAAGACATGCCAAAATTAAAAACAAAATCTGGAGCAAAAAAGAGGTTTAAAGTTACCAAAAGTGGTAAAATTATGTGTGCCCAAGCCGGGAAGAGGCATGGAATGATAAAAAGAACAAATAAATTTATAAGAAATGCAAGAGGAATGTCTGTACTTGCAGAACCAGATCAAAAAATTATTAAACAATTTTTACCCTATAATTAGAGTATAGAAACATGGCAAGAGTTAAAAGAGGTGTAACATCACACGCAAAGCACAATAAGGTGCTATCACGTGCAAAGGGTTATTACGGTAGAAGAAAAAATACAATTCGTGTTGCAAAGCAAGCTGTTGAGAAAGCTGCACAATATGCGTATAGAGACAGAAAAGTAAGAAAAAGAGACTTCAGAAGCCTATGGATCCAGAGGATCAATGCCATTGTAAGAGAACATGGGATGCGTTATTCTACTTTTATTCATGGATTAAATAAAGCAGGGATAGAAATTGACAGAAAAGTACTTGCTGATTTAGCTGTAAATGAACCACAGGTCTTCAACGATCTTTTATCAAAAATACAAGCAGAAATAAAATAGTTTCCATTTACTATTAATTCGTTTGTATGTTTTAATATTCATATTATTAAACAAAAAAGATTCGTTATAAATGATGAGTAAATTCTCAGACATCACTAAACTGAAAGAAAAATTAATAAACGACATATCTAACTCTCAAGATATAAGTCAGTTGGAAGATATTAGGATATCAAGTTTAGGAAAAAAAGGTTCTATTACATTACTTCTAAAAAATATTACTTCGCAAAAGCCTGATGATAAAAAAGAATATGGTGAACAAGTTAATATCTTAAAGAAACAAATAACTGAAGAAATTGAGAAAGTAAGGGAAGACTATCTTCAAAAAGATATCATAAAGAAAATCAATCAGGAAAAAATAGACGTAACACTCCCAATTAGGAATACTAATCTTGAGAATGGAAGAATCCATCCCATTACACAAGTGATGGAAGAGATTATTGAGATATTTTCAGATATGAATTTCTCAATAGCCGAAGGACCAGATATTGAAGATGACTTACATAATTTTAATTTACTAAATATTCCGGACAGCCATCCTGCAAGACAGATGGTTGATACATTTTATTTGCCTAAAAAAGATGGAGAGACAAAACTTCTAAGAACTCATACAAGTCCTGTCCAAATTAGAACAATGCTTAATGAAAAGCCTCCAATAAGAATAATAGCTCCCGGTAGAACTTATAGATCTGACTCAGATCAAACCCATACACCAATGTTTCATCAAGTTGAAGGACTTGTTATAGATGAAAGTGCAAATATGGGACAGTTAAAATGGTGTTTAGAGGAATTCTGCAAAGCGTTCTTTGAGGTATCAGAAATAAAAATGAGGTTAAGACCAAGTTATTTCCCATTTACTGAGCCATCATTAGAGGTTGATATAGCATGTCGGAAAGAAAAAAATAAATTAATTGTTGGTGAAGGAGACGAATGGCTTGAGGTTTTAGGCAGTGGCATGGTTCATCCGCAGGTTCTCAGAAACGTTAATCTTGATCCAGATAAATATCAAGGTTTTGCGTTTGGACTGGGGATAGATAGACTTGCAATGCTAAAGTATGGAATGACAGATTTAAGAGCTTTTTTTGACTCTGATTTAAATTGGTTACGCCATTATGGGTTTAAAGTTTTCGATATTCCATCTTTATCAAGAGGACTATCAGAATGAAATTTACATTATCATGGCTTAAGGATCATCTAGAAACTAATGCAAGTATTGATGAAATCTGTCATCAACTGAACATGATTGGGCTTGAGGTTGAGCATGTTGAAAACCCTCAAAAAACTTATGGAGATTTTTCGGTATGTGAAATTATTGAAGTTAACAAACATCCAAACGCAGATAAATTAAATTTATGCAAATTGAATACAAAATTTGGTGACAGCGAGGTTGTCTGTGGAGCTCCAAATGTGAGAGTTGGGATGAAAGCTGTATTTGCTCCAGAGGGTTCATATATTCCAGGTTCAGGAATAAAATTACAGGCAACAACTATTCGCGGCGTAAAATCAAATGGTATGCTTTTATCTGAGAGAGAACTGTCGTTATCAGATGATCATGATGGAATTTTGGAATTAGATAAAAATGCAAATATTGGCGATGAGATATTAGGTTATATTAAGAAATCAGATCCTGTGATTGAAATTGCCATAACCCCAAACAGAGCTGATGCCCTGGGTGTCAGAGGAATAGCTAGAGATTTATCTGCGGCAGGTATAGGGGAGTTAAAAAATTTAGAAATTCCAAAAATTAAAGAAGATTTTGAGATAGAAAAGAATATCATTTTGAATGAAGATGCATCAGAAAATGTTTATGCAAGTTTTAGATTAATAAGAAATGTTAAAAATGGTGAGTCACCCCAGTGGCTAAAAGATAGGCTAGAGACAATAGGGTTGAGGTCAATTAATAAATTGGTTGATGTCACAAACTATCTCACATTTGATCTATGCAGACCTCTTCATGTATTTGATTATGATAAAATCAATAACTTTCTTGAAATCAGAAAAGCAAAAGATGCTGAAAAGATGTTAGCATTAGATGATAAAGAGTACATTCTAAACAATAACCATGTTGTATTAGCTGATGATAATGGGCCAGAGTCAATTGCAGGAATTATTGGAGGAAAGAGCTCGGGTAGTGATGAGGGCACAGTAAATGTTCTTGTTGAGGCTGTTACTTGGGATAAAATAAATATTGCACAGACTGGACGTGACTTAGGAATAAATTCAGATGCCAGGTATAGGAATGAAAGAGGTATAGATAAATCGTTTAATGATATAGGTCTTGATATTGCAACAGATATGATAAATACACTCTGTGGTGGTGAAAATTCAAAAGTAATATCACTAGGAACACGGACCAAAGAAAACAATAAAATTAATTTTAGATTATCAGAGATTGAGAGATTGTTGGGAGTAAAAATTGCAGAGAATGAAGTTTCAGATATTTTATCTCGTTTAGGTTTTTTAGTTAAAAAAAATAATCAAACTCTTGAATTGGAAATACCTTCATGGCGAAATGATATTTATGAACAAGCTTGTATTGTAGAAGAAATAATGAGGATAAAGGGAACGGACAATATTAAGTCTATTTCTATGAATAAATCAGTTGGTGTAGCCTCTCGAAAAATTACCAATATACAAAAAGCCCGTTCTCAAATAAAAAGAATACTAGCCAGCAGAGGAATGATGGAAACAGTAAACTATTCATTTATATCCGACAAATATGCTGCACATTTTATTGATACAAATAATGAACTGAGATTAATAAATCCTATATCATCAGAACTAAATATCTTGAGACAGTCACTGTTACCAAGTCTCATAAATTCAATAAAAAAGAATCTTGATAGAGGGCATAAAGATATATCCTTATTTGAAGTCAGCCATAGTTTTATGGGTGTTGAAGCTGATCAACAGGTAGATACCGCTGCTGGTATTCGTGTTGGCAAAGCAATTTCTCACGGAGGAAATGATGATTGGAGAGGAAAAAAAGAAAATTATAATTTATTTGATGTAAAAGAAGATGTGTTAACTGTCCTACGCGCTCAAGGTATTGAAGATACTAATTATACAATTTCCATCGGGGATATGCCGAAATATTACCATCCAGGTAAATCTGGAGCTCTTTGTCAGGGACCAAAGAAGGTTCTTGCATATTTTGGTGAGCTGCACCCAACCATAGCAAGTCTGTTTGATCTTGACCAAACCTTATATGCTTTTGAGATCTTTCCTAACTCATATATCACAAACCGTCGGGTAAAGTCCCGAGTGCGACCTGGGTTTAATTCTAGTCAATTTATGCCTTTACATAGAGATTTTGCTTTTATATTTGATAAGGAAGTTCATGCTGAAGAAATAATTATTACAATTAGAAAATTAAAGAATACTCTAATTAGTGACATTAAAATATTTGATGTTTATACTGGAGAAAATATACCAAAAGACAAAAAATCTATTGGGATTAATCTAGAGATTCAACCATATGAAAAAACTCTAACTGAAGCCGAAATAGATGATTTATCAGCTATAATTATAAATGAAATATCAAAGAAATTTTCTGCAACAATAAGAAACTAAGAATAGAAATATTTAAATTAAAATGAAAGATCTATCAACGATAAGAAATTTCTCCATTATTGCGCACATAGATCATGGTAAATCAACATTAGCTGATAGATTAATTCAAATTACGGGTGGCCTAGATTTACGTGAGATGAAAGAACAGGTTCTCGACTCAATGGATCTTGAGAGGGAAAGAGGAATTACAATCAAAGCCCAGGCTGTAACCCTTAATTATAAGTCCAAGGATGGAAAAGAATACACACTAAACATAATTGATACACCGGGTCACGTTGATTTTGCGTATGAAGTTAACAGGTCATTAGCAGCATGTGAGGGTTCAATTCTTGTAGTTGATGCAAGTCAGGGTGTGGAAGCACAGACTTTGGCAAACGTTTATCAATCCATATCAAATAATCATGAGATTTTAATTGCACTAAATAAAATTGATTTACCTGCTGCTGAACCAGAAAGAGTGAAATCACAAATTGAAGATGTTATAGGTCTTGATACGAGTGACTCAATCGGAATCTCTGCTAAAACCGGTATTGGTATTGAAAATTTACTCGAAAAAATCATAGAAAATCTTCCATCACCAAAAGGTGATTCAAGTAAGCCATTAAAAGCGCTACTGGTTGATTCCTGGTATGATACATACCTTGGTGTTGTTGTTTTGATCAGAGTTTATGAGGGTACAATAAAAAAGGGGCAAAAAATAAAACTGATGTCAAATGGTGCTATATACCAAATTGAAAGAATGGGTATATTTCAACCAAAACAAAAAATGCAAGATCAATTTGGCCCTGGAGAAATTGGTTTTTTTACTGCATCAATTAAGCAAGTTTCAGACATGAGAGTCGGCGATACGATTACAGATGCAAAAACACCTTGTGATATTGCTTTGGATGGATTTAAGCCAGCTCAACCAGTTGTTTTTTGTGGATTATACCCTCAAGATACATCAGATTTTGAAGGTCTCCGTGATGCTATTGAAAAGTTAAGTTTAAACGATGCAAGTTTTCAATATGAAAAAGAAACATCAGCTGCACTCGGGTTAGGTTACAGGTGTGGTTTTCTTGGCTTGTTACACTTAGAAATAATCTGCGAAAGGATTGATCGAGAATATGATATTGATCTAGTAACTACTGCTCCTAGCGTTATATATGACGTTTATACTACTGACGGCAATAAGATGGAACTTCATAATCCGGTAGATCTGCCACAGCAAGAAAAAATATCAAGAATTGAAGAGCCTTGGATTAGTGCTTCCATAATTGTTCCTGATGAATATTTAGGTGCTATATTAAAATTATGTGAGGAAAGAAGAGGAAGACAAAAAGAGTTAAGTTTTTCAGGAAACAGGGCTGTATTAAACTACGAATTACCTCTTAACGAAGTTGTATTTGATTTTTATGATAAACTTAAATCAGTTTCAAAAGGTTATGCAAGTTTTGATTACACAATTTCAAATTATCAATCAGCAGATCTTGTAAAAATGCAAATCCTTGTTAATGATGAATCTGTGGATGCATTAGCAATGATTGTACACAGAAGTGTTGCAGAAAATAGAGGTAGAATAATTATAGAAAAATTAAAAGAACTCATTCCAAGGCATTTATTCAAAATTCCACTGCAAGCAGCAATTGGTGGTAGGGTAATTGCAAGAGAAACTATTTCAGCTGTAAGGAAAGATGTTACTGCAAAATGTTACGGTGGTGACGTCACACGTAAGAGAAAATTGCTTGAAAAACAAAAAAAGGGTAAGAAGAAAATGAGAAAGTATGGGAAGGTGGAAATTCCTCAAGAAGCATTTATAGCTGCTCTTAAAGCTGATTATTAGAATAAATTATAAATGTAATTTAATGAATTACTCCTTAAAAGCCATAAAAATTATCTTTGTTTTTTTACTGATGATAACTCAATTAACGGGAAGTATAGTTGCAAGTGAATATGCCAGCGAAATATTTTACAAAATTAGAACAGAGTCTAATTCATCCAGTGAAAGTATTGGATCATACTCAAAAGGATGTTTGTCTGGGGGCGTGTATCTACCCAGTCATGCCGAGTATTATGACGTTCTCAAACCATCTAGAAATAGGTTTTGGGGTCACCCTGATTTAATTGAATTTATAGAACTTACTTCAGAAGAAATTTTCAATGAATTTGGTAATGGACTTCTTATTGGTGATCTTTCAATGCCGAGAGGGGGCCCAATGCCTTATGGACATAAGAGTCATCAAAATGGTTTAGATGTGGATATATATTATGAGAAGAAACCTGACTTTCAAATGGATAGATTTACACTTGAAACATATAATCCAAAGTCACTCTTATCACCAAACCAAAGAGAAATTAATGATAAATTATGGACTGATTACCAATACGATTTGCTTAAAATAACTTCAAAAAATGATAAAGTTGCAAGAGTTTTCGTAAATCCCCTCATTAAAAATGAAATTTGCAAGATGGCGATTAGTAAAGGAGACACGGATTGGTTAAACAAAATTCGTCCATGGGGAGGGCATTACAAACATTTCCATGTAAGACTTGCTTGTCCTGAGGATTCAGGGGATTGTATCAATCAAGCTCCTGTGAACTATAGTAATGGTTGTGGTAGCGAACTTCAATTATGGTTGAAAAAAGATAAAGTATTTGAGTCTAACTCTACGAGGATAAAAAAATGGATGTTATTGTCTGAATTACCAAAATCATGTATTAACATACTTAGCGAATAAAAGTTAATGGAGAGGTGGCCGAGTGGTTGAAGGCGCACGCCTGGAACGCGTGTATAGTAGCAATACTATCGAGGGTTCGAATCCCTCTCTCTCCGCCATATATTTAATCACGAGTTACTATTCAAAATTGCTGTGAACATATACTCGGCTCGAATCCAATCATCAATGGTATCAATATCATGTACAAGGTGAGTTGGTATCTCAATACCAATAGTATTATTTGAGAATATTGGAATATGTTCCAACCACGAATCAGATTTGCCCCAGTAAAATTGTCCAGCATCATGAAATGTCACATTTAAATCCTGCGTTCTAGTTTCTGCGTATTCTGGGTTAAGAATTGATAATTTATTCATTTCTGCTAATGTAAAGGCTCTTTGTATTGGTGCCGGATATTTTGCTATCGACATAGAAAAATGACAATCTCCTCCCTCAAAGGACTTCAAGCCACTTATGAGATATTCATGTCTTAGAAAAGGTGCGGTAGGATAAATACAACATACAAATTTTGGTGCAATAGAATTAGCACACAACCATTTTATTGCATCTGTTACTACATATTTTGTAGGTGTAAAATCATCAGCTAGATCATGACTTCGGATGAATGGGATCTCAGCGCCATAAGATTTTGCAATCGATGCAATTTCTTCATCGTCCGTAGACACAATTACTTTTTCAAAACATTTCGAGTTTAGTGCTGTTTCTATTGACCATGCGATGATTGGCTTACCGCAGAAAGGTTTTATATTTTTCCTTGGAATTCTCTTGCTTCCTCCTCTTGCTGGGATAATAGCAACATTCATTGAATTATTCCCTTTACAGCGTCTATAATTTTAATTTGTTCTTCTTTTTTTAAAGTCGGATGAATGGGTAAGCTTATTGCTTGTGAATAGAATCGTTCTGATTGAGGAAAGTCCCCCTTTTTAAATCCCCTTTTTTGATAATATGGATGGGTGTGTATTGGAATGTAGTGGAGATTTACACCAATTTCATAATTTAATAATTCCACATGAACTTCTTTCAGTGTTTTTTGAATTTCATCCAATTTTAATCTTATTATATATAGATGCCATGAAGATTGACAATATGATAATTCCGAGGGCAAAATTAAGGGTAAGTTCTTAAATGCCTTATTGTATACCTCAACAATTTTTCTTCGCTTTTGAATATATGAATCAACCCTCTTTAGTTGACTAATCCCAAGAGCTGCTTGAATATCAGTTATACGATAATTGAACCCCAGACTTATTTGTTCATAGTACCAAGGACCGTCTGGAATAAATAACATTTGTTTTGGATCTCGAGTGATACCATGAGATCTTAATAATCTCATTTTTTGATCTAATTCAGGGTTATTCGTTAGAGCAATACCACCTTCTCCTGTAGTAATAATTTTTACTGGATGAAAACTATAGATAGCGATATCACTATATTGACAACAACCAACAGGACGATCTTTGTAGGTTGCACCAATTGCGTGTGATGCATCTTCAATTATGCTGAAACCAAATTCTTTTCCAAGGGTATATATTTTTTCCATATCACATGAGTGACCACCAAGGTGGACTGGGATAACAATTTTAGGTAAACGTCCAACTTTTTTTGCTTGAATTAGTTTCTCATGAAGCTTTATTGGACACATATTATTTGTGTCAGCATCTATATCTACAAAATCAACATTTGCACCACAATAAATAGCACAATTTGCAGATGCTACAAAAGAATTAGGGCTTGTCCATAAAAAATCACCTGTCCCAAGGTCTAGAGCAAGACAAGCTATATGAAGTGCAGATGTTGCACTATTTACAGCAACAGAATACTTTGCACCAGCATAATTTGAAATTTCATACTCAAAGTTTGGTATTGCCGGACCCTGAGTCAAAAAATCAGAACGAAGTATTGAAACAACAGACTCTATATCATCATCTGTAATATCCTGTTGCCCATATCTTATCATAATGAATTTCCTCTATTTAAATTAGAGAACTTAATTGATTTTACTAAAAACCAGCTAACTGGTTTTCCTTCACAATCTCATCAATAGAGAGAAACCTCTCATTTATAAGAGAATTATATTCAAAGTCTTTGTCTACTAATATACCTTTTTCGCCTAATGGTGTTGTATAGTAATTTATTTCTGAATTATGAAATTTGATTGCTGGACAAATTATAAAAAAATCTTGAAATTCAATTGTTAAATGTGAGTCATCTCTTGGACACATTACCTCATGTAACTTCTCACCTGGTCTAATCCCAATAATCTTTTTTTGAAGTTTTGGTGCCATAGCGTTAGCCAAATCTATGACTTTTATAGAGGGAATTTTAGGAACAAAAATTTCTCCACCTTGCATTCTTTCAAAGTTTTTTATAACAAAGTTTACTCCCTGTTGAAGTGTAATCCAAAAACGAGTCATTTTTTCGTCTGTAATTGGTAATTCCTCTGCTCCATTCTTGATTAGTTTATCAAAGAAGGGAACTACTGATCCTCTTGACCCTATAACATTTCCATATCTAACAACTGAGAACCGAGTCTTGTATTTGCCTACAATATTATTTGCTGCAACAAATAATTTGTCTGAAACAAGTTTTGTGGCTCCGTAAAGATTAATTGGAGATGCCGCTTTATCAGTTGAAAGGGCTATTACTTTATCGACATTATTTTTTATTGAGGCCCTAATTACGTTTTCAGCTCCGTGTATGTTTGTTTTAATACATTCCATAGGGTTATATTCAGCCGCAGGAACTTGTTTGAGTGCAGCAGCATGGATTACATAGTCTACATCTGTGAAAGCTGTTTCTAATCGATCATAATCTCTTACGTCCCCTATAAAATATCTCATACAGGGAGCGTCAAATTTTTGCTGCATCTCGAATTGTTTTAATTCATCACGGGATAAGATTATTAGTCTTCTGGGTTTGAATTGAGATAGTATTGTATTGGTAATCTTTTGACCAAATGAACCAGTTCCGCCAGTTATTAGTATATTCTTGTTATCAAACATTTTTTCATACTTGGTATTTAATTTATCTTCTTGGTTTTTAAAATTATATAGGTTCAGTATATTTGCAAATTTCAGTTTGAAAGATACATTATGTAATAGTAATTCAAAAACACTTTATAAAGAATTAAAAACGTATGAAGACAATCTCTTTAAGTGATTAAATTTATTTTGTTATCAAAATTGAGTATAATTTTCAAAAAAAAATATCAATTGAATAATAAAGATAGACATAATTTATATTTATATAAATAATCAATTAATGTCAGATAATAGGTGAAAAATGAGTGAATATATATTGGCTGCTTATGAATTTGATGAAAAAGGAGGCGGAAAAAAACTCATATCAAGTGAAATAAAAGCCTCAATAAATTCTCCAAAACCAGCATGGGTACATCTTGATGCTAATCATCCAGATACAAAAAAATGGCTAGAAAAGCAATTTCCTGAAATGCATCCATTAATTTTACAGGCGCTTTTGGAAGATGAGACCAGGCCGAGAATAACAGAGATAGATGATGGAGTCTTGATTATATTAAGAGGTGCGAATCTTAATGATAATTCTCAACCTGAAGATATGGTGTCTATTAGACTATGGGTTGATCAAAGAGGAATTATTTCATTAAGGAAAAGAAAGCTGAGGGCAATTGGTGATATAGAAGATAGCATTAAAGATGGTCTTGGTCCTAAAAGCACGTCTGAATTCATTTGTCTTCTTATAGATAGACTATTCAAAAGAATGGAGCCAGTCCTCGCATCTCTTGATGAAAGGACTGATAATATTGAAGAAAATATAATAGAAAACCCAAAGACGCAGCACAGAGAAGAAATAATAGATATACGCAGAAAGGCAATAATCTTTAGACGATATATGTCTCCGCAAAGAGATGCCATAACTAATCTCAGAATAGCAGATATATCATGGATAGATGATAATGCTATAAAGAGGTTGTCAGAATCAATTAACCATGTAACCAGATTTATTGAAGATTTAGATGCAATTCGCGAGAGAGCACAAATTGTTAAGGATGAGCTAGCAAATATACTCGCGGATAGGCTAAATCGTAATATGTATTTGTTATCTGTTATTGCTGCAATATTTTTACCATTAGGTTTTTTAACTGGGCTTTTGGGTGTGAATATTGGAGGAATTCCAGGAGTGGATAATAGTTATGCTTTTGGGTTTTTTTGCGGGATATTGTTTGTAATTGTTATGATACAAATTTATATTTTTAAAAAAAATAAATGGTTTTAGTTCTTTAATAAGTTATTATAAAGAAATGAAAATCAGATTACTTTTTATTTTAATATCAATCATAAGCTTTAGCTCAATTTCAGACTTACATTCAGAAATAAGCAATAAATCCATACTCAACGAAGTCTTTTTAGGATGTGTTAATGAAGATTTAGGAGAGTTAGCAAGTGTTGGTGGACAATATGAATATTGCGGATGTTTTGTTAATAAAATTTCAAAAAATATAAATATTGAAGATCTGATGAGCGTAGGTATTGAAGTAATGAAAAATTCTGGAAATGAAAATGCTGCAATTGGAGCTTTACTTAAAAATGATATCGTTGCAGAGAGTATTATTTCTTGTGCATCCTCCCTTTTTAATTAAACTTTCAAAATAAAAATCTAAATAACATGTATAATAAAAATCTAATACTAATCATTATTGCGCAGATCTTTGGATTTACTGCAGCTCCCGTCACAATATTTTTGAGTGGAATCATAGGTTCTGCTCTGACACCAGTCTTATCATTATCTACTTTACCAACAGCAATGATGGTTATTGGTCTTGCAAGCGCCACTATGTTAGCCTCGAAGATAATGAGTAAAATAGGTAGACAAAAAGGTTTTATCATTGCTTCATTATATACAACTATATCTGCATTACTTGCGGCATACGCAATTTACATTAGTGATTTTGTTATCTATTGCTTAGCATGTTTCATGATTGGTAATGGTCTTTCTTTTACTCATCAATATAGGTTCGCTGCAGCAGAAACAGTTGAAAAAGACATGGCTCCAAGGGCCATATCAGCAATAATGCTAGCGGGAATTATTTCAGCTGTTCTTGGTCCTAACATAGCGGTATATGGTCAAAATTTAATACCTGAGCATACATTCGTAGGTTCTTATTTGGCACTTGCAATTTTAACATCTATTCCAATAATTTTTTTGCTTTTTTATAAACAGGAAAAAACAACAAAAATTTTAAAGAAAGTTAAATCGGGAAGAACATATATAGAGTTTTTAAAATCTCATAGGTTTAGTCAAGCAATTGTAGTTGCTGCTATGTCTTATGCTATTATGTCTTTTTTGATGACTGCAACGCCATTAAGCATGCATCATGGACATGGTTTTTCTCTATCAAGTACAAAGTTTGTAATTCAATCGCATATCTTTGGAATGTTTCTCCCATCGCTATTTACCGGCAGATTAATAAAAAAATATGGTCATAGCCGAATAATATACTCAGGAATAGTTTTCTTCTCTATAACTATCCTTCTGAGCTTCTTTGAAAACTCATATTTTAACTATTTAGTTGCATTAACTTTTTTGGGTATTGGTTGGAATTTTCTTTTTATCACCTCTACTAGTCTTCTGGTTTTGGCTTATGAAGAAGAAGAAAAGTTTAAGGCACAAGGTTTCAATGAAATTATAGTGTTCACAATGCAAGCAGTTGCTAGTTTATCTGCAGGTGTAATGCTTACTTTTGTTGGCTGGGAAGTAATGAATATCATATGCATCCCGCTAGGTATTTTGGCAGTATTCATGACAATAAGGGCTGACAGATTTGACAGTAATGATAGAATAAAAATATGATCTAAACATCAAAAGAGGATAGTAATTTGTATAAAGAAGACGATACTGTAATTGTTGCTGCTTCGAGAACAGCAATTGGGAGCTTTAATGGAGTTTTTATCAATACTCCAACTTATAAACTTGGCTCTGCAGTAATAAAATCATTACTTGAAAAATCAAACCTGAATCCTTCAGATATTGATGAGATTATACTAGGACAAATACTAACTGCAGGGCAGGGGCAAAATCCAGCAAGACAAGCTGCTGTTGATGCGGGTATTCCGTATGAAAAACCATCTTGGTTAATTAATCAGCTTTGTGCATCTGGATTGAGAGCCGTAATATTAGCTCACCAACAGATTCATGAAGATAATGATAAGATTATGATTGCTGGTGGACAAGAAAACATGTCAATGGCACCACATACTGCTACCATCAGAAATGGTCAAAAAATGGGAGATATAACACTTGGTGACTCAATGATTAATGATGCGCTCATTGATTTTTTTAATAACTATCACATGGGAATTACTGCTGAAAATGTTGCACAAGAATGGAAAATTGACAGAAAAACCCAAGATGATTTTGCATATCAATCACAATTAAAAGCATCCAAAGCTCAGGACTCTGGAAGATTTGTTGAAGAAATTTGCCCAGTTATTATTAAAAACAAAAAAACTGATGAAATTGTTTTAAATGACCAATATATCAGGAAGAATATTAATATTGAAGATATTGAAGCTTTACGTCCAATATTTAAAAAAGAAGATGGTACTGTTACCGCTGCTAATGCGTCAGGTATTAATGATGGAGCTGCAGGGCTTCTATTAATGTCGTACAAAAGAGCAAGAAGCATGGATTTGAGTCCGCTTGTGAAGATTGTTGGATGGGGACAAGCGGGAGTTAATCCATCAATTATGGGTATTGGACCAATTCCTGCAGTCAAGAATGCCTTAAAGAATACTGGGTGGTCAATAGGGGATATTGATCTCTTTGAATTAAATGAAGCTTTTGCAGCTCAAGCATGTGCTTGTTCTCATGATCTTGGTATACCATCTGAGAGATTAAATGTTAATGGTGGTGCTATAGCGTTAGGCCATCCGGTAGGAGCTTCTGGCGCTCGAATACTCGTTACATTGATTCATGAAATGTTGAAAAGAAATGTATCAAAAGGATTGGCATCACTTTGTGTGGGTGGTGGAATGGGTGTAGCACTTTGTGTTGAGAGGGAAATTTAAAAGTTATCTTTTTTCGTTCTTAATTCTGAGAAAATCTCTTCCTCCGTTGCATCACTCATATCTAATTTTTTTTTCAATGATGGATTATCGCTCATCAAAAAAAGATTTGTCTTGAGCTCATCATTGAGCAATGTTGGAAGTGTATGTTTGTTTTGATTTCTCAATAACTCTATCTCATGCAGTCTTTTCTTTATATTGTTGTTATCTGGCAAAATTGACGCAACAAACTTTGCGTTTGCAAGTGAATATTCATGACCACAATAAATTGTTGTATCAGGTGATAATTTTTTAATTTTTTCTAATGACTCAAACATTTGCCGGTGGGTTCCTTCGAATACTCTACCGCAACCCATTAGAAATAGGGTATCGCCAGCAAAAAGAAGATTATCCTGCTCAAAGTGGTAGATAATATGTCCAAGTGTATGTCCCGGCGTTGCAATGATTTTTATAGGACTTCCTGAAAAATCAATGTATTCCTCATCAATTACAGTAATATCTAATAATGGGATCTCATCTTTTTCTTTTTCTGGACCTATTACAGTGCAGCCATACTTATCCTTTAAATATTCAATCCCTTCAATATGATCTAGATGCTTGTGTGTAATGAAAAGATGTGTCAGTTTTAGGTCATTTCTTTTTAATTCTTGATCAATAATTTCTGCATCTGGGGCATCTATAGATGCAGTTAGCCCGCTATTTTTATCGGAGATAATTACACCATAATTATCGCTTCTGCATATAAAGTGGTTAATATTAAATTTACCCATGATTATTCTTTTCCAATAAAAATATAGCTTGTTCTCCTATTAGATTAACAGACCTTAACCTGTTTGCAAAGTTTAACACATTACCATTCTTATCAAGAGCAACTGATTTGATAATGTTAATATCCATATTTTTACAAAGTTCTAAGAAATCATTAATTGTACATAAATGAATATTTTCAGTATTAAACCATGTTGCTGGAAGGGAGGGTGTAACTGGCATCTGACCATGAATAGCAAGATATAAACGTACTTTCCAGTGACCAAAGTTAGGGATTGATACAATTGCCCTCTTTCCAACTCTTAATAGTTCTTCTAGTGTTTCTTTTGGCTGTAACATTGATTGCAGAGTTTTACTGAGTATTACATAATCGAAACTATTTTTAGGATACATTGCTAGATCTTTATTTGCATCGCCCTGTACTACTGATAGCCCTTTTGCCAAGCACAGATTGACGCGATCTGGGAATAACTCAATTCCTCTTGCATTGACAGTTTTACTCTCTTGCAACATTTGCATAAGTGATCCATCGTCACAACCGACATCCAATATTCTTGAATTAGGTGCAACCATGTCGCTTATAACTATAAAATCTGATCTATTATTCATTTTATTTATTGTACTGCGCCTCCAAGAAGCCCCTAATAGTCTCAAACATTTGAGGTTCATCCATTAGAAATGCATCATGACCTTTATTTGATTCTATATCAATAAAGCTTACGTCGACTCCATTAGCATTTAGAGCATGAACAATTTTTTTACTCTCACTTGATGGGAATAACCAATCACCAGTGAATGAGATGACGCATATTGATGCATGTAGATTATTAAATGCATTTGCTAGCATGCCATCATTTTCTGATATTAGATCGAAATAATCCATTGCTCTGGTTAGAAAGAGGTAAGAATTTGCATCGAATCTCTTTACAAAATTTACACCTTGATATCTCAAGTAGCTTTCTACTTGAAAATCAGCATCAAAACTAAAAGTTTTTTTTGATCTATCCTGAAGATTCCTCCCAAATTTGTTCTGAAGAGCAACCTCTGATAAATATGTGATATGAGCTGTCATTCTTGCAACTGATAACCCTTTTTCTGGAACAATATTATGTTCAAAATATTTTCCTTCATGCCAGTTTGGATCAGCCATAATTGCTTGCCTTCCAACTTCATGGAATGCAATGTTTTGTGAAGTATGATAAGCTGCTGAAGCAATTGGAATTGCAGATTTAATTCTTTGAGGAAATTCTGACATCCAAGATAGCACTTGCATACCTCCCATAGATCCACCGATAACTGATAGAACTTTTTCAATTCCAAGTTGATCAAGCAAGAGCATTTGCACCTTAACCATATCACTGATGGTGATGACAGGAAAATTGAGTCCATAAGTACTTTTAGTAGAATTGTCAATTGATTTAGGACCCGTAGTACCCATACAACCACCTAGAACATTTGAACAAATTATAAAATATTTATTTGTATCTATTGGTTTATTTTCTCCGACAAGAATATCCCACCAACCTGGTTTTTTTGTTATTGGATTTTTACCACAAACATACTGATCACCAGTAAGCGCATGACAGACAAGGATAGCATTTGTTTTTTCCTTATTTAATACGCCGTATGTTTCATAAGCAATTTCAAGAGGTGAAATTGATTTACCCGAAGAAAATTTTAATTTTGGATTGCTAATATTAATGGTTTTATTCATGCTTGAAATTTATGCTCCTATTTATATTCTAAGTCATAAAATTTTAATATTTCTCTAATAACAAGACCAATTACATATCTCTAAATGAAAATATTGTCTATTATTTATTAACTTTATAATTTATAAAGTAAGTAATACTTATCAATTTTCTCTAAATAATATGAAGTAATTATAACTTGTAATACAATGGTAGAAAAAAATTTAGAAAATCTTGGACTCGATTCATTTCGTCAAAAATTAGATTTAATTGATGAAGATCTGAAAAGGTTACTGAATGATAGGGCTGAAATTGCACAAAAGATAGCAAAAATTAAATCAGAAAATAACCTTCCCATTTACCATCCTTCACGTGAGGTAGAAATACTTCGAAAGCTTGTAAGCTCAGATGATGAAAAACTAAATATAGCTCAAATTTGGAGTATATGGAGAAGTATTATTAATGTTAATACCACCATTCAAGCGCCCTTAAATATTCTAATTCATCAGGATATTGGAAAGCCTGATTATGAATTAATTGTCAATAATTTTGGTTTATCAAATAATATTACAATTTCTAATTCGCTATTTGATTATAAAAATGGACTTGAAAAGACTAGTTCAACTATAAAAATCATTAGTGTTGACAGTGAATCTTTACGAGATATGGATTCACATAAGGAAGAAATTATTGGATCATTACCCCAATTGTATTTATATGAGCAAGAACCGAAACTATATATTATTGGGAAATCAAGTAAATTAAAGACATTTGATGATACTCTTCTATTCAGAGTCGAAACAAATGAAAATTTATCACTTAAATATTCAAAAAGTGTAGAGACGATAAGCAATATTCTTGGAATTGAAACAGTAACCTTGCAAAAATTAAATAAAAACGTATATGTCATATCGATAAGATTAATCAATAATAAGATAAAAGAATTATGCAAAAAAATTGGAGACATTGATTTTATAAGTAAGTCTGAGTTTATTGGAAGATATGCAACACCTCATACAATGGGAGAAAAAATTGAGTAATTTAATAGAGCCACGTATTGGAATATCAAGAATTAATCGTTATAAAGGGGGTAAAGGAAGTTCTCTTGAGGGTGCAATAAAATTATCTTCAAATGAGTCTGCACTTGGACCAAGCAAAATTGCGATAGAAGCATTTAATGCGGCGAGTAGCTCACTATCAATATATCCTGATGGTAATAGCACTAAATTAAAAAACAAATTATGTGAATTAAATAATATTGAAGCAAGCAATATTATTTGTGGTGCGGGATCGGATGAAATCCTGAATCTAATTGCAAATGCTTATTTGCAACCAGGGGATGAAGTTATATATTCAGAGCATGCTTTTTTGCTATATAGGATTATAACCCTAGCAAACGATGCCATACCCGTTCCGGCAAAAGAAATAGGGTTAAAAACAAGTATAAAAAATATCATTACAGCAGTCACTAATAGAACCAAAATTGTATTCATTGCAAATCCGAATAATCCCACAGGATCTTATCTAACCAGGGATGAGTTATTACAATTAAGAGATGGTTTACCTGATAAGGTCTTGCTTGTAATCGATGGTGCATATGCAGAGTATGTTCAAGAAGATGATTACACTGATGGGATGGAAATGGTTACCAATAATGTTAATACTGTGATGACAAGGACATTTTCTAAAGTATATGGGCTTGCAGCATTAAGAATTGGTTGGGGATACTGTCCGATACATATTATTGAAGTATTAAATAAAATCAGAGGGCCATTCAACCTTTCCACCGCATCGATTCTTGCTGGTGCTGCTGCTCTATCGGATCAAGAGCATGTTATGAAGTCGGTTCAATTTAATATTGAAGAAAAAAAGATACTTCTAGAGAAATATAAAGAACTGGGAGTAGATGTAATTGATGGTGTTGCAAACTTCATACTTCTTAATTTTAGTACGATGCCAGATTTAGAATATGAACAACTAAAAGATTTTCTTATATCTAATAAAGTGTATCTAAGAGATGTAGCTGATTATGGCTTACCTCACCATTTGAGGTTATCTATTGGAAGCAAAGAAAATAATATAATTGCCTTCGATAAAATAGCTGGTTTTTTGAGAAAATAATTAATGAATAACGCAGAAAAAAATTTATTTGGTACCGTTGCAATCATAGGAATCGGTCTAATTGGATCCTCAATTGCAAGAGGAATAAAAAAGTATAACATTGCCAATAAAGTGGTTGGTTATGCAAAAACATTGAAGACAAGAAAAAAAGCTATGGATCTTGGATACATGGATCAAGTTTTTGACTCGGCAAGTGATGCAATTCAAAATGCTAACCTAGTTATTTTATGTGTCCCAGTTGGAGCAAATAGAGATATAATGATTGAAATTTCCGATAATCTATCAGAGGGAACAATACTGACTGACGTTGGTTCGGTTAAGGCTGAAGTAATTAAACAATTACATGATATCGTTCCTGATACAGTAAGCTTTGTCCCAGCTCATCCAATAGCAGGCACCGAATTTTCTGGTCCGGAGTCAGGGTTTGCAGAATTATTTGATAATAAATGGTGTGTCTTAACTCCGTATGAAAAAAGCAGAAAGCAAGATATAGAAAAAGTTAAAAACTTTTGGGAAAGGCTTGGTATGAATGTGGATGAAATGTCACCAGAATATCACGATCTTGTTCTCGCAATAACTAGTCACATTCCCCACTTGATTGCTTATAATATTGTTGGAACAGCAACAAATCTCGCTGAAATAACAAGAAAAGAAGTCACTAAATATGCAGCTGGGGGGTTCAGAGACTTCACAAGAATTGCATCATCTGATCCTATAATGTGGAGAGATATTTTTTTGAATAACCAGGAAGCTGTATTAGAGATGCTTGATAAATTTTCTGATGATTTATCTTCATTAAGAGAAGCAATCAAGAAAAAAGATGGACAAGAATTACAAAAATATTTTACTAAGACCAGAGATATTAGGAAAAAAATTCTTCAGCAAGAGAGTAAATAAGTCCTTTATACGTCTATTAATTCCCTCGATCTGATCTCAATTTTTTGACTTAGTACTTCCATAAATTCATTATCACTCAATCCAGGTGGAATGGGATCGAGAAATTCAACTATAATCTTTCCTGGACTTTTATTAATCTTATTTCTTGGCCAGTATAACCCTGAATTTAATGCCACTGGCACGCATGGGATTTTAAGATTTTTGTATAATGCTAGGATCCCTCTTTTATAATTAGGTTCTGCATCAATTTCTCGCCTTGTTCCTTCTGGAAAGATTAGAATATGCCGACCATTAGTTAGACTTTTCTTTGCTTTTTTGACCATATACTTGATAGATGACAGACCAATTTTTCTATTTATTGCAATATTTCCAAATTTAAGGGCATATAAACCAAAAAAAGGAATAAACAGTAGTTCTTTCTTGAGGATCATTATTGGAGGAATATCAGTTATATGTAGGAAATTTATTGTTTCCCAGGTTGACTGATGTTTAGATGCAATAAGAACTTTTCCATGCGGTATTTTATCATAGCCTCTAACTTCGTAATTAATTTTACAAAATATATTTAATATTTTTTGTGATGTTATAGCCCAGACCTTCAATACTTTTAGACCAATTGATTGAGGTAGAACAAACAATGGAAGAAATACCACACTAAATATTAAAAGGTTTATCGAAAAGAGAAGGTAATATAATAGTGATCTAGTTAGCATTTTTAATTTATTCTTTTTTCTATTAAAAAATATATTCTAGTATATGTGAGTTTGGCATATTCGCTAATAATTGTTTTCATCTTCGCATAGATAGTAATGTTTTTGTTTTGAAGAAATTTGCTCTGAACATTATGAGGAATGAAATTTATACTTCTATCAAAATTCTTTAAGATGAATAAGCTTCTTTTCATATGATAATTTGATGTAACAATTATTACATTTCTATAGTTATTATTTTTGATCCAATCAATTGATTCTATTGCATTTTCAATTGTATTGTTAGCCTTTTTCCCTAAATCTATACAGCAATTAAGTAAATCCTCATCAGAGAGTATCTGTTCTGAAATATCAAAAATATTTGTATCTGGGTTTACTCCAGATATAAAGAGTCTTTTACCTACATTATTAGAGATTAGATCTATTCCAGATTGAACTCTATTTTCTCCGCCAGTGAAAACAATTATTGCATCAATACCTCGGTATGTATTAATTTTGTTTGTTTGTTTATTGATGAATGTATAAAAGTCATAGATATCAAAGAGGATTATAATTAAAGAAAAAAGGAACAAAATTTTTTTCAGTTTATGAAATATTTTTTTATAGAACATAAAATAAAGCTAATTAATTATATTTCCGTATTAATTTTCTAACTGTCAGATAGGAAGATAATGTAGATGCAGACATTGATAGTATAGGAATTGATAAAAGTATAATATATTGAAGTGAGCTTGACCTGTTAGTTATTTCGACTATTTGAGATAGATCATTTAATAATCTGCCAATTTGCAATAAAAATGGGTTCATTATTAAAAAGGTAACAAAGCCCAAAACTGAACCAAAAATTCCAGAAAGAAGACCTATTTTTAGGAATGTAAAGACTATTCTCTGTATTATGAAACTGTTAGATGCGCCCAGATGAATGAGTAGGTTAATTGTATTTTTATTATAAATAATTGAAGTATGTGTGCCATAGATAATTATGAATGAAATAATAGCTAAGATTAAACCTGCAATAAAAATCCAAGATAGCAATCCAATTTGCACTAGGTTAATTGATAGTGCAGAAAATTCTGGACTACCAATCATTGAGACTAGTGAAGTTAATATAATAGATTTTAAGTAACAGAGTAGTATTATCATTATAAACAAATATCGATTATGAAGTGTGTTATCTGGAATTATTGCAGACGGTTTTGGGGCAAGTTGTCTTATACTCTTCTTTTCTGATGAATTTAGTACTGTGTTTAAAATATTCATAATTCTTCTATTGTTCTAATACTATTGTTGTATATTTCAATAATCTTCCGATTTACTATTGATTTTGATATGAGGTTTTGGTCATGTGTCGCGATGACAATAGTTGTTCCCATTTTATTCATTTCGGAGAATAGTCTCATTATCTTTTCAGAATTAAAGTTGTCCACATTGCCCGTTGGTTCATCTGCAAGTATTAATTTAGGAGATGAAATAACTGCTCTTGCAATTGCTGCTCTTTGTTGTTCGCCTCCAGATAAAGTATTAGGATAGCCATGGACACAATGCTCAAGGTTAACCCAGCTCAGTAGCTCAATAACATCACTTTTATAGTTTTTCTCGCGTTTATTTTGTACCCTTAATGGTAAAGCAACATTTTCATAAGTAGTTAAATGCGGTAATAGTCTAAAGTCTTGAAAAATATAGCCTATTTGTCTTTTGATCTCATAAATTTTATTCTGTGGAATATTGTTTATGTTCTTCCCTAGAAAAAATACATCCCCACCTGTAGGTCTAAGAGTTGATGATAGTAGTTTCAATAAAGTTGTTTTACCTGCACCAGATGAACCTGTAATAAAATAGAATCCACCTTCTTCAATTGTTAATGAAATATCATTAAATATATCTCTTGTGATACTATATCTGTGATGAACTTTTTCTAAAGCGAGGATATTGTTTGTCATAGAAATATATTTCTAGTTACAGCCAATGTGCAATTTTTTCTTGCTGGATTAGATCCTTAACTTCTATTCTATCTCTTACAATTGCATATTCATAGTCTTTGACAAGTAATTCTGCAATTTGAGGTCTTGAATTATAATTAGATGATAAAACTGACCCATAAGCTCCAACAGATTTTATGGCTATTAAACTTCCTGGTTTTACAGAATTCATTTTTCTATTTTTCGCAAAATAGTCACCTGTTTCGCATATTGGTCCTACGATGTCGTACAATTTATTGGATGTGCCAAGATTATTTCTCACAGGTAGAATTTCATGATAAGAATTGTAAAGCGTTGGTCTCATAAAATCATTCATAGCAGCATCTACTATTATAAAGGTTTTCTGGCTAGTCGTTTTTACATCTATAACCTTTGTAATTAGTAGCCCACTATTTGCCAAGAGTAACCTTCCAGGCTCAATATAAACCTTAAGATTAGTATTTCCAAAAATACTTTGGATCAGATTGGCATACTCTAAAAATGTAGGGATAGTTTCATCTTCACTATATGGAACACCTAAGCCTCCACCAAGGTCAACATGTTTAATATTGTGCCCTAAATTTTTGAGCTGATTAATTAAATCATAAATAATTGTATAAGCTTTCTTGAAGGGTTTTAGACTTGTTATTTGACTACCAATATGGACAGAGACCCCTGTAATATTAATGTTAGGAAGCTTTGCTGCAATATCATAAATACTGTTAGTATAGTCAAATTCTATTCCAAATTTGTTTTCAGCTTTACCTGTTGTAATTTTGATATGCGTCTTTGCGTCAACATCAGGGTTAACTCTGATTGCGATATCTTGTTTGGTTTTTAATTCTTCACAAATATCATTAATTCGCTCTAGTTCAGATTGGGACTCTACGTTAATGCAGTGTATCTTTGATTGGATGGCATATCTTAGTTCTTCATCAGTTTTACCAACCCCGGCATAAATAATATCTTTTCCTGATGCTCCTGCAGCAATGGCTCTCTCAATTTCACCACCAGATACAACATCAATTCCTGAACCTTTATTGAGTAAGAGTTTTAATATTGATGCATTCGAATTAGCCTT